>Ga0065721_10005473_pt1 | contig 13409 bp, 12 predicted proteins | sample Mesricmetagenome_FD_59108 | JGI IMG/M metagenome (GOLD analysis project Ga0065721, IMG submission 59108) | Mesophilic microbial community from rice straw/compost enrichment Sample: eDNA_1 v2 (version 2) | ecosystem: Engineered > Solid waste > Grass > Composting > Bioreactor | place: USA: Davis... | reverse complement strand
CTGCTGACGCCGGATGAGGGCGAAGGCACCTGCCTGGGCTTCGACGTGCGCAAGGAGGCCGACCGCATCAAGGAGCGGGTCGGCTACATGACGCAGAAATTCTCCTATTACGAAGACCTCTCCATCCGCGAAAATCTCGATTTCGTGGCCCGCATGTATCGGCTGGACCGACGCCGGCAGCGGGTGGATACGGCGCTTGCCGAGCTTGGCCTGGCGGACCGGCAAAAGCAGTTGGCTGGATCGCTTTCCGGTGGCTGGAAGCAAAGACTGGCGCTGGCCGCCTGCCTGCTGCATGAGCCGCAATTGCTGCTGCTCGATGAGCCGACGGCCGGCGTCGATCCCAAGGCGCGGCGCGACTTCTGGGATGAAATCCGCAGCCTTTCGGCCAAGGGTGTCACCGTACTGGTCTCGACCCATTACATGGACGAAGCCATTCAATGCGACTTCATCACCTATATCGCCTATGGCAAGAAGCTGATCGACGGCAAGGCGGCCGATATTCCGCGCATGGTGGGGCTCATCACCTATCGCGTTTCGGGGCCCGACATTTCGGCACTCGAGGCCGAGTTGCGCCAGGAAAAGAGCGTGGCGCAGGTCGCGCGGTTCGGCTCGGTGCTGCATGTATCGGGCACGGACCGGGCGCAGCTCGAGGCGGTGGTGGACAAATACCGCCAGCGCGGCACGCATGACTGGACGGAAAAGACCTCGGAACTGGAAGAGGCCTTTATCTACCTCATGGCGGGAGCACGGGATAACTTCTCGCGCGACGCGGCATGAGCTTTTCGCTGGGCCGCTTCATGGCCGTGCTGGCCAAGGAATTCATCCAGATGCGGCGGGACCATGTCACCTTCGCCATGATGATCGGCCTGCCCATCATGCAATTGCTGCTGTTCGGCTTCATCATCAATTCCGATGCAAGGCACCTGCCAACGCTGATCGAGCTCAATGACAATGGCCCGCTGGTGCGCGCGGTCATTTCCGGCATGCAGGTGTCGGATTATTTCGACATCCAGGGCGCCGTGAGCGGGGTGGGCAATGGCGAGACGGCCCTGCGCGAGGGGCGGGCGGCTTTCGTCGTGGTCTTTCCCGATGATTTCGAACGGAACGTGGTCCGCGGGCTGCGGCCGGATGTACTGGTGGTTGCCGACGCCTCCGATCCGTCGGCGGTGGGCGGCGCGGTGGGCGCACTCAGCGGCATATTGCAGGTGGCGATGGCCCAGACATTTTCCGGTCCGCTGGCGGGGCTGGCCCCGTCGCCGGCGCCGTTCGGCGTTGCGGTGCACCGCATGTACAACCCGGAAGGCCGGACCTCGACCAATATCGTGCCGGGCCTGCTGGCCATCATCCTCTCCATGACGCTGGTGATGATGACGGCGGTGGCCATCGTCAAGGAAAGCGAGCGCGGCACGATGGAAATGCTCATCGCCACCCCGGTTCGGCCGCTCGAAGTCATGCTGGGCAAGATATTGCCCTATGTGTTTGTGGGCTACGTGCAGACGGTGGTGTTCCTGCTGACCGGGCTCACCGTGTTCGGCGTGCCCTTCGAGGGGTCGTGGCTGGCCTTCTTCCTGGGCTTCAACCTCTTCATCGTGGTCAACCTGGCGCTGGGCTTCCTGATCTCGGCGCTGGCGCGCTCGCAGATGCAGGCGATGCAGTTGTCGATCTTCACCATCCTGCCATCGGTGCTGCTGTCTGGATTCCTGTTCCCCTTCGCGGCCATGCCGGGCTGGGCGCAGATATTGGGCAATGTCGTACCGGCCACGCATTTCCTGCGCGTGGTGCGGTCGGTGATGCTCAAGGGCGGCGACGTTGTCGATATTGCCGGGCCGCTCTGGGCGCTGGTGGTGATCCTGCTCGTTATTTCGAGCATCGCCATTTTGCGCTATCGGCGGACGCTGGATTAGGCGGCGGCGATGGCGCGCACTGCCTCGGTCATGGATTGCGGCGTGTCGCCAGTGACGATGGCGCCGAGCAGTGGGGCGGCGATGCCGGCTTCGCGCAGGCGGGCTCCATCGGAGGGCGTGAGGCTGAGCTGGCTGGGAACGATGACCGGCACGTCCACCGCGGCGGCGATGTGCCGATAGCGGGCAAGATCGGCGTCGGTCATGGCGGTGCGGTAGCGCTCGAAGGGCATGATCGAGGCTTCGATGATGCAGCCGGGAATGGCGGCAATGCGGGCAATATCGGCATCTGTGCTGGTCGAGGAGAGCGCGGGCATGGGCCGCAGCTTCGAGCGCAGCAGATGGGGCTGCATATGGTCGATATAGACGTTGAAGCCCTCGAAACCCAGATCGGCCAGGGCATCCATTTCTTCGGCAGTGGGCACTGTTTCCTGGCCGGCCATGACCAGCAGCGGGCAGCCGAGCTTGGCCAGTTGCTCGAAGAAGGGGCGCTCCTGGGCGAAGCTGCCAAAGGTGGTGCCCGTAGCGCGGTGATAGGCGTTGAGATGGGTCTTGAGCGCGAAGGCACCGCCATCAAGCGCGGCCTTGGCGAGATCGAGATCGTGGCGCGCCAGTGAGACGATGACCGGGAAGGTGCCATCGGTCAGGGCGCGATAGAGCCTGGTTTCGGGATACATCAATTGATCCGCTGGCCGGTTTCGGCATCGAAGAGGTGGATGAGATCGGGCGCAGGACGCACACGGATGGTTTCGCCCGGATGGGCGGAGAGGCGCTCGCGGAAGACGCCGATAATGGTCTGATCGCCCAGCGCCATGGTGACCTGGGTTTCCGAGCCCATGGGCTCGACCAGCCTGACGATGGCGGGCAGGCCGTCATCGGCCAGGGCGAAATGTTCAGGGCGGATGCCGCAGATGGCCCTGCCCCGCGCCGCGATGCCCGGCGGCAAGGGCAGCGTCACAGTGCCGGCCTTGAAGCCGTCGGCGGTGATCTCACCCTCTATCATGTTCATGGCCGGTGAACCGATGAAGCCGGCGACAAAGAGGTTGGCCGGGCGGTCATAGAGATCGAGCGGCGCGCCCACCTGTTCCACCTTGCCGCCATTCATCACCACGATACGGTCGGCCATGGTCATGGCCTCGATCTGATCATGCGTGACATAGACGGTGGTGACGCCGAGGCGCTGGTGCAGACCCTTGATCTCGCCGCGCATGACGACGCGCAGCTTGGCGTCGAGATTGGAAAGGGGTTCATCAAACAGGAAGACCTGCGGGTTACGCACGATGGCGCGACCCATGGCGACACGCTGACGCTGGCCGCCCGAAAGCTGGCGCGGATAGCGATCGAGCAGATGAGCCAGCCCCAGAATGTCGGCAGCCCATTTCACGCGCTCGGCGATTTCGGCCTTGGAGGCGCCGCGATGCTCGAGCGAGAAGCCCATATTGGTGGCGACCGTCATATGCGGATAGAGCGCATAATTCTGGAACACCATGGCGATGTCGCGGTCCTTGGGTTCGAGGTCGTTCACGACACGATCCCCGATTTCGACGGCACCGCCGGTAATGGTTTCGAGCCCGGCAATCATGCGCAGCAGGGTGGACTTGCCGCAGCCGGAGGGGCCGACGAGCACGACGAATTCACCATCGGCAATATCGATGTCGATGCCATGCAGCACATGGGTCGCGCCATAGCTCTTGGTGACGGATTTGAGGGTAACGGGAGCCATGGGATCAGCCTTTCAGCCCGGTATGGGCGAGCCCTTCGACGAACTGCTTCTGGGCCACGATGAAGACCAGCAGCACGGGGATGGCGGTCATGGTCGCGGCGGCGAGCTGGATATTCCACATGGCTCCGCCATAGGCGTCGGTGAACTGAGTCAACGCCTGGGGCAGGGTGAACATCTGCGTCGAGGAGAGGAATACGATGGGTTCGAGATAGAGGTTCCAGGAGTGCAGGAAGGTGAAGATGGCCACCGCGCCGAGGGCCGGCTTGGCCAGCGGCAAAGCGATGGTCCAGAAGATCTTGAACCGGCCCAGACCGTCGACGCGCGCGGCTTCTTCCAGCTCGGCCGGCAGGGCAATGAAGAACTGGCGCATGACGAAGGTAGCAAAGACCGAGGGCGCGCCGAAGATCGGCACGAGGATCAGCGGCCAATGCGTGTTGATCATCCCCCATTTGAGGAACATCTGGAACAAGGGGACGATGGTGACTTCGGAGGGGATCAGCAGGCCCAGCAGCACGACCATGAAGATGGCATTGCTGAAGGGGAATTTAATCCGCGCGAAGGCATAGCCGGCCATGGACGAGACGATCATGGTGCCGGCGGTGACCAGCGCAGCGATGTAGGCCGAGTTCCAGTATTGCCGGGCGAAGGGCTGCAGCTCGAACACCTGGGCATAAGTGGTGAAATCGAAGCGGCGCGGCCAGAGATCAGGCGGAAAGGCGAAGATGTCGCTGATCGGTTTCACCGACGAGGTGACCATCCACCAGGTCGGGAAGACGAAGGGCACGAGCAGCACGCACATGAGCCCGTAGAGCGCCACCTTCATGCGGGGGGAGAGATCAGTTTTCATAGAAGACGATCCGCTTGCGGAACTGCCACTGGGCGAAGGTGAGTGCCGCGACGATGACGAAAAGCAGGATCGACAGCGTCGAGCCATAGCCGAAGAAATGGAACTGGAACGCCTGCTGATAGAGATAATAGACCAGCACGGTCGTGGTCATGCCCGGCCCACCCTGGGTGAGCACGGCAATCTGGGCGAAGACCTGGAGCGAGCCCACGATAGTGATGATGGAGGTGAGCAGGATGGTGGGCGAAATCAGCGGCAGGGTGATGCGGCGGAACTGCTTGAAGCGCCCTGCCCCATCGACCCGCGCGGCCTCGTAGAGCTCCTTGGGCACGCCCTGCAGGGCGGCGAGGAACAGGACCATGTTGAGACCGACATTCTTGAACACCTGCACCACGATGACCGAGATCATGGCCGTGGTCGGCGTGCGCAGCCAGTTGGGGCCTTCAATGCCCAGCATGGCCAGCATTCCGTTGATGCCGCCATTATTCTGTAGCAGGAAGCTCCAGACGATGGTCCAGGCAACGAGGGACACAACCACCGGCGAGAAGAACAGCGTTCGGAAGACGACCATGCCCTTGAGCTTCTGGTCGAGCAGCACGGCCAGCAGCAGGGCCAGCGACATATTGAAGATGACCAGCCCGCCCGAAAACAAGGCCGAGGCCAGGAGGACCGCAGGCAGGTTCGGGTCGGCCAGCAGCATCTGGTAATTGGCCGCGCCGACATAGTTGAAGGTCGAGGCCAGCACGTTCCATTCGTGCAGTGAATACCAGAAGACCAGGCCGAGCGGGATCAGCACGAAGGTNACGATGCCGATGAGCTGGGGGGCGATGAAGACATAGCCCGCNGCCGCATCGCGCCGGGCNATGGTCCAGAAGGGGCGTTTNTGCGGAGGGGNTTGCATCGTCATCGGTACAGTCTTTCGCGCCCCAGTATCACCCCGCCGACGGCGAGGTGACGAAGCGGGCAGAGGGATCAGCGCGCCAGCAGCGGGCTGACGCTGGAGCACACATTGCCGAGCACGGCAGCAACATCGGCATCGGCCACCCAGAGGCTATCCAGCGAGGCGCGGATGGTCTGCTGAATCTGGGCAAAGTTGGTGTGGCCCGGCAGCACGACGCCGTTGGAGATGCCGTCAATGACGACAGTGTCGATCTGTTCAGCCGAAAGCAGCGGATTGGTGGCGGCCAGCGTTTCGGCATTGAGCAGGCTGGCGCGGGCCGGCGGGAAGAACTGGGCCAGCTTCTGGCTGTTTTCCGGATTGGTCATATAGGCGAGGAATTCCACGGCGGTCTCGACATTGGCACCGGCGGCAAAGGCACCGACGCCGGCCTGGCCGACCACGGCATATTCACCCACGGGGCCAGCCGGAAGCGGCACAAGGTCCCAATCGAAGGGGTTTTCCTTGGGCAGCAGCGAGGCGCGGCTGATCTGGGTGATGGTCATGCCGGTTTCGCCGGCAAAGAAGTCGATATCCTCACCGGGGCCGGGCATGGCCTTGTCGGTGAAGATGGCCTTGTGGATGGCGGTCATGGCATCGACCATGGGCTGGTCGGCAAAGGTGCAGGTCTTGCCATCTTCCGACCAGGGCGAGGCGCCCCAGCCATTCCAGATCGACGCCAGGTTCTGCCAGACCTGATACTTGAAATCGCGGACCACCAGGCCCGTCTTGCCGGACTGGCCGACCGCCGCCGCAGTGGCGAAGGCATTGTCCCAGGTCCATTCGCCTGATGCGATCAGCTCGGCCGGGGTCTTAGCGCCGGCAGCCTTGATGATGTCGTTGTTGACGAAGAGGGCGAAGGGCGAGGTGGAGAAGGGATAGGCATAAAGCTGGCCATCCCTGGTCCAGAGCGCCGTCGCCTTTTCCGACACATCGGCAATGTCATAGCCTTCGGTGGCGGCGAAAGCGTCGGTCAGCGGGGCCAGGGCGCCGGAATTGACGAAGTCGGCGGCGGTGGTTTCGAGAATCCAGGCCAGATCAGGCGGATTGCCGCCGGCGATCTGGGTGGTCAGGGTCGTGGTGTAGCTGTCGAAGGGCAGCGGTTCGAAAGTGACCGAGACGTCGGGATGGGTCGCCTTGAAGCCTTCGGCGATCTCGTTGAACATGGCCAGATGCGCCTCGTTGGCGCTCCAGATGGTCATGCGCAGATTGACTGCATCCTGCGCCCAGACGGTGCCCGAAGCAGCGAGCCCTAGGACGATGCCGGCGATGGCCGCCGATGCCTTCAGATGATTGGTTTTCATTGGTTCCTCCTTGTTTTCGTCAATAGCCACGCACGTCCGGCCAGCGGATTTCGATCCCCTCGGCGTAGAGACGGGCCTGGAATTCGGTGAGCAGGGCGTCGTCGGCCTGCACCTGGTGCGGGGTGAGCCCATTGTCGAGGCAGTGCGCGGCCAGAAGGCCGGCCACCTCCCCCACATTCCACTCCACCGGGTGCAGGCGATAGCAGCCATTGGTGATGTGGGTGGTGCCCAGGTTCTTGCCGCCGGGCAGCAGGTTCTTCACCCGGCGCGGCAGCAGGGCGCCGAGCGGAATCTCGAAGGGCGCGGATTCGACGTCGACATAGTTGTCGCCGCCCGTCGAGGGGTGCAGGTCGATGCGGTACATGCCGATGCCGACGCTGTCGCGGTATTGCCGGGACAGCGCATTGCCATGCACGGCCATCGATACGTCCTGCTCGACAATGCGGGTGACCGGCAGGATGCGGCGGCTTTCGCGGATATAGGGCGCCATGGCCAGACCATGGTCGGTGCCGGTGACATCGCCACGCAGGCGCAGGCCGGGGAACCCCACGCCTCCATCGAGGCGCGGCGCCTCGGTCTGCAGCCAGTAGAAGACCGAGTAGGAAAGGTCGGCTGCCGATTTGAGATGGGCGGCCTTTTCCTCTTCGGAAACGTCGATGATGGTGTGTTCCATGTAGTCGATCATCGGCCAGTTCACGAGGCAGATGTCCGAGCCATAGGCGCCGGGCACGAAGTTGCGGCGGGCGGCAATACGGCGGAAGGTCCAGAGATTTCCGTCGCCCGGATTGCGGCGCTGATCGGCATCGACAAGCAACGGATCGTCATCGGGATTGGGGGTGAAGCTGCGCTCGGTGATTTCGAGCGTGCGCGGATGGGGCGCCTTGAAGCCGAGCAGCGGGCCGCCCCAGAATTCGGGCTGGTATTTCCGCCAGAAATCGTAGTTGGCCGGCCTGTCGATGACCTGATTGCCATCGACATGATCGATGGCGAAGCAGACGGAAACCGCCTGCACATTGTCGGGCTGGGCTTCGGCGGGCGCACTGGGCTCGCCCGTATCGGACTGCGCCTCGAAGCCCTTGGCATATTCGGTGCCCGTGAGCGGCAGCAGGTCGCCCAGTTCGGTGGCGTCGACCACATAGGGCGCCGAGACCACGATGCGGTCGCCGCTGTCGCGGTGCTGCAAGGTAATGGCGCGAACCACGTCGCCATCCACATCGGCGGCGACGGGGCGGAAGGGCTGGAGCACGCGTAACTGGCCGCCGCCACGCCAGGGCGCCAGCATGGCTTCGATGACGGCGACGCCGACGCGCGGCTCGGCACAAAGGCGGCTGACCCAGCCGGCGCCGGGATTGAGATCCCCCCAGGCACGGCTTTCGGCCGTCAGGGGGTAATGGTCGCGGTAATATTGGCGGATGCCGTTGCGCAGCTTGCGATAAGAGCGGGTGACGCCGAACTGCTCGACCCAGGAATGCTCGTCGGGCGGCACGGCCTGGCTGGTGAGCTGCCCGCCCAGCCAGTCATATTCCTCGGTGAGAATGACGGTGCGCCCGGCGCGCAGCGCACCAAGGGCCGCGGCAACGCCGCCCAGGCCACCACCAACAACGAGGAGATCGGCGGAAAATTCTTTGGTCATCTGGTCTTCTTGGTCTTGGGGGAAGGCGGGCCGAGGGTGTCGCCCTCGACCGGTTCGCAGGGCAGCAGGAGCTGTTCGACCGGCGCATCGTTCTCGACGCGTCGCACCAGCATTTCGGTGGCGGCGCGGGCCATGGCCTCGCGCGGAATAGCGAAAGAGGTGAAGCGCCGACCGGGTTCGTCGGCGCGGATGTGGTTGCCGAGCACGACGATGGAGAGATCGCCGGGCACGGAGAGGCCGCGCTGGCGCGCCACCGCCTCGACCCGCATGGCGTCGGCCAGTTCGGTGAAGAAGACACAGGTGGCGCCGGCGCCGATCAGCACGTCGAGCGTTTCGGCCGGCGGGCGATCGACGGCGAAAATGCCAGTCACCAGTTCGGCATCGCCAATGGCGCGGCTGAAGCCATACCAGCGGTCGACAGTGGATTCGGCACCTTCATTGAGCCCGACATAGGCGATACGGCGATGGCCCAGGGCTCGCGCCCGCTCGACCAGCGCCGAGGTCGCGGGAGCGTAATCGCCGCCGACATAGGGCACAGGCCCGCCGGCATCGTCGCGGCGGCCGACTGCCACGAAGGGGAAGTCACCAGCCACGAGACGGGCCAGTTCGGTACTGTCGAACTTGCGGCCAAGGATGACGCAACCATCGGCCAGGCGCAGGCGGACATTCTCGCCGAAAATCCGGCGCTGGGTACCGGCGCCGGTCAGTAGCAACAAATCATAACCCAGGGCCTGGGCCGCCTCCTCGATGCCGAAGAGGAAGGGTGCGAAGAAGTCGGCCTGCTCGGAGGGGAAGGCGGGCTCATAGGTGAACACGCCCAGAATGCGGTTGAGGCCCTTGACCATGCGACGCGCAACGGGATCGGCGACATAGCCGGTTTCGCGGATGACCTTTTCGACCCGCTCGCGCGTTTCGGCAGGAATGCGACCCTGGCTGGCCGGGGCGCCATTGAGCACGAGCGAAACGGTCGCCTGGCTGACGCCCGCGAGTTGCGCGATGTCCTTCTGCCGTAACCGCTTGGCAGCCGCCATGCGTCCCCTCCCGTGCTAATACGTATTAGCGTTGTTAATGCGTATTAGCAATTTGGCCAATGGAGAGTCAAGGCCGCAATGACAGCGGCACGCCCGTCAAACGGATCCGCGACGCAGTGATGCTCGCCTAGCCGCGCCCGACAAAGGGCATTTGCGTGGCCATGATCGTCATGGTCAGCACATTGGCTTCGAGCGGCAGTGCAGCCATATCGGCCACGGCCTTGCCGATCAGGGCGCTATCGATCGTAGGCTCGACGGCGACCGAACCATCGGCCTGCAGCACGCCTGTGCTCATCTTGCGGGTCATGTCGGTGCCGGCATTGCCGATATCGATCTGGCCACAGGCGATGTTGAACGACCGGCCATCGAGCGCCGAAGACTTGGTGAGGCCGGTAATGGCGTGCTTGGTGGCGGTATAGGGCGCCGAATGCGGGCGCGGGGTGCTGGCCGAAATGGAACCGTTGTTAATGATGCGGCCGCCCTGCGGGGTCTGCGCCTTCATCTGCCGGAACGCGGCCCTGGTGCAGAGAAACGCGCCAGTGAGGTTGGCGGCGACGACCTGATTCCAGACCGCAACATCGAGCTCTTCGATGGGCACTGCCGGGGCTGACATACCGGCATTGTTGACCAGCAGGTCGAGGCGGCCATAGCGGGCGACGACAGCCGAAAAGAGCGCATCCACCTGTTCCGGCACGCCGATATCAGCGGCATGGATGAAGGTCTCGCCTCCAATCTCCGCGGCCGCCGTTTCGAGCACTTCGCGCCGGCGGCCAGTCATGGCTACGGTGAAGCCTGTGCCGATCAGCGCGCGGGAAATGGCTTTGCCGACCCCGGTGCCGGCCCCGGTAACAAGTGCGATTCTGGTCGTCACGGCAGGGTACCCCCGAGTTCGTCTTCAATATGAGTGGTGATGATTTCGCTGAACGAGCTCTCGGCATGGAAGCCCAGTGACAAGGCCACCTTCGGCGCGAAGTCGAAGGCCCAGCCATCGACAATCCTGGCAATGCGCTCGTCCCGTTCGCGGCGGATGAGCTTGACCGCCCTGGCGCCGGCCACGGCCTCCAGTGCCGCAATCTCGTCGGCCACGGTCGCCGACAGGCCCGGCATCATCAGGTTCCGCCGAGCGCCCAGGCCCGAAAGATCGATGCTGGCGCCATGCACGAGGAACTGCACCGCGGCGCGTGGGCTGGCAAACCAGTGCCGTACGCTGTCATCCACGGGCAGCACGGCCTCTTGCCCCACCAGCGGCTCGCGCAGAATATTGGAGAAGAAGCCGGAAGCGGCGGCATTGGGCTTGCCCGGACGGATGCAGATAGTGGGCAGGCGGATGCCGATGCCATCGAAAATGCCGCGCCGACTATAGTCAGCCAGCAGTAGCTCGGTGATGGCTTTCTGCGTGCCATAGCTGGTCAATGGCGCTGTGAGAAAGGTGTCCCCGATCGGTGAGGCGAAGGGTGGGCCGAAGACGGCCAGGGACGAACAGAACACTACCCGCGGGAAATAGGGTTGCTTCAGCCCTTCGTGCCTTATGGCTTCGAACAGCAGCCTGCTGCCATCAAGATTGATGCGATAACCCTTGTCGAAGTCGGCCTCTGCCTCGCCCGACACGACGGCAGCCAGGTGAAAGATCACCTCGGGCCGGCCCTCCACCAGGGCCGCCGCATCGCCCGGTGCCGAAAGGTCGCTGACGCTGGTGACGACCTGCCCGGCAAATCCGGCCGGCGCCTGCGGGGCGACGATGTCCGCCAGTGTCAACTTGTCGATGGCGATGCCGTTGAGCGTGCCGTCGGCAACCAGCCGGGCGGTGAGCTTGCGGCCAATCATGCCCGCGGCGCCAAGAATGAGAATGTGCATTGCGTGTCCGTTGTCCGACATTGCGGGCCCCGGTCAATCCGACCAGGTGCAGTCCCTGGACAGCATCATGGCATAACGACCTTCGATTTCCATCCGGCCTCGCGGTGCATTCCGATCAGCTTGCTCCGGCTGCTTCGACCGGCACTGCTGCAGGTTCTCGTATATTGCTATTGCGCTGTCTTATGGGCGGTCTCAGTCGGCGGTGGCACGCAGCATGCGCATGAGCGTGTCGTTGCGGAATACGAAATGCTCGACCAGCGCACCGACAACGTGAAAGCCGATGGCTGGCACCAGAATCAGCCTGCCGATTTCATGCAGTTCAGCGGCGAACTCGAGGCCCAGGAACCAGGCTGTCGCACCCGTCAACGGCATGAGGAAGATAAAGCCATAGAGCAGGATGTGGGTGGCGTGACCCAGCCACCTGAGAATGGCTGGCGTGTCCCTGTAAGGCGCAGGCGCGCCCCGCAGCAGGCGAAGGGCAAGGCGAAAGATCGCCAGCAGGAGCACGGCCAGGCCGACAACCATGTGCAGCAGAGCACCGTTCTGGTTTTCGATCTGCCCATCGAGCCGGTCCGCGAAGGCGCGCTGCATGGCCTCGTTGACGAAGAGCTGGAAGATGACCAGCGCGGCGATGGTCCAATGCAGGACGATCTGAATGCGGGAATAGCCCCTGGGTTGCGGCATGGGTTTTCCTGTGCGGCGGATGGGACAGGAACTCATCCGATGACGCCGCGTTCCCTGCCTGTAGCTCATTGTGCGGGGGCGGATGGCGCGGGCGACTCCGGGCATCGCAAAGCGGACCAGGCAGGTGGCGTTCTCAGCGCTGGCGTGCTTGCCCCTCGCTGCCTGCAATCCCGAGCAGAGCGCATTGCATCCGGCCGGTTCGGATGCGGCGGACCTGGCCAATCTCTTCTGGTTCATGACCATCGGCGGCGCCCTGGTGTGGTGCATCCTGATGGGGACGGCGATCTATGCAGTACTCGGCAAGAAACGGCCGCGCAGCGAGCGCTTCGCCGATCGCTTCGTTTTCGTGGGCGGCGTGATCTTCCCGACCACCGGCCTCGCAGCCCTGCTGATCTTCGGGCTGGCACTGCTGCCCGACTGGGCGGAAGGCGACGCCCCACACCTGAGGGTGCATGTCGTGGCCGAGCAGTTCTGGTGGCGGCTGGGCTATGAGGACGTCGATGGCACCACCATTGCCAGTGCCAACGAGGTCCACCTGCCGGCCAATGCCACTATCGAATTCGTCCTGACCAGCACCGACGTCATCCACTCCTTCTGGATTCCCGCGCTGGGGGGAAAGATGGATGCCATTCCCGGTCGCAGCAATCTGCTGCGGCTCACGCCGACCAAGGCGGGCGTCTATCGCGGCGTCTGCGCCGAATTCTGCGGACCGTCCCATGCCCTGATGGCTTTCCCTGTCGTGGTGCATGCGCCGGACGATTTCACCACATGGCTCGCTGCACAGCGCCAGCCGGCAGACGCTTCCGGCGCAGAAGCCTTCCGCGCCGCCGGGTGCGGCGCCTGTCATGTGGTGCGCGGCGTCAGCGAAGGCGGGTCGGTCGGACCGGACCTGACCCACTTCGCCAGCCGGCACAGTATCGGCGCCGGTACGCTGAAGCTGACCGCGGCCAATCTCTCCGACTGGCTGGTAGCGCCGGACCATATCAAGCCGGGCGTGCGCATGCCCTCCTTCGCAACGCTGCCGGATAGCGAGCGGCAGGACATCGTCGACTTTCTGCTGGAGCTCAAATGACCGACAAGGAAGCCGAGGAAAAGCGCCTGGCCAAAGTCTGGGCCCGCCCGCCGGGATGGGGCTATTTCTCCGACGTGAACAACTCGGTAGTCGGCGTCTGGTATATCGTGGCGGCCTTTGCCTTCATGCTGTTCGGCGGCGCGCTGGCGCTGATCATCCGGCTGCAGCTGGCCGTGCCCGACAACAACCTGGTTTCGGCGGAAACCTACAACCAGCTCTTCACCCTGCATGGCACGGTGATGATGTTCCTGTTCGCCGTGCCCATCTTCGAGGCGGTGGCCATTCTCATCCTGCCGGCCATGCTTGGGGCGCGCGACCTCCCCTTTCCGCGCCTCTCCGCCTTCGGCTTCTGGTGCTTCGTTATCGGCGGGGTTTTCGTCTGCGGTTCGATCTTCTTCAATGCTGCGCCCGATGCCGGCTGGTTCA
>Ga0065721_10051837_pt1 | contig 13411 bp, 17 predicted proteins | sample Mesricmetagenome_FD_59108 | JGI IMG/M metagenome (GOLD analysis project Ga0065721, IMG submission 59108) | Mesophilic microbial community from rice straw/compost enrichment Sample: eDNA_1 v2 (version 2) | ecosystem: Engineered > Solid waste > Grass > Composting > Bioreactor | place: USA: Davis... | reverse complement strand
CCCCGTCTCCGCAAACACCAACCCCGCATTCACCACTTTCTCCACCTCCCTAAGCACCTCCCCCACACCCTCCCCATCCATACCTCCCCGTTTCTCTGTTTCGGAACCTGCTATTGATGCGACCCTTCCGAGGATGGCGATGAGCGCATTCTTGTGCTGCTGGAACAGCACTGGGGGCTCGTCGCCGGAAAACCCGTTGTGTAGCGCCGTGAGGCGGGTACGAGACTGGGATATGCGCTCAAAGACATCCATCGCGGGAGTCTGTAGAAGCGAAGGCAGAAGAGGAATAGAGACATATTTGTGCACAGTAGGACTTTTGAAGTGTGTGAGACATCTTGTGAGTGGGGGGCTTTTTATGGTGCAGTTCACATGATGGACATTGGGCGACTGAATGCTGAGAGGAGTTCTAGTCTCTCGGAGGCAGATTACAAGATTCTAGTTGTTGGTGGGTCCTTGGAGAATTAGGAAAGATGGGTCTAGAGTAGGTCGCGGAAAGACGGGTCGCGAGTTACGGGCCTCGGTCAGAATGCGGCAATGGGCTAGAACGGGCTGAAATGTTGGTCATTCGGGGGACGAAGCAGTATGTACTATCTGCAAAGCGGACCATTAGGCTAGCAGAGCCATCGTACGAAGAACCCGACGCACCATAGTTTACAGATTCAACCCTCCCCTCCCCCAAAATTCAACCCCCACGCCCTGAAATCCCAAGAAACTGTGTCGTCCATCCCAAAGATCGTAACGGGTATCCAACCTTCCTCCATCCTCCTGTTAATGAGAGTTCTTCACGTCGAAGGCGGTGGCCCATCCCTCCTCTTGAAATACGAGCTGTTGACAGCTGTGCCCTGCAAGAGATCAAACACGGTCTCCCCAACTCCCAAGAACTTGTCCGCAACACCCCGGATCGTCGCATCCTGAATCGACGACGTATCAGGTCTACAGAACAACCATAAACACAACCACGATGGAATGGACTCGTTAGCGGGAGCAGTCATATTTGCTCGGGAGGACACGTACGAGAATCCGCTGGATCGCCGGACACCGGCGAGGACAGTGGACAGGAGTGCAGCGTCTACTGCGTAATGTACGAGTCTGCTGACGCCCATTTCTTCGATTCTGTGTATAAGAGGGCCAAGTGGTCGTGAAATGAAGTGTTGGTAGTGGTGATGGTGGTAGAAGAAAGGAGAGGGTGATTGATATAGGTCCAAGCGCTCGCGGCTTCGGTTCAACGCGTCGGTTCGGCTCAGAGTCTCAGACAGCGCGGGTGCCTTGCGCAGCCGCCGCTGCGTCCGTAGGTCCAGGGCCCGGTCTTTCACAATCAAATCCTTGCATTCATAAATTACAGATGACGTGTGCATAGAAATCCACAAGACGATGCCGACAAACCACGCAAATCACCAATGCCCAACACCCCACGCATTATACGCCACACCCCTCACATTCCACTCACTCACCCTCGGCTGCCGATTCCCCTCCTCATCTACAGCCATACTCTTCACTGTCCCCTTCTCCTTCACTTCCCCATTTACCCCATCCACGATTTCCACCTCCCATACAGTCCAACTCCATTTGCCCTCCTGATAGGTTATCTGGGCAGGATGCCAGGTGGTTCCGTCGTCCGATGTGACTTCGACAGATTTGACGTTGCCATGTGGGCCGGGCGTGGCGTAACCTTTGACGAGGAGGGAGGCAGGGGAGGTTGATGTGGAGGGTGTGTAGGAAGTGGAGGCGACGACGGAGTTGAGCGGGAGGGCTGTCATGGAGGGATACTTATCCCACTGGTCGCGTGCCTTGTCCTTCGTATCGATCTATTGCGAGTCAGAGGTCAGCATATGCCTTTGCTTTGGAATGCTGAGGAAAAACGGACCTCGGGAGGCAAGATCTTGTAGTCGCGCTGTTGATAAAAGTTGGGAGATTCATGCGAGCAGATAGCGATCGTATCGACCCATTTGACCCATCTCGCTCCAAGATACCCTGGCACAACGACCCTCATAGGCCCTCCATGGTCGGCACTAAGAGGCCCCCCATTCATCTACATACACATCTTCATCAGCTCAGTCCTTTCATCCAACACAAGAATATGACATACCTCGTACGCAAGCAAGACATCCGCACTCTCATCCAACGCTCTCTCCAACGGTATCGAAGCACCATAGTAGGTATCATCTTCGCAGAGCGTCGCATACGACGAGAAGCAGACATGGAAACCCTCGCCTGGCTGCACCCCGCAGTGCAGGATGAGTTCACGCAGGCTGACACCACCCCACTTGCAATTGGCGATAACACCATCCTTCCAGCTCACACCATTCACTTTCTTGATAGCTCCCATTTCATTTCTTCTAATACCCGCACACTGGGAGAGATGTTAGCTTCAGGATTAGAGAGGAAAAAGATAGAGGCACTACGCACGATAAGGGCAGCAACGACCTCCTTCTTTCCAAACATCGTCTTCAACTCTGTCACCGAGAGCTTCACCTCCTGCTTTACCAGCCCTCCAAACGCCAACGTATACGCCCCTTCGTCAAACTCGCGTACCGGACCATGATTCCTGCAATACACCAACTCCTCTGGTGTGATAGGAAACTCGACGAGCGCAGCCGCACTAGGCTCGGCATTGAAAGGCTCCTTGGCTCGGATATTCAGCAATGCAGAGTGTTCCGGCTCAATAGAGTAAAAATGCGCAGTGGAACTCGGGTCCATGGTGAGGGAGAAGAGATGAAGAGGTAGATGGTCTCGAGTCTTCCAGGTGGTGTGGAGGCTAAATACCACAGCGGATCTTGCGCCTCACCTGATCATTTCCAGCCTGATGAATCTTCACCTCATCGGAGACGGACATCCGCACGTCGTCCATAGACATCATAGAAATAAGAGTTCAGAGGTGAAAGTACAGAACCAAGAATTGTCTTCAACTCCACTACACTTTCGACAGGCACAGTCGATGGCGCCATCCTCACGTGAGACGTCAGCCTGCCCTCAACAAGTCCTCAGCGAATCCAAGTCTGATTGAATGCAGTTGGTGCTTCGTGGTACATGTATAACCGTCTAGGCACTCTATCTCTAAGGCTCGAGCGAAGCAGGGAAAGTGCCCGCCTCGCGCTGCTCGTCCCACTTGCCGATCTGCCCCCGTCAAGTCAGCACACAAACCCTGCATTAACACGGGATTACCGCGACTCACCCACTCGTCTATAACACGAGTACGTCAGTCATCAACGTTGAGCAAAGGAAAAAGAAGGGGACGCACTAGGGCAAAGAGAGTGGTAGGCCTTCTTGAATTGCTTGCATGGGGCGTAGTCCTCGCCCTTGGCAGCAATGCACCTGAAGTAATCGGTGTAGTTCTGGAAGCTTCAACGACAGACCCTCCTTCAGTCCCCTTCCCGCTACCTTTCATACGGCGCGACATACCAGTTCCTGGTTTGGTTGGAGTTGGGGAAACGAGCTGCAGCAACGTCGTCAGTCCGGACTCTTCACTACACTCAGCCACGCGAAAATTCTTACCGTCGAACCCAACGGTCTGGAGCACGAATTTGCTATTAAACCGCGCCATAAGCTTCAGGTAGACCCCATGGACACTATAGCATACCTTTGGGTCTCGGAAGCGTCAGACATGGTGGCAGAGAGAAAAGAGCTTGTCGTTGTCGGGTTTTGGCGGAAAGGCCAATGACCGTGTCCGAACTCTGCTGACTAATCGTGCCTCCGCTTGCCTCGACTCCGCCTGGCCAGACTCTCACTCGACCATCATGGACGCTCTCAAGGCAGCCATCGCAGAGAAACGAAAAGTCCTCGAAGAGGACCCCGTCCTCGCCTCACGTCCCACAAAATACATGCGCAGAGGCGACATTGAGCGACTCCGCGAGGAACAGGAGCGAAAAGCCCAGGAAGAGAAACGCCAGGCCGAGCTCGCTGCAAAGCAAGAAGCCGAAGCCCGTGCAGCCGAAGCTCGCGCCAAACGAGAGAGGGAGCTCCGTGAAAGGCAAAAAGTGAGTGTGCCATCCATCCTTCCCCTTTGCCAAGTGAACCATCTGAACTGTGGATGGAGAGTAGGCGAAATCAAAGTCGATGTCTCCTAGTATTCTAGGCTCCCAAACGCCTGAACCCGGTGATGGCCAGCAAGTTCACGAAGGCTCGCACTCTACCATGTCCAACGAAGAGATCATCCGCCGCCTCCGCGCCAAGGGCCAGCCAATCCGTCTCTTTGCCGAGTCAGATAAAGACCGCCGTCTTCGTCTCCGCGCCCTCGACCTCATCGAGGAAAAGGACCGTGAGCGCTTAGGAGGGCAGAATGACTTCAAGAAGGCCCTGGAGGATGTGGAGAATACGGAGAGGGAGCTGCAGAGCAAGGGCGCGAAGGGCAAGAAGAAGGATGGCTCGCAGGAGCCTGCCGCAGACAGCATCTTGGACCTGGACCTCATCAAGACGGACCCGGACAAGCTCTATCCTATCATCTACTACGCCCTCAAGAGGATATTGAAGGAGTGGGGCGAGAGCATGGACGAAAGACCAGGTAAGCAACATTGGCATCTGCCATCTGTGCATGGCTTAACTTGTCACAGTCGAAGTCAAGCAGAGCAGACAGGGGAAACTCGCTGCAGCCACCCAAGTCCAATCCGCAGAGTCTCTCAAGCCTCTTTTCAAGCAACTCCGGTCACGAGTACGTTCCCTCATCCTTGCCCTTACACCGCGCCGCTGACAACTTCTCCAGTCACTGCCCAGTGACATGTTGGCCCGAATCGCAGAAATCGTGCATTACGTGCAAAAACGACAGTATCAACGTGCCAACGACTCTTACCTGCGCCTCTCAATTGGAAATGCACCATGGCCTATTGGTGTGACGATGGTTGGGTGCGTGTTCATTCCACAAACATGATGACAAGTCGCTGACGGGGGCCACAGTATCCACGAACGTTCCGCTCGCGAAAAGATTTCAGCAGACCAAGTCGCTCACGTCTTGAACGACGAAGTCAGTCGAAAGTACATCCAAAGTCTCAAACGGTGCGCAACCACCCATACCAGTCTCCCTGTCGTTCTGACCTATCCCTCCAGGTTAATCACCTTCTCCCAAACGAAGTACCCGCCTTCGGATATCTCACAGCTCATGGGATGATCACTTCCCTGGATTCGTTCATGACCTTTTACGTCTCTTTTTGTATATATCCTTGTAATAATGGTATTCCAGGTGTCTATGTCCATTCTCCTCCTCTCCCTCCTCCGTGCCGGCCTACCTCTTCTTCTTGGGCTTTTTCTGAGTTTCTGGTGGTACGGCAGCGGCGTGGCCTTTGTCTCGGATGTGATTGAAGAGCTTGGTCTTGCTTCCAAATCCAGCCTGGCACACATTGCACTTGAACTGTGCTTTTGTCAGTCGCATTGCCTCAGTCCAGCCTTGCTGCACCACATACCGAGTTCGCAGCTGCGCCTGTCGGGGCTGCGCTTGGCTGTGCTGATACTATCTCGGCAGCAGGTCCTGCCTCAGCCTCTCCATCCGACCCTCCAGCCGGGGTAGCCATCGCTGATGCAGACGCAGAAGTAGAAGCCTTGTCTTTCCGTCGCGACTTTTTCTTCTTCTCCTGCCCCGTTCCGGAATCGTCGTCCTCCAACTGCGCGAGCCGTACCGCCCTCCGTTCTGTCCGACTCAAAGGCATCCGGAGGTCTTCGTCTTCCATCACTGGCTGGGGTGTTCGTTTGGCCTTTCGTTGGGATTTCGGTTGCGGGAAGGGCTCTTCATCAGGAATTTCGGGGACGCTGGATGCAGGCTCTGGAGCTGGAGTAGGAGTTGGGGAAGGGATTTCTGAGGCAGGAGCACTGGGTTTTCGGCTGGGTGGTTTGGAGCGAGCTTCTTGTCGTAGACGTTCAACGGCCTTGAGATGCTTTTTGTTGCGTTCGTGGCTATCCCAGGCGATTTGACTGTTGAACTTCTTCTCGCATGCTTCGCACTCCCATGATGTTCGTACTTCCTCTTCCTCTCCCTCCTCGTCTTCTTCCTCCACTTCATCGGCTGCGTCCTCTTCTCCCTCATCGTCTGAAAGTGGCGGCTCGTCCACCCCGCCCTCTTCGTTCAGCTCCAACGCCTCGTCCTCCATCTCCATCTCTTTCCTCAAAGCCTCGATCGCCTTCAGATGCTTCTTACTCCTCTCGTGGCTATCCCAGGCTGCCTCGCTCCTAAAGCTCTTCCCACACGCTACGCATTCCCACTCCTCATCCCCTCCCTCCACATGCCCTCCCCAATCCAGATCTGCATGCTCTTTGCTCTGGCCATCAACTTTCTGCCACTCCTGCTCCACGAAGTTCACGGGTTCGTTCGTCTGAGCGTTGGCAGCACGGGCTTTGGAAGCTTGTGCTGCCTTTTCCTGTGCAATCTGGTTCTGTTCCTTTTGCGCTTTTTGGTACCTTGGATCGCGTCTCCGAAGGAAGAGCGCGAGGGATCTGACCGTCTCGTTATACTCCTTCCTCGCATCGTCCCTCGCCTTCTTATTCTCCTTCTCCATCAACCTCCTCACTCTCCTATCCGGTGCGTCGTTTAATCGCCACTTGTCTTCCCAGGAGAATTCTTTGGAAGAAGAAAAGTTGGTCCAGACGGCGTAGAATTCGCGTGCGGCGCCAGAGGCGGAGGTGCGCTTCTTCATTTCGGTGGACCAGGGCCATGTGGAAAAGCCAAAGGATGGGTAGGAGGCTGTTGGGTCAAGGAGGGATTCTTCGGAGGCGAGGCGGTCGAAGAGGTTTCGGTAGATCGTGAAGAAACTCTGTGTGATCCGCGTCCGATTAGTATGTATCATTCTGACTGATTCCCCTCGTCGTTCGTGAAGGAGAGGAGAGAGGGTAGGTAAACGTACGTCGTTGTCGTCTCCGAAGCCTTTGTAGATGGTTGGATCGAAGAAACGGGCAAGGTGGCGGGCGGTGAGGCCGCGATCGCGGGTGCGGGGTGCTGCTTTGCCCGACCGGATGTCTTCAAAGACCTCGTCTCCGTCTGCTTCGGGTACGAGGGATGTCTTGTGCTGGTCATACCATGCACGTTCCTACATCTGGTTTAGACGTATTTCTGTGGAGGAGTGGGCAGATCATTACTTGTTCGTCGCTTAAGACCTGGAATGCGGTTAACGACTATCAGGATTTGGGAGTCAGAAGGAAAATACCTCGTAAGCCTGTTGGATTACAGCAAATTTCTTCGTTGCCTCTTCTATATTTTGATGATTTTTATCCGGGTGGTGGATTAGAGCAAGACGTCTGAACGAGCGCTAGGATTTCTACAGATCAACTCCCCAGTTCCTCCTTCAAATGCAGACGAGAAAACTCACCTTGATCTCATCCTGCGTTGCATCTTCAGCGACTTCCAAGATCTTGTAATAGTCTACAATCGCCTCTGCCTCCTGTCCCCCACGCCCAGTTGACTCTCCGGCGCCCATCGTTAAGAGGGAAAGTGGGCAAAAGCGTTTGAAGAGATGAGAGCAGACGAAAGAGGGGTGATGTGCTTATGTCAGCGCTTTTGCGGCGCTTGTGTTCGTTTGAGTTCGGGAGTTTTTGACCCGTCCTTCCTTCCTCCCTCTCTCGTCATCATAGAAAATGTTTGGATTCGGGTCTAGCTCGTCGACCTCTACGTCGGACGCTTCGTCGTCGTCGCCGTCGTTGTCCGCACCTCCTACCGAGGGTACGTTTACTGTGAATTCGGCGTCAACCGGGGACTAATTTCGAGGTGGACCGCAGCGACCAAGACTCAGGCTATCAAGGACTACATCCGCCAGGAGACCCTGACGCAGAACGTTCAGGACCTTATGAACGTACGCAAAAGTCATACACACGCTCTGTTTCGAATTGCGTTTTGACGCGCGTTTCGCCAATAGAACTCGACGGAGAAGTGCTTCAAGTCTTGCGTCACGAACCCCGGGACGTCCCTCACCTCGAAGGAGGAGGTCCGTCGGTCTTTGTCCCTTTTTTGAATATACCCGCTGATATGCTGCATAGCAATGTATGGCGACTTGCTTCCAGAAGTACCTCCAAGCCTGTACGTTCACTCCTCTCTTCCAACTGGAAGACAATTCCTAACCATATCGACCACATCCTCTCTCCTCACATCCTCTCTCCTCATTGTCCCTCCGACTCGTAGTCGACGCTGTCAGCAAGGCCTACACTGCCAACCTCCGCCAAGTCGCTCAACAGGCCGGCCAGCAATCCGACTCCCAAGAGACGTTCCTTCGGTAGAGCAAGCTGATCCCTCGATGTTAGACGCCTGTGACGACGAGCGAGTATGGCCATATTGCTCTGCTCCCTTGTCCTGCACATGACCATCACACCCTATTCACTACAAAAAAAGTATATCGTCCGGCCAGCCTACGCGTCAACCGGTCCTTGGGTCTCCTTGATTCGGAGTGCCATTGGTGGTAGGGCCTGGTGCGGCTTAATCTACGTTGGCTATAGATCTCTTTTTGAACCATCTCTGCTCATGCTTACGTTCACGCGAACGAGGTGGCCCGTCGCGCTAGATGCGCAGTTGATTCGCTGGGTGCTTGAGGGGAGAGGGGCACCACGTGACCCAGGGGTCGGCGCTTGCCCTGGCAAAGCCGGGGAATGAGCTTGTTTGTCCCCACCGGACGGCGAGGGTCCCTTCTTTGGCCAGACTAGCAAGTCAGAATGTCCCTCCGGACGATATAAATATCGGTCATTCCGCGTTCTCCTTGACCACCCATCTTCCCTGCCCTCATTTCCCCTTCCGCCCCTCTCCTTGAGGACACTTCCAACACCTTGGGCGCGGTCCCTGGAACCGAACCCGGCGCGAACCGAATCCTTATCACCAACCAAGCGTCCCTTTGTCAGGCATTGCCTCCCATATCCTTCCCAGTCGGAAGGTGGGTCAAACCGCTGCTTTCTGAAATCTAGGATGTCCGAGATCCCCCGCACCCCAACCGAAGGATTTCATACCAGACAAGAGGAAACCTTTCCAAACTATACTGCAAGACAATGGCCGAGCGACCCAATGCCCACTCGGCCTTTTGAGGACATCGACGATGACGACGAGCCATCCTCTGTTTCTGTCACGATCAACAAGAACTATTATAACGGGGTCACCTATGTGGTGAGCCTACTTCACGACTTCCACTCCATGTCACTCACTCCGTACTCACGCCCGCAGGTGTATTGCGCTGCGTTCTCTTCGTTTACTCACGAATCTCCTACGAATGCGAATGCGACCATGAACATGGGCAGGATGCCTCGAAACCACCAAGGACATCATCATACAGGCTCGGCACGTGCAACATCTTTTACAACCAGTCAAGAGGGGAGCTTCGAAGCCGATGAAGACATTACACCTCAGGACGAGGCCCATGTTGACGACCTCGGACCTGGAGGTCATCATATGTGTTCTTGCCACTTACGCGCGCGAGGTCCTGTTGGTGAGACCCAGAACGGGGATGGCAGTGAGCGTGCCGGATGGCTGGTATGAATGAGCAATAGTACCCGTCCTTTCCCTTCTCTGATGAACCTTTGCAGTCCTCCCTTTCGAATCTCTTTCGACGGGCAATGGGACGACTCCTCGGAGAGTCTGACGGACATAGCACAGTCATGCGACCCGACGAGCGAACTTTTGCACAGCCTGCTCTATTACCTCTCTATCATACTACCCCCTTTGGATATCACTCTGTGTCTAATGGCTCGCTCATTCGCAACACTCTCTCCGCGGTTGCTATTCTTTCGGTTTTGGCTTCGTTTCGTGCTTTTATCTGGAGGCCCTCGCTTAAACTGGCTGCTCTTTTTGGACGATCATGAGCAATGTTACGATATATTAGATGTTCAATCATAAGTTATTTTCATCCTCAGAAACGTGCCTATGCCTGCTGAATGGGACTGTATTTCTTTTCCCTCAGCAGGATGACATGATCGATCGATCATTCGCGACGCAGAAGAGCGACCTCGATGTCCGTTCATTCTACAAACCCCATTTAGAGGGGGATCTTGGCTTGAAGGCGCATCAGAGGGGGGCTGGGGCTTCATTTGTGATTTGGATCTCATTGAATCGGATATTCGTAGGATAGCCTGACGAGGCGCAATTGACATTTTCACATGGAGCGATGTTGTGGCAATGTCGAGTCCTGCTGAAGGAGACTACGATCATTGTTGTGGATCTGTAAAAAATTTGCCATGAGCGCATTTCCTTGCTCAGTTCCTGCTCCTGTAATTTGGGACATTGCAATCATACAGCATACCTTCTAATCTAAGTCACAGCCAACTTAAATTTTCATGAGGAGGACGATGGAGCGTGCCATTGTGCCTCCGAGTCGAACAGGTTGGAAAACTAGGGATCAGGAGCAGGTGTGATGCGCGGCAATACTCGGCAGTCACATTTTTGTGTCAACTCCGCCGTCACAGTAGCTCGAGGAGGCCTTGATGCTTCTCGCGAGGGTGGTGGAAGGAAAAGAACGGAAATGATATTAAAGCAACAAATATGTTATATATCATAGAGATAAGCAGTGTGGACAGCAGGAGGAGGTTGCATGGAAGGTAAAGTGGACTGTGGGCCAGGCTCGGAAGGGGGATGGCAGGCAAGACATAATGTACATGAACAGGGAGATTGTCAAGGCCCTCGGTGGTGAAAGGTGGAGTGGTGGGGGTGCTGTGGATTGAAGGGTGGGAGGAGGAGGCAGAGGGGTCAGTGCGACACGATGCGACATTAGACCCGTGCTCATTATCAGTCGACCAGATTCAAGCTCCGCCTGAAGCTCAACGACCTTAATTTTGTCACGCCGAATGGTATTGGCCAGTTTTCGAGGCCTGTTGACTCGTTTCCATTGGGTACTTGGTTGGTTTGTGACCAAACCAATCCCTACAATTAACCCCCAATGTTTGGCAGCCGCTGGAGCACACCTCCTTGAGCGATGATCCATTCTGTGCTAGAAATTGATGAGTCGCGCCTCATGACCCCTCTTGACAACAGAGCACTACCTGCCACAACAATCTAATTCCCTTCAAAATTTGTGAACAGTTGGGAATACACTCAATGAATCCCACTCATGCCTTTCTTTTGCTCAGCATGACAATGGTCACCTGAGAATTGTGTTTTACATTCCACCACACGTTTTCCACTCTGGCAACAATGATAGTATCCCTGGACACGTTCTATTGATCCTTGTGACCATCTCTGTTTGGAACAGTGGAAACGCGGTCTACAACACGAGTGAAACCCTGCTTAATGGTCATACCGGCTCTCACGGCCGGTAGAGGTGAGGTCTGCTGGTGGGGCCATGGCTACATGCAGCACCGATGACGTCCTGGCCATTATAGTGCGGGAAATTCAGGCATGACATATTCATTGCAAGATTTATTGTCTTTCTCTGTCCCCGTGCAGTGGAAGGTACTCTCCACTGTCGGTGACTTTTGGTGCGGATAGGTTGTGTCATGGCGTCGTGAAGTTGTGGCACTTGTGCATGAGCTGATTAATATTCGCTGCTCGCCTTATCAGATAGGTGGCTCATGACTGATATCCATTCAAGGCTAGGAAGGTCGCTCGCAAACCCGACCACACTCGCCGCCGCGCCCAGGACGTAATACAATACTATCCTATTGCATGTGTTGGGTGTGTAGACTTGTCCGTTTGTCTGGGCCAATTGATAAGGGGCAAGGCTGAAATTGATGCGAGGGGATTACGTTGGCAGCCTTAGCCTATCGTTTGAAATTGCAAGGGAGAGCTCGAGGCTGTCGGGAGTACGGAAAACCATACTTGGCGATCGAAAAGCTCTGAAGCATCCACTTCAACAGCCTTTCAGCGTCTTCAGATACTGACTCCGGGGGGGAGTGAGACAAAGTCCGACCGTGGAGAATATCGCTACCACCAGGCAACTGCTTCCCACAGTTGGGCGTCTAAATGCCCGAAAGGGGTTTGAACGCCAGAAGGCCTGGGCTGAAGGGGCACTGCATCGGCGAGCTTGAACGTCAGGAGACCGCTGCTCCGGTCGGAGCAGGGGGGGCGGATTTACGGAGCTGCTATCCCTCTACATTGCGCTGAAAGAATGGACATCCAGTCATTCATTTCCAATGCGGCAATGTAGGTGGACAGACAGGTAAGCGTCAACCTTCGCATTGCGCTGCCCCGACATGGGCTGACAAAAGAAAGACTTCAAGAGCAAGAGGGGAGACCCTGAAATAAGATGGTAAACAAAGCCTACGCCGACCTCGGAGCAACCCATTTAACCAGACAACCGCATTTCAAGCTCACGCTGCGACCGCTTGCCTGAAAGCACACCAAGATAATCCTTTTTGGACTCCAGTGCTGGATCGCGTACACTGGCGGCTTGTGGGCTGGTGATCCTTTCGGTAGTACTTCCGTCCATCATGGTCTGGTGACAATCTGATTCTGGTCTATCGAACCTTGTTAGATATCCCCGGTGGTTTGGATCTAATAGAATTGGTTGTCACACACTTGCGTTGAGCGACATGTCAAGGACAGATGGAGGTCGCGTATGGATGTACACGACCCTCCTTCGACTGCAAATGTGATGATGAACATTGGCAGATTACCTCAGAAATACCCAGCAGATGACCATTCAGATCCGAAATGCCCAACACCTCCTGGCACATAGAATAGAGATGCACATTTCGATATTGACCTACAAGAAGCTGTAGCCGAGGGAGACATCCCTGTCGATAACCTCGGGGACATCCCTCGTGACCTCTGTACTGGTATATTAGGCGCCCGAGGTACGGTCAGCAAGGCCAAGAAGGGGAATAGCGGCACAGGCAGTGGATGGATGACATATTTGTGAACACTGCCAACCTTTTCCCTTTTTTGAAGCCCTTTCCAGTCGTACCTTTCGACGCTGCTTCTGCAGGAAACAGTGGCGCACATTCAAGGAGATCCACCTGAACCAAAGTTCTCTTTAGAACCAGAAGAACGAGCTAGTACTTCCACAGCCCACCCATTGCATATCAACTATACGAATCTCCTTGCGTATACCTCCCCTTACAATGGTTCGCTCATTCGAAATACTCTCTCTGCTGTTGTTATCATTTTGCTTTTGGCTTCATTTCATTCTCTCGGCTCACAATCCTCGCTTAGTTCGTTCCTCTTCTTAGAGGATTATAGGCAATGTTACCATATCCGATGTTCAATCAGAGTTTATTAGATCCTCAGACCGCAGGCAGTTAGCGCCAATGCTCCTATAGGTTCCATAGCGTGTCCCAAGGGGCAAGCTGATAAAAAATTCATGTATATCTCACCACAGATCCCACAGGCGCTCTGATTTGAGGCAGTGACCATGGGCAATTCACCTCTCCTCCAAGTCTAGCAAACCATCTGGATAAATCATAGTGAATTCTCTGCATCCCATACCATCGACAGAGTATCGATGGAATCATCCTAAACATATTAATAAACAATAAAAAAGAATCGTAGCCCACCGCGAGGGTCGAACTCGCAGCCTTCAGATCGCCTTCTCAA
>Ga0065721_10005470_pt1 | contig 13411 bp, 10 predicted proteins | sample Mesricmetagenome_FD_59108 | JGI IMG/M metagenome (GOLD analysis project Ga0065721, IMG submission 59108) | Mesophilic microbial community from rice straw/compost enrichment Sample: eDNA_1 v2 (version 2) | ecosystem: Engineered > Solid waste > Grass > Composting > Bioreactor | place: USA: Davis... | reverse complement strand
GGGTAGTTACAATCTAATACCATCCTTTAATAAAAAAGGCCGCCCGTTGGCAGCCTTTTTATATAAATAAAATTTAATCACTTTAAAAATCCGCAAACAACAGGGGCGACGGCACCAGGTTGAATTCCTTTGCCTCGATCATTTCAATGTTTAGTTGAAACCCCTCATCGGTTTTCACCACAACCTTGTCCCTGGTTACGCGCTTGTATCCGGATTTTTCAAAAACAAATTTATAAGTGCCCGGTTTCAACTCTTCAAAACCATAGTTGCCTTCTTCGTCGGTTTGAACGCATTTTTCTTTTTTTGAAACCAGGTAGGCGGTCACGGTAACATCCTTCAACGGCTTCTTGGTCTCCCCGTGCAGGATCACACCCATCAGATCGTTTTTCTTGCCTTTCCCACAGGGATCGGGTTCAGCATTTGCCTTGGCAGCTACAAAGCCCAGCAATGCAACAAAAAGCATCAGTAGTTTGGGTTTCATATGACCTTTATTTGAGTTAATGAATCAAGTCGGAATCAACGCGATAAAATTAATATATTCCCATCGGATTCTGAATGGCTTCCTCAAATTCCCCCCACACTTTTTTTACGATCTCCCCGGCCGGTAAAATACGATCCAGTAATACGCTTACCTGCCCAATCTCGAGTTCCCCCTCTGATAAATTCCCTTCGAACATTCCCAATTTAGCCCGGCCCCTTCCTAAGAGTGTGCGCAATTCCTCAATTGTTGCACCACCTTCCTCAGCTTCCTTCACTTTTTTATAGAAATCATTTTTGATCAAACGAACCGGGGTGAGCTGCTTCATGGTTAAAACCGTATCCCCCTCTCCCGCCTGTTGAACCGCCTGCTTAAATGCCTGGTGGGAGGAAGCTTCCTCACTCATCACAAAAGCGCTGCCCATCTGCACACCCTCCGCTCCTAAAACCATCGCTGCCAGCATCTGCCTTCCGGTAGCTATTCCACCAGCTGCAATCACCGGGATCTTTACCGCCTGCCTGACCGCGGGAACCAATACCATCGTAGTAGTCTCCTCCCGCCCGTTATGCCCCCCGGCTTCAAAACCCTCGGCCACCACCGCATCACAACCAGCCTCTTCGGCCTTCCGCGCAAACCGGGTACTGCTTACTACATGTACCACCTTAACCCCATGCTCTTTTAAAACACCTGTCCAGGTTGCGGGGTTGCCTGCGGAAGTAAAAACAATCTTTACACCTTCTTCAATAATTATACGGATATGCTTGTCAATATCGGGGTACAGGAGGGGTACATTGACTGCAAAATTCCTGTTAGTGGCGGTTCTGCATTTACGAATATGCTCTTGTAAGACATCAGGATACATGCTTCCGCTGCCTATGATGCCTAAACCACCCGCATTGCTCACCGCACTGGCCAGCCGCCATCCGCTGGCCCAGATCATTCCGGCCTGAATGATGGGGTAATCGGTACCAAAGAGATCTGTGACGCGGTTTCTGAACTTTTCCATACAAGCAATCAATTTTTTTTTTCTGAAGCTACAATAAAAAACCCCGGATGTAGTACCCGGGGAGTTTTTCAATATGATAATCAGCCTAGCCGAGGTCGATATTGGTATTGTCACCAATACTCAGCGTACGGGTTTCACCGTGCAAACGGGTATCGCTGCCAATAATAGAACCCTCAAGAACTATATCGACCAGGCTCGAAAAAGATCCGATAATGGAGTTGCGAACAATTGAATAAGTAATCTTCGTGTTTTCACCAATGCTAACATTAGGTCCAATGATTGAATTTCTTATATCACAACCGTCGCCAATACTAACGGGCGGAATGATGACCGTGTTTTCAAACTGATATTCACTTTCCGATTTGCGCTGGAATTTTTTGAGCAAAGTGGCATTGGAATCCAGCAGGGTTTCTTTACGGCCGCAGTCAAACCAGCTTTCCACCTTAAAAGGTTTGAACTTGATACCCATCCGCACCATACAATCCAGGGCGTCAGTAAGACTGTATTCCCCATGCGTACGCAAGCCTTTTAAAAAATTGGCTTCGAGGCATTGAAATAATTGCGAACTCTCCTTTATTTTATAGATGCCAACCAGGGCCATGTTGGATTTAGGAATCTGCGGTTTCTCCACTACGTGGTCGATATAGCCATGCTCATTTATTTCAGCTACACCAAATTCACGGGGGTCATCTACTTTCTTTACTCCAAGCATGGAGCAATCACTGTTTACTACTTCCTTTATATCAAACTCGCAAATAGTATCCCCTAATACCACCATTACCTCATCATTGTTGACTGCTTCCCTTGCGATTTGAATCGCATGACCCACACCCTGCCTGTCGATCTGATGCACATAGGTTGCTTGCAGCCCGGGATATTTTGCTTCGACATAATCACGGATCTTATCGCCCAGATAACCAACAACGAAAATGAATTCGTTAATGCCGGCATCACGCATCTGATCAATAATGATGCTTAGCACAGTCTTTCCGGCAAGGGGAATCAAAGCCTTTGGTTGCGTATAACTATGTGGTCGCAGTTTGGTACCTGCACCTGCTACTGGAATTATTGCCTTCATTAAACACCATCCGCCTTAGCGGATTTTGATTCCCGAGCTCACCCCGGGGATGGTTAAAAGATTTTTTGGCCGCCAAAGTTAAAGGAATGGCGGTTCAAAAGCCTCCGAAAGTAAGCATTTTGATGCAAACAAAAACTTCTTGTCCAAACCGCGTTTTCAATTCCCTGTCAACCTAATTTTGCAGCCTGAAAGTGTAGCCGCCTGTTAGGTTTTGCTAATCCGGCCGCGAAAACACATTCTTTATCCATTCTTAAACTTCAACCAGGTCAGGCTATGCAAAAAGACACCCAGGTATTCGACCTCATCAGACAGGAACTTGAAAGACAACGCAATGGCATCGAACTCATTGCTTCGGAAAACTTTACCTCTCACCAGGTCATGGAGGCCATGGGTACGGTCCCAACCAATAAATACGCGGAAGGTTACCCGGGCAAACGCTATTATGGAGGCTGTGAAGTGGTGGACGAAATCGAATCCCTGGCAATCGAACGCTTAAAAAAAGTATTTAATGCGAGCTGGGCAAACGTACAACCCCACAGCGGTGCCCAGGCAAATGCGGCGGTATTCCTGGCTTGTGTGAAACCTGGCGAAAAAGTACTCGGCCTCGACCTCAGCATGGGAGGTCACCTGACTCATGGAAGTCCCGCGAACTTCAGTGGTAAAAATTACCAGGCTCTTTTTTATGGTGTAAAAAAAGAAACCGGCCTGGTAGACTATGACCAGCTGGAAGCAATTGCAATTAAAGAGAAACCCAAAATGATTATCTGCGGCGCTTCTGCTTACAGCCGCGATTGGGATTATAAAAGAATAAGGGAAGTTGCAGATCAAATCGGAGCGGTAGTAATGGCTGATATCGCTCACCCGGCCGGACTTATTGCAAAGGGCTTACTAAACGATCCATTTGAACATTGTCATATTATCACATCTACCACGCATAAGACATTGAGGGGACCCCGTGGCGGCATTATCATGCTCAGACATGACTTTGAAAATCCATGGGGCATTAAAGATCCAAAGGGAAATACCCGCACCATGAGCCAATTGCTTGACCTGGCCGTTTTCCCGGGTACCCAGGGCGGGCCACTGGAACATGTTATCGCTGCGAAAGCTGTTGCATTTGGTGAGATTCTTTCTGATGAATTTACCGGGTATGCAAAACAGGTTATTTCCAACGCGCAGGCAATGGCCAGGGCATTTGTCAGTCGGGGCTACAACCTGATCAGCAATGGCACCGACAATCACCTGATGCTAATTGATCTTCGCAATAAAAATTTAACCGGTAAGAAAGCGCAGGAAACGCTCGACAAAGCACACATAACCCTTAACAAAAACGCGGTTCCTTTTGATGACAAATCTCCCTTTGTTACTTCAGGCATTCGTGTTGGTGTTCCCGCCATCACCACCCGCGGCATGAAGGAATCCGATATGGAAACCGTAGTGGCAATGGTTGACCGGATACTGTCAGATATAGACAATGACAAAACTATTAAGGATACAAAAGAAGAAGTGCGAGAATTCATGAGCCGGTTTCCTTTATATCCCGGATTATAATTTCTTACCCCGGATTTTGCAAGACGAAGTATCCTGAATGACGTTAAATCCCACTCCACTGGGAAGCTTGGGTTTCATATCTTATTTTTGATAAAAACAAGGACCATGATTCAAAGGCAACAAAGTATCTGGCTGCTGCTGGCAGCAACATGTTCGCTGCTTAGTTTTTTCTTTCCCTTCTTCGGCGGAGCGGAACAAAATGCTGCCGGAACCAGCGGCCTCATGTCCACAATTAATGCAGGCAGTAGTTTCTTCCTCATCATATTAACCGGCGCCTCCGTGCTGATCGGTTTGATCACTATCTTTCTTTATAAAGACCGCAAAACTCAGTTCAAACTGGCAATCGCAGGACTGATAATTTCCATCGTTATAATAATATTATACTTTACTGAAATCAGAACCCTGCCCGGTGTCATCGCACTCTCTTCCGTATTTGTATTCCTGATTCCTGTATTTTATTTCCTGGCAATCCGGGGTATCCGCAGAGACGAAAAACTGATTAAAAGCCTGNATAAACTTAGATAANTCTTTACTGATTAAAACTCGTTGCAGAAACCTCACTCAATAGCCTCACANATTTTTTCACCCAAAAAAATTAGGGCCAGCACAAATANATGGCCGGCCCTTTCTCTATGGGTACTCTCAATACCCTACTGAACAATGAACATCTTTGATTCCCGGTAATTAGTACCGGAAATAACCATCGTGTACACACCGGGACTTATTGTCGACGGCAGTGTGCAGGGTTGTGCTAGAGCATGACCTTTCACTTGCAGAACGGTCCTGCTTACGGGTTGACCCATTGAATTGATGATCGATAAATCATACTTCCCCTCTTCAAGACCAATCATTCCGATCATAATCTGTTTATTGGTTACGGGGTTTGGATATACACTGAGTTGACGACCCGGTGAACCCATCTCAACCCGTAATATTTTACTAAAAATTATTTTGGTACTTTTCTCAATAACCTTGATCCTGTAGAAGTTTGTTCCGGGTAATGGACTATTATCGAAACTGGTATAACTCGCCTTATCATCGCGATTGCTATTCGGCAGTAGCTGATCGATGATGGTATAATCCATTCCATTATGAGAACGCTCAACATAATAAATGGCAATATCACGTTCTGTGAGATTACTCCATTCAATATTTACTCCCTGGTTTTTTTCATAAGCCAGCACATTGTCAAACATTACCGGCAACGGATCGCTAGCGTTGGTAATATTTCCCAAGGCATAAAACCGTTCTTCAGCATTGATGGTGGTTCCCGCAAGATCTGAAACCACATAACCGGTCCCATCATCTAAACTATCCTCGCCATTTCCAATTTGTGTCCAGGCTATGCCATTTGAACGGGCAACACGTGCCGAAGAAAAATCCTGGATCAGTGAAACAGGATTACAGTTACTGTAAGCGTTGTAATAAACTGTGATTACCGCCCTGGCGGATCCTTTAACTGGAAAAAGCTCCCAGAACTCACAATAGTTTATATGATGAAGCGGAGCCTTAATAGTTTTACCTTTTTCAATAGCAGAAGCTCTCTTATATTCAGCCTGTATTTCATTATTCCCATCAATCAACCTGATACCAATGGGTATGCGACCCCCGCCATTACCCGCCCATCCTGTGGGAAAAATAAAAGATCCACTCCCGCGTTTACGCATAGGGCCTGTAACAAAAGACTGATCGCTTCCACCAGCCTGCGCCTGCTCACCTATTGTAAGCATATGATCATGTGAAGTCTCAAGATAACCGTTGAGCAAAACAAGTTCTTGAGAAACAAAAGTCGGTTTTGACAACTTCACACCTCCATCATTAGATACACCACTCCTGTTATCTATAATCAGCCTGCTCACCTTATCCGGTAAACCAGAACCGGTCTCCTGTGATTTATTACCTGTGAAAGCGTAATCTGCTTCACTGCTAAATACCCGGTTACCTTTTACCTGGATGGCTCCATGATTACCGTATGTTGACAATCCTTCAGGATGGCCGGTCATTAACCGGGCACCGGCTTCCAAAATAAAATCGCCATCTCCTGTAATGACAGCATCTCCGATATTGAGACAAGATTTATTTGTGACAACAAAGCTGATTCCCTTTGTGGTTCCACCAGTCTGGAGAAATGTCTGTTTCTGTTGCCCTGTAAACTTTACATTGAGCGTTGAGTTAGCAATGCTGGTATTGCTACGGAGAGATCCTCCTCTAATAACCAAATCGCCACGAAGATCAATTTTCACATCTTTTGAAAGACCGGTGCAATTACCTTCCAGGATTTCTACATTGCCGCCAACCGTAACTTTTTCTGGCATCATTAAGATGGCGTTTCCGTTTGCGCCTGCTTTTTTTACCAAAAGATTACCTCTGATATCAGATGGAATTGCTGTTCCTGAAAACTGCACAGCACTTTGATGCTCGCAATCCCATGTATAGTTTCCAAACACCTGGTCAAGACCCGGAGGATAAGCTGATACCACTCCTTTGATCAGACAGGTAGAATTACTATTCCAGGTAGCGGATGGGATGCGGCTTTTGTCTGCCACATGTTCATAAACAGAACCGTCTTTAAACAACAGACTTTCCTTTGATGATTCTATTTCACCCTTATTTACCAGCCTACCTGATACCTTTATTTTCGCAATGCTGCCAGCATACATTTTACTTCCGTTGTTAACCAGGAGTGTACCATCGATACTTGCATGCGTTGTTTGGAGTAAGGACAAAGAAATTTGATTGCCCAGTGTAAGCGTGGCATCCACCTCTATTTTTAAACCGTCTGCAGAGCCTGCATCATCAATTTTAAGAGAAACAGGTGTAGATCCATTTAATATAACATTACTCTCACTAACAACAAGACCATTGAGAGTTATAGAAGGGACATTCGATATGGTTGCTGAAATATTTTTGAAAACGACAACATCCCCCTGAACCGGAATACCAACTGGTGACCAATTAGCAGCTTCCGTCCACGATCCGTTACCTCCGGTCCATTCGCGTAGCTGTCCCTGGCCGGATATAACTGTTACCAATAAAATTATTAGAACGTAGATTTTCTTCATCTGCGGGAAATTTTCATATTCACGAATTGTTGTGAATGATGAAACCGGGTAGTTTTAAAAGGAGTTGGAAATTAAAAGGGCCTTCCCACTGAATTATCTAGAACACAGCCAGGTAGTAAGACTTAGGTTATTGCTTAGAAAAATGTCGGTACGGATTTCAGAAGATTTTGGACGGGAAAAACAGTATACAAATCTATACTGCGGACTTCAATAATGCAAACATTTTAATTGAAATGTTTTCCCTATTTCTAATCGTATTTATACACAAAAAAGCCGGTCAAAACTGACCGGCTTTTCCTGATTTTAGAGCTAACTCTTATTGTACAACAAACAGTTTCGTCTCGCGATAATCAGCACCGGTTATTACCATTGTATATACACCTGGTGCAACTGCTTTTGGAAGATCAATTGTTTCGGTAATTGTACTTCCCTGGCTGTTTATTTTCTGCCTGTAAACATCCTGGCCTGTTACATTTACAACACGCAGATCATATTGTCCACGCTTGATGTTGATCAGGCTGATGTTTACCTGTTTTCCAACTACCGGGTTTGGATACAGTCTCAGGCTTTGAGTGGCAAGACCCAGGTTCACACTAAGAACTTTGCTGTAAACAATTTTACCAGTTGTTTCCTCAGCTTTGATTCGATAATAGTTAGTGCCTGAAATTGGATTGGCATCGAATGCACTGTAATCAGCCCGATCATCCTGGTTGCTGGTTGGTGCCTGGCTGGCAACAGCACTGAAATCAGTACCATTTGCAGAACGTTCAACAGTATAACCTGCAACGTCTTTTTCAGTCAGGTTGCTCCATTCAATTTGCACTCCGCTGTTCTTTTCATATGCACGAACATTGGCGAATACAACCGGCAGCGGGTTATCTGTTGGAACGCTGCTTGCCAGTGTAAAGGGACTGAATGTGGTAACTGCATTTCCGGAAGTAATGGTACCTCCGTTCATATTGCCTGTTGTTTCGGAATTACCTTCATTAACCCAGGTTGAAGTGCTGCTTAGATAATGTGCAACACGCAAAGTCGACAGGTTTGTTACATAAGCAGGAGAACTTCCACACGGGCTGAAACCCGACCAGGAAAGCGTCACCTTCGCTGAAACTGACCCTCCTGCCGTTTTGCTAAGATCCCAGTATTCACATGCGCTGATCTGGCTAATACCTGGTCCCATAATCCCTGATCCCGGGTTACTTCTTACGAATTCTGCGCGGAATGTGGCGCTGCCTGTCACTGATGATATTCCAATTGTTCTTGGTCCATCACCCATTTTTCCTACGGGGAAAGTGAATGCAGAATTACCAATTTTAGCAAGAGGGCCGTTAACAAAAGATGTTTCTGTAGCAGGAGTAGTATTTGCACCGTTATTGATCGTCAATAAATTTGTTTCTGATGTAGAAATGGTACCCTCAGTCAGATAAAGTGTACGACTTACGCGCAATGGCTGATCCAAAAATACATCGCCACCGAAATCTGCATTGTTGATAATTAAATCTCTTACCGTGTTGGGCATACTTGTGGTAAACACTCCGGTTCTGACACCCTGGAACTCATAATCAGCATCACTTCTATACACCGTTGGAATTTGAACCGCTCCGTCAGGTCCTAAGCCGTTTGGATGAGACGTAATAATTTTTGCGCCAGCCGACAGGGTGAATGTGCCAGTTGACCCCTTCAACTCCGACGTGCCGAAATCAACTTTAGCATTGTTTAAAACTGTGAAGTTTATTTGATTTGAAATGATTGCTCCTGGAGACTTGGTAAATTTCTGAACGTTGGTGCCCGCGAAACGAATTGTCGCAGAACTTGAAGCACCGGGTGCACCCCCCCTGGTTATTTCACCACCCGTCATTTCAAAGTTGCCATAGATATTCAGGTTATGTGAATCACCGGTTCCTACAATGAATAATTTACCTCCTGTCTGTATAAAATCGCCTTTGACATTTGTGGTGGTAGTGCCTCCACCAAAATTCTTGAAACGAATACTTCCGGTATTGGTACTTACGAGATGAAAATCTCCATTAATTGTAGTAAGAGCTCCGTCAAAGCTGAGGTTAATCTGCTGTTGAGTGCAATCCCAGATCAGGTTTCCAAAAACCTGGTTCATGTTTGTTGCTCCCCCTACTCGGATGCCTTGCATAATACAGTTTGACTCGACATCCCAGGTGGCCAGTGGTACTGCTCCCGAATTGCGGGCATGTTCATAATTTCCACCTGCTGCAAAATGCAACCGGGAACCATTTCCCGCCACGGTACCGCCGTTCCGCAATGTTCCGGTAACTGTGGTCAGCACATTTCCGTTATCTGTATCGAAAATTCTGCTTCCTTCAATAATAAGAAGGCCTTCGATAGATGCTGTGGTTGGATTTCCTGCGGCACCTGATCCCAATGTGAGGTTAAGATTTGAACCAAGACTTAGCTGTGCATCAGGCTCAATTAAGAAATCAACGCCTGTTCCATTGGTGATAGTAATTGTTCTGGCAGTTGCCGCCACGAATCGCAGGTTTGAATTTCCCAGAATTGATAAGTGGGCCAGGTTCAGGTTTGCAGCCTGCGCCACCCTGTATACGGTACCTGAAGAATTCGTTGGAAAAATTACAACATCACCGCTTACCGGAATACCATTGTCCCAATTGTCAATATTGTCCCAGAACGAGTTTGTACCTGCTCCGGTCCAGGTAGTGGTTTTTGACCATCCTGACAAAGCAAGCAGGATAGTAATAAAAAGAAAGTAAAACTTTTTCATTGCTCAGAATTTTAATTTGGAATGAAGTGAATGATTCCAGAGGGTAGTTGGTCAACTGAGCTTCTAAGAGGAGGTTGGACTGAAGATGGTCGATCGTTGAACTATGATAAAAATGTTACAAGACTATTCTTAAAATCTTCGCCGGGGGAGTTTACAGGATCTTGGGTACAGATTTCAGAAGAAGACTGGATGATACACCAAGTGGGAATTGACAACATACAAATCTATATTTCAATTTTTAATTATGCAAGTCTTCTAAAAGAAATATTTATTATGTCCTTATAACGCTTGAAGAAACCTCATGACCGGACGTTTAATCATTGATGGATTCATAAAAAAAAGCCGGTCATTGCTGACCGGCTTACTCTATTGGTAATTAGTTTGTCTTATTGTACAACGAACATTTTTGTTTCACGGAAGTCCGCACCGGTGATTACCATGTTATAAACACCCGGAGCAACGGTTGCAGGGAGATCAATTGTTTCAGTGATTGTGCTGCCCTGGCTGTTGATGCTCTGTTTATGTACATCCTGACCCTTCATATTTACAACACGTACATCATACTGACCTCTGTTCAGGTTAGTCAGGCTGATATTTACCTGGTGTCCTTTAACAGGGTTCGGATACAGTTTCAGGCTTTGACCTGTCTGACCGAGGCTTACACTTAATACTTTGCTATATACAATTTTACCTGTTGTTTCTACAGCTTTCACACGGTAGTAATTTGTACCGGAAACAGGGCTTGCATCAAAGGCAGTGTAATCTGCGCGATCATCCTGGTTGCTGCTGGGCAATTGAGTTGAGATGGCTTTGAAGTCAGTGCCATTAGAAGAACGTTCAACTGTATAGTTGGCAACATCTTTCTCAGTCAGGTTGCTCCACTCGATCTGAACACCGCTGTTTTTCTCATATGCCCGAACATTTGCGAATACAACAGGCAGCGGATTTTCGGAAGCCGTACTGCTTGCAAGAGCAAATGGGCTAAATGTAGATGTGTTTACAGCTGCAGTGATGGTACCTGCTGTGTTGTCACCAGTGCTTGACAGGCGTCCCAGGTCTTTCCACTGACCATCCTGTAAGTGTGCCACACGCAAAGTGGTTGGATCGGTAACATAAGGAGTGCTGGCACATCCGCTGTTAGTTTCCCATGAGAGTGTAACTGAAACAAGAGCGCTACCTGACAGACGGTTAAGATCCCAGTATTCGCAGTTGCTTACAGCTACCAGGGTTGCAGCCATCGGAGCGTCAGGAGCGCTGGCGCGTTTAAACTCAGCAACGAAAGTGGAATTGGCGTTACTTGTAGGTTTGATTGCAATTGTACGAAGTCCTCCATCAACTTTTCCTACCGGGAAGACAAATTGATTCTGACTATTTGTTATTTTACGAAGCTGACCATTTACAAAAGCACCATTGGTTGTAGTAGCATCACCATTCGCTTCGATAACCAATGCGCCGCCTGTTGGCGTGATGTAGCCGTTAACCAGGTTAAGTGCCCTTCTTACGACAAACTGTCTTCCTGTAGTTACTCCACCAGAAGTGTTGTTAATAATAAGGTCCCGAACTCTGTTGCCACTGGTTGTGAAGTTACCTGTAGATGCCCCGCGAAATTCATAATCAGCATTATCGCTAAATGATCTGTTACCAGTAACCCGGATCGCACCGGCGGCATCAGAATTTCTAAGTCCTCCAGCGTGAGCGGTGATGATTTTCGCGCCACTACTTAGCGTGAAATTGCCAGAAGAACCATCAATCACAGAGGTTCCCATATCAAGTGTTGCACCTGTACTAACTGTAAAGTTAACTCCACCAGATATTGTCGCAGACCCTGATTTGCTGAATTCTTGAATATCGGAACCAGAAAAAACGATATCAGCACCTGTTATGAAACCAGACGTTTCAGTAATGGTTCCACCAGTAAAACTAAGACTACCTTTCAGATTCAAGGCGCCAGTGGTTAAGAATAAACCGCTATTTACATTAATTGTTCCGCCCGACATGATCATATTACCATTGACATTAAGTGCGATACTACTAAGGACTCCGTTTCCAATTTCAAGGTAACCTCCATTCATTAAGAAATAGGCGGCGGAAAGAGAACGGTCCATGACGAGACGTCCAGATCCAGTGCTGTTGATTACAAAAGCGCCGTTAATTGCCATATTCTCTGCACCAAAAGATTCTGAACCGCTTTGGTTACCATTTTCCCAGATCAGGTTTCCAAAAGTTTGTCCAAGACCACTAGGAACGGTTGTTGTTACACCGGTAATCATTACAGTAGAAAAAGAATTCCAATTTGCAGTAGGAATTGTGCCACCATTACGTCCATGAATGTAAGTTGCATCACCGCTAAATATCAACCTAGAAGCCGAAGTAGAGGTAACGCTACCATTTGCTACACGCAAAATACCGGTTGTTTCTACCGTTGTGACTACGTTGCTATTGTTTGTGTGGTAGTCACGGTCAGCTACGTTCAATTCTCCAGCAATCTTAGCGCGGGTAGGATTGGCACCTGTCCCAGCGGCCAAACGTAAATTAAGAAGGTTACCCAGAGAGAGCGTCGAACCTTCAGTAATTACTAAATCGTCTGCACTGGATCCACCGTTACTGATGTTTAAAGTAACCACTCCACCAGTTGTGCTTTTTGAAAGTACAATGTTAGCCCCGTCAGATACGACCAAGCCTGCGATGGTCGTATTGGGAACGTTGTTTACAGTACCAGAAAAACCTACACCAAATTCCACCACATCATTCGCACCAGGTACAGTATTTCCACTCCAGAAAGCCGCAGTTGTCCAGCTGCCACCATTAGCAGGTCCAATCCACTTCTTTGTCTGTGCAAGAACAACTCCTGACACGAATACAGCCAGAAGGAGAAAGTAAAGTTTCTTCATTGTTTAGAGTTTTTGAGTATGATAGAGAAAATGAATAAACCAGCTATGGCTTACACAGAATTGGAGCGGGGGTCTTTGATGGGATTGGCGGCCTCTGAATCACATAAAAGTGCGGGCAAAGATTCCCTGATCTCTGATGAGTCAGCTTCTACCCTTTATTTTTAGTGATTGGGTACGGATTTCAGAAGAGGTTGGATGTACTACAGTTTTTTACAACTGGGGACAAATCTATACTCCGGTTTTTATTTATACAAGTATTTTTTCAGGAATTTTTTCAAAAATACGTCGTTAATATACTAGTAAGAGTACTACATATTATTAAATAAAGTCAGCTGTATGGCTTTGGCGGATTTTCCTGATGCCTGCCGGAGGGCCTGAATAAACCAAATTGCCACCGCCATCACCTGCTTCCGGTCCAAGATCTATCAACCAGTCAGCACTCCTGATCACATCCGTATTGTGTTCGATTACGATGATGGAATGACCTTGTTCGATTAATGCGTTAAAGGAAGCCAAAAGCTTTTTGATATCGTGAAAATGCAAACCTGTAGTTGGTTCATCAAAGATGAAAAGTATCTTTTCGCTGTTCCTGC
>Ga0065721_10051836_pt1 | contig 13412 bp, 13 predicted proteins | sample Mesricmetagenome_FD_59108 | JGI IMG/M metagenome (GOLD analysis project Ga0065721, IMG submission 59108) | Mesophilic microbial community from rice straw/compost enrichment Sample: eDNA_1 v2 (version 2) | ecosystem: Engineered > Solid waste > Grass > Composting > Bioreactor | place: USA: Davis... | reverse complement strand
CGCGCTGCGCGCGCCACCTCCCCCAGAGGGGGAGGATCTAGGTGCAAGGATCAGTCCCGGCGGTCGCGCTTGGCGGCGACGCGCAGGCGCAGGGCGTTGAGCTTGATAAAGCCGGCCGCGTCGCGGTGGTCGTAGGCGACCTTGCCCTCTTCGAAGGTGACCAGTTCCTGGTCGTAGAGCGAGTAGGGGCTGGTGCGGCCGATGACCGTGACATTGCCCTTGTAGAGCTTGATGCGGACCTGGCCGGTGACCTTCTTCTGGCTGTAGTCGATGGCCGCCTGCAGCATCTCGCGCTCGGGGCTGAACCAGAAGCCGTTGTAGATGAGCGATGCGTATTTCGGCATCAGCTCGTCTTTCAGGTGCATGGCGCCGCGGTCGAGGGTGATGGACTCGATGCCGCGGTGGGCGGCCAGCAGAATGGTCCCGCCGGGGGTCTCGTAGACGCCGCGCGACTTCATGCCGACGAAGCGGTTCTCGACCAGGTCCAGACGCCCCACGCCGTTGTCGTGGCCGAGCTTGTTCAGCTTGGTCAGCAGGGCCGCGGGGGAGAGCTTCTCACCGTCGATGGCGACCGGATCGCCGCCCTCGAAATCCATGGTGAAGACGGTCGGCGTGTCCGGCGCGTCCTCAGGCGAGATGGTGCGCTGGTGGACGAATTCGGGAGCCTCGACCGAGGGATCTTCCAGCACCTTACCTTCCGACGAGGAGTGCAGCAGGTTGGCGTCGACGCTGAAGGGCGCCTCGCCGCGCTTGTCCTTGGTGATCTGGATCTGATGCTTCTCGGCGAAGTCGAGCAGGGCCTCGCGTGACTTGAAGTCCCACTCACGCCAGGGGGCGATGACGTGGATGTCGGGCTCGAGGGCGTAGTAGCCGAGCTCGAAACGGACCTGGTCGTTGCCCTTGCCGGTGGCGCCGTGGCTGACCGCGTCGGCGCCGGTCTGGCGGGCGATCTCGATCTGACGTTTGGCGATCAGCGGCCGGGCGATCGAGGTGCCGAGCAGGTACTGGCCCTCATAGACGGTGTTGGCGCGGAACATCGGGAAGACGAAGTCGCGGACGAACTCTTCGCGCAGGTCTTCGATGAAGACGTTCTCGGGCTTCACGCCGGCGGCGATGGCCTTGGCGCGGGCGGGTTCGATCTCCTCGCCCTGGCCAAGGTCGGCGGTGAAGGTGACGACCTCCGCCCCGTACTCGGTCTGCAGCCACTTGAGGATGATGGAGGTGTCGAGCCCGCCGGAATAGGCGAGGACGACTTTCTTGACGGAGGGGGCGGTCGTGCTCATGAGGCGATCTCTAAGCCAAAATCAAAACAATCGGATTGCAAATAAACTACGGTTGGAGATGAGATTGGCGCCCAATTCCAATAAGCGAGGTCACGAGGGCATGCGGCGCCAATGAAGCTGGACGCTATCGACAAACGCATTCTACGGGCGCTGCAGCGGGATGGCCGCATGCAGAATATCGAACTGGCCAAGGAGGTGGGACTGTCGCCCTCGCCCTGCCTGCGCCGGGTGCGGCTGCTGGAGGAGGCGGGCGTGATCGAGCGCTATGTGGCGGTGCTCGACGGGGCGAAGCTGGGGGTGGGGCTGACGGTCTTCGCCAGGGTCTGGTTCAAGACCCAGGACGCGGAGGTCACCAATCAGTTCGCCGAGGCTGTGCGACGGTTTCCCGAGGTGGTCGAATGCTATCTCACGACGGGAGAGTGCGACGCGCTCCTGAGGATCGTCACCGCGGACCTGAAGAGCTATTGGCGCTTCCAGGCCGAGCACCTGACGCGGATTCCGAGCGTACAGAGCGTGAAGACCGACGTGCCCATGGAGACGGTGAAGCGGAGCTTCGAAATCCCCTTGCCGTGATCAGCGCTTGAGCGCGCCTTCAGCCTCGAGGGTGGCGAGGGCGCCTTTCAGCCACTGCAGGTGCAGCATGGCGATCACCGCCGCCAGGGTGGCCCGCAGGCCGAAGAAGATGACGTTGTAGGACAGGTCGGCGGCGTTGCGGTGGCCCCAAAGCAGGGCCAGACCGAACAGGAAGGCGAGCAGCACCGGCAGGATGAGGGCGGTGTTGCGCGGCAAGCGCCAGTTCCCCTGCATCGGCACGCGGGTGTCCGGCTCCATGCGGCGCCAGGCGGCGCGGGCGCCGCCGGCCATGATCGAGAGCGCGATGATCCAGAGGACGTCGGCCGCGATGCTCAGGAAACTCATCTAGACACTCACCTGGGTGCCCAGCTCCACCACGCGGCCTGGGGGGATCTTGTAGAAGTCGGTGGGGTTGGCGGCGTTCTTCATGAGGAAGATGAAGATCTTGTCCTGCCAGAGCGGCATGCCGGACTGCGCCGAAGGCACCACCGAACGGCGCCCTAGGAAGAAGCTGGTCGCCATGATGTCGAACTTCAGGCCGAGCTTGCGGCAGAGGCTGAGCGCCTTGGGCAGGTTCGGGCTCTCCATGAAGCCGTAATAGACAAAGACCTTCTTGAAATCCTCGTTCACTGGCTCGATGCGGATGCGGTCCTCCTCGGCCACGCGCGGGGTCTCGGCGGTGACCACGGTGAGGATGACGTTCTTCTCGTGCAGCACCTTGTTGTGCTTGAGGTTGTGCATCAGCGCCACCGGCGCGATGTCCGGGTCGGAGGTCAGGAAGATCGCCGTGCCGGGTGCGCGGTGCGGCGCCCGCGCCTTGAGAATTTCCGAAAGCTCCACCAGCGGCACGGAGTCGCGACGGGTCTTTTCGGTGAGGATCTGAGCGCCCCGCGTCCAGGTCCACATGATCATCACCAGGACGGCGCCCATGACCAGCGGCAGCCAGGCGCCGTCGGGAATCTTCAGGAGGTTGGAGCTGATGAAGACGATGTCGATGATCGCAAAGGCGCCGGCGCCGAGGGCGGCCTGCCAGAGCGGCCGCTTCCACATGTGGCGGATGATGACGAAGAACAGCAGCGTGTCGACGAACATCGAGCCGGTGACGGCGATCCCGTAGGCGGCGGCGAGCGAGGACGAGGTCTGGAAGGTGAAGAGCAGGATGAGCACGCCGACCATCAGGTAGATGTTCACCTGCGGCACGTAGATCTGGCCCGCCTGGGTCTCGGAGGTTCGGCGGATGTCGATCCGTGGCAGGAGGCCGAGCTGCACGGCCTGCTGCGTCATGGAGAAGGCGCCGGTGATCACCGCCTGGCTGGCGATGACCGTGGCGGCGGTGGCGAGCACCAGGACCGGCCAATAGGCGAGCTCGGGCACCATTTCCCAGAACGGATTGAAGCGGGCGCTCGAGTCGGCCAGCACGTTGGCGCCCTGGCCGAGATAGTTGAGGGCCAGGCAGGGCAGGGCGAAGCCAAGCCAGGAGGCGCGGATCGGGCCTTTGCCGAAATGCCCCATGTCGGCGTAGAGCGCTTCGGCGCCCGTCACGGCCAGGAAGACGCTGCCGAGGATGACAAAGCCGACCCAGCTGTTGGTGATGAGGAACATCACGCCGTAGTGCGGCAGGAAGGCCCGTACGATCGTCCAATCGTCGAAGATGTGGAAGACGCCGAGCGCGCCCAACACCAAGAACCAGGCCGCCATGATGGGGCCGAAGAAGGCCGCGACCCGGTGGGTGCCGCGCGGCTGGACCATGAAAAGCGCGACCAGCACGCCGGCGGCGATGGGCACGAGATAGGGTTCGATGCCGACGCCTATGCCCGGCGCGTCCTTCAGACCCTCTACGGCGGAAAGCACCGAGATCGCCGGGGTGATGACGCCGTCGCCGTAGAAGAGCGCCGCGCCGATGACGCCGAGGAAGAAGACCGCCGTCGAACGTTTGGGCAGGTGGCGCTGGGCGAGAGCCATGAGGGCGAGCGTGCCGCCCTCGCCCTTGTTGTCCGCCCGCATGAGGAAGACGACGTACTTGATGGTGACGATGAGGACGAGCGCCCAGATCACCAAGGAGACCACGCCCAGCACCGCCAACTCGCTGGCTCCGCCGGAGCGGGAATGGTGCAGGGCCTCCTTCATCGCGTAGAGCGGGCTGGTGCCGATGTCGCCGAAGACGACGCCAATGGCGCCGAGTGCGAGGGCTGCAAAGCTTTCGCGCTTGTGCGAGTGAGATTCCTCGGTCGCTTCCTGAGCGACGGTGGCTGAATCAGCCATACAAGGTCTCCGGGCCGAATGGCTCTTAGCGCGGCCCGATGCCGCAAAGCGGGCGCGATTACACCCAATCTCGCCGACGTACAATCGCGACGTGAGCGCATCCTGAGCCCACGAACAAGGGAAAACGCGAGCCAGCTTGACGTTCCGTGCGCTTTCGCCACCTTCGGCCCTGCTTGGCGGGGGAAGGGGCCCAAATGGACCGCAGACTGGCGTTGGTGACGGGAGCCTCGGCGGGCATCGGCGCAGCGTTCGCAAAGATCTACGCCAGCCATGGCTATGACGTGGCGCTGACGGCCCGGCGGGCCGAGCGGCTGGAGCGGCTGGCCGAAGAGATCCGGCTGTCTCATGGGGTCGAGACCCTGGTGGTTCCGGCCGACCTCGCCGAAGCCGAGGCTCCCGCCAAGCTGCTGGAGCACCTGGCGGCGCATGGCCGCAGTGTCGACGCTCTGGTCAACAACGCCGGCTACGGCGTGCCGGGCGCCTTCACGGACTCGCCCTGGGAGACGCACGAGGCTTTCCTGCGGGTGATGCTGACCGCGCCCACGGAGCTCGCCCATCGCACGCTGCCGGGCATGGTCGAGCGCCGGTTCGGCCGGATCGTCAATGTGGCTTCGCTGGCCGGGCTGATCCCCGGATCGCCCGGCGCGACGCTCTACGGGGCGGTGAAGAGCTATCTGGTGAAGGTCTCCCAGAGCCTGCACCTGGAGAACCAGTCGACCGGGGTGCACGTGAGCGCCCTTTGCCCCGGCTTCACCTATTCTGAGTTCCACGACGTCAACGAGACGCGCGAGCAGATCAGCCGCAGCGCGCCGCCGTGGATGTGGCTGGGCGCGGACGAGGTGGCCGCCGCCGGTTATGAGGCGGCCGAGGCGAACCGCCCCATCTGCGTGCCAGGGGCGCCCAACAAGGCGATCGCCGCGGCGGTGAAGGTCCTGCCGGACGAATGGGCGCTGGCCTTGATGGCCTCTCAGGGGCCAAGGTTCAGGGGGAAGATCTGACGCGGAAGGGGTGGTGATGCCGGGGCTGGGTTTCAGGCGCGCCGCTGCGGCCATGGGCGGCATTCTCCTGGCGGCGGCCGCGCCGGCGCCAGCCTACGATTTCATGGTCGATCTCTCCTTCTCGCCGAAGGCGGCCGCGCGACTGCAGGCCCTATCCGAAGGCGTGGTGATCTCGGCCGGCTATTATGGCGAGCCCACTGCGGCGGCCGAGCGCCACGCCGACGAGGTCGGGCGCGTCAATCTGGGCCGGGTGGAGCGAACGGTCGAAGGCCCGGGACGAGCGCTGATCAGACCGCCCGCGGCCATGGGCCAGCATCTCGATTGGATCAAGGGCCGCGCCGTGCGCGTGGAGCTGAACGTCTACTCCGCCCGTCGCAGCGGGCCTGACAACATCCTCGACTGCAGCTTCTACGACGATCTGTTGACCGCAGCGCGGCGGGCGCCGATCCCCGTGCGCTGCAAGCTGATCGGGGAATAGGCCAAAAGCGCTCGCCTGTCGCAAGAACCCCCGGACTTCGTCGCAGGAAACTGCATCCCGATCTCAGCGCAAGCGCGTGGGCGGCCGTCCTTTCGCACCAAGGCTTCCGAACGAAACCTTGGAGAGATTCATGAGAAAGATCGCTTCTCTCGCGACAGGCCTGGCCCTGCTCGCCCTTACGACGCCGGCCTCGGCCGCGCTGATAACCAGTCTGCCCGGTGGGACCGCCGTCCCGATCCCGGCGGCGAACAAGTATAACGGCCACTGCTGCAGGACCCACTACGAGACCTTCGAAGGCGGCAGCTTCGCCGGCGCGGGGCCCAACCTTTGGGGCCAAACCAACCCCTACATGCTGATCGGCGCGCCGACCTGGGAGGGCAAGCCCGCGGTGTTCGCCTATTCCAGCGGGAACGTCGTGTTCGACTTCACCTTCGACACCGCCGTCGCTTCGGTGATCGCGGATTTCATCTGGGGAACTCAGAACAACCATTGGGCGCCGCTGACCATCAGCGCCTTCGACGCGGCCGGCAACCTGCTGGAATCGCAGGTGCTGTTCGATAACGGCGCCGGCATGCCGTTCGGAAGGTACGGATTCGGGCGGGACTCGGCCGAGATCAAGCGCTTCCAGGTGAGCGGCGCCTATTTCGCTCTGCGCGACATGGCGACAGGCGACCTGGCTTCGGGCGTGCCGGAGCCCGCCGCCTGGGCGATGATGATCATCGGCTTTGGCGCGGTCGGCTATGCGGTTCGGCGGTCCCGCCGCCGGGGCATGGTCCTGGCCTAGTTGGAATAGGGGGCGGCCGCCTCGCGCAGGATGACGCCCGCCGTGGATTCGGCCACCCCGGCGATCACGAACTGGACCGCCAGCGCGCAGAGGATGAGCCCGAGCACCCGCACCACGATTGTCAAACCGATACGGCCGAGGATGCGGGTGATGATCGGAGTGGCCCAGAAGCACAGCATCACCACCAGCGAAAGGGCGGCGATGGCGGCGACGCCGATCGCCGCCCCCGCCAGGCCGAACTTCTTGGCCTCGCTGGCGTAGATGACCACCGTGGAGATCGCGCCGGGGCCGATGAGCAGCGGCATGGCGAAGGGGACGATCATCCGTTCGAAGCGCCGTCGCGCGCTGCCGCCGCCGACGCCGGGCGTCTCTTCGTCCATGGCGTTGGCGAAGGTGGCGGTGAAATCGTCGCGGACCATCTCCAGGCCGAGCAGGAAGAGGATCGCGCCGCCGGCGATCCGGAAGGCCGCCAGGGAGATGCCGAAAAACTCGAGCAGGGACAGGCCCGAGAAGTAGAAGAAGGTCAGGAAGCCGAGGACGAAGAGGGCGATGTAGACCGAGATCAGGCGGGTGTCGCGGCCCTTCACGCCATTGGTGGCGGCGGCGAACAGGGGGACGTTGCCGATCGGGTCGATCAGGGCGAACAGGGCGACGAAGAAGTTGACGGCGAAGTCCCACTGGCTCATGCAGGCGTCTTAGCCCAATTTCCCGCGCCCGCCGACCTCTCGACAGGGAGCGTCAGCGCGACTGCCTGACAAGGAGACGCCATGGCCCCCACCGACCTCGCCGTGCGCGCCGATCCGCGCCTGATCGTCCCCCTCGACTTGCCGACGGTGGGGGAGGCGCGCGCCGTCACCGAGGCGCTGGGCGAGACGGTCAGCTTCTACAAGATCGGGCTTGAGCTCTTCGCGACCGGCGGGGGCATGGACCTGGCGCGCGAGCTGAAGGGCCGGGGCAAGCAGGTCTTTCTGGACTGGAAGCTGCATGACATCGGAACGACGGTGCAGCGGGCGGCGGCGGTGCTGGCCGACGCCGGATGCGATTTCCTCACCGTGCACGCCGAGCCGCAGGTGCTGGCCGCGGCGGTGAAGGGACGCGGGAGCTCGGACCTGAAGATCCTGGGCGTCACTGTGCTGACCAGCCTGAAAGATGCGGACCTGATCGAGATGGGATTTTCCGAAAGCGCGCGCTCGCTGGTGGAGCGGCGCATCCGCCACGCCCTGGCCGCCGGCGCCGACGGAGTGATCGCCAGCCCGCACGAGGCGGCGCTGGCGCGTGAGATCGGCGGCGACGGTTTCCTGGTGGTGACCCCGGGCGTGCGTCCGGACTGGTCGGCCAAGAACGATCAGGCGCGCGCCGCGACCCCCGCCGACGCCCTGCGCGCCGGCGCGAGCCATATCGTCTGCGGTCGGCCGATCACGGCGGCGGAGGATCCGCGCGAGGCGGCGTTGCGCGTGGTGCGGGAGATGGCGGAGGCCTAGCTTCGCCCAGTTCCCTCTCCGTCGGGCGGAGGCGATCGCTATAAGCCATGGCGGGCTTCTTCCTCCGCCATTTTGATGGGGGAAGAAGAGGCGCTACGGCGATGTGGGAGCGCCCTCGCTGGCGGGCAGGCCGCCCCAGCGGCGAAGCATTTCGAGTTCCTCTAGAAATCGACGGCTATGCCCTTCCGCTCCCAGTCGCCGAAGCGGGTGGGTTCGGGGCCGGAGGGACCGCCGAGCTCGGCCTGGCGCTCGGCTTCAGCGGCCGCGGCGGCGTGGCGGGCGGCGGCTTCTTCCAGGGCGCGGCGGGCGGCGGGGCTGAGTTCCTTGCCGGGCGCGGCGTTGGGCGGGAGATCGTCGCTCATGGGTCCGATCTAAGGCCTTGCGAGGCGCGGCGCCAGTGCGCAGCGGCGCATCGCCGCTTGCCTTGCGGCGCGGATGAGGGCACGCCGCGCCGGTGACCGAAGACCGCGACATCGGCCTGCCCGCCCGCCGGGCCGCCATCGACATCCTTTCCGCCGCCCTGGCGCGCCGCGCCGGCCTGGAGGAGGCGCTGGCGCGGCCGGCTTTCCGCAACCTGGCCCCACGGGATCGGGGCTTTGCGATGGCGCTCGCCATGGCGACCCTGCGCTGGCTCGGCGCGATCGAACGGGCGCTGGACGCGCGACTGGCGAAGCCGCCGCCCGAAGCGGTGCGCAACATTCTCCGCATCGGCGTCGCGCAGGCCTTCCTGCTCGACACTCCGGCTTTCGCCGCCGTCACGACCAGCGTGGACCTGGCGGCGAGCCATTCGTCCACAAGGGCCTTCAAGGGCCTGGTGAACGGGGTGCTGCGCGGCCTGCTGCGCGAGCCTCCGGACCTGGACGATCCGGAAGCGCTCTGCCCGCCCTGGCTCTTGGCCCGCTGGAGCGCCGCCTATGGACGGGAGGCGGCTCTCGCCATGGCGACCTTGATCGGCGTCGAGCCGGCCACCGATCTCTCGCTGAAGTCGCCCGATCTGGCCGAGCCTCTCGCCCGGGTGCTGGAGGCGGAGGTGCTGCCCGGCGGGACCTTGCGCACCGCACGCAAGGGTGAGGTGACAGGCTGGCCCGCCTATGAGGAAGGCGCATGGTGGGTGCAGGACGCCAGCGCGGCCGTTCCGGCGCGGCTGCTGGAGATCAAACCTGGCGAGCGCGCGCTCGATCTCTGCGCCGCGCCCGGCGGCAAGACCCTGCAGCTGGCGACCGCAGGGGCCCAGGTGGTCGCGGTGGACCGATCGGCCGCGCGTTTGCGGCGGGTGGGCGAGAACCTGGCCCGCATGGGCTTGACCGCCGAGATCGTCGCCGTTGACGCGGGCGACTGGAGCGACGCGCGCCAGTTCGACGCGGTGCTGCTGGATGCGCCCTGCAGCGCCACCGGCACCTATCGTCGCCATCCGGACGTGCTGTGGGCGGCGCGGCCGGGGGACGTGGCGGCCCTGGCCGCGGTGCAGAGCCGGCTGCTGGATTCGGCCGCGAGACGCGTCAGGCCCGGCGGCCGTCTCGTCTATTGCGTCTGCTCGTTGGAGCCGGAGGAGGGGGAGGCGCAGATCGCCGCCTTCCTGGCGCGCCATGCTGACTTCGAACTCGCCCCGGCGACGCCCGGCGAGGGCGGGGCGCCGGCGGCCAGCCGCCTTGCCGATGGAGCCTTGCGCCTTCTGCCGCACCACCGGGCCGGCGGCCAGGACGGGTTCTATGTCGCCAGACTCCGACGCGGCGCTTGAGGCTTCACAAGCCCGCGACCAGCTTGTCCCCTACTCAACCCTTGGCTAAGTCGAGACACATGGCTTCCACACCGATCATTGCTCCGTCGATCCTGGCGTCGGACTTCGCGCGCCTGGGCGAGGAGGTCGCCGCCATCGAAGCCGCGGGGGCGGACTGGGTGCATGTGGACGTCATGGACGGCCACTTCGTCCCGAACATCACGCTCGGTCCGGACATCGTGAAAGCCCTGCGGCCACATGCGAAGATCCCTTTCGACGTGCATTTGATGATCGCGCCGGTCGACCCCTACCTGGAGGCGTTCCGCGAGGCGGGCGCCGACATCATCAGCGTGCATCCGGAGTCCGGACCGCACCTCAACCGCACCCTGAAGCGCATCCGCGAACTGGGCGCCAAGGCCGGCGTGGTCTTCAATCCCTCGACCGATCCGAGCGTCATCCAGTGGATGATGGACGAGATCGACCTGATCCTGGTGATGTCGATCAATCCGGGCTTTGGCGGCCAGAAGTTCATGCCCTCGCAGCTCCGTAAGATCGAAGCCCTGCGCAAGATGATCGACGCCAGCGGCAAGCCCATCGAGCTGGAGGTGGACGGAGGCGTGACCCCGGACACCGCGCCCCAGTGCGTTGCGGCGGGCGCGACGGCCCTCGTGGCCGGCACGGCGGTCTTCCGGGGCGGCCCGTCGAAGTACGCCGACAACATTCGCGCTTTGAAGGGCGGCTGACCGGGTGGCCGGCGCACCACCGGCGATTTCGAAATCCCCGGGCGGGCTTTGGGGCCTGGCCCTCCTCAAGGGTGCGTACGCGCAAGGCCGCCGCGATTGGGCCGGCTCGCCGCTGCACCGCTGGCTGCTGGCGCGGCCGAAACCTGAAGGGCTCGCGATCGCCGCCAAGGATTTCCGCCCCGCGGATGCAGACGCCGGGCGCCGCATCCTGGCGGGGCGTTTGCTGTTCTCCGGCGCCTTGCTGGAGATCGGTCCAAAGAGCGATCCCTGGGACCGTCCGAGCCCCAGCCACGGCTTCGCCGTCGGTCTGCACGGTTTCGACTGGATGCGCGACCTCCTGGTCCTCGGGGACGAAGGCGCGGCCGAGGCCCTGCGCCTGACCCTCGGTTGGCGGCAGGTGTTCGGCCGCTGGAACGCCTTTTCCTGGAGCCCGCCGGTGCTGGAGCGACGGGTGTTCCACCTGGCCTGCGGCGCAAAGACCATCTGTGCGAAAGCTTCCGACATGGAGGCGGCCGCCATCACCCTCGACCTGGCCCGCCAGGCGCGGCACCTGGCCAGCGTGGCCGAGGGACCGGTGCGGGCGGCCGAACGGGCCTGCGCCGCGGCCTTGGCGGGAGCGGTGCTGGGGGGCGAAGCCGGCGAAAAGCTGATGGCGGGCGGCCTGCAGCGGCTGGAGCGCGCGCTGCCGGTGACGGTGCAGCCGGACGGCGGCCACGCCAAGCGCTGCCCGCGGTCGGCCCTCGAGCTGCTGTTCGACCTGCGCACCCTGGACGAGGCGCTGGCGCAGCGCGGACTTGAATCTCCGGCGGAGCTGCTCCGCGCCATCGATCGGCTGGCGGGGGCGGTGCGGTTCTTCACCCTGGCCGACGGCGCCCTGCCCGAACTGCAGGGCGGTGAGGCGGGGACCAGCGCCTATGTGGCCGCCGCGGGGGCGGCCGAGGGCGCCGTCGCGCCGCCGCCGGCCTCGCGCAACGGCTATCACCGCTTGGATGGACGGAGCCTGCAGGTGTTCGTCGACGCCGCGCCGCCTGCGGCCGGCGCTTGGAGCGTGAGCGCCTGCGCCCAGCCGCTGGCCATGGAGGTGCTGGCCGAGGGGCGGCGGCTGATCGCCGCCAGCGCCTGGTCGCCGGAAGCGGCGGGGCCGCAGGCCCTGCGGCTGGTCGACGCCTCTTCGACGCTTTCGATCGCGGACGCCGCCTGCGGCGAGCCGCTCAGGGGGTTCCGGGCCGCCGCGCTCGGGCCGCGGCTGGTCGGCGCCTATGAGCAGGTGGAGGCGCGCCGCCAGGAAGCCGATGGCGCGGTGCTGGTGGAGCTCGTCCACGACGGCTGGGTGAAGCGGTTCGGCATGCGGCACGAGCGGCGGCTCTATCTGGACGTGGCCGCCGACGAGCTGCGCGGCGAGGACGGCCTGGTCCCGGTCTCGCCGGGCGAAGCGGGGGAGGCCGGACGGCGCTTCATCCCGTTCAAGATCCGCTTCCACGTGCATCCGGACGTGAGCGCCAGCCTCGCGCGGGACGGCAAGAGCGTGCTGTTGCGGGCCGGCGAGGATCACCATGGCTGGTGGCTTCGCAACGATGCGCAATCGGCGGACATCGAAACCAGCGTCTACTTCCAGGACGGCAAGCCGCGGCGCGCTCAGCAGGTGGTGCTGCGGGGGCAGGCGCGGGCCGAAAGCGGGGCCAAGGTCCGCTGGAAACTGACGAGCGCCGCGCCGGGGTGAGAGGGTTGGACCGCCGCCGGCGGCGCCTCCGTCTCGCCATAGGCGATCCACCTCCCCCAGGAGGGCGAGGAGCGAACGGCCGCATTGACCGCGCGACATTCCGGGCCTAAGTCCGCGGCGTTCCGCGTGACTGGCGAAATCAAGGTGGGCGACCACCGGGGAGCGCGGAGCCTCATCACGCCGCTCGCCTGGGCATTTCCTTTAGACCCTCGAAGGAGACTGCCGTGCCTGCCGCGCCGAATTTCCCGCCTGCTCCCGACCGCGTCGCCCCCAAGCGCGCCCTGATCTCCGTGTCCGACAAGACCGGGCTGATCGAGGCGGCCAAGACCCTGGCCACGCTGGGGGTCGAGCTGGTCTCCACCGGAGGCACCCGGGCGGCGATCGAAGCGGCCGGTCTGGCGGTGAAGGACGTTTCGGACCTGACCGGCTTTCCAGAAATGATGGACGGCCGGGTGAAGACCCTGCACCCGATCGTGCATGGCGGCCTCCTGGGGGTGCGCGATGCGGCCGAACACGCCAAGGCCATGGCCGACCACGGCATCGGCCCGATCGATATCGTCTATGTGAACCTCTATCCGTTCGAGGCGACGGTCGCGAAGGGCGGCTCGTTCGAGGATTGCGTCGAGAACATCGACATCGGCGGCCCGGCCATGGTGCGCTCGGCGGCCAAGAACCACGGCTATGTGGCGATCTGCACGGAGCTGGCGGACCTGGAAGAGGTGCTGGCGGAGCTGAAGGACGCCGGGACAACCAGCCTTGCCCTGCGCAAGACCCTCGCCGCCCGCGCCTATGCGCGCACGGCGGCCTATGACGCGGCGATCTCCGCCTGGTTCGCAAAGGAACTGGGCGAGGAAGCGCCCCGCCGCCGCGCCTTCGCCGGCGAGCTGGTGCAGACAATGCGCTATGGCGAGAACCCGCACCAGAAGGCCTCGTTCTACCGCTTCGCCAATCCGCGGATCGGCGTGGCGACGGCCAGGCAGCTGCAGGGCAAGGAGCTCTCCTACAACAACATCAACGACACCGACGCGGCCTATGAGCTGATCGCCGAGTTCGATCCGGCCGCGGCGCCGGCCTGCGCGATCATCAAGCACGCCAATCCCTGCGGCGTCGCCACGGGCGGTTCGCTGCTGGAAGCCTATGAGCGGGCGCTCGCTTGCGACCCCACCAGCGCCTTCGGCGGGATCGTGGCCCTGAACACCAGGCTGGACGCGGCCACCGCGGCCAAGGTCCTGGAAATCTTCACCGAGGTGGTGATCGCGCCGGACGCCGACGAAGAGGCGGTGGCCCTGTTCCGCAAGAAGAAGAACGTGCGCCTGCTGACGACCGGCGGCCTGCCCGACCCGCACGAGCCCGGCGACACCTTCCGTTCGGTG
>Ga0065721_10051835_pt1 | contig 13415 bp, 13 predicted proteins | sample Mesricmetagenome_FD_59108 | JGI IMG/M metagenome (GOLD analysis project Ga0065721, IMG submission 59108) | Mesophilic microbial community from rice straw/compost enrichment Sample: eDNA_1 v2 (version 2) | ecosystem: Engineered > Solid waste > Grass > Composting > Bioreactor | place: USA: Davis... | reverse complement strand
CTGCGACACCACCGGCATCGAGCCCGACTTCGCGCTGGTGAAGTTCAAGAAGCTGGCCGGCGGCGGCTACTTCAAGATCATCAACCGCGCCGTGCCGGAGGCGCTGCGCGCGCTCGGCTACTCGGAGAGCCAGATCGCCGAGATCGAGGCCTATGCCGTCGGCCACGGCTCGCTCGATCAGGCCCCCGCGATCAACCCGCCGACCCTGCGCGCCAAGGGCTTCTCGGCCGAGGCGATCGACAAGCTGAAGGGCGCCGTCAAGTCGGCCTTCGACGTCAAGTTCGTCTTCAACCGATGGACCCTCGGCGAGGAGGAGATGGCCCGGCTCGGCGTCACCGCCGACCTGATGAACGACCCGTCCTTCGACCTCCTCTCCTATCTCGGCTACTCCAAGGCCGAGATCGAGGCGGCCAACACCCACGTCTGCGGAGCGATGACGCTGGAGGGCGCGCCCTTCCTCAAGGCCGAGCACCTGCCGGTGTTCGACTGCGCCAACCCCTGCGGCCGGCTCGGCAAGCGCTATCTCTCGGTCGAGAGCCACATCCTGATGATGGCGGCCGCCCAGCCCTTCATCTCGGGCGCGATCTCCAAGACGATCAACATGCCCAACGAGGCGAGCGTCGAGGACTGCAAGAACGCCTACATGATGTCCTGGCGCCTCGCTCTGAAGGCCAACGCGCTCTACCGCGACGGCTCCAAGCTCAGCCAGCCGCTCAACAGCCAGCTGATCGCCGACGACGAGGACGACGCGGAGGACGCCGTCGAGGCGCTCGTCGCCGAGAAGTCGGTGACGGCGCGGGCGGCCGCGGTGGCCGAGCGGATCGTCGAGAGAATCATCGAGCGCGAGATCAAGGTCCGCGAGCGCGAGAAGCTGCCCGGCCGGCGCAAGGGCTACACCCAGAAGGCCATCGTCGGCGGCCACAAGGTCTACCTGCGCACCGGCGAGTACGACGACGGCCGCCTCGGCGAGATCTTCATCGACATGCACAAGGAAGGCGCCGCCTTCCGGGCAATGATGAACAACTTCGCCATCGCCATCTCGCTCGGCCTGCAATACGGCGTGCCGCTCGAGGAATACGTGGAGGCCTTCACCTTCACCCGCTTCGAGCCGGCCGGCATGGTGCAGGGCAACGACGCCATCAAGAACGCGACGTCGATCCTCGACTACGTATTCCGCGAGCTCGCCGTCTCCTACCTCGGCCGCCACGATCTCGCCCACGTCCAGCCGGACGCGAGCGCCACCTCGATCGGCGGCGGCGTCAACGAGGAGAAGCAGCAGGCTCCGGTGCCGGTCAGCCACGGTCTCGTCCGCGGCCAGACCCAGAAGTTCAAGGTGCTGGCCGGCACCGCCGAACCCAAGGGCTCGGCCGGCGCCGGCGCGACGGCGAGCAACGTCTCGGCCTTCGCGACGGCCCGCTCGACGGTGACGGTGACGGCCCGCGGCGGCTCCACGGCGACGGCCTTCAAGCGCGACCTCGACAGCGAGACCGCCCGTGAAGCCGACGTCGGCCACGCCGAGCCGACCCCGGCGGCTCGCGCCCCCTCCGACCTCGCCGTCCGCGTCGCCCAGGCCAAGGCCCAGGGCTACGTCGGCGAAAGCTGCAACGAGTGCGGCAACTTCACGATGGTGCGGAACGGGACGTGCCTGAAGTGCGACACTTGCGGGTCGACGAGCGGGTGCAGCTGATGGGCGATCGGCATTGATGCGATCTTCGAGGGGCGCCGGTCGGCGCCCCTTTTCTTTGCGGAATGTCGCGGACCTTGCTAGCGTTTCCAGATGAGCCTATATTCAAGCTCACCTGAGAGGACACTCTGATCATGACCGTTCACCGTGATGTCGCCTCGCTGCTCGGTGCCGGTACCAAACGTCCGTCGACCGCGTCGCCCTTTTCGCTGATCGATTCCATCGAAGGCGGCCTTCCGATCGCGGCGCTGGATCGCGTCGCCGATCTCGTCGCGCCTTCGGATGCCGCTTTCCGATTCCGGATCGTGCCGAGGGCCACGTTGACCCGGCGCAGAAGTTCCGGCCGGCTTTCAGCCGAAGAGGGGGCGAAGGTCGCCCGCCTCGCCCGGATCTGGAGCCTCGCCGTCGACGTCTGGGGCTCGGCGGAGGCGGCGCGCGCCTTTCTCCATCGCCCCCACGCCATGCTCGAGGATCACGCGCCGCTCGACGTCGTCGTCCGCAGCGAGATCGGCGGGGAACTCGTCACCGATATTCTCGGCCGCCTGAAATACGGCACGGCGGCGTGACGGCCCAGGTCCTCGACCGGACGTTGACCGCCTATCGCATCGGCGATCCGAGTGGCGCCTATCCGATCTTCGACGCCACCGGATCGACCCTCGCCCCCGGCCGCTGGAACACGCCGGGAAGTCCTATGATCTACGCGAGCCTCGCCTACGGGACGGCGCTGCTCGAAAAGCTCGTCCACGGCAGCGGGCAGTTGCCGCCGAACCAGCATTTCATCGAAATCACGCTGCCGGCTGGCCTGTCCTACGAGGTTTTCCTCGAAGCGCGGCTGTCCGGTTGGGACGCCATGCCTGCGAGCGTCAGCAAGAATTTCGGCGAGAGGTGGTGTCGCGACCTGCGCAGTGCCATCCTGCTCGTACCGAGCGTGGTGACGCGCGTCGAACAGAACGTGCTGATCAATCCCCGCCATCCGGAATTCTCCAGGATCACGACGAGCCTCCACAGGCCGGTCCATTGGGACAGTCGGCTGTTCTCGCCGTGAACTCGCCGTGCAAGCGTAGCTGCGGCGGCGGGCGCTCACCGCCGTGAGACGCGCCGCCCCCCCTCACCCTCACCACGCCGTGAGCGCCGCCATGATCTCCATCGGCGTCGTGGCGCTGCCGGCCGCCGGCGCGGTGACGGTGGTGTCGCCGGTGGCGCCGGGGATGGCGGCGGCGTCGCGTTTCCTCACCGCCTCGTCGGGCGTCAGCGGCAGCACCGGCGCCGGCGTCGCCGAGGGGGCGTTCTGGATGTCATGGCGAAAACCGCATATCGATGCCAATGCCCGGCGGGTGCTGGTACGCTCCACACATGCTCCTCGAGACAAGGCGGTCGACCATGGGAATTCTCGCGAAGGCGACGGAAGTCGTGGGGGGCGCTGTCGCCCTCGTCAGGCGCTTCGGGTCTCCGTCGCATCAGGCCGTCGGGCTCACACCCCGGATTCCGGAGGCGCGGAAGCAGGGAATCATGACCCTGAAACTTCCCGCCGCGGAGGGCTGGAAGGAGGGGCGCAAGCCCGTCTGCGCGCCGGGGCTTCGGGTCAATGCCTTCGCGTCGAACCTCGATCATCCCCGCTGGATCGAGGTCCTGCCGAACGGCGACGTCCTGGTGGCGGAGTCGAAGGAACAGCCGGAGACGCCGCGCACCCTCATGGACCACGCTCAGCAGGCCACGATGCGCCGCGTCAAGGCGATCGGCGAGAGCGCCAACCGCGTCACCCTGTGGCGTGACGCGGACGGGGATGGTGTCGCCGAGCGCCGCGAGGTCTTCGTCGAAAACCAGAACCAGCCCTTCGGCATGGCGCTGGTCGGCGACCGGTTCTACCTCGGCAACACGGACGGCATTCGGTGTTTCGACTACCGGCCAGGCGATACGAGCCTTAAGGGCGGTGGTGAAAAGCTCGTCGACTTCAAGCCGCACGGGCACTGGACCCGCAGCCTGATCGTCTCGCCGGACCGGGCGAAGATCTACGCCGGCGTCGGATCCCTGTCCAACATCGGCGACAAGGGTATGGCGGTGGAAGAGGGGCGCGCGGCGATCTGGGAACTGGACGTCGCCACCGGAAAGGCGCGGATTTTCGCCTCGGGGCTGCGCAACCCGGTCGGCATGGCCTTCGAGCCGGTCACGAAAAAGCTCTGGACCGTCGTCAACGAGCGCGACGGGCTCGGGGACGAAACGCCCCCCGACTACCTCACCTCCGTCGTGGAGGGCGGGTTCTACGGCTGGCCCTATTGCTACTGGGGCAGGACCGTGGACGATCGTGTCGCGCAGGCCCCGGATCTCGTCGCCCGTGCCATCCAGCCGGATTATGCTCTCGGCGGCCACACGGCGTCGCTCGGGCTCTGCTGGATGCCGGACGGCACCTTGCCGGGGTTCGGCGAGGGCATGGTGATCGGCCAGCACGGATCGTGGAATCGCTCGACGCTCAGCGGCTACAAGCTGATCTTCGTCCCCTTCGCCAATGGCGCGCCGAATGGACCGGCTCGCGACATCCTGTCCGGCTTCCTGTCCGAGGACGAGAAGCTCGCCTACGGGCGCCCGGTCGGGGTTGCGATCGGCCCGGACGGCAGATCGCTGCTGATGGCCGACGATGTGGGGGACGTCATCTGGCGCGTGACCGCCGCGTGACGCAGCGGGTCGCACCGCAACGGTGACCTGCTGTTCCGGGAACCTCGATCGCTTCATCGTCCGGGCCTTCCTTCGGCCCGGACTTCAGCCTCATCCGGAGGCCATCGCGGGGGTCACAGCGGTCGCCCGCCGCCCCCCTCATCGTGCCGTCAGCGCCGCCATGATCTCCATCGCGTCGTGGCCGCTGCCGGCCGCCAGCGCGGTGACGGTGGTGTCGCCGGTGGCGCCGGGAATGCCGGCGGCTTCGAGTTTCCGGACCGCCTCGTCGGGCGTCAGCGACAGCACCGGCGCCAGTGTCGCCAGCGGGGCGTTCTGGATCAGGCCCAGTACGGCGAAGGCGGGATTGCCGCCGCGGCCGGAGGGCTGCCCGGCGGCGTCGTAGGCGTACCATCCGCCGGCGGCGAGGCTGAGGGCGAGCGCGACGGGCATCACCGCGTGGCGGAAATAGATCTTGATCGGCAACCAGTTCTTCCAAAGGTGCAGGACCACGGGCACCAGCAGCACCAGGGAGAGCACCTCGTGCATCTCGTGGAACAGGCCCGAGTTCCAGTGGAAGTAGAGCGCGACGCCGGAGACGGTGGAGACGAGGAAGAGACCGGCGGTGAGCGGCGTCGCCCACCCCGCTAAGGCGGACTTGAAACGGGACATCGATCGACCCTCTGAAGCGTTGATCACATGGGATCGAAGGCCGGGCACGGCGGGCTCCCGTCCGACACCCACCGACGACCGCGGCCTTCGGGACGGACACTACGCCGCGTCGCGGCCGCAGTCCCGCCGGGTCTGTAAGAGAGTGTAATCATGCGTATCCGTGGCTCCGCGGCGGGGTACGGTCGACGAGTGCGATCCCGCCGCCGCCGGTTCGCGCGGCGACAGCCGCCTCCCCGGACGCCGGGCGCCTGCACCCCCTCGTGCCTTCGGCTCTTGCGCCTCACCCGCATTCGTAATAATCGAAGTTACATGAAACGCGACAGCCGCCTCTCCTCCGTCCTGCACGCCCTGCTCCACATGGCCGAGCAGGACGGGCCGATGACGTCCGAGGCGCTCGGGGCGTGTCTTCAGGCCCATCCGGTCGTGGTCCGCCGCACCATGGGCTTCCTGCGCGAGGCCGGCATCGTCGCGGCGGAGCGTGGGCCCGCCGGCGGCTGGCGCATCGTCGCCGACCTTTCGAAGGTCAGCCTGCGCCAGCTTCACGACTGCCTCGGCGAGCCGGCGATCTTCGCGATCGGCAACCGCAACGACGCGCCCGAGTGCCTCGTCGAGCAGGCGGTGAACGCGGCGCTGGAAGACGCCTTCACTGAGGCGGAGGCGCTGCTGCTGGCGCGCTTCGGCGAAATCACCCTCGCCGCGCTGGCCGAGGATTTCCGGCGGCGGCAGGCCGCGCGCCGGGCAACGAAGGAGTGATCCCCGTGCAGCACGACGTCATCGTCATCGGCGGCAGCTACGCCGGCATGGCCGCCGCCCTCCAGCTCCTGCGCGCCCGCCGGCAGGTGCTCGTCATCGACGCCGGGCTGCGCCGCAACCGCTTCGCCAGCACGTCGCACGGCTTCCTCGGCCAGGACGGCACCGACCCGGCCGAGATCGCCGCCACCGCACGGCGCCAGCTTCGAACCTATCCGACGCTGACCTGGACCGAGGGCGAGGCCGTCGCCCTCGCCGGCGCGCGCGACCGCTTCACCGTCACCACCGCCGCCGGCGACGTCCACGCCGGGCGACGCGTCCTGCTCGCCACCGGCGTCGCCGACGCGCTGCCGGCGGTCGAGGGGCTCGCGGAGCGCTGGGGCCGCTCGGTATTCCACTGCCCCTATTGCCACGGCTACGAAATCGGCGGCGGCGCGATCGGGGTCATCGCCACCGGCCCGCTGTCGGTCCATCAGGCCGAACTGCTGACGGACTGGGGCTCCGTCACCCTCCTCGCCGACGGCGCCGTCGACCTCGACGCCGACACCCGCGGCGCCCTCGCGGCGCGCGGCGTCGCCGTCGAGGAGACGCCGATCGCGCGGATCGAGGGCGATGCCGACGTCCGGCTCGCCGACGGCCGCGTCCTCGCCTTCGCCGGGCTGTTCACGGCCTCGCGGGTCTCGCCGTCGTCGCCATTCGCCTCGGCCTGCGGCTGCGACCTCGTCGAGACGCCGATCGGCCTCGCCGTGCGGACGGATGCCGCCAAGGAGACCAGCGTGCCGGGCATCCACGCCTGCGGCGACCTCGCGCAGGTGCCGCATTCGGTGTCGCTCGCCGTCGGCGACGGGGCGATGGCCGGCGTCTTCGTGCATCGCTCGCTGCTGTGGCCGGCCTGAGCCGGAGGGTGACGGGAATGACCGGCCGCACCGAAACCGAAGACGTCGCCGGCTATGCCGAGCGCGTCGCCCGGCACGTACCTGGTCTCGCCGCCCTTCATCGCATGACCGCCCTGCTGCTCGCCGAGCGGGTCCCGGAAGAGGGCCGGGTGCTGGTGCTCGGCGCCGGCGGCGGCCTCGAAACCAAGGCGATGGCGGAGATGCGGCCGGGCTGGCGCTTCGACGGCGTCGACCCGTCGTCGGCGATGATCGGGCAGGCGAAGGCGGTGCTCGGCGCCGACGCCAGGCGTGTCACCTTCCACGAGGACACGATCGATGTGGCACCGCCCGGCCCGGTCGACGGAGCGACCGCCCTGCTGGTGCTGCATTTCCTCGAACGCGCCGAGCGGCTGGCGACCCTTCGCGCCCTCGCCGATCGCCTCGCGCCCGGCGCGCCGCTCGTCGTCGTCCATCACAGCTTTCCGCGGACCGGCGGCGCCCCCGATCGCTGGCTGGAGCGCAACGCCGCCCTGCTCGCGGCGTCCGGCGTCGCCGGAGACCGTGCCAGATCCAGCATCGCGGCGATGAGGGACCGACTCCCGGTTCTCGATCCGGCGGAGGACGAGGCGCTGCTGGCGGAGGCGGGATTTGCCGGGATCGAGCTGTTCTACGCCGCCTTCACCTTCAAGGGATGGGTCGGCTACCGGGCTTGACCGGCCGCGCCGTCGACGGCGGCCCCCCGGCGGCGAACGCCCACCCGGCGATGCCGAAAGACTTCAAAGCCCCGGCAAAACCAAATAGGGTCGTCGCAGCTTCAACCGACCCCGCGCCGGCGGCCTCCCCCCGCGGCGACGCGTCATCAGGAACCCCTCCCCCATGTCCGCAAGCGTTCTCGACCTCATCGGCAACACGCCTCTCGTCCGCCTGAAGGCGGCCTCCGAGGCGACCGGCTGCGAGATCCTGGGCAAGGCGGAGTTCCTCAATCCCGGCCAGTCGGTCAAGGACCGCGCCGCGCTCTACATTCTGAAAGACGCGCTCGACCGCGGCCTGATCGAGCCGGGCGGAACCGTGGTGGAAGGCACGGCCGGCAACACTGGCATCGGCCTGACGATGGTCGGCAACGTCCTCGGCCTCAAGACCGTCATCGTCATTCCCGAGACCCAGAGCGAGGAGAAGAAGGACGCGTTGCGCCTGCTCGGCGCCGAACTGGTCGAGGTGCCGGCGGTGCCCTACCGGAACCCGAACAACTACGTGAAGCTGTCCGGGCGCCTCGCCGAGGAACTGGCGAAGACGCGGCCGCACGGCGCGATCTGGGCCAACCAGTTCGACAACGTCGCCAACCGGCAGGCCCACGTCGAGACCACGGCACCGGAGATTTTCCGCCAGACCGACGGCAAGGTCGACGGCTTCATCTGCGCGGTCGGCTCGGGCGGCACGCTGGCCGGCGTCGCCATGGGCCTCAAGGCGCTGAAGCCCGAGGTGAAGATCGGCCTCGCCGACCCGCACGGCGCTGCGCTCTACAGCTACTACACCAGCGGCGAACTCAAGGCCGAGGGCTCCTCGATCACCGAAGGCATCGGCCAGGGCCGCATCACCGCCAACCTCGAGGGCCTCGAGGTCGACCACGCCTTCCGCATCGCCGACGAGGACGCCGTCTCCATCGTCTTCGACCTGCTCGAGCACGAGGGCCTCTGCCTCGGCGGCTCGTCCGGCATCAACATCGCCGGCGCCATGGCGATGGCCCGCGAGATGGGGCCGGGGCACACCATCGTCACCGTGCTCTGCGACTACGGCAACCGCTACGCCTCCAAGCTGTTCAACCCCGCCTTCCTCGCCGAAAAGGGCCTGCCGCTGCCGGGCTTCCTGAAGACGGAAAGCACGATCGCGCCGCCGTTCCTTGCGGCCGAGTGAGGACGCCCGCCGTGACCGACCTGCTGTTTCGCGACGACGCCTATCTCTCCGCCGCCGAGGCGACGATCATCGAGGCGTCTGACGACGGGGTCCTCGTCGACCGCTCGATCTTCTACGCCCAGGGCGGCGGCCAGCCCGGCGACACCGGCGAGTTGGAATTCTCCGACGGCACCCGCGTCGCCGTCACCGGTGCGGTCTGGGCCGACGAGGCGAAGACGCAGGTCCGACTTGTTCTCGCCGAAGGCGCGCGCCGGCCGGCGGCCGGCGAGAGCGTGGTCCAGCATCTCGACTGGCCGCGGCGCTACGCCCTGATGCGCATGCACACCGCCCTTCACCTGCTCTCGGTCGCCCTGCCCTATCCCGTCACCGGCGGCCAGATCGGGACGGAGGAAGGACGGCTCGACTTCGACATGGGCGAGGGCGTCATCGACCGCGACGCGGTCACGGCCCGGATCACCGCCGAGATCGCCGCCGACCACGCTGTCACCACGGAGTGGATCACCGACGCGGAGCTCGACGCCAATCCCGGTCTCGTCAAGACGATGATGGTGCAGCCGCCGCGCGGGTCCGGCCGGGTGCGGCTCGTGCGCATCGGCACCGGCCTCGATCTTCAGCCCTGCGGCGGCACCCACGTGCGATCGACCGCCGAGATCGGCGAGGTCCACCTCGGCAAGATCGAGAAGAAGGGCCGCATCAACCGCCGCGTCCGCCTGCGCTTCGGCCCCCCGCCGGGCTGACCGGGCCCGCCGGCCCGACGACCTGCACCGGCGAACGGTCACCGACCGCCGTGACGGCGTTCTCGAAATGCCCGTCGCACGCGGGCGTCATTCTTCGCGCGCGCAATATTTCGCGAACGGGCGGCGGTAGCGAGCCGGCTCCGGTTTCGCCGCCCTTTCCGCGCGAAACCACCTCCCCCCTCCCCTCTCGCCTTGCGGAACAACGGGATATTCGTCGCAGACCTGAGCGGTCGATGCCACCCTCGCCGACGTGTCGGTCGGGTGAGCGGTGCCGCCCTGCGTGTGCAACTGCGAAATATTGCTTGGATGTCATGAAGTCACCGCAACCATCTCATGGCCGACTTGCGATCACATCGACTTATCGACTTGTCGGAATACGATCGATCCGACATAGTTCGAGATGAAGGCGGCGGAAGACGTTCTTACCAACAACAATTCGCCCGGCACCGAAACGCCCCGCACCCCGGTGCGGCCGCTGCATTCTGCCGAGGCGAGAGACAATATTGGGGGAGGTCGAACGTGGCAGCGATCAGACGAACGATGCTGACGGGTGTCGCCATGGTGATCATGGCGGGCACCGCACAGGCCCAGCAGGATCTCGACACGCTCGGGCAGTTCAAGAAGACGGGAACCACCGAATTCACCTTCGTCGAGCAGACCGGCAAGAAGGCCGACGCCATCAAGGCGACGCTGGCCAAGATCAAGCTGCCGCCGGGCTTCTCGATCGATCTCTACGCCATCGTCCCCGACGCCCGGCACATGGCGGTCGGGCCGCAGGGCATCGTCACCTTCGTCGGAACCCGCAAGACCTCGGTCTGGGCCGTCACCGACCGTGACAAGGACCGCGTCGCCGACGAGGTCAAGAGTTTCGCGCCATCGCTGGCCATGGCCATTCCCAACGGCGTCTGCTTCTCGCCGGACGGCTTCCTCTATGTCGCCGAGCAGAACCGCGTGCTGACCTTCCCGGCGGCCGAGTTCTTCTACGAAAGCCCGGACGTCGCGGCCTTCCCCGTGGTCAAGCAGGGCGAACTGATCCCGCCGGAAGAAGAGAGCTACAATCACACGGCGCGGGTCTGCAAGATCGGCCCCGACGGAAAGCTCTACATCTCGCTCGGCCAGCCGTTCAACGTCCCGGCCAAGGAAAAGCGCGAGCTCTACGGCAAGTGGGGCATCGGCGGCATCATCCGCATCAACACCGACGGCAGCGGCCGCGAGGTTTACACGACCGGCGTGCGCAACTCCGTCGGGCACGACTTCGACCCGAAGACCGGTGACCTCTGGTTCACCGACAACCAGGTCGACGGCATGGGCGACGACATTCCGCCCGGCGAGCTCAATCACCAGACCGCGGCCGGGCAGAATTTCGGCTTCCCGTGGTTCGGCGGCGGCAGCATCCGCACCAACGAATACAAGGACGAAGAGCCGCCGGCCGACGCCATCGCCCCCGCGGTCGAGATGACGGCCCACGCCGCCGACCTCGGCATGAGCTTCTATTCGGGCTCGATGTTCCCGGAGAAGTATCGCGGCGGCATCTTCTCGGCCCAGCACGGCTCCTGGAACCGGAAGACACCGGTCGGCGCCCGGGTGATGTTCACCTCGATCGCCGAGGACGGCACGGCGACGACCGAACCCTTCGCCGAGGGCTGGATCGACGAGAACGGCGAGTATCTCGGCCGCCCCGTCGACATCGCCCAGCTCCGGGACGGCTCGATCCTCGTTTCCGACGACCTCGCCGGGGCACTCTACCGGATCAGCTACAAGGCCGCCGACTGATCGGCGAAAGCGCGGTGCGGACGGGTGTTCCCCCCGTTCGGGAAAAGGGGAGCCGGCGGCGCTCGCCGGCCCCCGCCCCCTCTTTTTACCGGTGTTCGTTTGAACCGACCTCTCGTCGTCCTTTCCGCCCCCACCCCGCAATCCTATCCGCCGTCATTCCCGAAGGCAGGAATCCAGCGGACGGCAGGGGAACGGCCGACGACTTCGTCGGGGCGGCGGCGGGTTCGGGCGCCGATCGTAAGGTCGGCTCTCGCGGAGGGCCGGATTCCGGCGTTCGCGGGAACGACGGTGGAGAAGCCTTTGGAAGCGTGCTCCTACCGCTCGTTCCATCGCATTCCGCTACGGCTGCAGGCTCCGCCGGCCGACGTCGCTCAGCGCGACGGCGGAGAGACGTCGGTTCAAGCGCCAGCTGGTATGACGATGCACAGCACCAACAATCTCCGGTCGCCGCCATCGGCCTCGGCGGACGCGGTATCCAACAGGTGGGGACGGGAATGACGAAAACGACGATCGCCGCGGCACTCGTGCTGACCGCTTCTCTCGGCACCGCGGCGGCGGCGGATGCGGCCGCCGGCCGGGAGAAGGCCGGCATGTGCCGGACCTGCCACGGCATCGACGGCGTCGCCCGCATCCCGGAGGCGCCGAACCTCGCCGGCGAGAGCGCGATCTACCTGCAGACCCAGCTCAAGGCGTTCCGCGGCGGCAAGCGCACCCACGAGATGATGTCGGTGATCGCCGCCGGCCTTTCCGACGAAGACATCGCCGATCTCTCCGCCTGGTACAGCTCGATCGAGATCAGCGTGAAGATGCCCGAATAGCCCCCCACGCGAAGACGGTTCGTCCGCCCCGCCCGGCCGCGGTCCCTGTCCAGCTTCGGTCGGTTCGGTGTAGAACCGGAAAAAACGTGGGAAGGGATTCGCATGAACGGGCGCCGGGATCAGTTTCTCGTTTCCACCGACTGGCTCGCCGACCATCTCGGCGCGCCCGATCTCGTCGTCGTCGACGCCACCTGGTACCTGCCGACGGCCCAGCGCGACGGCTGGCTCGAATATCTCGACCGCCACATTCCCGGCGCGGTCTTTTTCGACGTCGACGAGATCGCCGACACCGACAGCCCCTGGCCGCACATGCTGCCACGGCCGGAGAAGTTCGCGAGCCGCATGCGCGCGCTCGGCGTCGGCGACGGCCAGCACATCGTGGTCTACGACGCCCTCGGCCTGTTCTCGGCGGCGCGGGTGTGGTGGACGTTCAAGGTGATGGGGGTGCGCGACGTCCACGTCCTCGACGGCGGCCTGCCGAAATGGCTCGGCGAAGGCCGGCCGGTCGAAAGCGGCGAGGTCGACCGCGCCCCGCGCCACTTCACCGCCCGGCTCGACGCCAGCGCGGTTCGCGATGCCGAGGCGCTGCTGGCGAACCTCGGGACGGCAACCTGCCAAGTTGTCGACGCCCGCTCGGCGGCCCGCTTCGCCGGCGAGGCCCCCGAACCGCGGGCGGGCGTGCGCGGAGGGCACATCCCCGGCAGCCTCAATCTTCCCTTCGACAGCCTGCTTGAGAACGGGCGCCTCAAGGACGACGAGACACTGCGGGCCCGGTTCGCTGAGGCGGGCGTCGACCTTTCGCGCCCGATCGTTACGTCCTGCGGCTCGGGCGTCACGGCGGCGGTGCTGTCGCTGGCACTCGAAATCATCGGCGCGCGAGCGACGGCGCTCTACGACGGCTCGTGGACGGAATGGGGATCCCGGCAAGACCTTCCTGTAGAAAAATAGTCTGGTCAAGATGAACCGCAGATGAACGGAGACGACACCAAGAAATAACGCGAAGTTGCCTTACTTCGATCGCATTCCCGGAACTTCATGTGCCCCGGCCGCGTTCACAGCGAACGGATTTCAAGGACCGCCGAGGAAACCACCATGAAGATCTTGAAGAATGTGCTCCTGGTCGGCATCGCCGGCAGCCTGCTGGCGACGCCCGCCACGATCGGCGCCACGGCGGCGCCGGCTGCACCGATCCTGCTCGCCCAGAGCGAGGGCGACCAGCCCTCCCCCCAGCAGCGCCGCCTGCTGCTCCAGCAGCAGCAGGAACAGGAGCAGCAGCAGCGTCCGCAGCGCCAGGAACGGCAGCAACAGCGCGAGCAGCAGCCAGAGCGCCAGGAACAGCGCCGTCAGGAGCGGCAGCAGCAGGAGCCGCAGCGGCAGGAGCGGCAGCAGCAGCGCGAGCAGCAGCAGCAGGAGCGCCAGCAGGAACGCCAGCAGCAGCGCGAACAGCAGCAGCAGGAGCGCCAGCGCGAACGCCAGCAGCAGCGCGAACAGCAGCAGCAGGAGCAGCAGCGCGAACGCCAGCAGCAGCGCGAGCAGCAGCAGCAGGAGC
>Ga0065721_10005631_pt1 | contig 13415 bp, 12 predicted proteins | sample Mesricmetagenome_FD_59108 | JGI IMG/M metagenome (GOLD analysis project Ga0065721, IMG submission 59108) | Mesophilic microbial community from rice straw/compost enrichment Sample: eDNA_1 v2 (version 2) | ecosystem: Engineered > Solid waste > Grass > Composting > Bioreactor | place: USA: Davis... | reverse complement strand
CCCGCCGCTCCGGGAGAGCGGCGGGCCGGTCTCTTTCAAGGGGATGGTGCCGTTACGGAGGTGGTTTCGACCTGCGGGCACGCAGCTTTCGCCCGAACCTCTACGAACGCCGTAGCGCCGATGTACGTCCCGAGCAGGATCGAGTAAAAGAGGGTGGCGGGTACGTCAAAGCCCGGTCCCGGAAGCGCCGGCATCAGGCCCGCCCGTCCGGCGAGCAGGATAAGGTGCAGGGCGATCATCAGCGCCCCGAGGCCAACCGTATAGCGCTGCGTTCCTCGGCGCTGGCAGTCTCGCCAGACGCCCGAAGGGATTCCGGGAACGGGCGGGTGTGGCGCCAGACGGTAAACCGCTTCCGCGGAGGTGTACAGGACCGCCAGGTGCAGGAAGAGCAGGTCCGAAAGCGTTCTGAAGCGGTCCGTGTTTTCGGTGGCAACCAGGCCCAGGGTAAAGAGCGAGCCCAGAATGCTGAGCAACCCCGGGATGAAGGCGGCATCGTCGCTGACGGGGCCACGGTAGGCAAGCTGGAGGTGCCGGGCGCCGAAGCCGAAGGCGGACAGGGCGCAGACCCAGAGCCACAGGGACGCGCTCACGAGGCGATCCCCTTCACCGGAGACGCCACTTTCGTCGCGGTAGCGCCAGCCCCGAACATAAGGCCGTAGGTCAGCATCTGGGCGCCGACGCGGACCGCGGTCTGTGCCTCCCTGGTCGCGGGCAGGTACGGAGCCAGGGGCAGCAGCACCCAGAACAGCGTCATCAGGATCAGGAACGCCGTCCCGTACATCGCCCTCGCGCGCCACTGCCGCGCGGCGGGTACGGTGGGAGGAAGCGGCAGGAGGCAATGCTGCCCGGCCCTGAACAGGGCCATCGTCAGCGCACTGCTCAGAAAGGCGTGGTTCAGCACTCCCGCGACGCTGTCCAGGGGAAGCAGATAGCGGAGGAGCGTTTCCATCAGCGCGGAAAGGGAGAAGCCGATCGCCATGGCCGTGGCCGTGACGAAGGCCGGCAACGGCGGCCGCTTTCCCGCCAGACGTTCATCACGAAGATGGCCCACCCCATCGTGACCATCAGCGACGGCGACAGGACGAGACTCGCCCCGGGAACGGGCGTCAACGGCCGGGGCACCCCATCCAGGAGCCCGATCATGCCGGTGATGAACAGTGCCACACTTGCCGCGCACAGAAGGAGGGCGAGGAGGACATGGGAAGCATCCGGCCAGGGCGTCTTCCGGCTGCCCCCGCGTCCGATGAAGAGTCCCGCTGTCAGGAGCGCGACGGCCAGCAGGCAGTACAGCACCCCGGTGATCTCCCCGGTCAACATTTCAGGCGTCCATTCTTGATTATACGCCCGGTCGGCACGGAACGGGTGCGGCAACAAAAAAACAAGCCGGGGAGGACGCGCTGCCCTCCCCGGCTTGTTTTCGATCAATTGACCAGAGTCGGGGCGTTGAGGACGCGGTCGATCCGCATCACCACCTCCGACAGGTGCGGCTTGCCGTATTCGCCGGTCGCCTTCGGCGCCGCGGCGGCCGCCTGAGCGCGCAGGGAGCGCAGCTGCTCCCATGCGAGCGTTACGGCGTCGCGCGGCAGGTCGTAGCGCGGAGACTTGACCATGCCGATCAGGAGATCCAGGTGGTAGCGCTGCAGGTCGCGCCGCAGCGGCGTGATCTCGTTGCCCGTCTTCAGTTCGGACCAGATGTCCCCGCCCACGGTGCGGAAGAGCTGCGCCAGAGTGAGTGCGTCACCCGGGGCCGCTGCCTTGAACTCCAGATTCGCGATCCGGCTCAGGTTGGCCGGGTAGAACACCTCGTCCAGCGTGATCTGCTGGAACGCGGCGAACGTGTCATAGAGCGGGAAGAGGCGCCGGGGGGCCTCCGGTTCGTAGAGCGGGGTGTTCGGGTTGACGCCGAGCAGCAGGAGGTTCTGCTTGGGCAGGTTGTAGGCGTTGGGCGAGAAGACATAGCGGCTGAGCAGCGCCAGCGCCCGCTTCTGCTGCGCCGCCGGAACCGGGGTGAGCGGCGGCTGCTCGCCCGGGTCGCCCTTGAAGTTGTCCGAGAAGTGGACGCCGCCCAGATACCGGGTCAGGAAGATCGTGCCGTTAAAGTGCGAGAAGAGCAGGTTGTTGAAGGCCCGGGTGTACTCGTAGTAGCTCTCGCCGTTCTTCGGCTTGCGCTGCGGCAGGCTGAGCATCAGTTCGCGGGAAACGTCCATCGTGCGCGCAGCGTACTCCAGCGGGTCGGCGCTCAGGTCGAAGCGTGAGATGCGCGGGTCGTAGTAGTCCGCGGTGCCGTCGGACTTATAGGCGCGCCCGGGCAGGTTCGTCTGCGAGGCCAGCTTTCGCAGCGCAGGCAACTCCTCTTCGGGGGTCTTCGCATCGAGGGGGCGGTAGCCGTAGTCGATGGCCCAGAAGTCGTAGGAGCCGACGGTCTGCGAGTAGAAGTCCACGTCCCGACGCTTCAGCGCGAAGATGTTGAACGGGTTGTAGTCCATCACCGTGGAGCCGATGCCCGCCTCACGAACGAGTTTCGGGTCGGCGAGCTGGGCGCCGGTGAACTGGGTGCTGGCGATGAAGTTATGCCGCAGCCCGAGGCAGTGCCCCATCTCGTGCGCTACCACCTCGGTGACATACTGGTTGATGAATCGCTCCTTGTCCATCACGCCGGACGCCGTGTCGGCTGCGGTCAGCATCTCCAGCGCCGTCTGGCCGAAGCGGAAGTTCAGACCGGCATCGTGCTGGAGCGTGCAGTAGCGCGGGTTCTTCTGCCAGTAGGGAAGGCGCCCGAGCGCGGACGGCGCTTCGCCGTGGGTGTGGGGCGCAGCAGCGGGGGCAAGGGTGTCCCGGCGCCGAATGCGGTCGGAGAACGCACGGGCCGCGGCGGGAGCGTCCACCATCACGTCCCATTCCACCGCGCCACCGGTCGCGAAGTTGCCGTCGAAGTTGATGGCGGCGTTCAGGATCTCCCCGGTTACCGGATGCGCGCGGAACAGCGCGATGGCGAACCCGTAGCCGTCGGTCCAGCGGATGATGTTGTAGCGAACATCCGCGATGTCCCAATCGGCGTCCTCCGGCACCTCCTTGACCTCGATGGCATCCTTGATGCCGACCTTCTCGAACGCCTTGTTGTACATCAGCAGACCGGCGCGCACCGCGGGGCGGTACTTCACCGGCACGCTGCGGTCGATCCAGAAGGTGATGGGCTTCTTGGGCGGGGAGAGCGGGGCGGACGGGTCGGCCTTCTCCAGATGCCACCGCTGGATGAAGTTGACATTCGTGTCGTACTTGTCGTTCTCGCTGCGGTCGTTGTAGCTGGTAAGGAAGTAGCCGACGCGGGCATCGCCGATGCGCGGGCGGTAGTTGGTCTCCGGCAGGGACGAGAAGTTATAGCTGATGGCGAACGGCACGGCCTTCGGTCCCGAGGGCGGCCCGGTGCGATTCAGCCGGTAGACGCTGCGCACCACGAAGTTCTCGGGGAACACCTTCAGGCTATCGATGTAGGTGAACGGCTGATCGATGGCGAAGCCCGGGGAGCGGCCAGCCATCGACGGCGGCGGCGCGAGGGACGCGCCGAGGTCGGCGACATCGCTCTTGAAGAACGCCCCGGCGTCGATCAGCACGGACTTGCGCTCAGGTTGCCGGGCCTTGATCTCCGCGGAGTACAGGATCACCGGCGGCGTCCCCTTCTCCAGGGTGTACTGCATCGCCTTGTCCCGCGGCGCGCGGGCATCGAGGCTCGGGCGCAGGAACAGAACGCGGCTGTCGTCCACCACCTTCAACTCGACGGGGATGTCGTCGATAGGCGCGCCCTGGAAGATGCCCACGCTCGTGCCGCCGAGGCCGGTGCTGGCGGTCACCTGGAGCAGGAAGAGCTTGCCGAGCTTGTCCTCGGGCACCTCCATGTACAGGGTGTCTTTGTTATCCTTCTTCTCGCGGTAGAAGGTGAACAGGCCCGGGATCTTCTGGAAGTCCTTGACCGTCTCATCGATGGTCTTGGGCTTCTCCGCCTCGGCCTTGCCGTCCTTCTTCTGGTCGTCCTTCGCCTCAGTGGCGGCAGGTTTCCCGCCGGGCGGCGGTGGCTTGGGCGTTTCCTGGGCGGATGCCTGTTGCGAGAGCAGCATTCCGCTGGCGAGCAGCGCGGCGATGAGTGGTGAACGGGACATGATTCCTCTCCTCTACGGGCCGCCTGGGCGCGCCCGCGCAAACAACTTTCCAACCAATAACGGCGCCGCGGCGCGCCCAGGTACGCCCTTGTCCCCGCCTTACGACGGTGCGCCGCCGTCTTCGGCATTATCCAGGCCGAACAGGCCGCGCAGGACATCCTCCCGCGTCACGATCCCGACCAACTCCTCCCCGTCCAGCACCGGGATACGGTTGATGCGCTTGCGGGTCATGATACGGCTCAGTTCCGCCAGGGGGGTGTCCGGCGCCGCAGTGATGACGTCGCGCGTCATTACCTGCTCGGCGCGCAGCGTCGCGCCATCCTGGTAGATCCGCTTCAGCGTCTCCTCCGGCGCCAGGAAGACGCCAAACGCGGCGACATGCGGCAGGGCGGCCCGCTTCTTCGCTGCGTTTATCAGATCTGCCTCGCAGATGATACCTGTCATCTTCCCGCTATCGTCCACCACGGGGGCGCCGCTGATGTGGTGGATACTCAGCATCTCCGCCACGTCGCGCAGGGTCGCGTCCCAGGGGATCGTCTTCACCTCACGGGTCATCACGTCCGCCGCTACCGTGGCCCCGGTCGCCGAGTTCGTTGCCATCGCATTCAGTCTCCCATGTCATCGGGCGGGCGCAGCAGGGCGCCCGCGGGGTAGTGCGATTAGGTTGCGGGCGGACGCCGCAAACTCCTGCGAGCAGGCGCCCGTGGCGGGCTCTGCGTGATGCAGTGAGAACGGGCGCGGGCAGATTCGGGTGGTGCCAAATAGGGAGTCGCTGCGGGCGGGGCTTAGATGACACCGGATCTCGGCAGGACGTGAAAAAGTCCGCCGCGCGCGGGCCTGACGCCCGGGAGGGCGCGGCGCGAACAGCGTACCGGGCCGCGCCCGCCCCACCCGCCGGGTGAGGGCGCGTTTCACGGATTCGGAGAAAGGGAGAATCCCCGCATCGCCGTGATCGTCTCGCCGTGCGGTGTGCGCGCCGTGATTCGGATGGTATACGCGCCTTCCGGGAGGGCTTTGCCCCGGTCGTCGCGCAGCGGCACGGTAAAGATACGATCCTCCGCTCCCCGGACTGTCAACGGCTCGCGGAGCACGTGGGCCACGGGCACTTTTATCTGGCCCTTCACCCGCTCCAGAGTCCGCTCCGTGACTTCGACGTCCCGGTTGGGGGTAAAACTCACCCGCCGCTCGCGCATCGTCCGTCCGTCGAGAATCCGCACGCTGTCCAGGAGCAACGGGACTGGGGCGTGACGCACCCTTCCCCGTGGGGGGGAGGTGTCCTGAATGGGGGCAGCGGAGGTAATGGTGGGCGCGAAAGCGGTCAGCAGGCCGGCGGCGTCAACAGGAAACAGCAGTAACGGCGGCACGAAGCGGCGCATGGCATCAGCCCTCCTGCCTGTTGATTTAGCGGCCCGGAGTACATAAACCTGCGCCCCGGCTGCAGCTAATCTCCTTCCGGGTCCACGCCCAGAGCGCGCAGCCGTGCGGCCAGGCGCTCCGCCCGCTCCCGCTCTGCATCGGCACGTGCACTTTCCGCGCCGACGGCTCGAAGCGGACGCCTGTCCGGGGGCTCGTCCACCCTTCGGCCACCTGGAGCCAGTCCGGGTGGCCGAAGGAGGGACGAGCGGACCAGGTTCGTCATCTCCCCGACGATGTTGCTGGGAGAGAGGATTTCGATTACCACCAGCGGGGCGGTGTCTCCCTCCGCCCACTGGCGGTACGAACCGCGGTACCCCTTCGGCCTGCCGAAAGCCACCAGAACGTCCGGTGCCGTGGCGATCTCCGGGTGCCCTTCTACCGGGTACCAGAGCAGATCGCCGGCGACGAAGACCTCCGGGTCGTCCGCAAACAGGGCGTCCTGTTCCCTCAGAACAGGCCGTCGATGTTCCCCGCGTCGTCGCAGGTGATGTCCTCGGCGGCAGGACGCTTTGGCAGCCCCGGCATCGTCACCAGCGTTCCGGCATAGGCCACCACGAAGCCCGCCCCCGCGGAGAGTTTGGCGTCCCGGATAGTGATACGGAAGCCCTCCGGCGCGCCGCGCTTCTCCGGGTCGTCAGAGAACGAATACTGCGTCTTGGCGATGCAGACCGGAAGGCTTCCATACCCCCGCTTGCGCAGATAGGCCAGCCGGTTGGCCGCCGCGGGCAGGAAGTCCACGCCGTCCGCGTGGTAGATCTCGCGGGCGATGGTCTCGATCTTCTGTCGCAGCGACAGCGAGTCCGGGTACAGCGGCGCGAAGTTCGCGGGCGTCGTTTCCAGCGTGTCCAGGACCAACTGGGCCAGCGCCTCCGTGCCCGCGCCGCCTTTCCCCCACACATCCGCCAGCGCCACGGGCAGGTCCGCCGCCGCGCAAAGGCGCTCCAGCGCCGCGATCTCGTCCGGCGTGTCCTGGGCGAAGCGGTTAATCCCCACCACTACCGGCAGGCCGTACTTGCGCAGGTTCTGCGCGTGGCGCAGCAGGTTCCCAAAGCCCGCCTCCACCGCCGCCACATTCTCCGTCTTCAGGTCAGCCAGGGCGACGCCGCCGTGCATCTTCAGAGCACGCAGTGTGGCCACCAGTACAGCCGCGTCCGGCTTCAGGCCGCTCTGGCGCATCTTGATGTCCAGGAACTTTTCGGCGCCCAGGTCCGCCCCGAAGCCTGCCTCCGTGACGCAGATTTCGCCCAGCTTCAGCGCCATGCGCGTCGCCAGCACGGAGTTACAGCCGTGCGCGATGTTGGCGAACGGCCCGCCGTGCAGGAGCGCGGGCGTTCCCTCCAGCGTCTGCACCAGGTTTGGCATCAGGGCATCGCGCAGGAGCGCCGCCAGAGCGCCCGTCACGCCGAGTTGGCCAGCCGTCACCGGCTCGTTATTCCGGTCGGCGCCGATCACGATGCGGGCAAGGCGCGTCTTCAGGTCTTCCATGCCCTCTGCCAGGCAGAGCACCGCCATGATCTCGGATGCCGCGGTGATTTCAAAGCCAGTCTCGCGCGGGACACCCTCGCCCTTGCCGCCGAGACCCGTGATGATGTCGCGCAGCGCCCGGTCGTTCATATCCAGGCAGCGCTTCCAGGTCACAGCGCGCGGTTCGATGTTCAGGGCGTTGCCGGCCTGCAGGTGGTTGTCCAGCACGGCGGCGAGCAGATTATTGGCGGTGGTGATGGCGTGCAGGTCCCCGGTGAAGTGCAGGTTGATCGCCTCCATCGGCAGCACCTGCGAGTACCCGCCGCCAGTCGCGCCGCCCTTCTGGCCGAAGACCGGCCCGAGCGAGGGTTCGCGCAGCGCAGCCACGCACCGGCGGCCCAGGCGGCACAGCCCCTGCGCCAGCCCGATACTTACCGTGGTCTTGCCCTCGCCCGCCGGGGTGGGGGTGATGGCGGTGACCAGCACCAGCTTGCCGTTCGGCACCTCGCGGCGGCGCTCCAGGGCGTCGAGGCGCACTTTAGCCTTGTCGCGTCCGTAGGGCTCAAACTCGTCGGGGGTCAGGCCGAGGTCGTCGGCGATGTCGGCGATGGGGCGCGGCGTGACGCCTCGCGCGATCTCGATGTCGGTGGGCATAACGCACAAATTGTAGCACGACCCGCCCCACGGAGGCGCGGAAAGTCGCGCGGGGCGTTACGCCGCGCTGTGTAACACAATGGGGGGCGAAACTGTCCTAACCACAGCACATCCCCCTCGGGGGCGGACATGGGAGAGACCTATGGCGAAACGACGGAGTTCAGGCGGCGGCGGCAGCAGTGCTCCCGTTGCGGCAGCGGCGGCGTATGCCGTTCTCACCCTGGTCGGGGCGGTCGCGGCCTTCGCGGCGGCGCCGTCCGCAGCGCGGGCGGGGGTATCCCAGGAGGTCGGGGCGAAGCCCCTGCTCCAGACCAAGTTTGAAGGCAGCACCGACGGCTGGCAGACCATCGGTGACAGCGCAAAGATCGCGGTCGCCGCCGATGCGGAGCGCAAGGCACTGCGCTTCGACTACAACGTGATAAGGGGGGAGTTGAACGCGCTGGTCCTGACCGTTAGCCCGACGGAGATCGCCGGGGCGAAGACATTCCGCTTTTCGGTGAAGACGGCGGAACAGTCCACTACCCTGGCGGTCGCCCTGCAGGAGCAGGGCGGGGGGCGCTGGGTCGCCGTGTTTCACGCGCCGGCCGGCAAGTGGCAGGAGGTGGTGCTGACACCCTCCGACTTCGCCCTGTCGGAGGGGGAGAACGACCCGGCGGACGCCAACAACGCGCTGGACCTCGATAAGGTAGAGAGTGTCGCCCTGCTAGACCTCGCCCAACTCTTCGCGCAGGCCGGGGACGCCAACCTGCTCACGCTCTTTAACATCAAAACGGGCATGCGCTCGTTGCTTCTCGGGCCGTTCACGGCGGATACCACCGGTCCGCCTCCTGCGCCCGTAGCGGCGGGTGTAGGGACCGCTCTCGACACCGTTTCCGGTCCCCAGGTTGGCTGGGTAGGCATTGGAAACGTCAGCCTGAGCCGCAGTGGCGCCGCGGGCAAGGAGGAGCGGGGGCTTCTGGTGGCCTACCGGCGCGAGGCCGGCAAACTCATCGGCGCCGTGCGCCAACTTCCGCCCCCGGCGCGGTTCAAGGACGCCGGCGCTCTCTCGGTCACCCTCGCCTCGGAGAAGCAGGGGCAGGTACTGGTGCAGGTCGAGGAGAAGGGCGGTGGTAAGTATAACACCATCGTGGTTGTGCCCGGTGGGCAGGAGGCGAAGGCGTTCACCCTCCCCTTTGCCGACTTTAAGCCTGCCGACGACTCGAAGGACAAGAACAACCAGCTGGACCCCGACGCCGTGAACCAGGTCCTCTTCCTGGACATCACAAGCCTGATGGAACCGGACGCCGGCAACACGACGAACACCCTCACGATCAGCACCCTCCGCGCTGTCCCTAAGGGATAGGCCCGGGCCATAAACGCAAGAAGAACGGCCCGCCCATGCTCTCCGCAGTGTGGGCAGGCCGTTCTTCTCCTTTGTCTCCCGCAGAGGCTACGGGCCGCGCTTGGCGGCCGCCTCGTCCTCCGCCTGCATCTGCCTCATCTGCGCGTCGCTGACGCCTGGCGGCGGGGGCGGGGTGCCCGCCGGGGCAGGCGGGGGGCTCGGCACCGCGTTCTTCTCGCCGCAGCCACTACTGCTGACCACGAGGAGTAGGCAGGACAGCAGAACCAGGCCTGCCGTCGCCGTGTTCTGTCTCCGGCTCAAACGCACGATCCGTTCTCCTTACCTAATAGTCACAGGGGATGCCCGCGGTGCTGGCGCGATAGTCGCGCTCCGTCTTCGTGACCGCGAACCACTTGGCGACGCTGCACCGGCTCTGCGCCAGGTTTGAGAAGTTGGAGCCCGGCGCGGGCGGCAGGTAGATCACGCCGAACGGCACCCACTTGGCGTGCCCGTCGCAGAACACGTAGTTCGCGCCCTTGTTGTGGCGCAGCGGGCGCTCCCGGTCAGTCGGGTACCCGCTGGTCGGCTGACCGGTGGTGTACTCCCAGTAGCCCGACGTGAAGTATGGCTGGTTGATGAGCCCGGCGGAGCCACTCTCCGTGACGAACATCGTGGAGGCGGGCTTCTCGAACTCCGTGTAGTTGCGGTACGTGAAGCAGCCGTTCGTGGTGCCGTTGGGGGAGGTTCCCGTCTCCCCGAGCCACTGTGCGTAGCCCGTGTTGACGCCGTAGGAGCGCCGCGCGGTGGCGTCGGCCGGGGCCGTCTTGTCACCGCCCGCGGAGGGGCAGTGCCACACGCCGCCCCAGTTCGCCACGGTGCCGGCTGGCGGACTCGGGTTGCCGCTCTTGACGTACGGGAACAGCTTCGCGTCCCAGTATTCGGTCACGCTGTCTACCGCGGGGGCGGTACACCCGTCCGCCGTCGCGCCCGGCGCCGGTGGAATCCAGAGGGCGTTCCAGGCGGGCATGCCCTCGTCGTAGTCCTGGAGGTACATCATGAGCGCCGTGCCCATCTGCTTCATGTTGGACAGACAGGACGCCGCCCGGGCCTTCTCCCGTGCCTGTGCGAAGACCGGGAACAGGATCGCGGCCAGAATAGCGATAATGGCGATAACAACGAGCAGTTCAATGAGCGTGAAGCCGCGGGTGTAGCCCGAATTGCGGGAGCGGTGAAGGACGGGAGAGGAGAGAGACATAGGAGCGACCTGCCTTTGTTCGTAGCCGGGAAGGGACGGATAGCGGTTGGCAAGCACAATCGCGGGGCACTGCGAGGCGACGGCCCCGCCCATGCATCACCCGGGCGTCGAGAACATAATGCCGCGGGGAAGCCCACTTTCAGAATGGTTGAATATACATTACTACCCTGGGGGTGTCAAGAAGCAAACTGCCAGGCCAGAGTATCAGCGCATGTACGGCGGAGGATGCCCTGCGATGACACGACGTTCGGCCGCCGTCAAGGGTGAACCGACTCGGGGCGCAGGCCCAGTTGCTCCACAACCTCCGTCAGGGAGATGCCTCGAAGTTCGGCCAGAGCGAGCAGGTGTTCCGTGCGGTGGAGGTTCTTCTCCTCTACCTGATCGCTCATGGAAACCAACTCTTCCTGTTCCGCCTCGCTCAGTGTCCCCTCTTCGCGGCGGGTGATAAGCGCGCGGTAACGCTGCCAGAAGGTGCTCGGAAGTCCCTCATTGATCTTCGACAGCAAGGCCGCCTCCGCCGCCGAAAGTGCGGGAGCCGTCGCGAAGCGAGGCGCGGAGCTTTGCCCTCTCAAGTTCGCTTCCACTGCCCGCGCAGCCACCACTTCCAGGGGCAGGCCGGTGCGCGCCGACTCTTCTCGCAGGAGGCTCGCCGTCTCCGGGGGCAGAGTGATCGTTACGTCCATTCGCGATTCTCCCATAACCCTTACTTTACATCGCCCCGGTGGCCAGCCGTGCGGATTGTATTCCCCCGGCGCTTTTCGATACAATCGGACTGCGATTCCGGCCCTGCTGCGGCGATAAGGGCTTAAAACCAGGAGAGTGTGACACACCTATGCCAGCCAAGAGTTTGGACGAGATCGTATCGCTGTGCAAGCGGCGCGGCTTCATCTTCCCCGGCAGCGAGATCTACGGCGGCCTCCAGGGGACCTTCGACTACGGCCCGCTCGGCGTCGAACTCAAGAACAACCTCAAGAAGTTGTGGTGGCGGCATAACGTCTACGAGCGGGACGATATGGAGGGCATCGAGACGGCGCTCCTGACGAACCGCTATGTGCTGCGCTACTCCGGGCACGAGAAGGAGTTCACCGACCCGCTGATCGACAACCGGAACAACAAGAAGCGCTACCGGTTCGACCACCTGCTGCGCGACCAGAAGCCGGACGTGCTGGTGAACATCGCGCTGGCGTTCGGGCTGCCGGCGGACGCGGACGAGGAGACGTTGGCGATCGCGCTGCTCAAGGAGCCGGCGCGGGCCGAGGCGGCGCTGAAGGCGGCGAAGGTGGTGGACCCGACGGACGGTAAGCCGGGCGACTGGACAGAGCCACGGACGTTCAACCTGATGTTCAAGACGCAGGTGGGGCCGGTGGCGGACGACGAGTCGTTTGCATACCTGCGGCCGGAGACGGCGCAGGGGATGTTCGTGAACTTCAAGAATGTGCTGGACTCGACGAACCGGAAACTGCCCTTCGGGATCGCGCAGATTGGCAAGTCGTTCCGCAACGAGATCACGCCGCGCAACTTCCTGTTCCGGGTGCGGGAGCTGGAGCAGATGGAGATCGAGTACTTCGTCAAGCCCGGCGAGGACGAGCGCGTCCACGACGAGTGGATCGCGGACCACGTGGACTGGTGGGTGAACGAGGTGGGGCTGAGCCGGGAGAAGCTGAAGCTGCACGAGCACCCGAAGGATAAGCTGTCGCACTATTCGAAGCGGACGGTGGATATCCTGTACGACTTCCCGACCCTGGGCTTCGATGAGCTGGAGGGGATCGCGAACCGGACGGACTGGGACCTGGGTTCGCACTCGCGGGACCAGGCGAACCTGCCGCTCTCGGACAACACGCGCACGCGGGCGATGAAGAACGAGCACTCGGTGGAGAAGCTGACGTACTTCGACCACGAGACGAACAAGCACATCGTGCCGTTTGTGGTGGAGCCGGCGGCGGGCGTGGACCGGGGGGTGCTGGCGGCGCTGTGCGAGGCGTACGACGAGGAGACGCTGGAGAACGGCGAGACGCGGGTGGTGCTGCGCTTGAAGCCGGCGCTGGCGCCGATTAAGGTGGCGGTGCTGCCGCTGAAGAAGAACAACGCCGAGATCGTGGCAACGGCGAAGCGGATCAAGGGGCTGCTGCAGGCGAAGGGCGANATGCGGACGGTGTACGACGACACGGCGGGTATCGGGAAGCTGTATCGGCGCCAGGACGAGGCGGGGACGCCGTTCTGCGTGACGGTGGACTTCGACACGCTGGGCCAGGGTAAGGGCGGCGATACGAGCCTGAAGGATACGGTGACGGTGCGGGAGCGGGATTCGATGGCGCAGGAGCGTGTCGCGATCGACCGGCTGCCGGAGTACATCCGGGACCGCATCGGGTAGGAGGGGGAGGCCCCCATCCCCTGCCCCTTCCCCCATTAATGGGGGAAGGGGAGATGAACCTACCCCTGGCGCTTCGCCACTGTCGGGTCTGCACCCACCCCCGGCGCTTCGCGCCACCCCCTCCCTCGCAAGCGAAGGAGGGGGTGGTTTTTTTGCGTGGCGGGTTGAGGTTCCGCGGGTTGAGGTTCCGCGGGTTGAAAACCCACGTCTATAGGCCCTTCGGGCCGGCCGTCCTCCGGACGGTGAAGGTTTGGGGAAATTTGGGGTTGACCCTGGAACAGGTTCCAGGGTTTATACTGCGTCCATGAGCATGGAGGCGTCGGGGGGGACCGGATCGGGGAGGTGGCGCGGCGGTGCGGGGTGAGCCCGGACACGCTGCGGCATTACGAGCGGCGGGGGGGCGCGGGCGGTGCGGCAGGAGAACGGATACCGGGTGTACCCGGAGTCGGTGGTGGGGCGGGTGCTGCTGGTGCGCCGGGCGGTGGCGCTGGGGTTTACGCTGGGAGAGCTGGCGCGGCTACTGGGAGAACGGGACCGGGGCGGGGCGCCGTGCCACGAGGTGCGGGCGCTGGCGGGGGAGAAGCTGGCGGCGCTGCGGGACGAGCTGCGGCAGTACGGGGCGCGCGTTTGGACGTGGGGAAGCCGTTCCCGTTTCTGGTGCGGGGGGCGGCGCTGTATCTGCCGGCGGTTTAGTGGTGGGGGCCGGGCCGTTGGTGCCGTGGACTGAAGTCCCGGCTACCGGTAAGAAGTCGGCCTGCGCCGACTCCGGTAATCGCAGGC
>Ga0065721_10005500_pt1 | contig 13417 bp, 5 predicted proteins | sample Mesricmetagenome_FD_59108 | JGI IMG/M metagenome (GOLD analysis project Ga0065721, IMG submission 59108) | Mesophilic microbial community from rice straw/compost enrichment Sample: eDNA_1 v2 (version 2) | ecosystem: Engineered > Solid waste > Grass > Composting > Bioreactor | place: USA: Davis... | reverse complement strand
CCGCCGCAGGCGCGGGTCGGCGGCACCGCCGGCCTGATGGCGGGTTCGCCGGCCGGCGACACGCCCTCCGCGTGGCAGGCGCTGGGCTTGCCCAACCGGGCGGTGGTCGGGCTGGCCTGGAACGCCGGCGGGCAATCGCTTCTCGTCGGCACCCGCGACGGCGGCCTGTTCCTGCTGAACGGGCTTGGCGGCACACCGGTCTGGACGGCCTTGACGGCGGCCGGTCCGGGACCGGCGGCGCCGCTGTCCGCCGTCGGGTACGACGCTTCCGCGCGGCCGCTGGCCGGCGGGAGCAACGGCCTGTTCGCCTGGACGGGCACGGCCTGGCTGGGCGTCGGCACCGGGCTGCCGCCTGGAGCGGTGGTGACCGCGCTGGCCACCGGCACGGGCGGCACGCCGTACGCGGCGACGGCGGCGAACGGCGTGTTCATCCAGGACGCGGCCGGTGTCGGCGGATGGACGGGGTGGAACGACGGGCTCGGCAATTCCTCCGTGACGGGGCTGGCGGCGGCGACCGACGGCAGCCTGTTCGCCGTGGCCGGCGGCACGGTCTGGCGCCGCCCGGCCGGGGACGAGGACTGGGCGGCGGCGTCCGGCGGCTTGGGCGACGCCGTCGTGACCACGGTCGCCGCCGGCCCCGACGGGACCGTGCTGTGTGGCACCGGGCAGAGCGGCGTCTTCGTCTGGCGCAGGGATGGCGCCACCTGGGAGGCCTGTGGGCGAGGGCTGCCGCCCCGGGCGGTGCTGGCGGTGAGCGCCGTCGGCGGCTGGTGGGCGTCCGTGGACGGGGCCGGCGTCCATCGGTTCGGCGGCGATGCCGGTGGCAGCGGCGATGGCAGCGGCGATGGCGGAAACGGTGCGTGGCACCCCCTCCCCTCGGGATTGTCCAACCGCATCCTGGCGCTGGCCTGCGCCCCGCTGCCCGGCGGCGCGCTTTTTCTGGCCGGCGCCGACGACGCGACGACGCTGGTGTCGGACGGCAACGCGGTCGATCTCGCGGTGACCCACTGCGGCGCGATCCCGGCGGATCTGGCCGGAACGCTGGACCAGGGATTCGTGACCGCGGCCTTGATCGCGGCCCTCAAGGCGCTGGGGCTGGACGTGCCCGCCGACGCCACGGTGACGGTGCGCGAGCCGGGACGGCGCTGGCTGTTGGGCGACGCGCAGACGACGTTTCTGCTCGACGCCGATCCCGCCGCCGCCGGTTCCATCGCCGTGGCGCAGAGCACCGACGCGCTGACCGTGCTGAGCCGCACGGACACGGCAACGGTGGTGCGGACGGCCTCCGGCGCGACGGGCGCGCTGGCCGCGCCGCAGGCGGCGTTCATCGATCTGCCGGCCAGCCCCGGCGCGGCGGCCGTGAGCGAGGTGCGCGGGATCGCCGGGGTGACGGTCGCCGCCGACTTCACGGCGACGACGGTGACGCTCGACGCGCCGCTGGCGCGCGTCTACGACCCGGCGACCGTCTCCGTGAACGCCAACGTCGCCACGGCGACGCAAGGCCGCACCGTGTCGAACGAAATCCTCGGCAACGGCGACTCCTCGGCCGCCAACCAGCGGTTCAAGCTCCGCCAGCCACCGCTGACCTTCCTTGCCGCGCCCGCCCCCCGGAACCGCGTCAGCACCCTGACGGTGATGGTGGACGGCATGCCCTGGACCGAGGTGCCGTCGCTGCGCGGCTACACGGCGCAGGACCGCGTCTACACGGTCGCCATCGACCAGTCCGGCAACGCCGAGATCACCTTCGGCGACGGCATCCAGGGGTCGCGCCTGCCGAGCGGCACGGGCAACGTCACCGCGACCTATCGGTCCGGCATCGGGACGAGCGGGAACGTGGCGGCCGGCACGTTGATCAGCCTGCTGTCGCCGCCGGTCGGCGTGTCGCGCGCCACCAATCCCGCCGCCGCCGCCGGAGGGCGCGACCAGACCGCCGAGACGACCGCCGCCGAGCGCACGCGCGTGCAGATCCGGTCGCTTGGCCGGCTGGTGACGCGTCAGGACTACGGCGCCTTCGCCGCCAGCTTTCCAGGGGTCGGAAAGGCCGACGCGGCGGAGCTTCCCGCTCCCGGCGGCACGGTGCTGGCGCTCACCGTGGCCCGGCACGACGGCGCCCCGCTTGGCCATGGCGACGACCTGATGCTGGCGCTGGACGCCGCCGTGCGGGCGGCGCAGGCCGTTCCGGCTCCGGCGTTCCTTCTCGTTCCGGCGCGGCTGCGCGCCATCAAAGTCGCCGCCGAGCTTTGGCTGGACCCCGACGCCGACGCGGATGTCGCGAGCAAGGCGACGGCGGCTCTGTGCGCGGCCTTCGGCTTCGCGCGCAGCGGCTTCGGCGTTCCGGTCACCGCCGCCGCCGTGGTGGCGGTTCTGCAAAGCCAGGCGGGCGTGGCCGGCTTGCGGCTCGACCTGCTCTACGCCGATGGCGCGCCGGCCATGCTCAACCAACGGCTGACGCCCGCGCCCGCCCATTGGGATCCCGGTGGCCGCTCCGCGAGCGCTGCGGAACTTCTCGTTCTGCACGCCGATGGGGTCGTGCTGACGGCGGGCCCGGCCCCCGCGCCATTGCCGGTCCACGGTTGAGGAGCCGCCCATGAACCATCTCTACGGGCTGATCCCCGAAATGTACCGGACCCTCGACCGCGACGAGGGATGGCCGCTGCGCGCCTTCATGTCGGTGCTGGAAAGCCAGTACGCGGCGCTCCACGCCAACATCGGCCTGCTCTACGACAACGCCTTCATCGAGACCTGCGCACCCTGGGCGGTGCCCTACATCGCCGAGCTTCTGGGGACGCAGGGGTTGAGCTTCGCCTCGCAGAACGTGCCGTCGCAGCGCGCCCGTGTCGCCAACGCGCTGGGATGCCGCTCCTTCAAGGGGACCCTGCCGGCGCTGTCGCGCGCCGTGGCCGACACCACCGGCTGGCCGTGCGTCGTCACCGACGGCATCGACCACGTCGCCGCAGCGCAGGCGCTGGCCGCCCCCCGACCGGCGCTGAACGGCAGTCCGAACATCGCCTCGGTTTCGGCGATGAACGATGTCGGCGGCCCCTTCGGCACCGTGGCTTTGACCGTCGACGTGGCACGCGGCGGGATCAGCGGTCTTGCCGACCTGCGCCTGCACCTGTGGCGCCTGGGGGCCTGCACCGTGTCGAACGGGCAGCCCCGGTCGCTCGGACAGGGCCGGTTCATGGTGCACCCCTTCGGCATCGACCAGCCATTGTTCATCCCGATGCCCCCCTGGGGCGGCGGCGGCATCGAGCGGCAGTCCCTCCCGCGCGAGGTGCCGCAGCCGCTGACCCGACGAACGCTGGCCGCCGACCTGCAACGGCTTCGCCGCCCCCGCGCCGAGGAGGCGCGGCGTCTGACGCCGCTGGTCCGTTCAAACCTCGACCCGCATCGCCACGCCGACGGTACCCGGCAGTGGCTGGACCGGCTGGTGTCGAACCGGGTGACGGGGATGCTGGCGGAACGCAACATCGGCGGTTCCCTCTGCTTCACCATCCACCCGGCCATCGCGATCCGGGTCGGCGAGGGCGAGGCGGCCTACACCATCCCGCCGGAACGGATCGTCGCCCTCGACCTCTCCGACTGGCCCGACCTGCCGGACGAGGTGCGCTGGGCGCCGGGTCCGGACCGGGCCGTCCCGGTGGAGGCCGCCGTCGATCCTGAACTCGGCCGCATCCTTTTGCCGAAAGGCTGGGACGAGGCGGTGGTGCGCGTCGACTTCGCCTACGGCTGCACCGCCGACCTGGGCGGTGGTCCGTACCCGCGCGCGGAGGACGTGGACACGCTCACCGCCGACGCCGGGATGCCAGCGCCGCGACGGGTGTGGCAGGCGCTGGTGTGCGCCGACCTTCCGGCCGATGCGCCGATGCCGCCGGACACCCACCGCACGCTGTCCGACGCCCTGGCGGCATGGCGGGAGGCCGGCGCCGACGGCATGATCCGCATCGCCGACAACGCGATCCACGAGATCGGCCCGGCCCTGCTCGATGTCGGGGCGCTCGATCTGGCCATCGTCGCGGAGGATGGTTGCCGCCCCTGCATCGCGGGGTCCCTGACCTTCGCCGGCGGGGGTGTGCGCCACGGCGTGCTGATCGACGGGGCGTGGGTGCGCGGTAGCCTGACCGTTTCCGGCGACGTGGACATGGTGGTGCGCCACTGCACCGTCGTTCCCGCGAACGGCGGCATCGCGGTGAGCGCGCTTGACGCGGCGGGGGCGGCGGGACCGTCGCTGCGCATCACCGACTCCATCGTCGGCCCCATCACCGCCACCCCCGACACGCGCGCCCTGTTCGTCGTGCGCAGCATCGTCGATGGCGGCGGCCACGGCGGCGACCACGGCGGTCGAGCCATTTCCGGCACCGACGGCGCGGGGATCGACGGCACGGTCCTGGGACCCCCGGTCGCGCTCGACGCGGCGACCGTGCTCGGCAACCTCTACGCCTACGCGCTTCAAGCCGACAACGCGCTGGTCACCGGCGAGGCGGCGCTTGCGGTGGTGGCCCCGGCGAAGATCAGACACAGCGTGGTCACGGTCCGCTCCCTCAAACCGGCGACGATGGACGCGGTGCTGCCGGCACGCTTCATCGCCTTGCCGAAGGACGGGGGAGCGGGCGGCGGGCCGGCGGTGGCCTTCGATTCCCGGCGCTACGGCGACCCCGCCTTCGCCCGCCCGTCACGGGGCAACCCGTCGGCGGTGCTGAGCGGCGGCAGCGGTGGCGAACAGGTCGGCGCCTATCATGATCTGTGCGAGAACCAGCGCATCGCCAACATCGGCCCGGTGCTCGACGAGTTGTTGCCGCAGGGGTTGCTGTGGGGCATCGAGCTCGTCACCTGACCGGGCGAGGGCCGCTCAAAGGAAGGATTGGGGAGGATGAAAGGCGATTTTTCCAGGCTCGACTTCAACCGGCTGCCGGCGGCGGACCGGCCGGAGGGCGGTTTGTGGGACGGCGCCATGCTGCAGCAGGGGCGCGCCGTCCTGGATTCCGACTGGAACCGGCAGCTTGCCGCCGCCCGGCACCGCCTGCGGCGCACCCTCGCCGATGTGATCGGCCCGTCGGGCGGCCCGGCGAACGCGCTGGGGTTCGCCATCTCCATTGCCTACGCCCTGCCCGTGGGGCCGGGCGCGTCGCCCATCACGGTTCCGCCGGCGAACAGCCCGGCCAGCACGGCCAGCCCCTTCACCGTGCGGATCGGCCTGCGCGCGGCGCAGGAGGGCGTGGTCTTCGCGCTGGGCGGCATCGTGGTGTCGGCGGTGCAGGAAACGGACGGCCTTCACCTCCGTCTGGACGCGGGCGGCGCGGCTGGACCGATGTCGGCCGCGGTGTCGCGCGGAACCCTGGATTCCGACCGTTTCAACGACGTGGTCCTGACGGGAAACGGGACCGAACTGCACCTTCATCTGGACGGCGAGGTGGAGGGGACGGTGGTCCATGGCGGCGGCCCCTGCGGCCCGATCACGATCGCCACGCCTCCCGCCGGAAGCGCGGAAAGCGGCGTTACGGGAATGATCGACCGGCTGAGCCTGTGGTCGGTCGCGCTGCCCGGGCCGGTGGTGCGGGCGGTCGCCGCGAATGCCGCCGGCGAGCCGTCGGCCGGCTTGCTGGCCGCCCTGTCGATCAGCGCGGACTGGGCGGAGCTTCGCGACGGAAGCAACACGGCCGTCCCGTTGGCCATCCCGCCGGGTGCGCGGCCGCAGCCGTCCGGCGACCTCGTCGTCGGGGCCGGGCGGTACTACGTGGATGGCGTGCTGTGCGAGAATCCCGCACCGGTCCTGTTGACGACGCAGCCCGACCGGCCGGACGACGCCAAGCCGTTGCGCCCCGACGCACGCGCCATCGTGGCCCTTCGTGTCTGGGACCGGTTGCTGACGGCGCTGCAGGCTCCCTGGTTGCCGGAGCCGGCGCTCGGGGGACCCGACACGGTCGGCGTCGTGCAGCCGGTGTGGCAAGTGGTCCCGCTGCCCCTGCAGGAAGGTGAAAGCCCGGCGGCCTGCTGGAACCGGCGGCTGACCGGCAACGATCCGGCCCGACGCGGCGCCCTGGCCGCCCGGCGGACCGGCGCCGTCGTCAGCACGGTGGAGAACACGCTGTACCGGGTCGAGATCGCGCATGGTGGCGTCGCCGCGCCGGGCGGCCCCGTTACCGGCCCCATCACCGACGAGTTCACGGCCGAGGTTCTGGCGGCGACGCCGCTGGCCGGAGACCCGACCTGGCTGGTTGTCCAGGCGCCGCCCGACGCGCTGCCCGTCGGGGGATTCCTGGCCGTTCAGGCCGCTTCGCCCACGACTCCGACCAGGGGGAGCGGCGCGCCGTTCCTCGCCGCGATCCTGTCCGTCGAGGCGGCGGAGGGCGGCAGCGACGTTCAACTGGGAACCGCGCTGCCGGCCGGTCTGGCCGAAGCGGCATCCTTGCAGGCGATCCGTGTGGCGACCTTCAAATGGTCGCGGCGCAACGGCTGCGTGGCCTTCCCGGTGGCCGACTTGCGGCCGTCTGGCGGACCGTCCTGCACCGCCCTGCTCGCCGGACCGGGATTCAACGGTTTCGACCTCGCGGTCGGCGATTGGGTGGAGTTCAGCAACGACCGGCTGGAGCTGAGCGCCGCGTCCGGCCCGCTCTACAAGGTCGTCGCCATCGACCGGGCACGGCTGGAGCTGCGCCTGACCGGTGCGGTGCCGGCGGCGTCCGATCTGGCCGCGCCGCTTCACCCGCTGCTGCGCCGCTGGGACGTCGACCGCACCGTCGCCGACGACGAGCCGGTGAAACCGGTGAGAGCCGACGGTTGGAAGACACTGGAGAACGGCGTGCAGGTGCGGTTCGCGGCGTCGGGGACCTACCACTCCGGCGACTATTGGACAATTCCTGTGCGCGACGTGCCGTTGTGCAGCGTGGAATGGCCGGACGCCTCATTGCCCGGCACCCCTGCCCTGCTGCCGCCGGAAGGCATCCGCTATCATGACGCTCCGCTGGCGCTGGTGGATCTGGCGGATGGCTCCCCCCAGCCGGTGACCGATCTGCGCGCCGCCTTCCGGCCGCTGGCCCCGACCATCTCCCTGCCCGAATGAGACGAACCCCATGACCCAGCCCCCCACGACCAGCCCCGTGACCGAGATCTTTGTCGACGGAATCCGCTTCGTCACTGCGAACGACGGCGTCGTGCGCATCGACTTCGTCAGCCTGTCCCCCTATCGCCGTGGCGACGACAACCGGCCGGCGGTCGAGAACAGCGTGCGGCTGATCATGCCGCTCAAGGGATTCACCGCCTCCATGGACACGCTGCGCCGTTTCGTCGAAGGCGTGACGGCCGGGGACAAGACGACCTCCGGCTGACGCCACCGCCCACGTCCACCGCGGCTACGACTGGCTGTTCTCGTCCGAAGTGAACTGGTGGGATCGGAAGGGCTCCAGAACGCTGGTGAACGAGAATCCGGCCTGGCAGGAGCAGTTCTACGCCACCGTCAACAAGGCCACCAAGGCGGCGGGCGCTTTCCAGAACGTCCCCGACCCGTCCCTGAAGGACTGGTCCACCGCCTATTACGGCGGCAACTACGCCAAACTGCGGCGGGTGAAGACCGCCTACGACAAGACCGACCTCTTCACCTACCGGCAGGGCATCAGGCCGCTGTGAGCAAAACGGCGCGCGGACGGCTGGCACGTCCGCGCCACCACCGTCTCCTTTTCATTCAGCCACCCGCATATTGAGGAAAAACAATGTTCATCCGCGCGTTTCTGGTCGCCGGCGCCCTGCTCGCAGCCGGCTTTCAGGCTGCTCCGGCGTCCGCCGCGGGGACCGACGAGTACGTCTTCTCGCTGAGCTGGCAGCCGGCGTTCTGCGAGACCAAACCCAACAAGACCGAGTGCAACGTGCTCGGGCCTGACGCCGGACGGCTACTTCCGCCCGTCCATCAATCTGGCGAAGGTGGCCGCCGCCGCGTCCTTCGGCAAGCTGCTGCACGACAACGTGGGCGCCACGATCACGGGCCAGCAGCTCTGCGCCGCCCTGTCGAGCGACTACGGCGACAAGGCCAGCCAGCACGTGAAGCTGATCGTCAAGAACGGCACCTTCTCGGAGATCCGCTTCACGCTGAAGGCCGAAGCCGACAAGACGACCACGCTGGACCCCGCCCACATGCTGCCGATGGACGGAGCCCGCTGCTCGACCACGCCGATCCGCATCGAAAACGCCGGCAACTGAACACCCTTATTTCAGTGGCTGCCGATCAACGATTTATTGTGAAAGCGATCAACTTTGATGCGGCAAAACGCCGTATTCATTTATAAAAATTATCTGTGTTTTTAATAGGAAGTATACGGACATCGATCAAGAACAAACCCAAAATGGCGAACTCCGTCGGCACAAGCGGCAACGATCAGCTCACTGGGGGATCGAATCCCGACAGCATCGATGGCGGAAGTGGAAACGACACCCTGACCGGTGCGGGAGGCGCTGATTCCCTGACCGGTGGCCTTGGCGACGACAGCTTCGTCTACACCAGCGCGGCAGACATCAACAATCTTGCCGAAACCATCGATGGCGGAGCGGGCAACGACACCATCGCCCTTTCGGCCGTGAGCACGACGCTGGACTTCTCGTCGGCCAGCATCATCGGGGTCGAGTGGATCGCCGCCACCTCCAACCTCTACAACGTTGTCGTTTCGCTGACTCCGACGCAACTCGCGTCACTGTCCGGATTGCAGGGACAAGCAGGCCTTATCGGCGGCAGGCCCACGATCCAGCTGACGTCGTCGGGCCTTGTCGATCTGTCGGCCAAGACCGTTACCGCCATCGGCGGGTTCATTGGCGCGGCCGGGGCCGACACCATGATCGGAACGGCCGGCGACGACACGCTGAGCGGCGCGGCCGGCGCGGATTCCCTGTCCGGTGCAAGCGGCAACGATTCCCTGATGGGCGGTGCCGGCAACGACACCCTGATCGGCGACGACGGCAATGACATCCTGATCGGCGGCACCGAAACCGACTCGCTGAGCGGTGGCGCCGGCAACGACGTTCTCAGCGTTCTGACGGCGGCCGACGTCTCCGGATTGGCGGAGACCATCGACGGCGGCGCCGGAACCGACACGCTCCTGTTCGCCGGCTCGTCCATGGTGATCGACCTGTCGGCGGCGACGATCACGGGCATCGAGCGCCTTCAGTCCACGGGCACGGACATCGACCTGACCATGACGGCCGCCCAGATCGGTGCCATCGGCACGTTTGAGGGCTATCCGGCACTGATCGGCGGCCGTCCCACGATCCGGTTGGCCGCCAGCGGCAGCGTGGACCTGTCGGCCAAGACCATCTCGGGCATCGCGGCCTTCACCGGCGCGGCCGGGGCAGACACGCTGATCGGAACGGCCGGCGACGACACGCTGGATGGCGCGGGCGGTGCGGATTCCCTGGCCGGTGCAGGCGGCAACGATTCCCTGGTGGGTGCTGCCGGCAACGACACCCTGTCCGGGGACGACGGCAACGACATCCTGATCGGCGGAGCGGAGACCGACGCGCTCTCTGGCGGCGCTGGCAACGACGTCATCGCCTATTTCAGTGCGTCCGAGCTGTCGGGCCTGGCTGAAACCATCGACGGCGGCCTCGGCAGCGATACGATCCAACTCGCCCGCTCCAACATGGTGGTCGATTTCTCGGCGGCGACGATCAGCGGCATCGAGCGGTTCCAGACGACGGACACCGATGTCACGGTGACCATGAGGGTGGAGCAGATCGCCGCAATCGACACCTTCTTGGGTAGCGCGGGGCTGATCGGCGGACAGCCCACGATCAAGCTGGCCGCCAGCGGCCGCCTCGACCTGTCGGCCAAGACCATGACGGCGGTCGGCCGCATCGTGGGCGCCGCCGGGGCCGACACACTGATCGGAAGCGTCTCCAGCGACGGTCTGCTGGGAGGGAGCGGGGCGGATCTCCTCGATTCCGGGGCGGGAGACGACACGCTGGAAGGCGAAGGCGGCGACGACACGCTGATTGGCGGCGCCGGCAACGACGCGCTCGCGGGCGGGGCCGGCACCGACAACCTCTCGGGCGGCGACGGCAACGACATCATCATCTACGGCAACAGCATCCGCAGACTCGCCAACACCTACGCCACCAGCGACATCGACGGTCTGGCCGAAACCATCGACGGCGGCCTCGGCAGCGACACGCTTCTGGTGTCCGCCCTGACCACGACGGACTTCTCCAACGCGACCGTCACCGGCATCGAATATCTGACGGTGTCGGGAAACAACGCCACGGTCAGAATGAACGCCGCCGCCATCAACGGCATCGGCACCTTCTCCGGCGAATCCCTGATCAATGGGGCGTTCGAGCTGAACCTCGGCAAGGCCGGCAGCATCGATCTCACCAACAAGACCCTGCAGTATGTCCGGGCGATCACCGGCAGTGCCGGGGACGACACCATCATCGGCAGCGGCGTCGGCGACACCATCGGCGGAGGCGGCGGCAACGACAGTCTGAGCGGCGGCCTCGGCAACGATGCGATGAGCGGCGGCCTCGGCGCCGACACGATGCTCGGCGGCAGCGGCAACGACACCCTGGAGGGCAACGACGGGGCCGACTGGCTGCAGGGTGGGAGCAACGACGACATCATCGTCTACAATTCGTCGACGGCCATCGACGGTCAGGCGGAAACGATCGACGGCGGCAGCGGCAACGACATCATCGCGGTCGCCGTCAGCGCGGCGAACTTCACCGAAGCCACGGTGACCGGCATCGAGACCCTGCGTCTCGACTATGACGGGGCGGACGTCGCGCTGTCGCCGGAGGCCCTGGCCGGGATCACCAATTTCCGCACCACCAATCTCTATGGCGGCAACAGCTATGGCGAAGTGGTCCGGATGGGGCGTTCCGGCACCTTCGATTTCGCCGGCAAGTCGATCGACGTGAACGTCTGGATGTTCGGATCGGCCGGTGCCGACACGATGCTGGGCGCGTCGCTGACCGACGCGATGTCCGGTGCGGAGGGTGCGGATTCGCTCAGCGGCGGTGGCGGCAACGACATCTTCTTTTACCTCACCGGCCAGGACGTCACCGGCTTTGCCGAGACGGTGGACGGCGGGCTCGGCGCGGATCAGATCTGGCTCGGCTCGGCGTTCAGCGGCAGTTTCTCGGCGGCGACCGTTTCGGGCGTTGAATCGGTGTATCTGCTCAACGGCGCCGATGGGACGTTCCGCGCCGACCAGTTGCAGGCCTTCTCGACGATGGCCGCCTTCACCGGCGCGCACGGAACGGTGCGCATGGCGGCACCGGCGGTGCTCGACCTCACCGGCAAGACGGTGCTGGACGTAACCGTGGTGGGCAGCGCCGGCAACGACACCATCACCGCCAGCGCGGGCGGAGACACCATCCAGGGCGCCGCCGGCGACGATTCGATCATCGGCGCCGCGGGGGACGACGACTTCAACGGCGAGGGCGGCAACGACACCCTGATTGGCGGCGACGGCAACGACTGGCTGAAGGGCGACGCCGGCACGGATTCGATTTCCGGCGGGGCTGGCAACGACACCATCGTCATCTCCCTGTCGGCGGAGGTCAGCGGACTTGCCGAGACCATCGACGGCGGCGCCGGCAACGACACCATCTCGGTCGGCGGTGCGGTGACGGACCTGTCCGCCGCCACGATCAGCGGCGTTGAGGTGCTGACGAGCACCGCCACCGTCGTCCAGGCAACGGCTTCCCAGGTCAACGGATTCACCTCCATGTCCGGGCTCGCGTCGACGCTGATGCTGGCATCGCCGGGATCGGTCGACCTTACCGGCAAGACCGCCAACCTGCGCTGGCTGGCGGGGTCGAGCGGGAACGACACCATCGTCGGCAACGCGTCGGACAACGCCCTGACGGGTGGGGCCGGTAACGACAGCGTCGACGGCGGGGCCGGCAACGACACGATCGATGCCAGCCCCGGCGACGATACGCTGATCGGCGGGAACGGCAACGACACGCTCAGCTATGCCTCCGCCACGGCCGGCGTCGCGGTCGATCTCCGGATCACCGGACCGCAGAACACCGGGGTGTATGGCACGGATGTCCTGTCCGGCTTCGAAAACATCGTCGGCAGCAAATTTGGCGATTATCTGGTCGGCGATTCGCAGAACAACATCATCCGCGGCGGCAAAGGAGCCGACACACTGGGCGGCGGCGGCGGTGCCGACCGTTTCGTGTTCTACGGCTATACTTATGTCGAAGAGGTGAACGGCCAAACGCTCATCAGCCGTGACTACGAAACCCATGTCCAAGGAGTTTCAGCGGACGTCATCATCGACTTTTCCCAGGCGGAGGGGGATAAGATCGACGTGTCGTCGATCCCGGCCAATGCGCTGCTCTTTTCCACCGGTTATCATCCGGGCTCCTTCCGGTTCATCGGCACGGAGGCGTTCAGCGGAGCCGCCGGCGAAATCCGTTACGAGGTCATCAGCGGCAACACGTACGTGTTCGGCTCCACAGTGTCCGGGGTGACCGATTTCCTGATCGGACTTCAGGGGGTCCACACCCTGACCGCCTCGGATTTCGTCCTGACTCCCTACACGACCTCGGTGTGGGGCGGCATGCCGATCCACACCGTCTTCACGAAGGGCTCCGTGGCCGATCAGCACGCCGCGGCGGGGCAGAATTTCTCGCTGACGCTGCCGCCTTTCGTCAGCACCAGCGGCAGCGCACCGACGCTCACGGTCCGTTCGAAAGACGGGAGCGCGTTGCCGAGTTGGCTGTCCTTCGACGCGGCGACCGGCAAATTCTCGGGGACGCCGGCCTACACCGACGGCGGCAATCTGTCGATCGAGGTGAAGGCCACGGATTCCACGGGATATTACACCACGCTCGACGTCAAGATCACGGTCGATGCCAGCGGTCCGGCCCTGTCGGTGTCGGCGGCCACGGTTTCGGCGATCGAAGGGCAGAGCGGAACGACGTCCTTCACCTTCACGGTGTCCCGTCAGGGCAGTTCCACCGGCACGGCAAGCGTGTCCTACGCCGTGACCGGCAGTGGGGCGAACCCTGCGGATGAGACCGACTTCGGCGGTACGCTGCCATCGAACACGGTGAGCTTCGCCGACGGGGAAACCAGCAAGACCATCACCGTCACGGTGTCCGGCGACACNNNGGNCGANCCGGACGANACCTTCACCGTCACCCTGCTCAACCCCACCGGTGCCATCCTGGGGACGGCTTCGGCCTCGGCGACCATTCAGAACGACGACACCGTCTCCACCACGCCGAGCGCCGGGGCCGACAGCCTGACGGGAACGGCGGGCGACGACACGATCTTCGCCCAGGCGGGCAACGACACGGTGCTGGGCTTGGGCGGCAACGACGGCCTGTTCGGCCAGGAGGGCGACGACAGCCTGGACGGCGGCGCCGGCAACGACGCGCTGTTCGGCTGGACCGGCAACGACACGCTGCTCGGCGGCGCCGA
>Ga0065721_10051834_pt1 | contig 13419 bp, 9 predicted proteins | sample Mesricmetagenome_FD_59108 | JGI IMG/M metagenome (GOLD analysis project Ga0065721, IMG submission 59108) | Mesophilic microbial community from rice straw/compost enrichment Sample: eDNA_1 v2 (version 2) | ecosystem: Engineered > Solid waste > Grass > Composting > Bioreactor | place: USA: Davis... | reverse complement strand
TAGAGCGCAAGATTGTGGCTCTTGAGGCCGGGGGTTCGAATCCCCTCAATCTCCCCCCTAAAAAGCTCCCTGGAGTGATGCTCCGGGGTTTTTTATGTAAAAACGTTCCTTATATTATGAACTGGTGGTCTTTTATAGTGCTTCCCCTCATTTCCGCATTTATTGGCTGGGTTACCAACTGGGTGGCCATCAAAATGTTGTTTCATCCCAAAGAGCCGGTACGTTTTTTAGGCATCACCATTCAGGGTACTTTTCCCAAAAGGCAGCACCAGTTTGCCCTTAGCCTGGGTAAGCTGGTAAGCATGGAATTGCTATCGTTTGGAGATATCGAGGCAAAGATCACCAGTCCCGATAATCTAAAAAAAATAATGCCCGTTGTAGAAGTGCATATCGACGAATTCCTGCGTCATAAACTCAAAGAAGCTTTTCCCATGATCAGCATGTTCATTGGCGATAAAACAGTGAACCAGCTCAAGGGCGTTTTTATGGCCGAACTGGAAGCCATTTTTCCCGTGCTGATGCAGCAATATATGAAAAACCTGCAGCAGGAACTAGACCTGGAAAAGATAGTGGTGGAAAAAGTATCCAATTTTTCATCAGACAAACTGGAGTTGGTCCTGTACCAGATTATGAGCCGTGAATTCCGTTTTGTGGAGATCATTGGCGGTGTGCTGGGTTTTATCATCGGTTTGGTACAAGTGTTGATCATACATTTTACCATGTAATACCGCTCATCACAATCCCGCCAACCCCTCACAAGTTGTACGGCAATTTTGCGTCTAATCGAACTCAACCAGACATACATCAATGAAAAAAACATTATGGCTGCTCATGATTTGTTCTGCCATGGTACAATCACTGAGCGCACAGTTTCCCGGTGGAGGGCCCGGTGGCGCCCGCCGCGGAGCTGGACAAATGAATATCGGCCGGTTTTATGGACGCATTGTAGACAAAGCCACCAACAAAGGCATTGAAGCGGCCTCTGTGCAATTGCTGCAAAGCCGCCTCGACAGCGTTACCAAACAAAGAAAAGAGGCGGTGGTGGGTGGCATGCTCACCAAACCCAATGGCGATTTCAGCATCGAAAACCTGCCCCTTTTCGGCCAATACAAACTGCTGATCACGGCCATCGGTTACAAACCCATTGAACAAAAAGTGGCATTCAACATCAAAATGGGTCCCGGGCAGGATATGCAACAGGTGATGCAGGCCGTTGACAAAGACCTGGGCAATATTAAAATGGAAATGGATGCCTCGGTATTGGCCGACGTAACCGTTACCGGCTCCAAGCCGCTGATACAGATGGGTATCGACCGCAAAATCTTCAACGTGGAAAAAAGCATTACCTCCACCGGCGGTTCAGCCGTGGATGTGATGCGTAATGTGCCATCCATTAATGTAGATATAGATGGTAACTTGACCCTGCGCAATTCGGCGCCGCAGATCTTTGTAGATGGCAGGCCCACTACCCTTTCGCTCGACCAGATTCCGGCCGATGCCATTCAAAGCATCGAGATCATTACCAACCCTTCGGCAAAATACGATGCCAGCGGCGGACAAAGCGGCATATTGAATATTGTATTGAAAAAGAACCGCAAAGCCGGTTACAATGGCAGCGTGCGTGCCGGTGTGGACAGCCGCGGCCGCTTTAATGGCGGTGGCGACATCAATGTGCGTCAGGGCAAGGTGAATGTATTTGCCAATGGCATGTATAATCAGCGTAAATCGAAGGGCTGGGGCGCTACAGACCGCTTGAGCCTGGACAATCCGCCCATGCTCACCCACCAGGATAACAAGGGCGTATTCAATGGCGCATTTGCCTTTGCGCGTTTTGGCATCGATTATTTCATGGACAACCGCAACACCATCACCCTTTCGCAAAGTATTGTAAATGGGGATTTCGAGGGCGATAACCGCAATAACTATTTGCTGCAGAACGGTTCGATAAGCGAAACCCAGTTCCGGAATTCTTTCACCGATAATAATTTCCGCAACTATGGCACCCAGTTGAGTTACAAACACCTGTTTGCCAAAGCGGGCAAAGAACTTACCGCCGACCTGAACCTGAACCAAAGCAGGAACAGCAACCTGAATAATATCTATTTCGGTTCATCGAAAGATGCCCCCGGACAAGATCCCGGTTTGCAACGCATCGATGGTGGAGGCAAAAACCGCTTCCTGGTGGGCCAGATTGATTACGTGAACCCCATCACCGATGACATCAAATGGGAAGCCGGCGCCCGTGCGCAGGTGCGCAATTTTGAAAGTTTCCAGCACAATTACCTGAACGGAACATTCAATCCCGCCATCAGCAACGATTTTGAATATACCGATCGTGTATATGCCGCCTACGCCACTTTCTCGCAAAAAATCAGAGATAGTTTTAGTTACCAGATTGGTTTGCGTGCAGAAAGCAGCGGTTATGACGGCACCCAAATAGGCAAGCAGAATTTCAAGGTGGATTATCCCATCAGCCTGTTCCCCAGTATTTTCCTGAGCAGAACTTTGAGAAACAAACAGGATATTCAATTAAACTATACACGGCGAATCAACCGGCCCAATTTCTTCCAGTTGATGCCGAATACCGATTATTCCGATCCGCTGAATTTTCAAACCGGTAACCCGGGTTTGAAACCCGAGTTCACGAATTCACTGGAGCTGTCGTACCAGAAAAACTATGGCGCCAAAAACCATACTTTCCTGGCCACACTGTTTGGCAAGTATACCACCAATTTGATATCGAGGTATTGGGATACCGTTTCCAAAGGCCCCGACTCTGCCTTTTCTACCTGGGTGAATGCCAATACCGCCTATGCCGGCGGTCTGGAGCTGATATCGCGCAACCCGCTGTTTAAATGGTGGGATATGACCGTGAGCACCAATATTTATTATTCACGCATCAATAGCGATAATGTGGCCGAAGGTTTGAAGAACGACCGCACCAGTTGGTCGGCCAAGATGAACCACCAGTTCAGGTTCAATAAAGGATGGAGCCTGCAGTTGAGTGGTGATTATACCGCAAAGAGTGCCCTGCCCGTTAGCACCAGCAACAGCGGTGGCGGTGGCGGACGGGGATTTGGCGGGGGCGGTTTTGGCGGCGGCCAGCCCAGCACCACGCAGGGTTATATCAATGCCATTTACGGTGTAGACCTGGGTTTGCGAAAAGATTTCCAGATCAAAAAGAATACATTGACTGCTTCGGTGAACTGGAGCGATATATTACGCACCCGTAAATTTTCCATGCACTCCGAGGCGCCGACATTTATACAGGACGATTGGCGCAGACGAGATCCGCAAATTGTACGTGTGAATTTGAGTTACCGGTTCGGGAAGTTTGATGCAGCTTTGTTCAAGAGGAAGAATATGAGGGGCGACCAGGAAGGAATGCAGAACGGAATGCAAGGTATGGGGCAATAACGAGGTTGGCAGGCAACCCCACCCCGTGACCGCGTATTGCCCCCGACTTGAAGTGACGGGGATAATACGCGGTTTGCTTTTGCACCCCTGCAGACCCCGGGAAATTGACGCGGAGAATTTTAGTATATTGGCGCATGACTTACCTTGCTTTAGGCGATTCCTATACCATTGGTGAAGGCATACCTATCTACGAAAGCTTTCCCTACCAAACCGTGCAACTACTCCGTGCAGCCGGCCTGGCTTTTCATGCACCCGAAATAGTTGCCAAAACCGGCTGGACTACCGATGAACTGCAGGCCGCCATCCAATCCACGCATTTTTTACCCCGTTATAATATGGTTTCGCTGTGTATAGGCGTTAATAACCAGTACCGGGGAAGAGATGCCGGTGAATACCGCGATCAATTCACAGCCCTTTTGCAACAGGCTATCAAAATGGGCGAACAGGTATTTGTGTTATCGATACCCGACTGGGGTATCACCCCCTTTGCTAATGGACGGGATACAAAGGCTATTACCAGGGAAATTGAGGGATTCAACGCTATCAACAAAGCGGTTGCTGAAACCTGTCATGTAACCTATATTGAAAATAAAGCTGATGCCCGTTTGCTGGCAGCCGATCAATTGCATCCGAGCGGGGCGGAATACGCCAAATGGGCCAAAAAACTGGCTGAAAAAGCAATACCGTTTTTTAAACAATAGATCCCTATGCAAAAATTAAGCTGGAAAGAAAAATTTGCCGGCATCCTTGTACTCCTGATTGGTATCATATACTTACTGATGCAATTAGCATCATTATTGTCCGATACCTCAGACCATTATACTGTAAACCAGGGCGCCCTGGTGATTGACCAAAATGCATTGTTTTCCGATATCAAGGCCTGGGTGGTGATCATTATGGGCCTGGCGGCCGGGCCCATGTTGCTGAAAAATAAAACCGGCGGCTGGGTATTGGGTTTACCCGTATTGTTATTTTTTGCCGTACTATTATTGGTGCTGGCTGTTCAACAAGTAATTAATATGAAAGGAAAGATAGATGGGTCCATAGCCATCCCCGCTGTGGCCCTGGCCCTGCTGGTAACGGCCATCGTATTTCTGTTTTCAAAAGATGCCCGCAGAAAATACAGGGTCAGCAAATACACGGTGTTGCTGACCCTGTTCTTATTTGTGGCCATTGGCGGCCTGTATTTCTTTTTACAATAGGTCGTCTTCTTTGAACTGGTAACGTTCCTTTATTTTCCGCATCACTTCATCCATGGAAGCGCGATGGTCCTTGGGATTCCATTCGCCCCGCTCCCATTTATCCAGTTCCTGGTCAATATGCTTTTGCTGCAGCGAGATCATTTTCTCAGCCAGTTGCTCGGAAATTTCTTTCTGCCGTTTGTAATAGCTGTTCTTTTTATCAATCAACATTTCCTTGTTCTTGCGCATTTCATCTTCGGTGGCGGCCATGCTGGTGAGTTCTTCTTTGGCCAGGGCTATATCATAAGGCCCCATAGGCATGATGAGTTTCGACAGGATGGGCCCCACTTCTATCAATATGATCAAAACAGATAAAAGCAGGCTGGTCCAGAATACACTGCTTTCTTCTGCTGAAAGATCGGCCAGGGCTTTATTACGGTCCAGGAAACCCACATTGGCCAAAGCCGATGCTTCGTATTCGGCGCGTTTTCTTTCCAGGCTGGCTTTGGCATTGGCCAGTATACTGTCCTGCAAACGGATATTCCTGTTCAGCTCTGCCAGTTCGGGCGCTGCCTGTGCCGATGAATTGGTATAGGCTTCCATTTTCAGCTGCGCTATTTTTTTTACACCACGTTGTTGCGAACCGCCGGTACCATCGGCTTCGGCTACATAGGCCTGTTGTAAACGGTAAAGGGTATCTTCAATAGCCTGACGGCGTGCTATGAGCCGTTCTCTTTCGGCCGTGGTATTTTGCATCAATGCCACGTTTTCTACCTGCAGCAGGCTGTCGTTGAGCTGAATTTTTTTGTGCGTGTTTTCTACGACCTTGGTGTTGATCTCTTTTTCAAAAATCTTCAGCTCCAGCGGGCGCGCAATGGTAAAACCAATGAGAATGGCCAGGGCCATTCGTGGCAGCGCCATCGACAATTGTTTTCTTTTGCTAACACCATATTTACGCATGGTTGAAACCAGGAAGCGGTCGAAATTAAAGATGATCAAGCCCCAGATGAAGGCAAACACCACTGTCCACAACCAGTTGCCAAACACGGTATAAATAGCATAACCGGAAGATAAGGCAGCCAAAACAAAAGTGGCCAGCACAACGCCACCCAGGCCGGTGTATTTGCTGTGTTCTGATGGAAATTGTTTGAGTAGTTCCTGATGTGCACCTGAACACCACCACAGAAAATTGTTCTCAGATTTTTTACGGGGTCCTCTACCGGTAAAGGAATCATAGGTATACAAGCCTGTATCAGGCCCATTCGGATTGTCAGCCATAACGGTTATTTAAGGTAATAATAAATGTAAAAAATGCCTTATAGGTGGGTTGATGGGGTTGGAATGATCACAAATAACGGAAAAAAAACGATTTAAGTGTAAACGAAAAGTAAAAACTAATGCGCAAACAGTAATTACTGCATACTTGCAGGAAATATACGATATACAATATGCTGTTTACTGAAGAATACTGCGTACACCCATAGTACTCATGATAATTACCACCAGCCAGCCTGCAATACTTAACCAAAGCGGATGACGGATCTTTTTCTTTTTGGCTGCCCATAGTAACATGGCCAATGCAACGGGTAAAATAAAACCATTTACGGCGCCGGCAAGGATCAGTATGTTAACAGGCCGGCCAATACATGCAAATACGAACGTAGAGAAGAGTATAAAAACGGTCGTGACAACCCGGTGATGTTTTTCAAAAAACGGGTGCAGGGTGCGTAAGAACGATATGGACGTATAGGCCGAACCCACTACCGAAGTAATGGCTGCGCTCCACAATACCATACCAAATATTTTATAGCCGATATTCCCCGCTGCAATTTGAAATACCGAAGCAGCCGGATTGTATGGGTCCGGCACACCACCGGCCGCCACCACACCCAGTGCAGCCAGGAAAAGCAGTACACGCATGACCGCTGCCAGGCAAATGGCGCTTATACTGCTGCGTGATACCTGTGGCAAATGCGTAATGCCTGCATCGATTAAACGGTGTGCACCGGCAAAACTGATATAACCACCTACCGTACCGCCTACCAGGGTGAGTATGGCCGTTGTATCAATGGTTTCAGGAATAAAAGTTCTGAATGCGGCTTCTGCAACTGGGGGCTGGGAACTGGTGGCCACATAAGCGGTAAGTCCGATCATCACAAAACCCAGGATCTTTGCAAACCAGTCCATGGCCAGCCCGGCTTCTTTATACCAAAAAACAAATAAACTGATCAATGCACTGATGATGGCTCCTGTCGTTACCTGCGTGCCAAACAATACCTGCAAACCCAGCCCCGCCCCTGCCACATTACCGATATTAAATGCCAGCCCGCCCAACACAATCAATGCAGCCAGCACATAACCCATACCGGGTACTACCTGGTTAGCCAAATCCTGTGCGCGGATTTTTGTGAGCGCTACAATGCGCCAGATATTCAATTGCGCCGCTATATCGAGCAATATGGAGATGAGGATCACAAACCCGAAACTGGTGAGCAATTGCTGCGTAAACACCGTGGTTTGTGTAATAAAGCCCGGTCCAATGGCCGAAGTGGCCATCAGAAAGGCAGCGCCCAGCAAGGCCGACCGGGATGATGATTTCATAACGATACTTTCATGGTGGCGCCATCGGCCGGCAGGGCCATGGCATAATTGGTTTCACCCACGGTAACGGTTACCCCCACACCAGTTTGTGAAGGATCGCTGACATATAATGTATTGTTGGCGAAAATCAGCAAACAGGGTTGATCAACAGATATGGCAGCCAGCTTACCTGGTTTCCAAAAAGCCATCATGGTGGTGCCATTGGCAAATTGCACGGCCTGGCAGGTATCGGTATTGCTCAGCACCCGCCAGCCCGGGTTACGCAATAGCTTTTTTACGTTGTTGGTGCGCGTTATTACATAACCGCCTTCTTTTTCACCATTGTGTTTCCACACAGGCATAAAAACTTTTTCGGTAACAGGCGCCGGTGATTGCGATAAATTGATGGATTGCCAGTTACCAGTTACCAATCCAGATTGTACTTCCAGCGCAGATGGCTGCAACAGTATATAGGCCATGTTGTGGTGCGTAACCCATTTTTTTTTCTTTACAATTCTGCCCTGCTGACGGCTTTGATCCAACACGGTATAATCGCCCTGCAACCCGCTCAGCAAACACACTATCATATTATCATAACAAGCCCAGAATTTTTTGGCGCCGGCTTTGTCCAGTGCATAGTCCATCACCGTACATCCGTATCGCCCATCGGTAACGCTGCCGGAAAAGGTTTTGCGGATCAATTTTTCCGCACCGGCCGTCATGGTAATACCTGGTAAATTGTCCCAGTTCCAAACAGGCATCATGTTAAAATACTCCTGGCCGTTTTGTATGATATAGGCATCGCCGCCATTCATAAATCGGCCTTTGAGGTTTTCGCTGTTGATTGATTCAGCGGGCAATGTGCGTGTGGATATGGTTTTCAGGAAAAAGCTGAAATCGTTATGATGATAGGCTGTAAAATCGGAATAAGGAAAAAAACGAAAACCAGTCAGCCAGGGGCCTTTTCCGTTCTGGTTGTTGGCGATGGTCGCAAAACGATCGGCTTTGGATGAATCGAGTTCCTGCAGCAGCGGCAGTATTTTCCTGATATCGGCATTGTGCAAATCGTTGGGCCGGCTTACAGAACGGTCGATGGTACCAGGCACGGTATGAATGCCGCGCGCCATCCATTGCCAGCCTTCCAACACAAAGTTGATGAGTATATCTGTTTTTTCCTTCGGGAAAGCCCAGGGCGTGCCCCTCACCTGCCAGGCTAAACGCACATTCTCTCTCAGGAAAGCTTCGCCGTAGGAATAAATCTGCAAACGCTTTCCATGCTGGTGAAAACTGTAATCGGGTTGCACCCCTTCTTCGGTAGATACTTTTATTTCGTTGGCCATCAGTTGTACACAACGATGCATCAGGGCGGTATCGCCCGATAAAGCGCCATAATGAAAACCCAGGTCGGCGCTCCAGGTTAAATTGGCGCCAATGCCACTGATGCGGTATTGCCCCAGCACTTCCATGGCCTGTTTGAATTGATCGGGTGCCATATGATGGCGGTACAAAACAATGATATCGCGCATACATTGCGGCACACCAATCTGGTTATGCCACCAGTTGCTGTTTTTATAGCGTTGCTGCAACCAATGGTTCAATGCCCTGTTGATGGCATCGGCGCTGCGTTGGGAAGGCTGTTTGTTATACAAAATGGCCAGTTCGCGCAGGTGTTTCAGATGATTGAGAATTTTCCAGTTGGCCTTTACGGTATCTTTATAATCAATATCAGGCCATTGTCCGTTGGCATCAAGTGTGTTTAACCATTTTTCCGAAGCGCCCTGTTGCAATAACCAAAGTTTGTACCTGTTCAAAACAGTGTCTACCTGGGAGAATGTGGATACGGAAATAAAAAGCGTGATCAAAAATGTACAGATCTTCATCGTTTAACTGCTATTGTAATAGTACTATGTAATGTCTTTGCTAATTCCAATGCGTGTTCACCATCGCTGTGTATACAAACGGTCTCGGCTACAATGGGCAGTTCTTTGCCGTTCACACTGGTTACTGTTCTTTGCTGCACCATTTGTAATACCTGTGCAACAGCCTGTTGGGTATCCTGTATCAATGCGTTGGGCGCCTGGCGCGGTGTGAGTTGTCCATCGTCCTGGTAGGTACGGTCGGCAAACACCTCGCTGCAGGTAGTTAATCCGGTGGCATGCGCGGCGGCAATTAACCTGCTGCCCGAAAGGCCGTACACAATCAATCGCGGATCATAATCATACACAGCCTTGCATATAGCCGAAGCCAGCACTTCGTCTTTTGCCGCCATATTATACAATGCGCCATGTGGTTTTACATGGTGCAACCGGGTGCTCATCACTTTTAAAAATGCATCCAGCGCGCCCAACTGATACAATACAATATCATATACTTTTTCGGGGGTCAGCAACTGGTTGATTCTTCCAAAATTTTCCCTGTCTTCAAAGGAAGGATGTGCGCCAATGGCAATACCCGCCGACAGCGCAGCCTCTACCAGTTCATGCATGGTATGGGCATCCCCCGCATGAAAACCGCAGGCCAGGTTAATGGAGCTGAGAAAAGGTAACAGGGCCCGGTCATGCTCTACCGACCATGGCCACAGATGGGTGCTTTCACCCATATCGCAATTGAGGTCTATGCTTAACATACCACCTGGTTCAAACGTTCGTAACAGGCGCGTCGCAATATATTCAGTTCCTGCTGCTGCGCCATCAACATATTTTCCGCGGTGGCAATATCCGTCATTTTAAATTGAATACAATCACTTGGCCGCAATTGGGCCAATTTTGGGAGGTGCGCCGATATCACATGGGCCAGGCGGGGATAACCGCCGGTGGTTTGATGATCAGACATCAGCACAATCATTTGTCCGCCGGGCAATAACTGTACGGTGCCAAAACTTACGCCCGACGACAATAGTTCATTGCGTTGCATACGCTGCAGAGGTACTCCTTTCAACTGGTAACCCATACGGTCGGAAAAAGGATGAATGATAAAATTATTTTCCAGCATATCCTGTTGCGACTGGGGCGCCAGCTGGTCCCACTCCTGCCCTTTGATGATATATATTTCGTTGGGATGCTCGTACATGGCCCCGGTAGCTACCTGCCAGCGCAAAATTTCGTAATCCTTACCTTCTTTTAATAAGCCCGATATATACATATGGTTTTCACCAAAGGGCAGCTCATCGCCTTTTTCCAGCTTACGACCTGCAAAACCGCCGGCGCCCGCTTTCAGGTTGGTGCTGTAACTGTTGAGCCAGGGCGGCACACAAAAACCGCCATGCACGGCAAGGTAACAACGCGCGCCCCATTGCAATTTGGGAAAATGCAGTATAGTATTCTTGCGCACCACCACCGGATGCCAGCGCGGAACTTGTTCATCATTAAGCATGGGACAAAAATCGGCGCCGGTAATGCTGATCAGGGCGTTTTGCTCAAAGAGTATCTGAGCAGCGGGGAAATGCATTTCCAGTACGGCCACAGGCGTTTCATTCCCTACCAGCAGGTTGGCGGCCTGGGCAGCATACCGGTCCATGGCGCCGCCGGGATTAATACCCAGGTGGCTGTAACCATAACGGCCAAGGTCCTGGAGGGTGTCTAATATACCGGGTTTGATGATTGTGATTGCCATTCGCCAAATTCTTTAATAGTGATGGGATAAAACTGCACCTTATTGCCGGCCCGTAAAAGAACCGGCTCATCGGCAAAAGGATCAAATATTTTCAAAGGCGTACGGCCAATAACCTGCCAGCCACCGGGGCTGTTCAATGGATAAATACCCGTTTGCGAACCGGCAATGCCCACACTGCCGGCGGCCACGGGTACGGGTCGCGCTTTACGGGGTACGGCAATTTGCGGGTTCACTGGTCCCATATACGAAAAGCCGGGCAGGAAACCGATCATGTATATATTATATATATTACCGGTATGCAATTTCACTACCTCGGCGGCGCTCAGTCTGGCATATTCAGCCACACTTGCCAGGTCGGGTGAAAAAGGCGCCTCATAACAAACCGGTATGCGGATTATATTGTTATTCTCAACAGCAGATGGTGCTGCCAGCCTGTAGGCCTGTTGTAACTGTTCCGACACCCAGTTAAAAGCCGTGCCGGAAGGGGCATATTTTTTATGTATGATAAACGGATCGTAGTAAACGGTCAGCGAACTGTATCCCGCCACCGAATCCAGCAAACCTTCAAACCGATGTTGCTGCAGCCATTGCTGCATGGCGAGCACCTGGTGGTTCAACTGTTTATCGATTTGTTGGCCCAGTTCAATAGTAGCAGCAGCATCGCCCAAAGGGAATATGTGAAATGGGGCTCGCAATTCTACGATAAGATATTAAAAAACAACTGAAAATCCGATCTGTGCCGTCTAAAAGACATGCCAGGCTACCTATTGTACGCTTTTACAGGTTAAGTACCAATTTGTTGTTTTCGTCGTTATACACTAAACTTGCACGCCAGCAACTGTCCTTTTTCTGCCATTCAGCGAAGTGAATCAACGCACAGTATCGTTGAATTTATAATGAAGCAAAGTTTGTTAACAGGGCTGAACCGGTTATTCGGCCGCATTTTGCAATACCGGGCAGACGATTGCAAAATGATGTGTATTAACCATTTATGATCTATGGCGAAGAATTTATTGATTGTAGAATCTCCTGCGAAAGCCAAAACCATCGAAAAGATCCTGGGTAAGGATTTCGAGGTAAAGAGTTGTTATGGACATATCCGTGACCTTGAAAAGGAAGAAATGGGCATCGATATCAAGAATGGATACCGCCCCCGCTATATAGTGCCCGAGGAAAAGGAACGTGTGGTAAAGGAACTGAAATCACTGGCAAAAAAATCGGACGAGATCTGGCTGGCAACGGATGAGGACCGTGAAGGAGAAGCCATTAGCTGGCATTTGTGCGAGGTGCTGGGTCTTGACCCCCGTACTACAAAACGCATTGTGTTTCACGAAATTACCAAACCTGCCATCCAGAAAGCAGTCAATAATCCGCGTACAGTGGATATGAACCTGGTGGATGCGCAGCAGGCGCGCCGCGTGCTGGACCGCATTGTGGGTTTTGAACTGAGCCCGGTATTGTGGCGCAAGATGAGCATGAAGAACAACCTGAGCGCCGGCCGTGTACAAAGTGTGGCCGTACGCCTGATTGCCGAGCGCGAACGCGAGATCAATGCTTTTGTTCCCACCAGCACATTCAAAATTGAAGCCTTGTTTACGGCCAACGATATCAGTGGTAAACCCACCACCTTCCTGGCCGAAGGCAAAAAATACGCACAGGCAGAAGATGCCGAACGCTTTTTACAAAGCTGTATAGGCGCCAATTATAAAGTCACCGATATACAGGTAAGGCCCGGTAAAAAATCACCCGCCGCTCCCTTTACCACTTCCACCCTGCAGCAGGAAGCATCACGTAAGCTGGGCTATTCCGTTAGCCGCACCATGCTGCTGGCGCAAAAGCTGTATGAAAGTGGTAAGATCACCTATATGCGTACCGACAGCGTCAACCTGAGCGATACCGCCATGGACGATATACGCAAACAGGTGGTGGGCCAGTACGGGACTAATTATTACCAGCCACGCAAATACAAGAATAAAAATGAATCGGCACAGGAAGCGCACGAGGCCATTCGCCCTACCTATATGGAGAACAGCACCGTGGATGATGCCGATCTGAAACGCCTGTACGAGCTGATCTGGAAACGCACCATGGCCAGCCAGATGGCCGATGCCGAACTGGAACGCACCACCGCAAAAATTGAAATTTCCACCAATAAAGAAGAGCTCACCGCCACCGGTGAAGTATTGAAATTCGAAGGTTTTTTGAAAGTATACCGCGAAGACCGCGATGAAGAAGATATGACAGACGATGAGCAACAGGAAGGCTTGTTGCCACCCTTATCGGTGAACCAGCAATTGCCCCTGAAAGAAATGAAAGCCATAGAACGTTTCAGCCGCCCCTCGCCCCGTTATACTGAGGCTTCGCTGGTAAAAAAGCTGGAAGAACTGGGCATTGGTCGTCCTTCTACCTATGCCCCCACCATCTCCACCGTATTGAAACGCGGCTATGTGGAAAAACGCGATAAGGAACCCGTAAAACGCGATTTCCGCATTTATGTATTAAAAGATGGCAGCATACAGAAACTCACCGAACAGGAAAATACCGGCGCCGAAAAAGCCAAGCTCTTCCCTACCGACCTGGGCCTGGTGGTGACCGATTTCCTGAAACAATATTTCGACGATATCATGGA
>Ga0065721_10000523_pt1 | contig 13423 bp, 5 predicted proteins | sample Mesricmetagenome_FD_59108 | JGI IMG/M metagenome (GOLD analysis project Ga0065721, IMG submission 59108) | Mesophilic microbial community from rice straw/compost enrichment Sample: eDNA_1 v2 (version 2) | ecosystem: Engineered > Solid waste > Grass > Composting > Bioreactor | place: USA: Davis... | reverse complement strand
AAATCAATTGCTAACAAGTCAGTGGGAGCTCCCTTGTGGAGTGACCGCCTGCCTTTTGTATAATGAGTCTGCGAGTTATTCCCCGTAGCAAGCTTAAGCCGGTCACCGGCGAAAGCGCAGCGAAAGCGAGTCCAAATAGGGCGCTCAGTTGCTGGGAATAGACCCGAAGCGGAGGTGATCTAACCATGGCCAGGATGAAACTCGGGTAAAACCGAGTGGAGGTCCGAACCGGTCAATCTTGAGAAATTGTCGGATGAGCTGTGGTTAGGAGCGAAAGACTAATCAAACCCTGTGATAGCTGGTTCTTTCCGAAATATATTTGGGTATAGCGTCGGATGCTGATGAGTGGAGGTAGAGCACTAAATAAGCTAGGGCCCCTACCGGGGTACTGAACTTAATTAAACTCCGAATACCATTCAATGAAGTCCGGCAGTCAGACTGTGGGGGATAACCTTCATAGTCGAGAGGAGAATAATCCATACCATCAGTTAAGGTCCCAAAATATGGCTCAGTGAAAAAGGATGTGATTTTGCTTAGACAATGGGGATGTTGGCTTAGAGGCAGCCATCATTTAAACAGTGCGTAACAGCTGACCCATCGAGCGAAATTGCGCCGAAAATGATCGGGACTTAAGCCATATACCGAAGCTATGGGTGCACCGCAAGGTGCGCAGTAGGAAAGCGTCCCAAGTGCAGCGAAGGGGAAGGGGTAACCGACTCTGGAGCGCTTGGGAGTGAGAATGCAGACATAAGTAACGATAAAGCCGGTTGAAATCCGGCTCGCCGAAATCCCAAGGATTCCTGGGGAAGGTTCGTCCTCCCAGGGTTAGTCGGGTGCTAAGACGAGGCCGTAAGGAGTAGTCGATGCCAAGCAGGTTTAATATTCCTGCACCACCGTATATAGGTTCGACCTAAGGGGTGACGGAGAAAGTTAATTCAGCGACATGTTGAATCGTCGTCCAAGCTCGTAGGCTGCTCGGGGATAAAAGACCGGGTAAGGCCGAAAAGCGATGGGACCCTGAGGCCACGGCCAAGGGGGATTGAATGATACTCAGCTCCCAAGAAAAACCTCGTAGTTACTATATAGGGTGCCCGTACCGTAAACCGACACAGGTGGGATAGATGAGTATTCTAAGGCGCGCAGGTTAAATCTCTCTAAGGAACTCGGCAAATTAACCCCGTATCTTCGGTAGAAGGGGTGCCCCGCAAGGGGCCGCAGTTAATTGCGTCAACCGACTGTTTAGCAAAAACACAGCACTCTGCTAAGTCGCAAGACGACGTATAGGGTGTGACACGTGACCAATGCGGAAAGGTGAAAGTCTTGGGTGCAAGCTCAGGATCTAAGCCCCCGTGAATGTCGGCCGTAACTATAACGGTCCTAAGGTAGCGAAATTCCTTGTCGGGTAAGTTCCGACCCGCACGAATCGTGTAACGAGTTGACGACTGTCTCGGAGAGAGGCCTGGTGAAATTGTAGTGGCGGTGAAGATGCCGCCTACCCGCAGCAGGACGGAAAGACCCTATGCACCTTTACTGTAAGCTGTTATTGTCGCTTGACTTTCAATACGTAGAATAGGTGGGAGACTGTGAGGCCCGGTTCCAGGATCGGGCGGAGTCGCAATGTGAAATACCACTTTTTGTTAGTTAGGCGTCTAACCTCTGGCCATAATCTGGNNGTGGGACAGTGATAGCAGGTCAGTTTTTCTGGGGCGGAATCCTCCCAAAGAGTAACGGAGGATTACGAAGGTTCCCTCGGCCCGGTCGGTAATCGGGCTATAGAGCGCATGAGTATAAGGGAGCTTTACTGTGAGACCNACAAGTCGAGCAGTTGCGAAAGCAGGTTCAAGTGATCCGGTGGTTGAATGTGGAATCGCCATCGCTCATAGGACAAAAGGTACGCTAGGGATAACAGGCTGATCGCGCCCAAGCGTTCACAGCGACGGCGCGGTTTGGCACCTCGATGTCGGCTCATCACATCCTGGGGCTGGAGAAGGTCCCAAGGGTTCGGCTGTTCGCCGATTAAAGTGGTACGCGAGCTGGGTTCAGAACGTCGTGAGACAGTTCGGTCCTCTATCCGCTGTGGGCGTCTGTGATTTGAGGGGTTCATTCTCTAGTACGAGAGGACCGAGAATGACGAACCTCTGGTGTTCCGGTTGTCGCGTCAGCGGCAGCGCCGGGTAGCTATGTTCGGAAGGGATAAGCGCTGAAAGCATCTAAGCGCCAAGCCCATCCCAAGATAAGATCACAATCCCCGCAAGGGGTGAAAGGTCCGGGTAGACCACCCGGTTGATAGGACAGAAATGTAAGCAGAGTAATCTGTTGAGTTAACTGTTACTAATGACCTTTCCGGTTTATGCAGACCATCACTTCAACAGTTCTAGGCGTTTAATTTACCTCCTTACAGGAAACTATAGTCCTAAATTTTCGTACTATTGCTCAGCGTATAGCGCTGAGCTTCCCTTCCTGGTGACCATATGCCGGGGGTTCCACCCGTTCCCATCCCGAACACGGCCGTTAAGCCCCGAGCAGCCAATGGTAGTAGGACGATAGGTCCCGCGAGAGTAGGTTGTTGCCAGGTTTATGGCCCGATCCTTTAATAAGGATCGGGCCTTCTCTTTTGTTGAGGTTTGAACGTAAGCGTCCGGCCAGTCTTTCAATTACCCAAACTTTGGGAGTGTGCGACGTGGAGTTCCTTGGGCCTGAAGCGGCGAAGAGATAGTCAGTTGTGATATATTCGCACCAAGAGGTGCGATTTGAAAAATAATCAGCGCAGATGGGTCGTGTCAGGCCGACGCCGAGCAATCGGAGGAGTCGTGGAGGTAGCAGGAGTTGGCGGGTTGCCAGTTCAAGGACGAGCGGGTAGGCAAGCGCTTCAGCATGGTGCTGAAACAGCTCGCTGAAGGAAACCGCCGAAAGCATTCCGCTGGGGTGTCAGGATTGAGCGAATATGCGTAGCGTCGCTTGGGGTGCGTCTTTGACGAGGCAACTACTGCAGTTACCTCGTCGAGGACGCATCCCAAGCGACGCTTACTTTCATTAAGGCGCGGAGTGAGGATAAACTTGGCGAAGTGGCCTAAGGTGTGAGGCCCAGGAGGGGGATGATCTCTCTAAGCTGCTTTAGTTCGAAAAAGCGGCCGGGGGCGTCGGGGAGAACGTCGATGCGTTCGAGCATCCAGAGGAGATGATATGGGATGTGCGTCGCGGACGCGCCGAGCTCGAGGACGGGAAGGATGTCCGATTTCAGAGAGTTTCCCACCATGAGAAACTCCGCGGGCGCAATGGCATGGCGCTGAAGAATCCCGGCGTAAGTGGATCGGTCTTTTTCCGAAACGATTTCTATCCCCGAAAAGTGCGAAGCGAGGCCTGACTTACGGAGTTTCCGTTCCTGATCGGGGAGATCTCCTTTGGTGATGAGGAGAAGCCGGTGAGATTTTGCGAGGAGGGGCACAGTCTCCGCGACGTCGGCGAGAAGCTCGACCGGGTGGTCGAGCATCTCTCGGCCGAGCTGGAGCAGCGTGCGGATTTCGTCTGCGGAGATTTTGCCAGCGGTGAGTTCGATGGCGGTTTCGATCGCAGAAAGGGTGAAGCCTTTTACGCCGTAACCGTAGAGTTCGAGATTGCGCGTTTCAGTCGCGAGGAGGGTGCGGTCGACCGTAGCCGCGTCGTGGTAGCGCGCGAGGAGTGCGCGATAGCGCTCGTGGACGCGTTCGAAGATGACCTCGTTGTGCCAAAGGGTGTCGTCGGCATCGAGGCCGATCACGCGGATGTGCTGCATGCCGCGGGAATGAAATCGCTCGAACTAGCCCGACCGCAAGCATGCGCGCATTTGGTCTCATCCAATCGAGAGCACGTCCATTCCCGCTCTTCGACTACGCGAACAGATTAGAATTCGAAGCGCGTGGTCAGCTCGGCGGTGGTGCCTTCGGCCATGCGGTAGGAGCCGACGCTGCCGTCGGGATTCGCGATGACGGGAATGAGTTTCTTTGACGTGAAGAGATTACGCAGATTGAGCTGCACGGACATCCGCACTTTCGGCGTCAGCGCGCGGCGATACGAAATCCACAGGTCGTAGCGTGTTTCGGAGTCGCCGTAGATCGGCGCGGAGAGATCGTCGACCCAGTTCAACACCGGCGGATCGAGGAAAACCTTTTTGAAACCAAGCAGCGGGCGGTCTTGCCAGCGGATCGCGCCGCCGATGCCGAAGCCTTTGAGCGAGCCTTCGCTGAAGTCGTAAGCGGTGATCAGGTTCGCGTGGTATTGGCGGAGTTCGCCGACGTTCTTGCCTTCGGAAGCGAGGGCCTGGAGGTAGGCTCGTTCGAAGCCGTCGGTCCAGATGTAGCCGAGGTATTCGCGAGAGTTGTCGCCGAAGGGCGCGATGTGCGCGAAGCCTTGTTTCTGCCAGTAGTTGTAGGTCGCGGTTGCGTCGGCGGGCGTGTAGCCGTCCTGCGCGACGGCTTTGACGGCTTCGTAATATTTCACGATGTTTCCGCCGCCGGCGACATTGAGGATGTTGGTGTCGCTGGCGTTGGTCTTGGAGGCGTTCACGATCACGCGCCAGTTGGGCGTGAGATTCGCGGCGATTTCGACTTCGACGCCTTTCGAGGTTTTGTCGGCGGTGTTGCCGTAACCTACCGGACCGCCGTCGGCGTTCCAAGAGAAGGCGGGTGCGGCGGAGGCGCTGCCGACGGGCGTGCGGACGAGTTGGAAGCCGTCGTTGAGGTTGAGACCTTCGTCGAGGTAAACATTCCACGGGCGGAACCACTCCTCGTCGGTGCGGGCGGCGAACCATTCGCGACGATAGAGCAACTCGGTCTCGGTGATGGGCGGCTCGGAGTAGACGCCGCCGCCGCTAGGACGCGGTGTGCCTTCGGCGATGTAGCCGGGCTCGCCGGGAACGGCGCGGCGGCGGATGCGCAGCGGCTGGTTGAGCAACTCGGCGCCGTTTTCCTTGGTCCAGTTTTCGGGGATGGGTTGGTTGGCGAGGTTCTTGTCGTAGTTGTCGCCGAAGAACCACTTGTTGATGAGCCACTCTGGAGTGGTATTTTGGATACCGGTGCTGGAGGTCGCGTCGATCATCAGGCCGTTCATTGTGCGCGCGAGCTGTTGTTTGATCTGCTGGCCGGTGGGGCCGCCGCCGTAGGGGGCGTTTTTCTGGACGGTCTTGAACCAGGTGACGCGCACATCGAGCCGACCGTCGAGCGTGTTGATGCGGATCGAGTGATCGCGCGAGACGCCGGAGGGCGTGCCGTTGGGCTTGTGATACATGTCGAAGCTGAGGCTTTCCGGGCGGAAGTTGCTCGAGCTGTTCAGGCTGTAGCTGAAGTTGGTGCCCCAAGGCAGGCGGCGGTTGACGAAGTCGGGCGAGTGGGCAACGACACCCCAGGAGCGGGTGGTTTGAATGACGCGTTTGTCGTTCGCGGGATCGTATTTCCAATTGGGCGAGTCGGGCAGCGAGTGATAGGAGCCGTTGGGCGCCTGCACCTGTGTGCCGAGGTTGTAGGGCGTGGCGCCGGTGGGGCGGCCATTGGCATCGACGAGCTCGGTGAAACGGCTGGTGGCGCCTTTGCTCTGTTGAAAGAAATCGTCGCGGCGGACGGACCAGAGGCCGACGAGCTTGTCGTTCAGAAATTTGCTTTGGACGACGAAGATGCGGTTGTTGACCTCGGTCTTCTGCGCGGAGGGGCCGTTGCGATACATGTTGGCCTCGTTGGTGCGGTAGTCGTTGATGCCGGTGGCCTGCTGGCGCGAGTAGCCGGGGACGCGCGGCACGGATTGGGTGTCGAGGTAGAGATCGTTGATCGTGCCCTCGCCGGGTTCGGCGGCCTGGATGACGGTGATCGGCTGGATGCCGAGGCCGGCGATGCCGGGACTCGTGGCGACGTCGCGTAACGTATCCAAATAATGGAGACCGAGGAAGTCTTCGTTCGTGCTGATATACCGCGAAAGTTCGGGGCCGGTGCCGAGGGTCTGCAGGCTGAAGGAGCGCGAGTCGCTCTTGAAGTTCTGGCGCGAGATGTTGCCGGTGAACGTATGGTTGCCGAGCAGTTCGGAGAACCAGTGGCGCTCGAAGAGGTTTTCGAGATCGAGCTTGTAGAACGCGGTCGCGCGGGCGGCGTCGCGTTCGCTGCGGTTGCGGAGACCGTCGGTGCCGGAGACGACGACGAGGCGGCGGAAGCCGGGGTTGGGGATCTCGGGGCCGTATTGCGCGGGGTCCTCGTATTCGGTGGAGCGGCGGATGTTCTGGTTGATGTCGATGTTGATGTTGTTGGGGTTGTTGATCCAGTTGATGTGTCCGCTGCGGTAGGACTGCTCGTCGTAGGCGAGTTCGAGGCCGAGGTTGCCGTCGAAATAGGTTTGGGCGGCGCTGAGGTTGAGCGCGCGGTATTTGGCGTATTGCGTGTTGTTGGGGCCGGCCAGGTCGTAGTTCCAGAAGTCGAACACGCTCGGGTCGGTGATCTGCTGCTGCTGCCAAGTGTTCCACGGCTTGTCGGTGAACGACAGACCGGAGACGGCTTCCATGTGATTGATGCGGGCGAGGAGGTCGGGGTCGCCGGCGAACGTCTCTTTGCGCGTGAGCGGGTGGACGCCGGGGTTCAGCGTCATGTGGAAGTTGTCGTAGAAGTTCACCGGTGCGATCATGCCCCAGTTGCCGATGCGCGAGGTGCTCATGTGGGCGCCGCCGCGCTGGTGGTAGGCGTCGGGGAAGGCGGGGTTCGACGGATCTCCGGTCGCGCTGGAGTTCGGATTGAACCACACCATCCCCTCCTGATCGAACCATTCGCCGACGCCGCCGATGTCACGGTTGAGGTAGGGCCCGTATTGATACCAAGGACCGCCCGGTGCGACGGTCGCGCGGTTCACGGGAACGTCGGTGGTGAGTTTGTTGAGCCGGTCGGGATGGAACCAGTTGCTGAACATGTCGAGCGGCAGCGAAAAGCGCGGGCGGCTGGAGTCGGTTTTGCCGAGTTCGAGGTTCGCAGTGATCTGCGTGAAGATCGAACGGGCGAGCTTGGGCTCCCAGCGCACGGAGGCGGTGCCGCGCGTGGTGTCGGCGTAGGTGTTTTTCTGACGGAATTTTTCGTCCTCGCGGAGGAGATTGAGCCGGGCGCCGAGTGTGCCGGGGAGCAGCGGGATGTTGGCGTCGAGCGCGGCGCGCGTGCCGCCGTAGTTGTTGACGCGGAACTCGGTCTCGAATTTTCGCTGGCCGAGACGAGGGGCTTTTAGCGTGCCGTTGATGATGCCGGCGGGGCTGCCGAGGCCGAAGAGGATGGAATTGGGGCCGCGCTGGATCTCGATGTTCTCGGTGTTGTAGGCGTCGAGCGGGATGTCGGTCGGGAAGAAGTTGCGGGTGATGTCGGCGCTGCCGAGACCGCGGATGCGATTTCCGCCTTGGGGATTGCGGAGGTTGCCGTTCTGGCTCGAGGCGCCGTCCTTGCCGAGATCAACGCCTGTATAATTTCCGTCGATACCGTTGATCTCGGTGCTGGTCGTGTAGACGAGGAGATCGGTGAGGTTGGTCGCTCCGGTGTCGCGCATGAACTGAGGCGTCACGACGGTGATCGGAGAGGCGATGTCGCGGAGGTCGGTTTTGAGGCGGCTGCCGGCGAGCGACGAGGTGGCCATGTAGCCCTCGTTCGAGCTGGAGAGCACTTCGAAGGGGGAAAGTTGCACGACCTCTTCGTCGGCGGTGGATGAGGGTGGGACGACTTGGGCGGTCGCGGGCAACGCGGCGCCGACGAGAAGCGCGGCGGAAGGAAGCACGCGCGACAAACCAGACGAGCGGAAGGACGGGGTGAGGGTCTTCATGGGTTTTGCAGGGTGGGGCGCGTCGGGGTCGATTTTCGCAGCGGCAGACAGGAGCGCGAGGAACGTTCCTGACTGTGCGGGGACGCGAGCGGCATTCACTGGACGTTGTCGGCCGCGGCACAACGTTGGCGCTAGTAGCACAGGTGACGGCGCGGCGGTTTCGGGAACTCGCGGAGCAAAACAAGCTCGCGCTTCGGCTGGGCGCGAAACTAAGCAAGCCGCATGGAACCGGTGCGCGTCACCCAGAAGGACATCGCCCGCAAGGCGGGCGTGCATCGCGCGACGGTTTCGATGGCGTTCAAGGGGCATCCGAACATTCCACCCGCGACGCGGCAGCGGATTTTGAAAATCGCGGTCGGAGCTCGGCTACTCGCCCGACCCGATGTTGTCCGCGCTCGCGGCGTATCGAAACCGCAAGCGGCCCGCGACGTATCACGGCACGCTCGCGTGGCTCGTGAACACGGCCTACGGCTTCGACTGGCGCGACCGCTCGGTGCGCCCGCATTTCAGTGACTACTACGAAGGCGCGGCGGCGCAGGCGAAGCGCTATGGGTTTCAACTCGAGATCTTCGATTTCAACACGCCGGGTCTCAACCCCGTGCGGCTCGCGTCGATTCTCGTCGCACGCGGCGTGCCGGGAGTGCTGCTGTGTCCGCAACCGCGGCCGGAGACGAATCTCGAGTTTCCGTGGCAAAATTTTTCGGCGGTGACGTTTGGTTACAGTCTGGCGGAGCCGCGGCTGCACACGGTGAGTGCGACGCAGTATCGCGCGATGCGGCAGACGGTGCATGAACTGCGCCGACTCGGCTACAAACGCATCGGCCTCGCGATCGATTCGGATCACGATCTGCGGACGGACCACAATTATCTCGCGGGCTATCTCGTCGAGGAGCACCTGGCGGCGGGCAGCATCGTCGTGCCGAAACTTTCCGCGCCCTACACCGATCATCGCGCGATGAAGCAGTGGCTGCGCACGCAGAAGCCGGATGCGATCGTGACGGGAAACTATCACTGCCTCGACGTGCTGCGTTCGCTCGGCTGCCGCGTGCCGGAGCAGATCGGCGTCGCTTGTCCGCTGCTGCCTTCGGCGGAGACGGATCTCGCGGGCGTGATCGAAAACTCGGTCGAGATCGGCAGCGTCGCGGTCGATTTTCTGATCGGCATGATCCACCGGCAGGAGCGCGGCATTCCGGCGAATCCGCAACGGATTCACGTGGAAGGCCGCTGGCTGCCCGGGAAGACGCTGCGCAGCGCGGATCATTGAGGCGCGCGGGGGGCGTTCGACACCTGTGTGACCAAACGGGAGCTTGGGCGGTTTCGCCCCAGGCTACACGTTGCGGGCGTGCGCTGCATCGGGCGGCGCGTTACCCCCGGAAATGAATCTCGCTCGACGCTCGTTTTTGAAGATGGCCGCCATCGCTGGTGCGGGAGCCGCGCTGCCCCGAACATTTGGCGGCGGAGCGCAGGAGCGAACCACGGCGAGGTCGCCGATGCGCGAAGGAGAAGTGCCCGCGACGTATCGATATTGGCAGGCGCAGGCGCGCGGATTGCTCGAGCCTTTGGCGAAATTGTTCGAGCAGGGGCGCGGTTCGCTGCCGATAGCCGGACCTTCATCGGCAAATGGCGCGAATGCGGATCGGCTCGAGAGCTACGCGCGTCCCCTGTTGCTGGCGGCGCATTACCTGCAGACGGCTCCGGAAGCCGGATCGGAGGCGTTTCGGGAGAACGTTGCGCGCTGGTTCCGTGAGGGGCTGGTGGCCGGAACGACGCCTGGAAGCGCGGAGGCCTGGGGGCCGGATGCGAATTATCATCAGCTGCACGTCGAGATCGGACTGCTGTGTGTTTCGCTGCAAATCGCGCCGGCACAGTTGTGGACGCCGCTGACGCAGGCCGAGCGCGATCAAGTCGCGCGATGGATCGCGACGGCGCGGCATTCGGGCTATGTGGACAACAACCACTACTTCATGGGCATTCACGTCCTGGAGTTTCTGCGGGCGAAGGGCTACGGGCGTGCGGGCGATGCGGCGGTGGTGAATGCGTATTTCGAACGGCTCGAGGCGATGCACCGCGGTGGCGGCTGGTTTCAGGACGGCATCAATCAGGCGTTCGATTACTACAACGCTTACGCCTTCAATTTCTATGGGCTGTGGTGGGCTCACCTGCACGGCGCGGAAAAACCGGCGCGGGCGGAACGTTGGCGGGAGTGGGCGCGGGCGTTCACGCGCGATTACGAGCATTTCTTTGCGGCGAGCGGGGAGCATCCGGCGTTTGGGCGTTCGATCACGTATCGTTTCAACAGCCTCGCGCCGTTCGGGCTGGCGGTGCTGGAGAATTGCACGGACGTCCCGCTGGGACGGATACGCCGACTCTGCACGCGCAACCTGGAGTTCTTCCTGCGTCGACCGATTTATCAGGAGCAGGGCTGCCTTTCGGTGGGCTGGCTCGATCGCTTCGACGCCTCGGCGGAGCTCTACACCTGTGCGGGTTCGCCTTACTGGGCGGCGAAGGGATTTTCGCCGCTGTTGCTGCCGTCCACGCATGCGTTTTGGCAGGCGGAGGAGGAGCCGCTGCCGAGTGAGCGCGGGGATTTCGCGCGGGTGATTGCGCCTGCGGGGCTGGTGGTGCGGAGCGCGGGGGGCGAGGTGGAGATACTCAATGCGGGATCGCAGGTGTCGCACACGAATCTGCGCTACGGCGCGTGGAAGTGGAGCAAGACGGCGTATCGAACGGGGACGAGTTTCACGTGTGCGTTTCCGGCGCAGACGAACTGGTCGCCCGATTCTGCGCTCACGATTCGACTGCCGGACGGACGAGTTTTCGGACGGCACTCGACGGTGGCGACGGAGATGGCCGAGACGCACGTCGGGTATCGCTGGGCGCTCGGTTATGCGCCGGACCAAGTGAACGTGGGCGTCGACACGGTGGTGTGGTGGCGCGCCGGATGGTTGTTGCAGTTGCACCGCTTCGACTCGCATCAGCCGGTGAGGCTGCGGCTCGGAGGGTATGCGTTGCCGCTCGCGGAGCCGGAGTGCTCGCGTGAGGAAGAGGGACGTGTGCTCAACGCGTGGAATCGAGCGCGGTCGCACGGGAGCGTGCTTCAAGTTATCCACGGCTTGGATACGCCCGGTTGGGAGGTGAGGCTGGATGATGCAACGCCGCGGGCGCATCTCGCCGCTCCGTTTCATGCGACGCCGATCGCGGAGAAGCTGAACGTTCAAGGAACGGGTTTTGTGACGGCGCTGGTTTGGACCGGGTCGTCCGCGGACGAAGCGGAGCCGTGGAGTGTTGCGAGTGCGACGAGCGGCGAGTGGCGGCTGCGGCATGCGCATCTTGGGGAGTGGCGAATTTCGCATTCTTCTCTGCCGGAGCTGCCGGTCTAGCGCGGAGTGAAGCGCTTCGATTTCTTTCAATGAGTATTTTGTCTGAAAACGGCGGCCCTCATTTCGAGTCTGATGCGACGCGCGTGGTGATCGCGCTCACCGCACGCGAGCGGTCCTTGTTCTTCGAGGACGGTTCGATCCCGGCGGGGACGATCCTGCGCGATGCGGAGTTTGATCCCGACGGATGGGAGGCGCTGCTCGAGCGGTTGCGTCCGGAAGTGGTGGTGAGCGGGTGGAGCACGCCGCCGATTCCGGAGCGTTGGTTGCGGCGGGCGGATTGTTCGTTGCGCTACGTGTGCCATGTCGCGGGGTCGGTGCGCGCGCTCGTGCCGCGATCGTTTGTCGAGCGCGGTGGAGTCGTGACGAATTGGGGCGATGCGGTGAGCGCGCAGGTGGCGGAGCATGCGCTGTTGCTGGCGCTGGCGGCGCTGCGGCATGCGGACCGGTGGGAAAATTTCATCGCGCGCGACGCATCGGTGCGGCGAATCGAGGAGATCGGCACGCGAACGCTGTTTGGGCGGCGCGTGGGCATTCATGGTTTTGGCGCGGTGGCGAGGGCGTTGCTGCCGCTGTTGGCGCCGTTTGGCGTGAGGGTGTCGGCGTATTCAGCGGGCGTGCCGGAAGCGTTGATGCGCGGAGCGGGCGTGCAGCCGTGTCGGTCGTTGGACGATTTATTTGCGAGCAGCGAGGTGTTGTTCGAGTGCGAGGCGTTGACGCCCGCGACCGAAAAATCGGTGACGGCGGAGCTGCTCGCCGCGCTGCCGGATGACGCAGTATTCGTGAACGTGGGACGTGGACTGATCGTCGACGACGCGGCGTTGCAGCGGGAGGCGCAATCGGGCCGGCTGCGTTTGGCGCTCGACGTGATCGCGGATGAACCGGCGACGAAGGAGTCGGCATTTGTCAGATCGGGAAACGTGATTCTTTCACCGCACATCGGCGGGCCGACGCTGGACCGCTACCGGCAATGCGGTGCGCTGGCGCTGGCGAATCTGGCGGCGTTTCTGCGTGGCGAGCGTCCGGCTGCGGCGATAACTCTGGCGGCCTACGATCGCGCCACCTGAACGCTGGGCCATGTTGTCCGTTTTCGATTATCTCGTCGTCGGCTTTTACCTGCTCTTCCTGCTGGGCATCGGGTGGTATTTCCGACGGAGCGGGCATGACAGCAGCGAGTATTTCCGCGGCAGCGGGAAGATGTCGTGGTGGATGGTGGGCGCGTCGAGTTTCATGGGCGCGTTCAGCGCGTGGACGTTTACGGGCGCGGCGAGTCTGGCTTACGGGAGCGGGTTGATCGTGCTGGTGCTCTACTGGGCGAACACGCTCGGGTTTTTCTTCAACTGGACGTATTTCGCGCGGTTTTCGCGCAACACGCGCGCGGTGACGGCGCTCGAGGCGGTGCGGCAGCGGCTGGGGCATGCGAACGAGCAGGTGTTCACGTGGCTGCAGGTGCCGTTTCAGATTTTGCAGGCGGGCATCTGGCTTTACGGACTCGCGATCTTTTGCACGCCGGTCTTCGGCTTCGATCTGCGGGCGACGATATTCATTTGTGGATTCGTGGTGGTATTCGTGGCGGCGGCGGGCGGTTCGTGGGCGGTGGTGACCGGCGATTTCATCCAGGCGCTCGTGCTGGTGCCGATCACGCTGATCGCGGCTTTCACGTCGATTCGCTACATCGGAGGTGTATCCGAATTCGTGACACGGATGCCGGAGACGCACTGGGATCTCACGGCGGCGGCCACGGGTTTCGGGCCGTGGTGGATCCTCGCGGTGATGCTGGAGAAGCTGACGAACATCAATGGGCTGCACTCGTCGACGCGTTATCTCTGCGTGAACACGAGCCGGGACGGACGGCGCGCGGCGATGCTGAGCGCGATGCTTTTTCTGGTCGGTTCGCTGGTGTGGTTCATTCCACCCTTGGCGGCGCGGGCGGGCGGACTGGAGTTGGAAGGATTCGGCGGGCTGTCGAATCCGTCGGAGATGTCCTACATCGCGATCGCGGCACGTTGTTTGCCGGCGGGGCTGATGGGGCTGCTCGTGACGGGTATCATCTCGTCGACGATGTCGTCGATGGACACGGGGTTGAATCGCAACGCGGGGATCTTCGTGCGGAGTTTCTACCTGCCGGTGCTGCGGCCGAGGGCGAGCGAGCGCGAGCTGGTGCTGGCGGGGCGGGCGACGACGTGGGCGTTTGGGGCGATGGCGGTGATGATGGCGTTGTTCTACAGCTCGTGGCGCGATCT
>Ga0065721_10051833_pt1 | contig 13425 bp, 9 predicted proteins | sample Mesricmetagenome_FD_59108 | JGI IMG/M metagenome (GOLD analysis project Ga0065721, IMG submission 59108) | Mesophilic microbial community from rice straw/compost enrichment Sample: eDNA_1 v2 (version 2) | ecosystem: Engineered > Solid waste > Grass > Composting > Bioreactor | place: USA: Davis... | reverse complement strand
GTGCCGCCGTAGCGGCGGGTGGTGGAACTGTCGGCCTGGCTGAATGGTTTGAACAAGCGCTGCAGCTGATTTTCATCTATGCCTATGCCGGAGTCCTCCACCGCCATCAGAACGCGCACCTGTCGCGCCGCTTGGGTCTGCGCTTGCGCCGTGACGCGGATGGTGCCGCTGCTGGTGAATTTGAAGGCGTTGCCCAGCAGGTTGAGCAGCACCTGGCGGGTGCGCGTGGGATCGCCGATACACCAGGTGGGACATTCGGGGGCGTAGTGCATTTCCACCTGTATAGCCGCTTCGCGCGCGCGATGACTGAACAGCGTGATGCTATCGCGAAAGAGATCTTCCAGATTGAACAGGGTGCTTTCCAGTTCGATTTTTTTCGATTCGATTTTCAGGTGATCAAGAATTTCGTTGATGATGTTGATCAGCGATTTGCCGGATTTTTCGATCACTTCCACATATTGCCGCTGTTGCGGCGTGAGCTCGGTTTCGCCGAGCAGATGCGCCAGTCCGAGTATGCCGTTCATGGGGGTGCGGATCTCATGGCTGACGGCGGCGAGAAAATCGCTTTTGGCCTGTGAGGCTTCTTCCAACTGGCGGGTGCGCTCCTGCACCTTGGCTTCCAGATGACTGGCGTGGGCGTGAATGGCCATGTCCTTTTGCTTCAGGGATTCACTCATCTCCTGAAATGTTCTGACCATCACGCCCAGTTCATCGTGCCGGCTGAACAGTTGGGGCGCGCAGGCCGCCTGTTCATCCGTATCGCGGTTGCGCGGATCCAGCTTCTGCATGGCACGGGTGATCTGCTTGAGCGGCCGGCCCACCATGCGGCGCATGATGTAATAGAAAATCAGCACCAGCAGCGCCGTCTTGAACATGGCGCTGACGATGGTGATCAGGAATGTGTGCGCCGCCCGCGCAAGCACCACATTGGAATTGCTGTGCAGCACCAATCTGCCGATCTCGCGCGGGTGAATGAAGTCGCTCTGATAAAACAGCGGGTAGTCATAGGTGTAATCTTCCAGAAACCAATGCGCCAGATGACCTATGACCGGCCAGGTGTTCGGGGCCGTATCTTTATTCGCGGGCGAATCGAATTCGTTCAGCAATCTGCCATCGACATCCAGCAGTTGCACATGCAACACATCGTAGTTGATGCCCAGCACACCCTGCAGCGAGGTGCGGATCTGCTCGTCGTCCACATTCCACAGGGCTTTGGCAATGATCGGCTTGAAGGTGCTGGCCACATTTTCGATTTCCGTATTGAGACGCCGCTTCTCATTCTGATATTCCAGCGTCAACTGCCCGAGAGTGAGCAGAATCGCCAGACTCAGATAAATGGCCAAAACGACACGCAATAGATTGGCCGCCAGGGATTGGGAGGCAAAGGCGGAAAACTTGGAAGCAGCCGTGTTGGAAATGGGCAATATCCCTCTGGGGGTGAACAGGGTCAGGCGCATCCACACAGGATCGTTTTTGGCTTTTTCAGCCGGTTTATCCATAATGCGGGCCAATTTTGATGCCGGCGGAAGTGAGAGATGCTGAGATTACTGGTGGCGTGTGCAACCTGCTTATTATTTTTTGCGCCAGCCGGCCCCGTCCGGGCGGACGCACTGCAGGTTCGCTATCCGTTTGTGCAGCACCCCTACTACACCAAGCGCGACGTATATTACATCAAGCTGCTCACCATGGCGCTGGAGCGCAGCGGCGAAGCCTTTCAGCTCATCGGTGTGACCTTGCCGGAGTACAGCGAAAAGCGTAGCGTCATTTTGATTCAAAAAGGCCAATACGATGTGCACTGGCTGAATACCACCCGGGAGCGGGAGGCGGCGTTGCTGCCCGTGCGCATCCCGCTGGAGAAGGGCGCCATAGGTTGGCGGGCATTTTTCATCCGCCCGGAAATGCAGCCGGTCTATGACCGTATACGAACCGCCGAGGATTTCAAATCCCTGATCCTGGTGCAGGGCCACGACTGGCCCGATGTGCCGATTCTGCTGGCCAATGGCTTTGCGGTGGAAAAATCCTCCAACTGGCCGGGGCTGTTCAAAATGGTGGCCATGGATCGCGCCCAGGGATTTCCCAGATCCATCACCGAGATAGTGGCTGAACAAAAAGAAGATGTGGCCCAGGGTCTGGTGATCGAAAGGAATCTCATATTGCACTATCCCGCCGCTTATTATTTCTTCGTGGACAAGCGCAACACGCGTTTGCGCGACGCGCTGGAGCGCGGCCTGCGCGCCAGTATCCGCGACGGCAGTTTTGACGAGTGGTACTACACCACCTTCGGCCCGGCCCTGTCGGGACTCGATCTGGAAAAGCGCCGGGTGATCTCCATTGCCAATCCCTCCCTTCACACGGACGATGCGACCCTGTGGTTCAGCATCGAGGGGTTCGAGCGCGCCAGGAAAAAATTTTCACTCCCCTGAATCCAAACGCGCCTGTGGCGGCGTCTTAGGTGTATCTCTCACCGATATAGAGGATTTCCCATGACTCGGAACCGTTTTATCAGCACCATCGCCGGCCTGCTGGTCTGCTTCACCATCACTCTGGGCATGATTCTGCCGATGAAAAGCTTGGCGGACGCACCCGCGGCCGAAATGAGCGCCCAGCAGGGTTTCAATTCCATGGTTCAGGGACTCGCTTCCGGCAACGCCGAATTGCTCATACCCATACTGGCCATAGTTTTTGTTTTCGGCGGACCTGTGATCATCGTGGTCACCCTGGTGCTGCAGCATTACCGCTCGCAAAAAAGTCTGGCGGAGCACCGCCGGGAATGTATCGCCAAACTGATAGACGCCGGCAGGGATGTGCCGGAATCCCTGCTGTACTTCGACGATCTGGGCCAGGAAAAAAACCCCGAGCGCGATCTGAGCCGCGGTATCAAGAATATCGGCCTGGGTGTCGGCATAGCGATTTTTCTCGCGGCGGTCAGCAGTCTGAAGGCGAGCACTTTCGGCCTGATTCTGGTGGGGCTGGGATGTGCGCAGCTGTTGAGCTGGAAACTGACACGCAACGCGGCGTAAGCCGGGCGCGATCCGCTTATGTCCCTCTCCGATCAGGACCTGATAGCGCGCGCGGTCAAGCAGCGGGACCAGCGCGCCTTCGCGCAGCTGGTGTTGCGCTATCAGTCCCAGGTGCGCACCTGGTGCCGACGGCTCTGCAATGGCGATGTGCACACGGCGGACGACTTGGCCCAGGAAGTGTTCATCAAGGCCTATGGCGCTCTGGCGACATTCCAGCAGCAGGCGAAATTTTCCGTCTGGCTCTACCGCATCGCCTTCAATACCGCGGCGGGCAAGTGGCGTAAAAAGCAGTTGGACTGGTGCGATCTGGACGCGGCGGCGGATGTGGGCACCGAGATCTGCGAGGCCACAGCCATAGCCCAGACGGGCGATATTGAGAGCGCCATGCAACAGCTGAGCGAGCCCCAACAGATCGCCATTCGCCTGTGCTTCGAAGAGGACTTGTCCCACGAGGAGGCGGCCGGTGTCATGGGCATCCCCCTGGGCACCCTCAAAACCCATATAGCGCGCGGCAAGGCGCGGCTGAAATCCCTGTTGTCTGACTGGAGCTGATTTATGACCCGAGACAAGATTCCCGAGCAGGACTTCGACGCTTTACTCGCCAAGCGCCTGCGCAACAGCTCACCCTATATCGAGGACGCGGGCTTCACCGCTCATGTCCTGCAAAAGCTGCCGCAACGAGATCAGCGCCGCTCCAGAATCCGCAGGCTGGGCGTTCTCGGCGGCGGCGCGGCCCTGTGCGCCGCCATGCCATTCGCTTTTTCCGCCGGTATGGATGTGGTGCGCTGGACCTATGAGCTGGACCTGCAGCACTTGATCCAGCTGGGCTTGGTCACCTTCGGTGTTGCACTCGGCGCCGCTCTGGTCTGGCTGGTGCGGGAACTGGATTGGATCTGAACGCGCACAGCGGATGCGCCCCGGGGGTGCATCCGTTAGCATGGGCCGCGCAATCACAAAGAGCGGCCCATTGTCATGAAATTTTCATCTCTCTTTCGGCTATCGATCCTGTTGCTTGCGGGCTGTGCGCCCTTGGATTCTTCCGATAAGTCCGCTTCGCCGGACTCGCAAAAGCCCTATCCCTTGCCCCATACAGTGCCTGATGAAGACGGCTCGCAGCTGTGGCTGCGCTTTCCCCTGCTGCCGGCATCCGAGCGGCTGGCGCAGTATCGCCAGGCCTTTACCCATGTGGTGGCTCTGTCCGATTCCCCCACCGCGGCCCTGGCGAAGGTGGAATTGGTGCGCGGCATAGGCGGCTTGACCGGCAAGAACGTCGGCAGCAGTGCTGATATGCGGGGAGCTGGGTCGGTGCTTATAGGGACGGCGCGCGCGCCGCAGATCGCCCGCTTGCCACTGCGCACGGACCTGAGCCGTCTGGGCAATGAAGGCTATGCCGTGGAGCGGGTGGTGGTGGACGGCAGGCCTCTGATCGCGGTTGCGGCCAACACCGATATAGGCACGCTCTACGGCACTTACGCCTTGTTGCGCCACCTGCAGAGCCATCTGCCGGTCGACGACCTGCTGCTCAGCTCCGTCCCCGCCATCCAGCTCCGGGTGCTCAACCATTGGGACAATCTGGACCGCAGCGTGGAGCGCGGTTACGCCGGCAAATCCCTATGGGATTGGGATGCATTGCCGGGTGAAATTTCCCCCCGCTACCTGGACTATGCCCGCGCCAACGCTTCCATAGGCATCAATGGCACGGTGCTCACCAACGTCAATGCCGACGCCCAGGTGCTCACCGCGCCCTATCTCGCCAAGGTGAAGGCATTGGCGGATGTCTTCCGCCCCTACGGCATTCGGGTGTATCTCACCGCCCGCTTCAGCGCGCCTATGGAGATCGGCGGTCTGGATACGGCGGATCCTCTGGATACGCGGGTGCGCCAGTGGTGGGCCGGCAAGACCGACGAGGTCTATCGGCTGATTCCGGATTTCGGCGGCTTCGTGGTGAAGGCCAACTCCGAGGGCCAGCCTGGGCCCCAGGACTACAACCGCACCCACGCCGACGGCGCCAATATGCTGGCCGATGCCCTGGCGCCCCACGGCGGCATAGTTATGTGGCGAGCATTCGTCTACGCCTCCAGTGCCACCACCGACCGTATCCGCCAAGCCTACGGCGAATTCAAACCCCTCGACGGCCAGTTCAAGGGCAATGTATTGGTGCAGACCAAAAACGGCCCCCTCGACTTTCAGCCGCGCGAACCCTTCCACCCTCTGTTCGGCGCCATGCCCAAGACCCCACTGGTATTGGAGCTGCAGATCACCAAGGAGTATCTGGGCATGGATACCCATCTGGCCTATCTCGGCCCCTGGTATCAGGAAACCCTGCAGGCGGACACCCACGCCAAAGGTCCGGGTTCCACGGTGGCTCGCGTGATCGACGGCTCCCTGCATGGGCACACCATCAGCGCCATTGCGGGCGTTGCCAATATTGGCGATGACGTCAACTGGACCGGCTCTCACTTCAATCAGGCCAATTGGTACGTGTTCGGCCGTATGGCCTGGAATCCGGATTTGAGCGCGCAGGCGGTGGCGCAAGAGTGGGTGCGCCAGACCTTTTCCAATGAGCCGCGACTGGTGACCCCGGTGGTGGACATGATGATGCAATCCCACGAGGCCCTGGTGAATTACATGACGCCCCTGGGCTTGGTGCACATCATGGGTAACGATCACCACTATGGCCCGGGGGCCTGGCTGAATTCCCTGGAGCGGCCCGAGTGGAATCCGGTCTATTACCACAAGGCGGACCGGCAGCACATAGGCTTTGACCGCACCGCCAGCGGCAGCGACGCCGCAGCCCAATACCCTGAGCCTGTGCGCCGCCTGTTCGCCAGCCGCGCGACCGTGCCAGATGAATTCCTGTTGTTTTTCCACCGGGTGGCATGGGATGAACGGCTGAAAAGCGGGCGCACCCTGTGGCAGGAGCTGGTACACCGTTACAGCGCCGGTGTGGATGCTGTGCAGGCCATGCGCAATACCTGGGCGGAGGTGCAGCCCTATATCGATCGCAGACGCTTCGTGGAAGTGGCGGATTTCCTCCAGATCCAGCACTACGAGGCGCGCTGGTGGCGCGATGCCAGCCTCAGTTATTTTTCCAGCGTCAACGGCAGAGCCATTCCCGAGGGCTACGCCAAACCGCGCCTGTCTTTCGATGAATACCGCAAGATCGATTGCCCAGCGGATGTGGAAAAACCGCGTTGTCCGCAGCTGTATAGGGGAGATCCCTCGCCTGTACTGCCGGCCGGGGCACCCTAGAAGTCTTTCCCGGGTGCCCCCGGCATCCGGGATCAGGCCGCGGCCAGATGGTATTGCAGCCCTATGGACTCCTGCATTTTTTCCTTCAATGGGACCAGCGCGGGCGAAGTGGAATCGAAACGGACGCGGGCGAGCCGTGCGTCTGCCCAGATGACTTCCCCGGGCACCGAGGCGAAATCAAAATCCATGACCAACGGAAGCCCGGCGCGCGGCGCCTGATTTTCCGGAAAACGCACCAGCGCGCCGCCACAGGAGATGTCCTTCACCAGAATTTCCGTCTGCGTCTGGTTGTATAGGGCAGTAATGCGCTTGTGATAGGGCACCCGCGGGGATTTGCGGCGCCCTTCGAAGGAGCGGTGCATCTGGAAATCCATAAAGGTGTAAGCCACCAGATAGGCTGCCGGCAGGGCTTTGATAAAGCCGAAGGCAAACCACACGCTGGCGTCGCGCAGCCCGAGATTTTCTGGACCGTGCAGGGTCAGCAATATGAGCATTTGCAGCACCGCCACTAGCGCCGCATAGATGAGGCTGGTCACCGTGGCGTTTTTATGGATTTCGTTTTCGTTGAAGGCATCCACGGCGCAGCTGTGCATAGTGACTATGGCCATGATGCCGAATGACACGGACAGCCACAGGTGGGATGGCAGGAACTGGGCGCTGCTCACCATGAAATAGAGTCCGGACCCGAGGGAGGCAAAACAAAAAGCCAGCATCTGACCCAGCAGACGATGCTTGCCGGTCTGGCTGTTCATGGTTTCGTAGAAGAACAATCCAAAAAATATGGCCACCGATAAGGAGACCCAGGAACCCATGGCCCAGCGGATGGCGCGGGTGCGGGTAAACCAGGAATCCAGATCCGGCGGCGGACCTATCTTCAGCCAGTCGAACAGTTGCAGACCTAAGCTGATCACCACCAGATTGATGGCCAGCAGTCCGAAAATGATCATGGCGGCGGGTTTCAGCAACTGAGATCTCAGATCTGTCTGGTCCAGGTAGTCTATATCCAGGCCTAGTTGTCGGATGCGCACCAGCTGCGCAGCGCGATTGGAGTGACTTCTCACCGTATTGCGCGCCAGCATTTCCGCCAGCATTTTCAGATTGCCGCTGAGTTGACTCTTGTACTCATAAAAGGTGTCGGGATTCTGTTCCAGATCCAGCGGCGGCAGGGCTGCGGCAGTCGTATTGATCAATTCATCCGTTGCGGTCAGATCCTGCCGGTCGGACTGATTCAGGTCAAAACTGCGGTTGGCTTGAGCGAGATAAGCATTTTTCAGCAATAGCACCTTGAGCTCGGCATGCGGATCAAATCCTGGATTGCTGAATTCGAAATTCTCCCAGTAGGCGTGCTGATCGCGCCGTCGCATCAGTTCCAGCAGATTCTGTGTGCGCTTACCATCGGGCAAGCTGTGCTCCAGGGCGGTGAGGATGCTGTATTTCAGATCCAGAGCATCTTCCGGCACGCGCGCCAGATCCAAAAGATAGCCTCGCCACTTTTCATCCATATCCTGCAATTGCGGCAGAATTTTGACTCCACCCATCAGTAGAATGATGGCGACCGCCAGGGACTGATCTCCAAACGCTTTGCGCACGGGAGCCAGCAGACCCGTGGGATCCTCCAAGGTTTCTGACGGCAGGAGTGCCCCTAAAAGCCCCAGCCGACTGATGGCATAGGCAAATAACAGATAGGACAGCACGTAAATGGAGCCGAAGAGAAAATAGCGGTGATCGCTGATGTAACTTTTGGGCCTGCCGGTAAACTGGCCGCCTTTTTCCTTGGGCCACTGATTGAAACGCGGCAGCAGGAAGAAATAGGCCACTGCCAGGGATACCAGAATATCGATCATTAGCGTGATTTCCATGCTCTGTCTCCATTTTTACCGGGTGAGCGGTCTAAGCAATATACAAAGCTTAGAGGGCGCATCTTCAGCGGTTAGACGTTTTGGAAAATACTGGCGTGTTGGGATATGTCTTTTGGATATTTGTCGCCGCTGCCACCCACCAGAGCAATCTAATTCCGCTGAGCCTGGAAATCTGTGATTTTTTCACATGCGCTAATCGGTAGGGCCACCCTATGCTTGTAGGAATGGGGCCGTGGTTATATGCTCCCCGCATTTTGCGCCATACGGTATAGCCTTATGACATCTTCCGAACTTATCTCCCGCTATTACACCGCCTTCAACGCCAAAGACTGGCAGACCATGTTGGATTGTGTGTCCGACACAGTGCGCCATCATGTCAACGAAGGCGGTGAGCGTTTTGGCAAGGAAAAATTCCGCGCGTTTCTCGCCCATATGGATGAGTGTTATGACGAAAAACTGCGGGACATAGTGGTGATGGAGACGCCGGATGGCGCGCGCGCGGCGGCGGAATTCAAGGTGCACGGCATCTACAAGAAAACGGATTCCGGTCTGCCGCCGGCAAACGGCCAGCCTTATGTGTTGCCCGCAGGTGCCTTCTTTGAAATTCGCAACGGTCTTATCGAGCGTGTGACCACCTATTACAACCTGCAGGAATGGATCAGCCAGGTCTCGCGCCGCGCTGAAATCACCCTCCGCGCCGTCTCCGGTGAAGCGCTGGAGCCACTGATTCCTGCCCTGGCGGAGATGCGCATCAAGGTATTCGCCGCCTACCCCTATTTGTACGCAGGCACAGCAGCTTATGAGCAGGAATATCTGCGCGGCTTTGCCAGCGCACCGGACGCAGTGGTGGTAGTGGCCACAGACCCTACAGGTCGTGTCGTCGGCTGCGCTACCGGCTCTTCACTCACCGGGCGCCACGCAGAATTTTCCGCGCCGCTCGCCGCAGCGGGTTACGATCTTTCGTCCACGTTCTATTTCGGTGAATCCGTGCTGGATCCCGCCTGGCGCAGCAGGGGAATCGGCCATGTATTTTTTGATATGCGGGAAAGACACGCATTGGACCGCGGCTATTCGCGAGCTTGCTTTTGCGCTGTGATTCGCGCGGAGAATGATCCGCGCAAGCCGGCGGGCTATTCGCCATTGGATGCATTCTGGCGCAAGCGCGGCTATCAGCGGCTTCCCGGTGTTGAAACCGTCTATCACTGGCCGGAAGTGGAAGGCGGTCCATCTGTGGCGCATTCCATGGCCTATTGGATAAAGGAATTCTGATGTTCCCGACCATCCGCGTGGCCGCGGCGCAATATCCCATAGAAGAGCCCGGAACCCTGGGGGAATTTCTCGCCAAACTGACCCGCTGGGTGGATGAGGGCGCTAGAGATTCCGACCTGCTGGTATTTCCGGAATACGGCGGCGCCGAGGTAATGGCGGTGCTGGGCCGGGAAATCAATCGCGATTTGCTGGCGGCCACGCGTGCAATTCAGACTCTGGTCCCGGAAATCGATGCGCATCTCAGCGGGCTGGCGCGCAGTCGCGGCGTATTTATTCTGGCGCCGAGTTTGCCGGTGGCGAATTCCGCTGGTGAAATACAAAACGTCGCTCGCTTTCATGCGCCTTCGGGAAAAAGCGAAGTGCAAGCCAAGCTGGTTTTAACACCCTTCGACAGAGAAATCTGGCATTTGCATCCATCGCGCACGCAAACCCTATTCGACACCCCATTCGGCAAAATCGGCGTGGCCATTTGCTACGACGTGGAATTTCCCCTGCAAGTGCGCGCACTGGCGGAAGCCGGAGCGCGTTTGATTTTGTGCCCCTCCTGCACGGATACGGAAGCCGGCTACTGGCGTGTGCGCATTGGTGCCATGGCGCGCGCCTTGGAAAATCAATGCATAGTCGTGCAATCGCCCACTGTGGGAAATGTCAATTGGACCAACGCCCTTGATATCAACCGCGGCGCTGCAGGTATTTTCGCACCACCGGATATGGCTATTTCCTCCAACGGCATCCTCGCCCTCGGCACCATGGATAGCGCGGAATGGGTGAAATACACAGTCGATCTGGATCGACTTGAAGATATTCGCCAGCGCGGCGAAGTGCGTACATTTATTGATTGGCCAAAACAGATGTCGGGAAGTGTCAATGTGATGGAGCTGAAATAGCGCTACGGGGCGCGGCCTAATTGGGCCTGCTTTCTAACGCTGTTCAATGCATCAGCACGCATGTAGAGCAGTTCTGCCCGAACGTAATCTCTTTGTTTGGTTAAGGGGTCCGCGTCGTCGCCATAGGTAGGATCCAAATCCAGAGCGCGGTTACATTCTTGGATGGAGTGGTAAAACGAGAATCGTTGATAGCTTTACGAATAATGTCGGCCATTTCCGGATCGACTGGGTCGATAATTTTCTTAACATAAGCTCGGCCCTGTTGATCAATAGAGATTTCAACTTTGGTTGCAACGCTATTTACGTCTCTTTCACGCAAAGATCACGGAAAGCTTATTCGGTTGGTAGATACCAATCGGGGGAACGCTGTCCAGTTCTTGCACCTCCAGAATGGGAAAGGTGACGTTGAGATTGGCTGCCAAATCAAAATTGCTTCTATCAAACTCGGGCTTTCTACCTTCGCCAGATTATTCATTGCAGGGCGTGATTTTTCTGAAGAAGTCAGACCATTAAAAAAGCGAAGTGTTACCACTTCGCTTTTTTGTTGGGAGTGGAGATTAGATCGAAGCTCAATCTTCCTTGGCGCGCGACTCCAGAATTTGCACCGCCGGCAAGGTTTTGCCTTCCACGTATTCCAGGAAGGCGCCGCCGCCAGTGGAGATGTAGGAGATCTGGTCGGCGAGGCCGTATTTGTCGATGGCCGCCAGAGTGTCGCCGCCGCCGGCGATGGAGAAAGCGTCGCTTTCTGCGATGGCGCGGGCGACGGTTTCCGTGCCTTTGGCGAAGGCGTCGAATTCAAATACGCCGCAGGGGCCGTTCCACAGAATGGTTTTGGCGTTCTTCAGAATTTCAGCAACTTTGGCCGCGGTCTGCGGGCCGTAGTCGATGATTTCTTCATCCGGTGCGATTTCATTCGTTTTTTTCACGGCAGTGGGGGAGTCGTGTTTCCACTCTTTGAAACCCACTTTGGTGACAGTGACGTCTTCGGCGAATACCACCTGGGTGGCGGCGCGCAGACGTTGAGCTTCCGGGATCAGATCTTTTTCGTAGAGGGATTTGCCCACTTCATTGCCAGCGGAGGCAACGAAAGTGTTGGAGATGCCACCGCCCACAACCAGAATGTCAGCGATTTTTGACAAGGCATCCAGAACCAGCAGTTTGCTCGATACTTTGGAGCCGCCGACCAAAGCCACCATGGGGCGCGCCGGTTTGGCCAGGGCTTTTTCCAGGGCTTCCAGTTCGCTCGCCAGCAGCGGGCCGGCGCAGGCAACGGGTGCGAATTTGGCGACGCCGTGGGTGGATGCCTGAGCGCGGTGCGCGGTGCCGAAGGCGTCCATGACGAAAACATCGCACAGGTTGGCGTAGGCTTTGGCCAGGCCTTCATCATCGGAGGTTTCGCCCAGGTTGAAGCGCACGTTCTCCAGCAGCACCAGATCTCCGTCGTTCATGGTGAGGCCGCTTTTCCAATCGCGCTCTACGGGGACTTCTTTGCCGAGCAATTGGCCCAGATAGGTGGCGACGGGTTTGAGGGAGTATTGCTCTTCGTATTCACCTTCGGTGGGACGGCCCAGGTGGGACATGACAATCACCTTGGCGCCGGCCTTAAGGGCCAGTTCGATGGTCGGCAGAGCGGCGCGGATGCGCACGTCGGAAGTGATCTTGCCGTCCATGATCGGCACATTCAGGTCCTCGCGGATGAGCACGCGCTTGCCCTTCAGATCCAGTTCGGACATCAGCTTAACGTTCATGGGTGTACTCCGGGGGAAGTGTTAGAAATGAAGACCGCCCCAGAGGGGCGGCACAGGGAACTTCACAGGTTGCCAAGTCGGCGGTGCGCCGGTCAGTCCAGCAGCTCCTTGGCGGTATTGACGATATTCTCCACGGTGAAACCGAAATAGTCCATGAGAACCTCACCCGGCGCGGATTCGCCGAAGGTGGTCATGGCCACAGTGCGGCCGTCGAAACCGACATATTTGTACCAGTAGTCCGCGTGGGCGGCTTCCACGGCAACGCGGGCGGTGACTTCCAGGGGCAGTACGGACTGGCGATAAGCGGCGTCCTGCTCATCGAAAACGGAGGTGCTGGGCATGGAGACCACGCGCACTTTCACGCCTTCTGCGGCGAGCTGCTCAGCGGCTTTGACGGTGATGCCCACCTCGGAACCGGTGGCGATCAGGATCACGTCCGGGGTGCCGTCGGAGTCGCGCAGGATGTAACCGCCTTTGGCGATGTTAGCAACCTGGGCGTCGTCGCGGCTGATGGGGTCCACGTTCTGACGGGTGAACACCAGGGCGCTGGGGCCGTTGCGGCGCTCCAGGGCAGATTTCCAGGCGACAGCGGTTTCAGTGGCATCGCAGGGTCGCCAGGTGTGCAGATTGGGCGTCATGCGCAGGTTGGCCACCTGCTCGACCGGCTGGTGGGTGGGGCCGTCTTCGCCCTGACCGATGGAGTCGTGGGTGTAGACGAATATGTTCTGCACACCCATCAGGGCGGACATGCGCACCGCGTTGCGGGCGTATTCCATAAACATCAGGAAGGTGGCGCCGTAGTTGACGAAACCGCCGTGCAGCGCCAAGCCGTTCATCAGACCGCTCATGCCGAATTCGCGCACACCGTAATAGATGTAGTTGCCGCTGGCGTCTTCCTTGGTGACAGGCTTGGAGCCGGACCACAAGGTCAGGTTGGAGCCGGCCAGGTCAGCGGAGCCGCCGAGCAGTTCGGGCAGCAGTTTGCCGTAGGCGGCTATGGCGTTTTGTGAAGCTTTGCGAGTGGCGATCTTTTCGCCCTTGGCCTGACACTCACGGATAAATTCGTCGGCTTTGGCGGAGAACTCTGCCGGCAGTTCGCCTTTGATGACGCGGCGTTCGAATTCCGCAGCCAGTTCGGGATGCGCACTGCGGTAGGCGGCAAATTTCTCGTTCCAGGCTTTCTCGGCGGCGGCGCCCGCTTCTTTGGCGTCCCAACCGGCGTAGATATGCTCGGGGATTTCGAAGGGCACGTGCTCCCACTTCAGGTATTCGCGAGTTGCGGCGATTTCCGCATCGCCGAGCGGTGAGCCGTGGCTGTCGTGGCTGCCGGATTTGTTGGGCGAGCCGTAACCGATAATGGTTTTGCAGCAGATCAGGGTGGGCTTGTCGG
>Ga0065721_10005471_pt1 | contig 13425 bp, 14 predicted proteins | sample Mesricmetagenome_FD_59108 | JGI IMG/M metagenome (GOLD analysis project Ga0065721, IMG submission 59108) | Mesophilic microbial community from rice straw/compost enrichment Sample: eDNA_1 v2 (version 2) | ecosystem: Engineered > Solid waste > Grass > Composting > Bioreactor | place: USA: Davis... | reverse complement strand
CCCCCCAGCCGATGAAGCCGACGAGCCCGCCGGTGAGCGGCGGGTGTCCGTCGACCTGCGGGGTGCTCCAGCGGCGGTAGAGGTGGGCGAGCGCGTCGAGCGGCGCCTGCGGGCAGTCGTCGCCGAGGGCCCGGGATGCCGACAGGCCGTAGTCGATCCAGCGGACCCCCTCGGGCCCTTCGGTGAGCACGCCGCGCGAGCCGACGCCGACGAACGACCAGCGCGACCAGATGCCGCCCTGCTCCGCGGACTCCAGGAGGAACGTCCCGGGCTTGCCGAGGGCGAGCTTGCGGTAGACGCCGACGGGCGTCTCCCCGTCGGCGAACAGCCGGCGCAGCACCGGGACGACGCGGTGCCCGGCGGCGATCGCCGCGCGGAACTCGGCGCGGGAGGTCGTCCCGGCCGGGGTCGTGGTCGTCGTCATGGGCTCATTCTCGCAGGGTCTCGACGCGCGGCGGCGCCGCTACTCGGCCACCGAGGGCTCGAGCGGGTCGACGTCGAAGCAGGAGTGCGCGCCGGTGTGGCACGCGGGACCGACCTGGTGCACGGTCACGAGGATCGCGTCGCCGTCGCAGTCGAGGGCGGCACCGCGCACGAGCTGGATGTGGCCCGACGTGTCGCCCTTGCGCCAGTACTCCTGGCGGCTCCGCGACCAGAAGGTCACCCGGCCCTCGGAGAGCGTGCGCCGCAACGCCTCGGCATCCATGTAGCCGAGCATGAGGACGTCCCTGCTGGACTCCTCCTGGATGATCGCGGGCAGGAGCCCGTTCGCGTCGAAACGCACACGGTCGAGCACGTCGTTCATCGCACGCTCACCCCTTCCGCCCGGAGGGCGTCCTTGACCTGGCCGACGGTGAGCTCCCCGGCGTGGAACACGCTCGCGGCGAGGACGGCATCCGCGCCCGCCGCGACGGCCGGTGCGAAGTGGTCGAGAGCTCCCGCGCCGCCGCTCGCGATCACCGGCACCGTCGAGAGCTCGCGGATGAGCCCGATCAGTTCGAGATCGAAGCCCTGCTTGGTGCCGTCGGCGTCGATCGAGTTGACGAGCAGCTCCCCGGCCCCGCGCTCGATCGTCTCGCGCGCCCAGGCGAGGGCGTCGAGGTCGGTCTCGGTGCGGCCGCCGTGGGTCGTCACGACGAAGCCGCTCGGGGTGCGCGGGCTGCGCTTGATGTCGAGCGAGAGCACGAGCACCTGCGCGCCGAAGCGGTCGGCGATCTCGCCCACGAGCTCGGGACGCGCGATCGCGGCGCTGTTGACGCCGACCTTGTCAGCCCCGCTCGCGAGCAGACGCGCGACATCCTCGGTGCTGCGGACGCCGCCGCCGACCGTGAGCGGGATGAACACCTGCTCCGCCGTCGCCGTGACGGTCGCGTACATGGTGGCGCGCGCATCCACGGTCGCGGTGACGTCGAGGAAGGTGAGCTCGTCGGCGCCCTGCTCGTAGTAGCGCTTCGTCGAGCTCCACGGGGTCGCCCATGTCGCGCAGGTTCTCGAAGTTGACGCCCTTCTACCACGCGCCCCTCGGTGACGTCGAGGCACGGGATGACGCGGACAGCGACGCTCATCGCGTCAGATCCGCGCGGCGTGGATCGACGACACGAGGATGGCGCGCGCTCCGAGGGCGTACAGCTCGTCCATGACCTGGTTCATGCCGTCGCGCGGGACCATGACCCGCACGGCGACCCAGCCGGTGTCGCGCAGCGGCGAGACGGTGGGCGACTCGAACCCCGGGGTGATCGCCGAGGCCTTCTCGACGAGCTCCGCCGGGAGGTCGTAGTCCATGAGCACGTAGCGCCGGGCCACCATGACGCCCTGGAGCCGACGGCGGAAGGTCTCCAGCCCGTCGACGTCCTCGCGCGCCGCGATGAGCACGGCGCTCGACTCCAGGATGACGGGCCCGAAGATCTCGAGTCCCTGCTTGCGCAGCGTCGAACCGGTCTCGACGACGTCGGCGACCGCGTCGGCGACCCCGAGCCGCACCGCGGACTCCACGGCGCCGTCGAGGTGCACGACCGTCGCCGCGACGCCCTGCGCCTCGAGGAAGTCGCCGACGAGCCCCGAGTACGACGTCGCGACCCGCACGCCGGCGAGGTCGGCGAGCTTCGAGAAGCGACCCTCGGGTCCCGCGAAGCGGAACGTCGACGCCCCGAAGTCGAACGCCTCGATCTCGACGGCCGCCGAGTGCGAGTCGAGCAGCAGGTCGCGGCCCGTGACGCCGACGTCGAGCGCGCCCGAACCGACGTAGGTCGCGATGTCGCGGGGGCGGAGGTAGAAGAACTCGACGTCGTTCCGCGGGTCGGAGACGATGAGCTCCTTCGGGTCGCGGCGGACCGCGTAGCCCGCCTCGCGGAGCATCTCGACGGCGGTCTCGGAGAGGGTGCCCTTGTTGGGCACGGCGATGCGCAGCATCTGTGGGTTCTTTCCGTAGCAGGGATGTCGGGGCTGCGTGGGGTCTCGGCACGCGGCTGCGCCGCTACTCGACCACCGTGGGACTACAGATGTCGCCCGACGTCGTCGAGGGTGATGTTCTTCGCGAGCATGAGCACCTGCAGGTGGTACAGGAGCTGCGAGATCTCCTCGGCGGTCTTGTCGTCGCCCTCGTACTCGGCGGCCATCCACACTTCGGCGGCCTCCTCGACGACCTTCTTGCCGATCGCGTGCACGCCGGCGTCGAGGAGCTCGACGGTGCGGGAACCGTCCGGACGCGTCGCGGCGGTCCGGGTCAGCTCCTCGAACAGCCCGTCGAACGTCTTCACTCCCCCAGGCTACCGGGAGCCGGCCGCCTGTCGCGCCGGTTCGAGCCGCACGATGACGCCCTTCGACACCGGCGTGTTGCTCTGCTCGGCCGCGCTGTCGAGCGGCACCAGCACGTTCGTCTCCGGGTAGTACGCGGCGGCGCACCCCCGCGCGGTCGGGTAGGACACCACGCGGTAGTTGCGCACGACCCGCTCGACGCCGTCGTGCCACACCGTCGAGATGTCGACCCGCTGGCCGTCCTCGAGACCCAGGTCGGCGAGGTCGTCGGGGTTCACGAAGACGACGTCGCGGCCCTTCTTGATGCCGCGGTAGCGGTCGTTGAGGGAGTAGATCGTCGTGTTGAACTGGTCGTGCGAGCGGAAGGTCTGCAGGATGAGCGTCCCCTCGGGCCGCTCGAGGTGCTCCAACTCGTTGACCGTGAGCATCGCCTTGCCGGTGCGCGTGTGGAAGGTGCGCGAGTCGCGCGGCCCGTTGGGCAGCACGAAGCCTCCCGCCTTGCGGACGTCGGCGTTGAAGTTCTCGAAGCCGGGGACGACGCGGGAGATGTGCTCGCGGATGACGTCGTAGTCCTTGACGAAGCCGTCCCAGTCGATGCCGTAGCGGTCGCCGAGCGTCGCCTTCGCCATCCCGGCGACGATCGCGACCTCGGAGAGGAGGGTGTCGGCGACGGGCTTCACGGCGCCGTGACTGGCGTGCACCGCGCACACGCTGTCCTCGACGGAGACGAACTGCGCGCCCGACTCCTGCAGGTCGATCTCGGTGCGCCCGAGCGTCGGCAGGATGAGCGCCTCGCGCCCCGTGACGACGTGGGAGCGGTTGAGCTTGGTCGACACCTGCACCGTCAGGTCGGCGCCGCGCATCGCGGCCTCGGCGACGGCCGTGTCGGAGATCGCGCCGACGAAGTTGCCGCCGAGGGCGATGAAGACCTTCACGTCACCTTGCGCGAGACCGGTCACGGCCTTGAGGGCGTCGTGCCCGTGCTTGCGNGGCACGGGGANGCCGAACTCCNTCTCGAGNGCGTCGAGGAACGANTCNGGCATCTTCTCGAAGATCCCCATCGTGCGGTCGCCCTGCACGTTGGAGTGGCCGCGGATGGGCGACGCGCCCGCGCCCGGCTTGCCGATGTTGCCGCGCAGCAGGAGCAGGTTGATGATCTCCTTGATCGTCGAGACGGCCTTCTTGTGCTGCGTGATCCCCATCGCCCACGTGATGATGACCCGGTCGGCGGCGAGGTAGGCGTCGGCGAAGGCGTCGAGCTCCTCCGTCGTGAGACCCGTCGCGGCGAGCACCTCCTGCTCGTCGACGCCTCGGATGTGACTCCGGAAGTCCTCGAAGCCCGAGACGTGCTCGGCGAGGAAGTCGTGGTCGAGCACGGAGCCGGGGTTCGCCTCCTCCGCCTCGAGCACCTTCTTCGAGGTGCGTTGAAGGAGCGCCATGTCGCCCGCGGCGCGGATCTGGAGGAACAGGTCGGCGATCGCGGTGCCCCTGCCCAGGATGCCGCGCACCTTCTGCGGGTTCTTGTAGCGGATGAGACCCGCCTCCGGGAGCGGGTTCACGGCGACGATCCTGCCGCCGTTGCGCTTGCACTCCTCGAGCGCCGACAGCATCCGCGGGTGGTTCGTGCCGGGGTTCTGCCCGAGCACGATGATGAGGTCGGCTTTGCCGAAGTCGTCGTAGGACACCGTCGACTTGCCGACGCCGACCACCTCGCTCATCGCGGTGCCTGTCGACTCGTGGCACATGTTGGAGCAGTCGGGAAGGTTGTTGGTGCCGAACGCGCGCACGAACAGCTGGTAGAGGAACGCCGTCTCGTTCGCGGTGCGGCCGCTCGTGTAGAACGCCGCCTCGTCGGGGCTCTTCAGGGCGTTGAGCCGGTCGCCGATGATCCGGAACGCGCTCTCCCACGAGATCGGCTCGTAGTGGTCGGAGTCGGGGCGCTTGTAGACGGGCTCCGTGAGCCGGCCCTGCTGCCCGAGCCAGTACTCGTCCTTGTCGAGGAGCGACGAGAGCGAGTTCTCGGACCAGAAGCTGCGCGGCACCGTGATGGGCGTCGCCTCCCAGGTGACGGCCTTCATCCCGTTCTCGCAGAACTCGAGCGTGTTGCGGTGACCCGGGTCGGGCCACGCGCAGCTCATGCAGTCGAAGCCCTTCTTCTGGTTGATCGTGAGGGCGAGCTTCGCGGTGCGCGCGACGCCCATCTCGAGGAGCGCCGGCTCCATCGAGTTGAGGATCGCGGGCACGCCGACGGCCCAGGGCTCGTTGTGGCCGATCTCGATGTCGGGATACGGATCGGCGAAGGGCGCGGGCTCCGTCACCTCGGCGCCGCGCCGCGTGGGCTCTCCGGTCGTCGTCATGCCATGGCCTCCTGTCTCGCCGAGATCCGGTGCTCCCCCGCATAGACGACCATCGAGCGGCCGCGCAGGAAGCCGACGAGCGTCATGCCCTGCTCCTGCGCGAGGTCGACGGCGAGGGACGAGGGCGCCGACACGGCCGCGAGCACCGGGATGCCCGCCATCGACGCCTTCTGGGTGAGTTCGAAGCTCGCGCGCCCCGACACCTGGAGCACGAGGCCGGTGAGCGGGAGCATCCGCTGCGCGTGCGCCCATCCGACGACCTTGTCGACGGCGTTGTGGCGCCCCACGTCCTCGCGGAGCACGAGCAGCTCGCCCGTGCGGCCGTCGAAGAGCGCGGCGGCGTGGAGCCCGCCGGTCTTCTCGAAGACGTCCTGGTGCTCGCGCAGGCGGTCGGGGAAGGTCGCGAGGAGTGCCGCCTCGACGACGAGCGGATCGTCCGCGACGGGGTGGTGCGACGCGGTGCGGACGGCGTCGATGCTCGCCTTGCCGCATAGCCCGCACGAGGAGGTCATGTAGAAGTTGCGCTCGAGGCTCGTGTCGGGCTTCGCAACGCCGCGTGCGAGCGTCACGTCGAGCACGTTGAACGTGTTCTCGAGGGTCTCCTCGTCGCGTCCCGCGCAGTAGCGGATCGCGGCGATGTCGTCGGCGTGCGCGACGACCCCTTCGGAGACGAGGAACCCGGCGGCGAGGTCGAAGTCGTGACCCGGGGTTCGCATCGTGATGCTGAGCGACTCGCCGCCGACGCGGATCTCGAGCGGCTCCTCGACCGCGAGCAGGTCCTCACGGCGCGAGACGACGGGTTCCGCACCGGGGTCACCGAGGGTGATCCGGGTGATCCGCTTCCTCGCGGTGATGCGTCCCATGGGAAATGCCTATCACGATAGTTATTCGATTGCTCCCGCGGCTTAGAGTGGCCGCATGGTCGTCGACGCCCTCATTCTCGCAGGGGGTCGTTCGTCGCGCTTGGGCGGTTCCGTCAAGCAGAAACTGCGCGTCGGGAATGCATCCCTGCTCGACCGCACGGTCGACGCCGTGCGCGCGGCAGGCGTGCGGCACGTGGTCGTCGTGGGTGACGGAGGTCCCGACGGCACGACCGTCGTGCGGGAGGACCCTGTGTTCGGCGGTCCGGTCGCGGCGATCGCCGCGGGACTCGACGTGCTCCCCGCGGACGCGGACGTCGTGCTCGTGCTCGCCTGCGACATGCCCGGGATCGCTCCGGCCCTCCCCGGTTTCGTGAGGAGCATCGCGGGAGACGGGGTCGTCGCCGTCGACCGGGGGCGGCGGCAGCAGCTGGTGTTCGCCGCCCGTGCCCGCGCCCTCCGGGCGGCGGTGGCCGTGCTGCCGACCGTCGTGGACGCGTCCGTGCGGAGCCTCCTCGAGCAGCTCGACCTGACCGACGTCGCCGTGCCCGACGGCGCGACCGACGACATCGACACCTGGGACGACGCCGCACGGTTCGGCGCGGTCCCTCCCGAGCACGTGAGGAGTGCGACATGACGAGTGACGACGAGTTCGACGCCCTGCTGCAAGGTTGGGCCGACGAGGTGCGTGCCGCCCTCGGCATCGACGAGGCCGTCGACATCACGGCGGTGCTCGGCCTCGCCGGGGTCGCGGCCCACGCCGTGGTGCGACCGGCGGCGCCGCTCACGACCTACCTCGTGGGCTTCGCCGCCGGGCGGGCTGCCGCGCGCGGGGAGGACCCCGAGGCGGCCGCCGCCGAGGCGACCCGCGTCGCCCGCGAGCTCGCCGCCCGGCGCTCGTGAGCCATCCCGACCGCCTCCCGTGGGAGGAGGCCCGCTCTTGCGCCGCCGCCGCCGCGGTCCCTCTCGGCACGGAGGAGGTCGCGTTCTACGCCGCCGTCGGGCGCGTGCTCGCACGCGACGTCGTCGCCGCGATCGACGTGCCGCACTACGCCTCCGCCGCGATGGACGGCTGGGCGGTGCGCGGTGCCGGAGGGTGGCGGCTCGTGGCCGCCGGTCCGCTCGCCGAGGGCGAGGCTGTCCCGATCGTGACGGGCGGGCTCCTTCCCGAGGGCGCGGAGCGGGTGCTCCGCAGCGAGTTCGGCGCCGTCGCCGGGGACGCGCTCGAGGCGACGGGCGCGGAGTCGCGGGACCACATCCGTCCGCCCGCGGAGGAGGCGCGCGCCGGCGAGGTGCTCGTCGCGGCGGGCACCGTGCTCTCCCCCGCCCACGTCGCCCTGGCCGCGGCCGCGACGGCCGACTCGCTCGAGGTCGCGGTCCGGCCGCGCGTCGCGACGGTGTTCACGGGCGACGAGGTCATGCTCTCCGGGGTTCCGGGGCCGGGTCGCGTGCGGGACAGCTTCGGCGCGACGATCCCGGCGATCCTCCGGATGCTGGGGGCAGCGCCGGAGGGCTCGGTACGCATCGGCGACGACCGCGCCGCGACCGTGGCGGCGCTCCGGGGGGCGGACGCCGACCTCGTCGTCACGACGGGCGGCACGGGCGGCTCGTCGGCCGACCACGTGCGGCGCGCGCTCGAGGACCTCGGCGCCGAGTACCTCGTCCCGGGGCTCGCGTCGCGTCCCGGCGGGCCGACGTTCCTCGCGCGGCTCCCCGACGGGCGGCTCGTGCTCGGCCTCGCCGGCAACCCCCTCGCGGCGATGCTCGGGCTGCTCTCGCTCGGCGACGTCCTCGTCGCGGGCTACACGGGCCGTTCGGTGCCGCCGCTGCTCAGCGTGCCGGTGCCGGACTCGGTGAAGCGGCATCCGGCATCCACGCGCCTCGTGCCCGTGCGCGCAGATCTCCGCGAGGTCGCGTGGACCGGATCCGCCATGATGCGCGGACTGGCCGCCGCCACCGGGGTGCTCGTGGTGCCCCCGGCGGGCGACGGCCAGTTGCTGGAACTGCCCTGGGTGTAGCGCGTCAGCGCACGCCCAGGAGGTCGATCACGAAGACGAGCGTGCGTCCCGACAGGCGGTGTCCGCCGCCGGCGGGGCCGTAGGCGTACTCGGGCGGGCAGACGAGCTGGCGGCGACCGCCGACCTTCATGCCCGGGATGCCCTCCTGCCAGCCCCGGATGAGCCCGTTGAGCGGGAACTCGATCGACTCCCCGCGGTTCCACGACGAGTCGAACTCCTCGCCGGTCTCGAAGTCGACGCCCACGTAGTGCACGCGGACGTTGGCGCCCGGCGTGGCCTCCGGCCCGTCGCCGACCTCCAGGTCGGTGCTCACGAGCTCGGTCGGCGCCGGCCCTTCGAGGAAGTCGATCTCCGGCTTGGTCTTGTCAGTCATGGCATCCAGTCAATCAGAGTGCCGCGAGCCGCACGGCGGAGTCCCAGCGCGCGCGGAGGTCGTCGGGGAACGCGAGGGGCCGCTCGGCGTCGAACTCGGCGCGCGTCCACCAGCGCGGGCCGACGTGGGAGCGCAGCTCGAGGTCGGTGAGCTCGGTCGCGACCGGGTCGAAGCGCGGGAGCCGTACGGCGAAGTAGCGCTCGGACTGCACGAAGCGCCGCCCGTCGAGGTCGAAGTCGACGGTGCGCTCCTCGCCCACCTCGACCAGGGCTCCCGCGACGGCGCCGGTCTCCTCGAGGAGCTCCCGACGACCGGCCTCCTCGAAGGTCTCGCCCTCCTCGAGTCCTCCACCGGGCGTGAACCACCACGTCCCGGCGTCGCGATCGGCGGGGTCGAAGCCCTCGATGAGGAGCAGCGAGTCGTGCTCGTCGAGCACGAGAAGTCGGGCCGCGCGACGGACCGACATCAGTGCGCGTGGCGGGAGGCGGCGGCCCGCAGGTCGGCGATCGCGGCCTCGACATCCGCGGCGCCGTAGACGGCGGAGCCCGCGACGAACGTGTCGGCGCCCGCCTCGGCCGCGCGGCCGATCGTGTCGAGCGCGATGCCGCCGTCGACCTGGAGCCACACGTCGATCCCGGAGGCGTCGATCGCGGCGCGCGCCGCCTCGACCTTCGGCATCATGTCGGCCATGAACGACTGGCCGCCGAACCCCGGCTCGACCGTCATGACGAGCAACTGGTCGAACTCCGGGAGCAGGTCGAGGTAGGGCTCGATCGCGGTGCCGGGCTTCACGGCGATCCCCGCGCGTGCGCCGATCTCGCGGAGGCGACGCGCGAGGGCGACGGGATCGGCGGCCGCCTCGGCGTGGAACGTCACGGAGAACGCGCCGAGCTCCGCGTAGCCGGGGGCCCAGCGGTCGGCGTCGGTGATCATGAGGTGCACGTCGAGCGGGATCGGCGAGACATCCTGGATGCGACCCACCATCTGCGGCCCGAACGTCAGGTTCGGCACGAAGTGGTTGTCCATGACGTCGACGTGCACGGCGTCGGCCGCGGCGATCCGGGCGATCTCCGCCTCGAGGTTCACGAAGTCGGCGGCGAGGATGCTGGGTTCGATCCGGAGGGCCACGGAACCACCCTAGGGTCGCGTCAGCAGCTGGATGAACATCGCGTCGGACCCGTGGCGGTGCGGCCACAGCTGCAGCGCCGGGCCCACGCCGTCGCCGAGGTCGCCCGTCGCAATCCCCGCCGCGACGGCCCGGGTGTCGAGGGCTTCGAGGTCGGGATGCCGCGCGAGTGCGGCGGCGACGACCTCACGCGTCTCCGCGGGATGTGGCGAGCACGTCACGTAGGCGAGCAGCCCGCCCGGCGCGAGGGCCGCGATCGCGGCGTCGAGCAGCCGGCCCTGGAGTTCCACGAGCTCGGGCACGTCGCCCGGCTGCTTGCGCCAGCGAGCCTCCGGCCGCCGCCGCAGCGCCCCGAGTCCCGTGCACGGCGCGTCGAGCAGAATGCGGTCGAAGGCCCCGGAGTGCGTCTCGCCGAAGCGGGCGCCGTCGCCGACGACGACCTCCGGCGCGGGGTCGAGCACCGCGAGGGCCCTCCGCACGAGTCCGGCGCGGGCGGGGACGAGTTCGTTCGCGAGGAGCGTCGCTCCCCCGCGGGCGGCCTCCGCCGCGAGGAGCGCGGCCTTGCCTCCGGGGCCCGCGCACAGGTCGAGCCACCGCTCGCCCGGCGCCACGGTGCGGGATCGGGAGAGCACGAGCGCCGCGAGCTGGGAACCCTCGTCCTGCACGCGCCCCCGACCCTCGCGCACGGCCGGGACGCCGGAGGGGTCGCCGCCAGGTGCGCGCGCGGCGACGGGCGAGAGTCCGCCCGGCTCCCCCAGCTCGGAGACCTCCGCGAGGCCCGGCAGCGCGACGAGCGACACCGCGGGCGCGACGTTGTCGGCGGCGAGGAGCTCCTCGAGCTCCCCCGCCCTCCCGTCGGCGGCGAGGGCGTCGCGCAGCGCGGCGACGACCCACGCGGGGTGCGAGTGCTCCGCCGCGAGGCGCGCGTCGCCGTCGAGGCCCTCCGCGATGCGGGCGTCCCATTCCTCGGCGGTCGCGCGCGAGACCGCCCGCAGCACGCCGTTGACGAACCCGGTCGCCCGGCGCGGCGCGAGCGCGACGGTGTCGCCGACCGCGGCATGCGGCGGGATGCGCGTCGCGAGCAACTGGTGGATGCCGAGCCGCAGCACGTCGAGCACGGCGGGATCGATCGCGTCCGTCTCGCGACCCGCGGCGAGTCGCACGATGCGGTCGTAGCGCCCCTGCATCCGCAAGGTGCCGTAGGTGAGCTCCGTGGCGAGAGCCGCGTCGGCGGGGCTCAAGCGGGCCGCCGCGATGCGCGACGGCAGGAGCAGGTTCGCGTAGGCGTCGTCCTCGCGCACGGCGGCGAGCACCTCGGCGGCGACCCGGCGGGCGGCGGACGCGCGACGCGTCGGGGTGCGGGGCTGGGGCGCGCGGGGGCCGGAGGCGCTCACGGGCGACCCCGCCACCAGTCGGCGGCGGCCATCGCCTTCTTGCCCGCGGGATGGACCGTCACGAGGTGCAGCGGATCCGTCCCGGTACCGACGAGCAGGCGCCCGCCGCGCAGGTCGAACGCCCCGGGAGGAAGCGGGGCCTCGCCGTGGGCGATCGCGGCATCCAGCACCTTGAGCCGCTCGTCGCCGTCGAGCACCGCGAAGGCGCCCGGCTCCGGCGTCGTGCCGCGCACGCGCGCGTCCAGTTCGGCGGCGGGTCGCGACCAGTCGAGACGTCCGTCCGCGAGCTCCAGCTTCGGCGCGAGCGTCGGCTCCCCCTCCTGCTCGACCGCGACGGCGGTCCCCGCGGCGAGGTCGTCGACGACGCCGGCGAGCAGTCCGGCGCCTGCGTCGGCGAGCACCTCGAGCAGGTGCCCCGCGGTCTCGTTGCGGCCGATCGGCTGCTCGAGCGTCGCGAACACGGGCCCCGCGTCGAGCTCTGGCACGAGCTGGAAGACCGCGGCACCGGTCACCTCGTCGCCCGCGATGATGGCGCGCTGCACGGGCGCGGCGCCGCGCCAGCGTGGGAGGAGCGAGAAGTGCAGGTTGATCCAGCCGAGGCGCGGGGTCGAGAGCAGCGGCTCCCGGATGAGGCCGCCGTAGGCGACGATCACGCCGAGGTCGGGCTCGCGGGCCGCGAGGTCGGGCTGGAGCGGGCCGATCCGGTTCGCCTTGAGCAGGAGCACGCCCGCCTCCTCGGCGGCGACCGCGACGGGCGTCGGAGTGAGCACGCGCTTGCGTCCGAGCGGCGCGTCCTCGCGCGTCACGACGGCGACGACCTCGTGCTCGGAGTCGAGGAGCGCTTGCAGGCTCGGCACCGCCGCGGCGGGGCTCCCGGCGAAGACGATCCTCAGAGGCACCCCTCGATTCTGCCTCCTCGACGGCGGCCGATCCGCCCGTGGCTACTCGTCGAACGGCTCGGGGTCGTCGAATCGCGCCCGCAGCGGGAGGGGCTGCCGCCCGCGCGGCGGCTGCCCCGGGGTGGGCTTGCGGCGACGCGTCGCCTGCCGGATGACCTCGGCGTGCACCGCCTCCGCGATCGCCGCCCCGTCGCGGTAGTCGAAGCGGAGGATGGCGCGCGCCCGGCCCTGCGTGACGGTGGTGCCGAGCACCTCGGCGGCGGCGGGGAGCCGCGCGATCGCCTCCTCGACGGCGTCGGGCGCGCCGCCGAGCGTCGCCATCCGCACGGCGGGCGGGAAGCGGAGTTCCCGACGCCCCCGATACTCCGCGCGGGCGAAGTCGGGCTGGCTCCAGCCGGCGAGGGCGTGGCCGAGCGCTCCCCCGACGCCGACGAGCACGACGGAGGCGTCGTCCGCGGCGAGGGCGGCGGCATCCGACCACCAGCGCAGGCAGTCCTCGGCGACGCGCAGGCTCTCCCGCGCGAGCATCCGCTCCCCGTCGAGGAGCAGCACGCACGCGTATCCGCCGGGCGCGAACGGCTCGGCGCCCCGCGTCGCGACGACGAGGGCCGGCTTGCCGTCGACCTCGAGGAGCGGGCGCTCCCCGTCGGAGACGATGACCCGCGTGTTCGGGAACGCGCGCCCGAGCTCGTCGGCCGTGCGGGCGCTGCCCGCGCCCGAGGTCTGGAGCTTCGTGCCGCGGCAGTTCGGGCACGCCCACGTGCGGTGCGTCGTGCCGCACCACGTGCACGTCGGCGGAACGCCCGCGGCACGCTGACGCAACGGTCCGGAGCATCGCGAGCACCGGGCGGGCTCGGAGCACTGCGCGCAGCGGAGGCCGGGCGCATACCCCGGGCGGGCGACCTGCACGAGCACCGGCCCACGGGCGAGGGCGGCTCGGGCCTCGCGATACGCGACCGACGGGATGCGCGCCCGCGTCGCGGCCGGGTCGTCGCCCGGGCCGTCGGCCGTCGGGATGACCCTGAGTCGCACGAACCGCTGCGGGCCCCGTTCCTCGAGCCACCCGATCTCGACGAGGCGCTGGGCCTCCGTGCTGCGGGTGTGACCGGCGAGCACGAGCGCCCCGCCCTGCTGCTCGTGCCGCACGAGGGCGGCGTCCCGGGCGTGCGCGTACGGTGTCAGCGGCTCCCCGAGGAGCGGGTCGCCGTCGTTCCAGAGGGCGACGAGCCCGAGGTTCTCGGCGGGTGCGTAGACGGCGGAGCGGTTGCCGACGACGATCGCCGGACCGTCTCCGGCCGCGAGGAGGGCGCGGTAGCGGTCGGCGTTCGGCTGCCGTGCGTCCCACCGGAGCACGCGCTCGGGCGGCACGAGGCCGCGGAGCGCACGTTCGAGCTGATCCTGGTCGCGGTGGTCGGGGGCGACGAGGATCGCCGTGCGTCCTCCCGCGAGGGTGCGGACGGCGGCGCGCGCGAGGAGGTGCGCCCAGCGCGCCGCCGCGCCGCCCGGCCCCGTCGCGACCCCCGGCTGCACGCGCGGAACCATGCGGCTGATGAACTCCTGTGCCTGCACCACGGGCAGCGCGTTGGGGTCGTAGCCGCTGAGGCAGGAAGCGATGTCGGCGAGGGCGGTGTGGGTCATGGGCAT
>Ga0065721_10051832_pt1 | contig 13429 bp, 9 predicted proteins | sample Mesricmetagenome_FD_59108 | JGI IMG/M metagenome (GOLD analysis project Ga0065721, IMG submission 59108) | Mesophilic microbial community from rice straw/compost enrichment Sample: eDNA_1 v2 (version 2) | ecosystem: Engineered > Solid waste > Grass > Composting > Bioreactor | place: USA: Davis... | reverse complement strand
CCCGCCGGTGACGATCACGACCGCCGTCATCGACGACGGCACGTCGAGGGGCAACGCGTTCAAGCCCGGAGAGTCCATGGAGGACAACGCGAATATCCGCTGGATGAAAGAAAACATGGGCATCGAAGTGAAATTCGATTTTATCGTCACGAAACCGGAAGATTACGATACGAAGCTGCGTCTGCTGCTTTCCAGCGGCGGCAAGCTGCCCGACGCGTTCGCGGCCGGGAACGACCCGCTGCAAAGCCTGCTCGCGGCCGACAAGCTGATGCCGCTGGACGAAGCCATCGAGAAGTACGCGCATCCCGAGTACAAGAAGCTGATGGAGACTTATAGCTACGCCTTGGGCGAAGTCAAGAAAGACGGCAAGATTTACGGTTTGCCGGCCTTCTTCATGGGCGACGAAGGCACCGTGATGTGGATTCGCAAAGACTGGCTCGACAGTCTGGGCCTGGAACCGCCCAAAACCTTGGACGATTTCGAAAACGTTATCAAACAATTCACGGAGAACGACCCCGACAAGAACGGCAAGAACGACACGATCGGTCTGGCCGTGCCGCTTAAAGAAGGGCCTTGGACTTGGATGGGCCAGACGGACGCGATCGTCGCCGCTCTCACCGAGCAAATGATCAATACTTACGACGTTCGCTTGTTCTGGAACAAAGGCGCGGACGGCAAGCTGAGCTACGGCGCGATCCATCCGGACGCCAAACTGTACCTGCAGAAGATGAGAGATTGGATGAGCAAAGGCTACCTGGACAAAGAAGCCGGGATCAAGGATCCGTCCAAAGCTTCCGAATTGGCGGCCGGCGGCAAGGCCGGCATCATGTTCGGACCGTTCTGGATGGGGGATTGGCCGCTCGGCGACGCGACCAAGAACGATCCGAAAGCCGATTTCCGGCCGTATCCGCTCCCGGTCGGTCCGACCGGCTTGGTCGGACGCGCGGAGAAGCCGCTGACCCAGGGCTTCACCGTATTCAGAAAAGACTTCGAGAATATCGAAGCCTGGTTCGCCTACTTCAACAAGATCTTCGCGAAAAAGTTGGAGAAGGAAGGCGATCCTTACTTCGATCCGAGATGGAAGGACGGTTACCACGAAGGATACGATTACGTGAGGTTCGACGGGAAGGTCGTCAAGGGCAACTACGAAGCGGCCGGCGTTCCGGCCGATCAATGGCCGCTGAAAGACGGCGGCACGATGGACATTCGCTTCATGATGACGAATATTCTCGGCAACTTTACGAGCATTCCGAACTCCAACGCCGAAGCGGTCAAGAAGTTTCTGGCCGATCCGAACGCCGAGCCATTGACGGCGATGGAGTTCGACGTCAAGCAATTGAAAGAGAGGCAGTTGAACGCCGCGGGCGTTCGGATCAACCAGCAAGTCCGCGAAGGCAAAAACTATTTTACCGGTCCGATGACCCCGACGATGAAATCCAAAGGCGAATTGCTGAAGAAGCTCGCGACGGAAAGCTATCTCAAAATCATTTACGGAGAAAAACCGATCGAGTACTTCGACGAATTCGTGAAGCAATGGCTGAATAACGGCGGCCAGAAGATTACGGAAGAAGTCAACGAGTGGTACGCGAATAACCAGTAAGGGAAGACGGGGGAGAGGGCGGCCTTGGCTCGCTCCTCCTCTATTTTCCGATGATAGGGAGGTCCGTAATGGCAGCGTATTGGAGAAAAACTTGGCCGTTTCATGTGCTATTGTTGCCGGCCCTGGCTTTAGTCGTCTTGTTTCAATACGTTCCCTTGTTCGGAGCCGTCATCGCCTTCCAGGACTACGAGCCGTGGCTGGGAATCCAAAACTCTCCGTGGGTGGGCTTGGCCCATTTCCGGTATCTCTTCACGTATCCGGACGGCAAACAGATCATCTGGAATACGCTGATCATCTCCGCGTTCAAGTTGACCGTGAATTTAGGCATTCCGATCGTCTTCGCCCTGTTGCTCAACGAAGTCCGCAAAACGGCGTTCAAGAGAATCGTGCAGACGCTCGTTTATTTGCCTCATTTCCTGTCCTGGGTCATCCTGGGCGGCATATTGATCGACATCCTCTCGACGGAGGGCGGAATCGTCAATCGCCTTCTGAATTCGTTCGGCCTCCCGAGCGTCTTTTTCCTGGGCGACGGCCAATGGTTCCGGTTTACGGTCGTGGTCAGCGACGTGTGGAAAGAATTCGGGTTTTCCGCGATCGTGTTCCTGGCTACGTTGGTAGGGATTAATCCGGCTTTGTACGAAGCGGCCGAAATCGACGGGGCATCCCGGTGGCAGCAGGTCCTCTCGATCTCCGTTCCTCTGATGATGCCGATCGTGATCGTCGTCGCCACGTTGTCGCTCGGTCGCATACTGGACGCCGGATTCGATCAAATTCTGAATTTGTACAATCCGCTCGTGTACTCCCACGGCGATATCATCGATACGTTCGTCTACCGGGAAGGCTTGAACAACGGCCAGTTCAGCTTCGGAACGGCGGTCGGTCTCTTCAAGTCGGCGATCGGCTTCGTCTTGATCGTGATCAGCTACAGAATGGCCTACAAGCTGGCCAACTATCGGATTTTCTAAGGAGGAACGCCATGAGATATCGCTCTAGAGGATATACGGTATTTACGTTCTCGAACACGATCTTTCTTAGCCTGCTGTCGCTCGTGTGCGTGCTTCCTCTCCTTCACGTGCTCGCGCTGTCCTTCAGCTCCCGGGCCGCGGCGACGGCGAACATCGTCAATTTCTGGCCGATCGGCTTTACGACCGATGCTTACGTGAAGACGCTCGGCAACGAGATGTTCCTCCGCTCCCTGTGGATCGGCCTGGAGAGGACCGCGCTGGGCACGGCAATCTCGATGGCCGTCGTGACGATGGCGGCTTACAGTCTATCCAAGACCGCCCATAGATTTCCGGGACGCCAAATTTACATTTGGGTATTCGTTTTCACGATGCTGTTCTCGGGAGGATTGATCCCTTCCTATGTTTTGATCAGCAAGCTGCACCTGATCGATCAAATTTGGGCGTTGGTCCTGCCTTCGGCCGTCAGCGTCTGGAACATGATTCTGATGCTTAATTTTTTCCGGACGATTCCGCAGGATTTGGAAGAGGCCGCCTATATCGACGGAGCCGGCCATCTGAGAGTGCTGTGGAGCGTGTACTTGCCCGTATCGATGCCGTCGATCGCGACGTTGTCCTTGTTTACGATGGTGTTCCATTGGAATTCCTGGTTCGACGGCATGATCTACATGACCAAACCGGAGGGCTACCCGCTCGCCACGTATTTGCACTCGATGATTGTTAGTGACAACCTGTCCAGAGTCGGTGTAACATTGGAAAGCATAGAGAATTTTTCCAACCGAACAGTGAAATCGGCGCAAATCTTTATCGGAGCGCTGCCGATTCTGCTCGTTTATCCGTTCTTGCAAAAATATTTCGTAAAAGGAATCGTCCTTGGCTCGGTGAAGTCATAGAGGATTTCGTCCGGCATCCCCAATCGATTCGAATCGGGTGAGTCCCCATGCTGAAGATCAGACGAGGAACGGTCGGCAGAATGAACATCTTTACGAAAATCATGATCGTCATCGTGCTGATGCTGATCCCGATCTTCGTCATCTATAATTCGTCGAACGAGACCAGCACCGACGTCGTCGAGCAAGAGCTTCTTCAGGTCAACCTGAATCGGACCCGGTTTTTCGTGGAGCAGATGGACGTCGAGGCGGATCGTCTATGGAGAGCCGCCTTCGTCGTCGCGACGGATCCCGACGCGTTGCAGCTGCAGCTCCGGTCCTCCGTCGAACCCGACTATTCCCTGTTGGCGTCGAAGAGGCTGCTGCTGCAGAAGCTCGATATGCAGTCGACCTCCTTCGAATGGGTCAACGACTTTACCGTATACTCTCCGCAATCGAATGTCGCCATCTCCACAAATTTGAAGCAATATTACGATGCGGACTATTTCCGAAACGCGAGCGAGCAGCGCTGGGATTATCGCGTCATCGTCACGGAACGGGGGCCGGAGCGGGCGTTCGTTCGCCACCTGATTACCCCCTTCGAATCGCTGTCCAAACGGAAGGATCCGAATCTGTACGTCGAAGTCACGTTCACGGCCGCCAATCTCGTGAAAATGCTCGAAAGGTTTATGCAAGGAGGCGTCGGACAGCCGTTCCTCTACCATCCGGACTTCGACCCGATCATGCCGCGGGAGCTCGATCCCGAGCTCATCGGCGCCATGGCGGAGCAATTCGATCTCATCAAAGCGCGGAACGGGGCCGAAGGCTCCATTAAGATCGCCTTTCGGAACGAACCGTATCTCGTCAACTACGTCGCCTCCTCCTCCTTGGGCTGGTATATGGTCGATTTCCAGCCGATGAAAAAGGTGCTCGCGCCCATCGATCACAGCAAGCGGATGTTTTATGCCGCGGGTTTGCTCTTATTGTTGATGGGCATCGCCTCGGCGGCCTTGTTGTACCGCAACGTGCAGAAGCCGATCAACGATCTGATCCGGGCGGTGAAATCGCTCCGGCGGGGCGCGTACGATCATCGGATCAAGCGCGGACCGAACAACGAGTTCCATTATTTGATCGAGCAGTTCAACCTGATGTCCGAAGACATTCAGACGCTGATCGATAAGGTGTACGCCGAGCAGCTTCATGCCAAAGAATCGTCTCTTAAGCACCTGCAAGCGCAGATCAATCCGCATTTTCTGTATAACAATTTCGCTTACATTCAAAGCATGGCGCAATTGGAACGGACGGAAGTGATCGTCGCCTTCACGCAGCACCTGAGCCGGTACTACCGTTACACGACCCGGACGGAGCAGCAGCTGACCCTGCTCTCCGAAGAAATGGATTTGATTCGCAATTACTTGGAGATCCATCGAATGCAGTCCGAGCGCCTGCATTTTCATGAACATATCGAAGCGGGCATGCTGTCTATTCCTCTGCCCCGGCTTTTGCTTCAGCCGCTTGTGGAGAACGCGATCGTGCACGGCATGGAGGGCAAAAAAGGGAAATTCGAGATCGTCATTGCCGGCAACAGGACCGAGGACGGCTTCGAGCTCGTCGTGGAAGACAACGGCATCGGATTGCCTCATGATGAGCTGGAAGCTTTAAGATCCTCCTTGCAGTCGCATGCGAGCGCGGATCGGAGCCTGGGGCTGCGAAACGTTCACCAACGCCTAAGGCACTACTTCGGGCCGTTCTCGGGGCTTCTGATCGAACGCTCCTCTCTAGGCGGTCTTCGCGTAGGGTTGGCGATTAAGGACGGAGGCGATTCCGATGTTGGAAGTTCTGATCGTGGACGATATCCCCTCTCAAGTTGACAGCTTCGCCGCAACGATTCCGAAGGACGAGCTGGGGATCGCCCGCATTCATAAAGCCTACTCCGGCGAAGAAGCCTTGAAGCTCTACCGGGAACAGACGATCCACATCGTCATTACGGATATCCGGATGCCGGAGATGAGCGGAATCGAGCTCATCCGGGAAATCCGCGAAATCGGGCGCAAAGTCAAGATCGTCGTCATCTCGGGGTATGCGGACTTCGAATACGCGCAAAGCGTCGTCCCGTACAATACGTCCGGTTACTTGATGAAGCCGGTCAACCCGGATCAGCTGCGGGAGACGCTGGCCAAATTAACCGAAGAAATCGCCTCCGAGACGAAGCAGCAGCAACAGCAGCATCGCGACGTATACGCATTTCGCGAAAATTTGCCCGCGCTCCAGGGCGAGCTGCTGAATCGCCTGCTATACGGCAAAGGGATCCCGAACGCGGAGCTGGAGCGGAAGCTTTTCCTGTTCAACCTGCCGTTCTCCCTGCGGCAGAACGTCGGCTTGTTCGTCGTAAGGCTGGAGGGGAAGCTTCAGGAATACGATAAAACGGATAAAGAGCTGATCGAATACGCGGTGACGAACATGGCGGAGGAATTGTTTCGGGACGCCTTCCGTCTGTGGTTCTGCCGCGATCCGAACGAATATCTCGTCTTTATCGCGTCGGCCAAGGAGGAATCCGAATCGAACGAGCGGACGGTTCGGAATGCGCTGGACGTCCGGGCGGCCGCGCTGAAGAAGAAGGCCGAAACCCTGTTGAGCGGCGGCATCTCGGTCGTGCTGGCCGAGAACCGGGCGTGCTTCCCCGAAGGCGTGCCCGGCCTGTACCGATCGGTCATCGACGGCATGAAGGGGCTCGAAGAGACGCGGCAAGGCGTATTCTTGCGGATCGCGGGCAATCCCGATCGGGTTCGGATCGGAACGCTGACGTCGCTGTATCGGCCTCCCCTGCTGATTCACTTGCTCGATACGGGGAACTGGACGCACGCGGAGGAAAAGCTGATCGGCATTTTCGCCGAGCTGAGAAGCGTGAACTCTCCTCCCGAGCACGCCAACGAAGCCTATTTCGCCATCGCGGGGGCCTACCAGTACATGGCGCACAAGAACGGAAAGCTGCTTAGCGAATTCGGCTCGTCCTCGTTCGGTCTCATGCCGGCCGCCCCGTCGCTGAAGCAGCTCGAGAAATGGGCATTCGCCATCCTTCGAAGATTCAGGGAGCAGTCGGAGGATTCGCCCGAGAAGCAGAGCGGATTCGTCGACAGGGTCCATGCGTTCATCGAGGAGAACTTGAACGATAATTTGTCGATTCAGACGATCGCGGCGCACGTCGGTCTTCATCCCGCCTACTTGTCGAGAGCGTACCGGGCGGAAACGGGAAACAATCTAAGCGATTATATTTTACGGCATCGGATGGAATTGGCCTCGTATATGCTGCGCAGCAGCGACAAAAAAATATACGAGATCGCCCAGATGATCGGCTATCAGGCCGTGCCGCATTTCATCAAGCTGTTCAAGGCTTACGCGAACATGACCCCGCAGGAATTCCGCGATCGGACGTGCCGGGGGGATCTGAATTAACCGAAGGAGAGAAAAAAGCGGGCGGCCTCCCGCGTTGGAGGCCGCTCGCTTCGATTGGACGGAGGGCGCCGTCCTTTACTCGCCCGTTCGCAAAGGAATGACGATCTCCGCCCGGATCCCTCCGCCCTCCCGCCGCTCGTAGCGCAAGCCGTAGCCCTCGCCGAAGTGCAGCCGGATCCGCTGGTGGACGTTGCGGATGCCGTAGCCTTTGTCTTCGTCCGCTTCGCCGGAAGCGATCCGGTTCAGCCGATCGAGCTCGACCGGCAAGAAGCCGTTGTCCTCCACGGACATTCGGATGACTTCCTCCTCTCGCCGAACGCGGATCCGGATCTCGCCTTCTCCGTCCATGCCGCTGACGCCGTGGAAGATCGCGTTCTCGACGAGCGGCTGCAGAATGACCTTCGGCGTCCGGTAAGGCAGAGCGGCCTCGTCGATCTCCCAATGCACCTGGAACGTGTCCGGATATCGCTTCATTTGCAGCCGGCTGTACGCTTGAACGTGCTCGATCTCTTCCCATACCGAGATGATCGTCTTGCCTTTGCTGAGACCGATCCGCAGCAGCTTCGACAAGTCTTTGACCATGTCGCCCACGTCCGCGTTTCCGCTGTCCAACGCGTACCAGTAGATCGAGTCCAACGTGTTGTAGAGCAAATGCGGGGTAATCTGGGAATGCAGCGTCGTCAGCTCGTTCTCTTTTTGCTTGATTTCCATCAAGTAATTGTCTTCGAACGATTGGTCCAATCTTCTCGTCATTTTCAAGAACGCCCCGTACAAAACGCCGAATTCGTCCGAGCGCGGCGGATCGCCTCCGAGCTCCAGCTTTTTGCCCGGCTCGTAGATTTTCGTAATGGCGACCAGGCGGCCCAACGGCTTGACGATGATCCGCAGGAGATAGAGAACGAAAAACAGCACGAAAGCCAAATAGATCGCGGAAACGATCAGCAGCAGCCAGCGGAAATCCGTCTGATTGCCGGTAATCGAATCCAGCGGAATCTGGTAGACGAGGAACGTATCGAAAGCGGAACGGCGGGAGAAAGCGAATAGCCAGCTCTTGCCGTCCTGCTTCGCGAAGTAATACCCTTCCGTTTCCTTCTTGAGCCGATCCGGCACGCCGTCCAAGCGAAGATCGGGCGAACCGGCGTTCATCAGCAGCTCGCCCAGCTCGTTAAACAGGAAAATGCCCGCGTTGTCCGGAAGCCGGACCGACACGAGATCGCGCGTGAGCAGCACTTTCAGGTTCGACACGACCAGGTAACCGATCGCTTGGTCGTACTTCTGCGGGTTCAAAATGCTGCGCGTAAAGCGGATATCTTCCGCCCCGTCCTCCGAACGGAACAAGCGGAAAGTGCCCGCTCCCTTGGCCTGCAACGCTTGCGCCGTCCACTCGGGCGGACGCTCTTCCCCGGGGCCGAGATAGCTGAAGCCCTTCTGCTTCCCCGACAGATCGATCGGCGGCTTTCGGCCTTCCGCGTTCGTCATGAACACCGAATAATCGGTGCCGTCCGACGACCATCTCTCCAGGATGGCGTCCGCTTCCCGGATCTGCCCCAGCGTCTCGATTCCCGTCCAGAACGAGCTGCCCGCCGAGCCGAAAAAATGATTGTCGAGAAACGTGGCCGTCTTGTTGTTCACCGAGGCCATCGTTTTCTCGATCGTCAGATGGTTTTGCATCGCGAGCTGCAGCGTCGTCCTGCCCCATTCGTCCCGAATCGAGTCCGAGGCTTTGAAAGCCGAGAACCAGCCGACGACGAGAAACGGACAAACGATGAACAGGGCGAACGCCAGCGTGACTTTGACCTTGAGCTTCAGTCCGCTCCCCCCTGACTTTCTTTCCGGTATTCGGCCGGGCTAACCCCCGCGTAACGCTTGAACATTCTGCCGAAATGCTCCGGGGATTCGTACCCGACCTCGTACGCGACCTCGTACCTTTTCTTGTCCGTCGTCTCGAGCAGGCGTTTGGCTTCCTCGATCCGCAGCCCGGTCACGAAATCCCACAGGTTCTGGTTCGTCTCCTGCTTGAACAGATAGCCCAAATAAGCCGCGCTGAAATGCACCTCGTTCGCGATGTCTTGTATTTTCAGCGCGGGGTTCCGGTAATGCTCGCGAATAAAGCCCTTAATTCTGGCCAGTATCGTCCGATCCCGCTCTTGGACGAGCAGGCGCGCCGTCTTGACCGTCTCTTGGACGTAATCCTCCAACAGATCGATCCGGCGAAGACCGGCGGCGTTCCGGAAATAGACGTCCGGATCGAAGCGCTGGAGGGAGATCGTCCTGGCCGGACCGTATTCCAGCAGCCAGCCGTACAGGCGATAGACCAACATGCCGAAATAGCTGTTGAACAGCTCCTCGGCGTCGCCAAGCTCGGATAACGGCTTAACGACGGGGCGCGCGTCGACGGGCAAAGGCCGGTCGAAGCCGTTCTTCAGCGTCCGGATGAAGTCGTCGACCCGCGCGACCCATTCCACTATGCTTAAGTTTTCTTGCGCTTTGACGTCCTCGTAGTAAAACACTTTGTGGTTCGGATGAAGATTCCTCCACTCCGCCGCCCGGTCGGCTTCCTCCATCAGCTTCGGCAGCATGAGCACGTCCGAATGCAGCGAGCTCATGCCGATCGTCGCTTCCACGTTCAAATACTGCTTCAAGTTCAACTGAATCATCTGACCGATCAGATGCAGCTGGGTTTTGACGTCGTATCGCCGTTCGGCGTTCTCCCGCTCGCACAGCCGGAATATCCCGACGAGCCCGGTGCCGAAGCCGTTCAAGATCCAGCCGTTCCATTCCGACAAGCTTTCTTCCAATAGATTGACGGAAGCGTATTTCAACAGCTTCCGATCCAGCAGCGTCACGTCCCGGTGGCTGAAGCCGCCCCTGCTCAAATCCAGGCGGACCGAGACGACGCCGAACCGGCGCCCGCCGCCGCTCTCGCCTAGTCTCGCCAGCAATTCCTCGTAATCCTTCTTCGAGAGGCTCCCTTCGGTTACGAGCTCCATCAGCAATTCGTTGCGTCCGGTCGCCTCGTCGGCCTCCCTTTCCCGCTCCTTAAGCTCTCTCGAGAGCTTCAACGACTTCTTCCCGGCTTCTTCCTTCTCCCGCAGCACGCGGCGAACGACCCGCAGCAAGTCGTCCCGCTCCACCGGCTTCACCAAGTAATCCTTCGCTCCCAAACTGAGCGACTTCTTGGCGAAGTCGAATTTCTCGTGAGCCGAGATGACGACGACCGGCAAGCCGGGCTGCTCCATGTAGACGGTCTCCATCAGCTCGATACCGCTCATGCGGCCCATCTGAATATCCGTCAGTACGAGGTCGAACGCGTCCATGCGCAGGTAATCGATCGCCTCGAAGCCGTTCAGCGCCGTCTCGACGCCGGCGATGTTCATGTCCGAGCCCAGAAGGAAGTTTTTGATTCCGATGCTCACTCTGGGTTCGTCGTCCACGACCAAAATTTTGTACATTCGGATTCCCCCGCTTCGCCGCAAAGCTGATCGTCCCATCTCAGCTTACCTCATCCGTCCCGTCTTTGGCGATGATCAATCCGCGCGAAACTGTGATGCATTTCGGGAAGCGGGGTGTCCATGACGAATAGCCCTCGGCGCCGCTCGCGCAGGGCATGGGCAGGAGGAGGCGAACGGACCCGACTTGAGATCCGATCATCCCGGAATCCCTATCGCGGCCTCAAGAATCGTTTCCATCGCAAATTCGACGCAACCCTCCCTTATCTCCTAACCCCTTTACGCTAAAAAAGCACCCCGCAAAGAAAACGTCTAGCGTCCGCCTTTGCGAGGCGCTTCCCCGTCAGTCGATGCAGGATCAAATAGCCATGTTCCTCCACACCATCAAAGCGGCTCCGGTCGCGACGGCGTCTTCCCGCAGCTCGCCCTTCGTAAACGACGGATCGTATTCGGGGAAGTAGTATACGTTCCTGCGCGCGATCTCGATCGCGGTCTCGTAGAACCGTTCGTTCGAAATGACCAAGCCTCCCCCGAGCACGACCGTCTCCGGATGGAACAGGTTGATCAGATTGGCCAATCCGATGCCGAAATAGACGGCGGACTGGCGGAACAGCTCCTCCACGGCCGGATTGTTCCGCTTAAGCTCCTGCAGCAGGAAGTCGAAGCCGATGCGGTCCGGCGGCACGCCCGGATTTTCCGACCAGTGGCCTCCGCCCATTTTCGCCAGCGACCGGGCTTGCTTCACGAGCGCTTGTACCGATACGAAAGCTTCGAGCGCCCCGAAATTGCCGCCTTCGTTCAAGCGAGGGCCGTCGGTCTGGATGATCATCTGGCCGATGGCGCCTTCCATGTCGATCGATCCGTGGATGATCTGACCGTAGGACATCATGGCCGAGCGCAAGCCCACCCCCGCGTGCACGTACAGCATGTGCTGCGGATTCGATTCCCGCATCGCCCACTGCTCGCCGATAAGCGCGGCGTTGGCGCCGTTCTCCAGCAGGGCGGGAATGCCGGTCTTCTCCTCGATCATGCGGCAGATCGGCACGTCGGCCCACCCCGGAGACGAAAAATACAGCGGTTTGACGATCGTGCCCCGTTCCCGGTCAAGCGGTCCGACGGCTCCGATGCCGACTCCCGCGACCTGGCTCGGTTCGATCTTGTGGTCTTTCAGAATCGCTTTCATGTTCGCGGCCACGTGCTCGACGACCCGCTCCGGGGTCATCGCCTCGTCCATGCGCCAGCGCGTGAACGACATCGGATTCATCCGCACGTCGAAGAAGCCCAGGGACGACGAGAACCTGGAAATTTCCAGCCCGAAGAAATATCCGTAACCCGGATTCGTCTCGTACAGAATCGGCCTTCTGCCGCCGCTGGACGGGCCGAACCCGGAGACGAGGATCAGCTTCTCCGCGACCATCTCCTCCAGCAATCGGGTTAACGTGCTGCTGGTCATGGCGAATCGCTCCGACAGCTCCGCCTTGGAGACGACTCCCTGCTCGGCGATATGGTAATAGATCAACCGTTTCGCGGACGGCAGACCTTTCGTTCGCTGCTGCATCGCATACCCTTCTTTTATCCAAGTAACCGCATAGGAAATAGAGTAAAGCTATTATACCCGATTTCTCCTGCCGCGGCTACCTTAGGGTTGCCTTGAAGCCCTCTTAATATTTTTACGGAAATAAGATCAATTATTCGCACTTATCACAAAGACTTATAGTCCATTTTTTCAAAACTTAATCCCAAAAAGAAATAAAGATGGTATACTGGTAGTCGTACAAGAAAGGAGGGTCGGCATGAACGCCAAACGGAAATTATTAGGTTCGATCTTCCTGACCTTTCTGAAAATGGGCCCCTTCACGTTCGGCGGAGGGTATGCGCTGATTCCCGTCATCGAGCGGGAAATCGTCGAGAAGCGCAAATGGCTGCATAGCAATGACGTCGCCGACATCGTCGCGGTGTCGGGTTCGGTTCCCGGCGCCGTCGCCGTGAATTCCGCCACTTTCATCGGCTACCGGCTCGCCGGGACCGGCGGCGCCGTCGCGGCGCTGCTCGGCATTTTCCTGCCGACGTTCGTCTTGATGATCGGGCTGTCGCTGATGTACATTCATTTAAAGGACAATCCGAAGATAGAAGCCGCCTTCCTCTCCATTCGGGCGACCGTCGTCGCGTTGATCGCCTACGCCGCCATCAAGATCGCCAAGACCGCCATCGTCGATTTCTCTACCGGCGCCCTCGCCGCGATCGCCGTCGGCCTTCTGCTGTCGGGATACGTGCATCCCGTCTGGCTGATCGCGTTCGGCGCCTTGTCCGGCATCGCCGTCGTGAAGGTCCGCGCTTTGCTCGGCAAGAAGACGAAGATCGATGAAGAGGAACCCGTCTACGACTACATGATCTAACTTCGACCTAATGGGGAATGGCTATGCTCATCGATTTGTTCTTGACGTTCTTCATGATCGGCCTCCTTTCCTTCGGAGGCGGTTATGCCATGATTCCGCTCATCCAGGAGGAGGTTCTATACCGTCATCGCTGGATGGATGCTTCGCAGCTGTCGGACATCGTCGCCGTCGCCGGCATGTCGCCCGGCCCGATCGCGACCAACATCGCCGTGGCCGTCGGGTACCAACAAGCCGGAACGGTCGGCGCGATCGTCTCGTCTCTGGCGATGATTCTGCCCTCGCTGGCGCTGATTCTCTTGGCCGGCAAGCTATTTTTCCGTTATCGCGACAACGAGCTGATCAAATCGTCCTTTTTCGGGCTTCGGCCGACGGTCGCGGGCATGATCGTCTACGCGGCCATCGTCTTCGCCCAGAATTCCGGAATCACGGCGCGGATGACTTGGTTCGCGTGGAGCCAGCTTCTGATCTTCGCCGGCTCTCTGTTCGCCCTGATTTTCCTTCGCAAGCATCCGTTCTACGTCGTGGTGCTCTCCGGTCTCGTCGGCATTGCCGTATACGGATAGGCCGCGACCTATCATTTCGAGACGACGAAAGGAGCCGATACTTTTGGAACAACAACCTCCCAAAGCCTGCTGCGCGGCCCGCAGAAGCGAGTCTTCCCCGAACGAGCCGTCCTTGATTCCCGGCGGGCCTGCCGCTC
>Ga0065721_10005562_pt1 | contig 13429 bp, 10 predicted proteins | sample Mesricmetagenome_FD_59108 | JGI IMG/M metagenome (GOLD analysis project Ga0065721, IMG submission 59108) | Mesophilic microbial community from rice straw/compost enrichment Sample: eDNA_1 v2 (version 2) | ecosystem: Engineered > Solid waste > Grass > Composting > Bioreactor | place: USA: Davis... | reverse complement strand
CCGGCTTCGCATCTTCACTCACCGGTATCCAGTCACCGGTTTCTTTGGCGGCATCGGCTTTGGAACGACTTTTTTGTTTTTCCATCTCCACGGCGAAACCTTTTTCATCCACGGAGATGCCATTCTCACGGGCTATCAATGAAGTTAAATCTAAAGGAAAGCCGTACGTGTCGTAAAGTTCAAACGCCTGAGGTCCGGAGATCACATTTCCCTTCAGTTCAGCCTGAATGGTCTCGATGCGTTTCAATCCCTTCTCAAGCGTTCGCAGGAATGCTGCTTCCTCCTCGAAGATTACTTTTCCAACATAATCTTTCTGGCTCTCGAGTTCAGGGAAAACATTCCTGAGTTGATTTCCGAGTACGGGTACAAGTTTGTAAATGAACGGCTCCTTGAAATTCAAAAACGTATAACCGTAGCGTACACCTCTGCGCAGAATGCGGCGGATAACATAACCGGCTCCGGTATTCGAAGGGAGCTGGCCATCTGCGATCGCGAAAGCCACAGCTCTCACGTGGTCGGCGATTACGCGCATGGCGATATCGGTTTTTTCATCAGCCTTGTAGGCGATGCCGGAAGCTTCGGCGACAAAATCGATCAACGGCGTAAAGACATCTGTGTCGTAGTTGGACGTCTTTTTCTGAATGGCCATACACAGACGTTCAAAGCCCATGCCGGTGTCGACGTGCTGCGCAGGAAGCTTTTCGAGTGAGCCATCCGCCTTGCGATTGAACTCCATAAACACTAGGTTCCACACCTCGATGACCTGCGGGTGCGATTCGTTCACAAGTTCACGGCCGGGTTTCTTTGCCACCTCCTCATCCGAACGAAGGTCGATATGTATCTCCGAGCACGGTCCACATGGGCCTGTTTCTCCCATTTCCCAGAAGTTGTCCTTTTTGGAGCCATGAAGAATCCGGTCTTCAGCGATAATTTTCTTCCAGTAATCATACGCCTCCTGATCGACGGGAAGGTTTTCATCCTTGTCGCCTCCGAACACTGTCACATAAAGCCGGTCTTTCGGAAGTTTGTATTCCTCGGTGAGCAGTTCCCACGCCCATGCAATCGCCTCTTTCTTAAAGTAATTTCCGAACGACCAGTTCCCAAGCATTTCGAACATGGTGTGGTGGTAGGTATCAATACCCACTTCTTCGAGGTCGTTGTGCTTGCCGCTGACGCGAAGACACTTTTGTGTGTCGGCGATACGGCGTGCAGGCGGCGTGCCATTGCCCAGGAAATAGTCCTTGAATTGAACCATGCCCGAATTGGTGAACAACAGCGTGGGATCATTTTTCAGAACCAGCGGGGCGGAAGGAACTATGGTATGCTCTTTTTTGCGAAAAAAATCTAAAAACGTCTGACGAATCGAACCCGAATCCATGATTGTGATATGGCGTTAATTAAGTAACTGTATGGTTAGTAATGATTTAGCAGTAAAAAATCTTTAGCAAGCCACAAAATTAAGCGCTAACAAACAGGTTCAAGCAGGGAATAAGATAAATTTTAATCTTTTTAATGAATCCCGATGCAGGCACCTCAAGACAGATCAGCGGCTTCTGGAATTAAAGCAATTCGATGATCGACAGAATGTTTGATTCGTCCGGGGAATGGCTTTCACACCACTGAATTTCTGCTTTTATTTGCCGTGATATGCGTCTGCTGATTTTGCCCCTCATTCTGTTGTATTCAATCACATCTGCCCAGGTGACCGACAGCGTCAATATTCAGTCGGTTTCAGATTCACTGATGATGGAAGTTGAGATGGATTCGCTGACCTTGATACCCGTTCCCGACACGGTAACTACCATCGGCGTAGGAGATATAATGATGGGCACGAATTACCCAGAAGACCGGCTTCCTCCCGACGGTGGACATTTCCTTATGAAAGGTGTCGAACACATTCTTCGGGACGCAGACATGACTTTCGGGAACCTCGAAGGCGTACTGCTGGATTCAGGAGGCACACCCAAGCAATGCAAAGACCCTAAAGTGTGTTACGCGTTCCGGTCACCGGTGAAATACGTCGAACATCTGGTGTCGGCTGGATTTGATATGGTGAGCCTTGCCAATAACCACGCGGGCGACATGGGTGAAGAAGGACGATTAAGCAGCATGAAGACACTCGAAAACGCCGGCATCAGACACGCTGGTCAACTGAATCAGAAAACCGCCATTTTCGAGAAGGATGGCGTGAAGTGGGGTCTCGTTGCTTTTGCCCCGAATGCGAATTGTGTCCCCCTCAACGATCACGCCGGTGCCAGAGCATTGGTCCTGCATCTTGACTCACTGGTGGATATTGTGGTTGTTTCGTTTCACGGTGGCGCTGAGGGTGCCAAATTCCAGAACGTTCCGCGAACAGAAGAAATGTATTATGGCGAAAACCGCGGTGACGTGTACAAATTCTCCCACATGCTGATTGATGCCGGAGCCGATATCATATTCGGGCATGGTCCGCACGTAACACGGGCGGTTGAAGTATACAATAACCGGTTTATTGCTTACAGCCTTGGGAACTTTTGCACCTATCGCGGAATTAGTATCAACGGCGTCAACGGCCTTGCACCAATTGTAAAAGTCTTTACCGACCGCAAAGGAGACTTCATCAAGGCTGAAATTACTCCTACCATTCAAAGCTATGAACGAGGAGTACAGATTGACGAGACAAAACAGGTCATAAAAATTATTCAGGATCTTAGTAAAAAAGATTTTCCGGAATCGCCGGTCCAGATTGATGATAATGGTTTAATTACTTACCTTGCTAATTAACATGGCGTACAAAGAAAAGGAAATTGAAAAGCTCTACTATTCCATTGGAGAAGTAGCAGAACTATTTAACGTTGCCCCGTCATTGATTCGTTTCTGGGAGTCTGAGTTCGACATTATCAAACCAAAAAAGAATCGCAAGGGAAACAGACAGTTTACACGTGAAGACATCGACAATGTGCGGACGATCTATCACCTTGTAAAAGAAAAAGGTTTCACTCTTCAGGGCGCCAAGGAAATGCTGCGCAACGACAGCCAGGCTGTGCGCGACAAAATGGATATGATCGACTCGCTGAAGAAGGTCCGGAATTTCCTTGTGGAAATGCGGGACAACCTGCACTGATACTTGAATCCCTGGCCGGCTTTGTCGGCCTTTTTTTTATAACCGTTGTGTATTATGGATCAAAATCGTCTGGCTTTATTAGCCCTGCATTTCATTCCCGGTCTTGGAGATTATCTCATCCGTCAGCTGATCAGCTACTGTGGCTCTGCTGAAAGGATTTTCACCATGCCAAAAGGAAAACTTCTCAAGGTCCCCGGCATTGGTGATGTTACGGCAAAGGCCATTCGCAAGGGTGACCCCTTCAGGAAGGCCGAATCAGAAATTCGCCTTGCGGAAAAAAACGAAGTTCAGCTCCTGTTCTTCCTTGACAACGACTATCCGTCACGGCTGAAACAAATTAACGACGCCCCTACCCTGTTGTATGTGAAGGGCAAAGTCGACTTTGAGAATCCGAAAACTGTCGGCATTGTCGGAACACGCAAGGCAACAGACTACGGCAAGCGCTGCGTGGATGACCTGGTGGAAGGCCTTGTAGCCCACAACGCCTGCGTGATCAGCGGGCTCGCCTATGGGATCGACATTCATGCGCACCGCCAGGCGCTTACTCATAGACTGGCAACTATCGGCGTCATGGGCAGTGGCATCGACGTAATCTATCCCTCGGCGCATCGCGAGACGGTCAAGCGAATGTATGAACACGGTGGACTGGTTACTGAACACCCCTTTGGTACAAACCCCGACGCCCACAACTTTCCCGCCCGTAACCGTATCGTTGCAGGCCTGTGCGACGCTGTCGTAATTGTCGAAGCAGCTTCAAAAGGCGGTGCCTTGATCACGGCAGATATCGCCAACAGTTACAACAAAGATGTGTTTGCCTATCCGGGAAACATTGGTCAGACGTCCTCGGAAGGATGCAATCATCTCATTAAAACGAATAAAGCATTTTTAATCACGTCCGTGAAAGACCTTGAGTACCTGATGAACTGGAATGCAGCTACTCCGCCACCGGTGAAGAAATCCACCCTGGATCTGGCTGCGTTTGCCGAAGAAGAAAAGCCGGTAATACTAACTCTTGCCGAAAACAAAAATCAACTCATGATTGATGAACTCAGCTGGAAAACAGGATTGTCTATTGGTGAACTTGCCACCATCCTGCTTAATCTCGAATTAAAGGGTGTTATAAGCTCGCTACCCGGAAAGGTTTACAAACTTAAACGAGGGTGACGGCTTAATCACCTGTCTTGAGATTACACTTTTCGCGAATCACTTCGTAGGCTTTCAGATCACCAAGTTCGCCGGCCTTGCTAAGGTCAAGGCAGCCGCTGTTGAGGTCACCAAAATCTATTCGGAGAATGCCGCGTAAAAACCATGCATCAAAATCATCAGGTTTGATTTTGATGATCTTCGAACAATCGTTGATCGCGTCTTCATACGCCTGAAGAAACTGCTTGGCTTTTCCTCTGTTATAGTAAGCTTCTACGTAATTCTCGTTCAACGTAATCGCCGACGTGAAATCCGCAATAGCTCCATAGTAATCCTGAAGCTTCATCTTCACGTTACCGCGCGCAAAGAAAGCATCCGCAAACTTTGGATTTCTTTCGATAGCCAAATTGTAATCTTTCATGGCACCATGGCGATCATCAAAGTTGTCTTTGATATTTCCACGCAGGTAATACGCAGGAGAATAGTTTTTATCGAGTTCTATAGCTCTGTTAAGATTCAGGAGCGCATCCATATAGTCGCGCTTCTCGAAAGATTCCCGTCCCTTCTGAGTCAAATCTTTCGCATTCTGCGCATTCAGGCAAAGAGAGATTAAAAGCAGAGAAACCAGTATACCGCACTTCTTCATAATCTGGAGTTTCCCCAAAGTTACGATGGGCGATGCGGCCACATCTGACAAAGTAATATTTTCAACGCTTTGGGAATATTTCGGCTGCCAGGTTCAGCGCTTCCGCGAGCGCACCGTCATCAATGACCAGGATTTCCCCCGCTGATACGGCAACATCGATGATTTCTTCTGTGGCAATATTGCCCACCAGCTCAATTTTCGCCATCGGGCAACCACCAAAACCTTTCAACGCACCATCAAAACGCCGGCAACCTGCGTCGTAAGCCGCCTTGAGTTTCGCCCGCGCGTCTGTCGGTGCAGCATGTAAGTGCACACCAATTTCTGCTTCAGGATATGCGCTCAAGACTGACTTCACAGCGTTGTGAACCTCTTCCGGCGTCGCAGCACCTACCGTGTCTGCCAGGGAAACGACATCTGCACCTAGAGCCATAAGAATACCGGTAAACTGCCCTAACATAGCGGCATCATATGGATCGCCATAAGGATTGCCGAAACCCATACTTATATATGTTACAAGTTTCTTACCCTTCTTAAGACAGACTTCTTTTATCTGCTCCAATGCATTCAGTGCTTCAGAAATTGATTTGTTCGTATTGCGCTGCTGAAACGTCTCCGATATAGACAATGGAAATCCAAGAAATCTTATTTCATCAAAAAGAGCAGCTTCTTCGGCGCCACGCACGTTGGCAACAATGGCCAGTAATTTTGTCTTGCTCTCCCCTATGTCAAGTGAGCTAAGTACATCTTTTGTATCACGCATCTGTGGAATTGCCTTGGGAGAAACGAAGCTTCCAAAATCAAGCGTATCAAACCCGACCGAAAGTAGTTTATTCAGGTAACGTACCTTGTCACCAGTAGGAATAAACGCTGCGATACCCTGCATTGCATCACGCGGACATTCAATAATTTTCATTGAGAAAAAAGCGCATTATTTGACAGTAATATTACACTTATCTTTCATGATCATTCAGACGGTGTAACAAATAAAATTCACACGAAGTAAAACCATCCGTCATTTTTTGATCAGTGACCGATCCATTAAGCCGTTTAACTCCTTCTGCGGTGGAATTTTCCGTGAATAAACTAATATAGCTGATTGTTAAGAACTGAAAATTATGCCATTACCGGAATTATCGGGGACTCTTGGTATTCGAAACGCAGCCCATTTGCTGCGCAGAGCAACGTTTGGTGCTACGAAGGCAGAGCTTGAAACGTTTGCCGCTCTCACCCCTGCTCAGGCAACTGAGGCATTGTTCCATCAAACGCTTCCTGACCCGCAGCCGCCCATCGATCCAAAAACTGGTACTGAATGGATCTACTCAGGTGTGACGGATGCGAACAGTGAAGGATTCGAACTCGAAAACTATTACCTCGCATGGCATCTCGGACAAATGATGAGTGCCGGCGTTCCCGCGAACCTTTCGCTTGCGTATAGTGCACGGGAAAAAATCGTGTTCTTCCTGCATACCCACTTCACTACTATTAAGTCGAAAGTCTTTAGCGTTCCGGCGCTTTTCTTTCAGAACTTGCTCTTCCGCCAGTTCGCACTCGACAGCGACCTCGATGAGACTTATAACATAAAGAACCTTACCGTTAAGATTAGTGTCGACAACGCCATGCTCAGGCTTCTGGATGGTAACCAGAATGTGAAAGGAAGGGTCAACGAAAACTACGCACGTGAACTCCTTGAACTTTACACAATAGGTCGTGGACTTGCTGGTAAGGTACCTGACGGTCTTGCTACAGGTGACTATTATGTATTCACCGAACAGGATGTACAGGCAGCGGCACGCGTACTTTCCGGCTGGAATGCTGATCTTGATTTTGCCACGATTGATGAAGACACAGGGCTGCCCCGTGGTCGGGCCCGCGGTTCTGAACTGAATGCATCATCACATGACAACGATGTAAAAACATTCAGCCATCGGTTCAATTCGCAGTCAGTAATACCCGACCCGACACTACTGAACGGCACCAATCCTACTGAGGCCAGTGCACTTGACGAAATCCGACAACTGATTGACATTATCTATTCTTCAGAAGAAACGGCGCGCAACATCTGCTGGAAAATCTATCGCTTCTTTGTTCATGCTCCCCACGACCTCTGGGAGCCGGGTAACAAGGTTGCCTACATCGACGAACACATCATCACCCCGATGGCAGAGATGCTTCGTTCGAATGGTTACAAGATTCAACCTGTAATTGAAAACCTCCTTAGAAGCGAACACTTTTATCACTCGGGAAATGCGGAAGTTGTCGACGATAATTACGGCAGCATCATCAAGTCGCCTCTGGATCTCGCCGTTGGGACGCTACGAACCTTTGGTGTAACCGTTCCCGACATGAACACCGATGTTGATGGCTTCTATAGAATCACTGAATACCTCCTTCGCGTCGTCGAAGATCTCGGCATGACCTTTTACGAGCCATACGACGTGGCCGGCTATGAAGCCTATCACCAGTTTCCTATCTATAACCGCATCTGGATTACGCCAAACTCCCTGGCGAAGCGGTACGATTTCATAAGACATCTATTTCAGTACGAAATGCCCTCAACGGTGTCGATAGACGTACTCGAGTATGTCTCGGCAAACTTTTCGGCCGAGGCTTCGGATGCCCGACAGCTTATCATCGCGCTGGCCGGGACGCTCTTGCCAATGGCTGAGAATCTCACATTCGACGGGGATGCTGACGACAGCTCCACGCTGACGGCGCAACGACTGAATTACTTCATGGAACGCTTTCTCCAGGAGTTTGACGAGGCCTACTGGACAACCCGCTGGAACAATGGCGCTGGCGACCTCCGTGATCAGTTGATTTTCCTTTTCAACGCGATGCTGCAAACACCTGAATACCAACTTGCCTGAGGCTATGAAACAAAACCGTAGAAGTTTTCTGAAGAAGATGCCGTTCGCGATGGGTATTCCTATCACAATGGCCGGAATTCCCATTCGTGTCATGGGTGACAACCAGTTGTCGCGACTTGCCCGGGCTGCGTCAATCGAGGATCGTGTTCTTATCATCCTTCAGATGCACGGGGGCAATGACGGGTTGAACACCCTCATCCCAGTTGAAAGTTACGATCTCTATTATAGTAAGCGTCCCAATATTGCCATCCCTGCAAAAAACAGCCTGCGAAAGTATATTGAACTCGATCGCACGCTTCCTTCTAACGCGCAGGTAGGACTTCATCCTGATATGGTTGCTATTAAAGATCTGTATGACCGGGGACGGGTGAATATGATCCAAGGTGTTTCATATAAAAACAACAATGGATCACACTTCCGCGGCCGCGATATTCTTTTCATGGGAGGATCGTCAGAGGATTATTATTCTTCCGGATGGATCGGCCGGTATCTGCGTCAGGAAATTTCCCCTCAGCAATATCCGCAGAACTTCCCGAATGAAAGAATGAAGGATCCCCTGGCGATTGAAATGGGCAGCGACGTTTCGTTGATCTTCCACCAGGAAGGAAATATCCCGATGTCTATTTCCCTAAACGATCCGGAAGCATTTGCCAAACTCGTGGAGGAACTCGAAGGTTTTGTTGACGTCGATGTAGATCCACGGGGTCTGCCGCCGGAGTATCTCCGGGGCTCTGCATATTATGAAGAGCTGGACTGGATTCTTAGCCTGGAAGATAAGTCGAAGGACTATGCAGAGCGACTTTTTGAAGTATGGAAAGCCGGTCGTGAAACCTCCGTGACCTATCCTGAGAAATATCCTTATAACGCGCCACGCAACAGCTACCAAAACTCTCTCAGCCCACAGCTGAAACTTATTGCACGCATGCTCGCGGGGGGATGCAAGACCCGCGTATTCCTCGTCAAGATCGGGGGATTTGATACCCATGCGGAGCAGGTGGAAAGTTACGACACCACAATGGGGGCACACGCCGCGCTGCTGTACCACATATCGTCGGCGATGAAAGCCTTTCAGGATGACCTCCGGGCACGCGGTCTCGAGGATCAGGTGCTCACGTTCACAACCTCGGAGTTTGGACGGCGTGTTGAATCCAACGGAAGTTACGGAACAGATCACGGAACAGGTGCACCCGTGATGATTTTCGGAAAAGGCGCTAACCCCGGCGTGCTGGGCGAGGTACCCGACCTGAATGAACGAAACGTAGGCATGCAGTTCGATTATCGCCAAATCTATGCGAACATCATGCGCGACTGGATGGGTGTTAGTGACTCCGATCTCAATGAGATATTCCCTGGTATCATGACACCTGCCGGTACCTCCGATGGTGTCGTGTTTACGGAACTCCCTATAGCTCAGCGAACCATTACAAGTGCCGAAGGTTTTGTGAGTTCCCGTTTCGCCCTCGGAGATTGTTACCCAAATCCTGCAGTAACAGAAACTAAGGTTCCGTTTAAAGTGAACAACTCAGGAATCGTCGTCATCTCGCTGCTCGACATCAACGGCAACGAAGTAAAACGTGTTGTTGACGGACATTATAGTCCCGGCGACTACACGATCTCCGTCGACGTGACCGATATTAAACCCGGATCCTATGTATGCCTTCTCAAGGCCGGGGTCTTCCGCCAGTCAAAGAAACTAACCATTGTGGGATAATATGAAACGAAAGATCCTTATCGCAGTTCTTGTTGGCCTTTGCGTTTTCAGCGCGTCTGGTCAGAAAAGAAAAAGTCAGCCGGCTCCGTTCAACCGGAGTAACGACAAAAACAATGCGTTCCTCCACAAACAATGGTGGATCGGACTGAAGGGTGGTGTAAATCTGAGCAACCCCATAGTCGAAAACTCATTTGCTGTGATCACTCCTACAAACTACGACGGCACGCTTATCGGAAAGGAATACAAAACATTTGCTCCGTTGGGAGGCCAGGTCGCGCTCGAGTGCGCATTCTACTTTCGAGGATTCTCGATAAGTGTGCAACCTGGTTATCACCAGATGGGTGTTATTTACGGAAATCGTTTCAACTGGAGTGATCCTGAGCAATCTTCGATGCAGGTAGATTTATCATTCAAGCACTCCCACCGGATGGAATACCTCTCTGTTCCTGTGGTGCTGAAGTATGAATTCCCATTAAACCGTTTTTCTCCTTACGTTCAGGCGGGCGCTTATCTGAACACCCTCCTGAACGCTACAAAAGAGGTTACTCAAAGCGGTATCGACGAATCCGCCGGTGGCCCGAACCACTTCGAAAGTGAACCTATAAGTGTGGGAGCAACTGATTTGTTCGCCCGGCATCACTATGGTATAGTCGGTGGTGCGGGGGTCTATTTCACTCCAGGTAACGTACGCCTCAATCTCGATATCCAATACAGGTGGGCACTCACGTTGCTGAACTCCCCGTCAAACCGATACGACAACGATCGCCTTGTTGGCGTTGGGGATGCCATGGATGATCTTACGCTAAACAATCTTGTCATCTCTGCGGGCGTCATGTTCCCGTTGCGCTTCCTATCCAACGGGTTTAAATCAACTGTTAACACAAAGTAGTATGAAATTCATCGGACACCTTGTTCTCATGTGCGCGGCAATTGTTGTGTTCACCCGCTGTGCCGAAGAACCCTCTGAGCTTTCGCAAACCGAGAACTTCGTTCGTATCTACGATCACAATGGGTTCGCCGAATCGTTCTATCCGGTCGACATGGTACAGACACCTGACAAAGGTTTTCTTCTGGTAGCCGCACGCGACCGGCAGGTTGATCTGCCTCAGCCCGGCATTTACCTCCTCAAGGTTCGCGACGATGGTAGCGTTGAAAGGGACATCTTGATGGATCAAGCCTTTGTAAGACCCATTCCCGGCGTGTATGAAATCAATGGGAAATACTATTTTTTCTGTATGAATTCGACTTCGGAGGCGGTACTGGTAGAAACAGATGCGTCACTCGAGACTTTCAATTATTTCCCTACAGGTCTCTCTTATCCTGCAGCGACCTCCTATTCGACCGGAGATGGCTTTCTGTTATTGAGCTACGATCAGGTCGACAAAAAAACCCGGTTTTCGAAAGTCACCCCAACCGGGGGTGTGACGCTGACAAGGCGATTCAGGATCGCCGACAATGATTCCATGGAGGACATCATTATGCAACACTTCCTGAACACAGGTCGCCAGTTCCCTTTTGCTGTCGGAAGGTTTCCCAGTGGCGAGTACTACTTCAACGGATTTTTCGACTATACCTTCTCATTAGTGACTACACGCCTTCAGGGAGATGACGATGTATCTCACTTCATTCATGGACAACATGAGAACGGCGGACTCAGCGCAGTCGTTCCGCTTTCTGGCAACCAGTTCGCGACAGCGTACTTTAACTTTGGATCAAATTACTTCGTGCCCTCCGTCTCTCTTGGCGGTGCTCCTGGCACCATCAGCAATCTTGGAGGATACAATATGCGCGAGCTAGTTCCGGATGCCACTGTAGGCATTCAACCCATCACAGTTGATAATAAGTCTATCCTGATGTACAGCAGCAATGTGAAGGCAAAACAGATCGGACTGTTCTTCTACGATCAGACAAGCGGCGCGCTCGTGGGTACGCGGTACCTGGGTTTCTCCAATCCGTATGAGCTGGGGAAAAGTATTGCCACCGAAGATGGCGGCATTGCTGTCTGCGGCACAACCCACATCGCAGGAAGGTTCCCGCGAATTTGTCTGTTCAAAATCTCGAAGGAGGAGTTAGCTGGCAGTATCCAGTAACGAAGTTTCAAAACTCACATCAATAGGTTTTGTGTCATTTAAACCGGCTTGATCGCGTTTATTCGCTACCTTCGTGCGAAAAATTAAAGACACATGTTGGAGATCCTCGAGAATGTCAGTCTGCTTCCGTACAACACGTTTCACATTGACGCCAGGGCAAAGCACTTTACGAAAATTCGTTCCCTCGACGACCTTCGTGAGTTGCGCTCCTCGCCACTGTTCTCCCCGCTAACGCTTTTAATACTCGGCGGAGGCAGCAATGTTCTTTTCACACGCGACTTCCCCGGTCTGGCTGTCAAGAACGAAATCAAGGGAATTACTACTGTTAACGAAAATGCATCCAGCATAACCTTGCAGGTAGGCTCAGGAGAAAACTGGCATGAGTTCGTCATGCACTGTGTTGAACGAAACCTGGGTGGAATCGAAAACCTGTCGCTCATACCTGGTACGGTCGGTGCCGCCCCAATGCAAAACATCGGCGCTTATGGTGTCGAGGTTAAGAACGTCATCCGGCAGGTAGAGGCGGTGGAACTCGAGTCAGGACACGTCGTAAACTTCTCCAACGAAGAATGTCAGTTCGGATACCGCGAGAGTTTCTTCAAACATGCCGGGAAGGATCGTTACTTTATTTCAAGTGTTACTTTAACTCTCACAAAGAATAATCACTTATATAATACCAGCTACGGGGCGATCCGGGAGACGTTACAGGAGATGAACGTGGAGGAAATCTCGGTCAAGGCAATAAGCGATGCGGTTATTCGCATCCGAAAAAGTAAACTCCCCGATCCCGCAGTTGTCGGCAACGCAGGAAGCTTTTTTAAGAACCCGTCAGTTCCGTTGGAGCAATACGAAGACTTGAAGAAAAGCTTTCCATCAGTACCGGGTTTCATCGACCAGGGAAACATGGTAAAGATTCCCGCAGGATGGATGATAGAGCAATGCGGATGGAAGGGAAAAAAATTCCAGGACGCCGGCGTCCATCCATTGCAGGCTCTTGTGCTTGTGAATTACAATCAGGCGAATGGTAAAGAGATATGGGATCTGGCATGTAATATTCAGTCGAGTGTACATGAAAAATTCAAGATCAAGTTACATCCTGAAGTAAACATCATCTGACATACAGGATGACTTCTTCAAAAGTTATCTCAACAGTTCTTCCGGAAAAAAAAGTGAAACGAAAAAAATTTTTCGAAAAATTTTTTGGAATAAAATTTTTGTTATAACTTTTCGTATTGTTTAACAATAAATTCTAAAACGCTATGGCAAAAACAGCGAAGAAGGCAGCTAAGAAGTCTGCTAANAAGACAGCTAAGAAAGCTGCTAAGAAGAAGAAGTAATTAGGTAGNACCTAAAAACTTGCGAAGGGAAGTGATCACTCACTTCCCTTTCGTTTTTATAAACCTCCTCCAACATAGAAGATCTCGCTTCCACAAGCTAGCTTCCTTATCAGTCAGTCATTCTATATCCATCGGGAACGATCTTGGACTCCCTGACTACGCGAGGCCTGCGAAGTCCGAACTTCATCTCCAGCTCCATCGACCAACGCAAAGGTTGTCCTCTTTAACTTGACTCGCGAAGGTTCATGTCTGACATTGGTCATGATTTTAGTCATGACCTTTGCTAAGTGCGCTTCCGACCAGGTGAACATAAACTGTTAACACAACTACTTTCGGGAGGACAGCCGGCATCAATTTTTATAGAGTCTTCGTGATTTTGCTTCTGAAATGATTGAGCGAAGGAATTATCACGTTAGTTCATTCGGTTGCAGAAATATTGTAATGCAGGGGCTTGCCTACACGATTGAAGGCCCGTAACTTTCTTACTAAATATCGAAAAAAATAAAGACCATGGCAAAGACATCCAGTAAAT
>Ga0065721_10051831_pt1 | contig 13439 bp, 9 predicted proteins | sample Mesricmetagenome_FD_59108 | JGI IMG/M metagenome (GOLD analysis project Ga0065721, IMG submission 59108) | Mesophilic microbial community from rice straw/compost enrichment Sample: eDNA_1 v2 (version 2) | ecosystem: Engineered > Solid waste > Grass > Composting > Bioreactor | place: USA: Davis... | reverse complement strand
CTCGCCGCGGCGGGGTTTGTGGGCTCGGCGCTCTTCGGCGGCGTGGTGGGCTTCGGCGTGCAGGTGGGGCTGGAGTCCACGGGGATCTTCGGCACGACGCTCGACGCCGTGGCCGCGGAGCAGCGCGAGAACTTCGACAAGATCCGCCAGAAGCTGGAGGAGATCAGCAGGGCCGCGCCGGGCTCGCCGGAGGCCGCGAAGCTGCAGCGCGAGCTGGCCGCGCTGATGGCGCAGCAGGAAAAGCTCACCTCGCGCGCGGGCGACGAGCTGAAGGCGGCCCAGGCGGAGATTTCGCGCCTCCGCGACGAGGCGATCAGAAAGACCGGCTCGTCGTCGGGGGCGGATATCTGGCTGCTCAGGAACGAGGCGGTGGACGTCGGGCGGCGCGGGATCGTCCTGGCGCTGACGAACATCCGCGCGAGCGGGTCCTACGCGGACATCAACCTCAACGGCAAGTCGTACGCGCTCCGCCCCGGCGAGGTGGTGGAGTTCAAGGACGGGGACGCGACCTGCAAGGTGATCTACAAGTCGGGGGTGGCCAGGTCGGACGGACGGTACGGGTTCGACTTCGTGCGGGAGGCGCGGTGAGGAGCATCGGAGGCATGGGGAGATGAGCGACGCGCGGCGCGTGACGGTTTTCTGCGGGGCGAGCAGCGGGCGCGGCGGGGTTGAGGGCAAGTACCACAGGGCCGCGCGGGCGCTGGGGGCGGAGATCGCCTCGAGAAAGATGGGCCTGGTGTACGGCGGCGGCCGCGCGGGGCTGATGGGCGCGGTGGCGGACGGGTGCCTCGAGGCGGGGGGAGAAGTCACGGGCGTCATCACGCGCCTGCTGGTGGACCGGGAGCTGGGGCACACCGGCATCACGCGGCTCGAGGTCGTCGAGACGATGCACGAGCGCAAGATGATGATGGCCGAGATGGCCCACGCCTTCGTCGCCCTGCCGGGCGGGCTGGGCACGCTCGACGAGCTGTTCGAGATCCTCGCCTGGGCGCAGCTCGGGATTCACGGCAAGCCCGTGGGGATCCTGAACACCGGCGGGTACTACGACTCCATGATGGCCTTCCTCGATCACGTGGAGCAGGAAGGCTTTTTGAGGCTCAACCACCGGACGGAGATCGTGTTCGATCCCTCGGTGGAGGGGCTGATGGAGAAGGTGGCGGGGCTGATGAAGTGAGCGCCTTCTCCCCCCCTCCTCCCCCGGCCGCGGGGGACGGGCGGCGCGTCACTTGCCCTCGAACCAGTTCCGCCCGATGGAGGAGTCGGCCCTGAGGGGGACGGCGAGCTTCATCGCCGATTCCATGCGGGAGACGATGAAGGCGCGGACCTCTTCGGCGGCGGATTCGGGGGCCTCGAAGACCAGCTCGTCGTGGATCTGAAGGAGCATCTTCACGCCCGGCGTCGCGAAGCCGGGGGCGGACATCTCCCTGTGGATGTTGACCATCGCGAGCTTGATGAGGTCCGCGGCGGAGCCCTGCACCACGGAGTTGATGGCGAGGCGCTCGGCGAGCGCGCGGCGGGCGGGCTGGTTGCTGTCCACGTCGGGGATGGGGCGGCGGCGCTTGAGCATCGTCTCGACGTAGCCCTTGGCGCGGGCCTGGTCGATGCACTCCTGGAGGAAGGTGGTGATGCCGGAGAAGCGGCGCTTGTAGCCGTCGATGATCGCCGCGGCCTCCTTCTCGGGGACTTTCAGGCGCCGCGCGAGGCCGTAGGCGGTGATGCCGTAGACGATGCCGAAGTTGACCATCTTCGCGCCGTTGCGCTGGTCTTTGGTCACCCTGTCGGGCGTGGTGCGGTGGATCTGCGCGGCGACGGCGGTGTGGATGTCCACCCCCTCGTGAAAGGCCTCGATCAGCGCGGGGTCCTGCGAGAGGTGCGCGAGCAGGCGCAGCTCGATCTGCGAGTAGTCGGCGGTGACGAGCACCTTGCCTGGCGGGGCGATGAAGGCCTTGCGGATCTCGCGCCCGACCTCGGTGCGGATGGGGATGTTCTGCAGGTTGGGGTCGCTGCTGGCCAGACGCCCCGTGGCGGCGACGGTCTGGTTGAAGCTGGAGTGGATGCGCCCGGTCCTGGGGTGGATGGCCTCCTTGAGCGCGACGAGGTAGGTCGAGACGAGCTTGGTGAGCTGGCGGTACTCGAGGATGAGGCGGGGGATGGCGGAGTTGACCTCCTCCTCGAGCGCGAGCTTTTCCAGGACTTCCACGTCGGTGGAGTGGCCGGTCTTGGTGCGGCGGATGGACTTGAGGCCCATGCCGGGCGGGTCGTCCGTCGGCCTGTTGAAGAGCGCCGCGGCGAGCTGCCGGGGGGAGTCGGGGTCGAAGGTGCGGTGGATGCGCGCCAGGCTCTCTTCCCGGATCTGCCTGAGGAGCAGGTCGATCTGCTCCTGAAGCCGCAGGCGCTGGCGGTCGAGCTCTGCGGGATCGACGAGGATGCCGTTCCACTCCAGCTCGGCGAGCACCTCGACCAGGGGCATCTCGACGCCCTCGAAGAGGGGCGTCAGGCCCATCTCCTCGAGCCGCGGGAGCATGACGGCGCGGAGCTGGAGGGCCACGTCCGCGTCTTCCGCGGCGTAGCAGGTAGCCTGATCCAGCGGGACGGTGTCGAAGCAGCGCGCGTTCCTGCCGGTGCCGATGAGATCGGCGAGGGAGATGTTGGTGCGGCCGAGGAGGGCCAGGGCGAGGGAGTCGAGCCCGTGGGAGGAGCGGGAGGCGTCGATGAGGTAGCTGGCCACCATCGAGTCGAAGGAGAGGCCCGCGAGGCGCACGCCGTGGGCGCGGAGGACCTGGATGTCGAACTTGAGGTTGTGGCCGCACTTGAGGATGCGAGGGTCTTCGAGGATGGGCTTGAGCGCGGCGATGACGGTGTCGGCGTCCAGGTGCTCGGAGGAGGAGGGAGAGCGCGTGGGGATGTAGCACCCCGTGCCGGGCTCGATGGAGAGGGAGATGCCGCAGAGGAGGCAGTCGTGGGGGCTGAGGGACGTGGTTTCGGTGTCCAGGGCGAGGACGGGTGCGTCCTTGAGCCGGGCGACCAGGGCGTCGAGCTCTTCGCGCGTTTTGATGCAGGTGTACTCGCCCGATTGGGCCTTTTTCAGCTCGGCGGGCGTGGTGGAGGCGAAGAGGCCGCCCTGGAAGGGATCATCGTCCCTGGGGCGGGGCTTGCGCGCGGGGGCGCCGGGGCCGGGCATGAACGGGAGGGATTCGGGCCTGGCGCGGGATGAGTCGGAGGCGGGAAGAGGAGAAGAAGCGGGCTGGCCGAGCATCGCCTTCAGCTCCTCCTGGTAGCGGTTGAAGCCGAGCTCCTTGAGGATGGGAAGGAGCCTGTCGAGGCGGAGGTTTTCGACGCGGGCGTCGTCGAGGGAGAAGTCGAGGGGGATGTCGCAGCGGAGGGTGACGAGGGTCCTGGTGAGGGGGAGGTTCGGCGCGGCTTCGCGGAGCTTCTCGCCGCGCTTGCCCTTGACTTCGGAGGCCCTGGCGAGGAGGTTGTCGAGGGAGCCGTAGTCGCGGATGAGCTGCGCGGCGGTCTTCTCGCCGACGCCCTCGACGCCGGGGATGTTGTCCACGGCGTCGCCCATCAGCGTGAGCATGTCCACGACCTGGTCGGGGCGGAGGCCCGTTTCCTCCATGAGCTTCGCGGCGTCGAAGGGAGTATCGGTCTGCACGTCGAACATCTCGACGCGGGGCTCTTCGCCCGGCGGAGGGACGTCGAGGAGCTGCTTGAGGTCCTTGTCCTTGGCGACGATGCGGATGCGCAGGTCGGGGTGCTCCTCGCGGAGCCTGCAGACGAGCGAGCCGATCACGTCGTCGGCCTCGAAGCCCGGCGCGCCGATGAAGGGGACGCCGATCTCCTTCAGAAGATTGAGGCAGCGGTCAACCTGGGGCTTGAGGTCGTCGGGGGGCTCCCTGCGCGTGGCCTTGTACTCGGGGTAGAGCTCGGAGCGGAAGGTTTCCCTGTCGCCGCCGACGTCGAGGGCGAGGACGATGTAGTCGGGCTTGCCGGCCTTGCTGATGTTGGGCCCCTCGGCCTTCAGAAGCTTGAAGAGCATCCCGATGAAGCCGAACGTCATGTTCGTCGGCTCCTTCGTGACCGGGGAGGTCATGGGCGTGCGGATGGCGTGATAGGCCCGGAAGAACTGGGCGTAGCCGTCGATGATGTACAGGGTTTTGCCGGGGGAGGGGGAAGCCATGTGCGCACAGGGTAGAGAGCGAAGCGGGCGCCGTAAACGCGGCCGATGGTGAACGCGGAGGGCGCGGAGGAAAGGAACGGCGCGAAGAAAGAGCGGGGTGAGGGATTGCTCCGGCACGCGCGCCCCTCGTCCCGTTTCGGTTCAGACCCTCTCCGCGTTGAGCGCTTCGCGTCGTCGCGTTACCTCGGGGAATGACGCAGGTCGCGGTAGAAGTACGTCGTGCCGCAGGGGCGGCCGTCGGGGTAGAGGGCGAAGTTGGGGACATCGCCGACGCGGACCCAGCCGAGGCGTGCGTAGAGGCGGGCGGCGTCGCCGCCGGTCACGGCGTCGAGGACGAGGAGGGTTCGGCCCAGCTCGAGGGCGGCCTGTTCGACGGCGCGCATGAGGGCCGCGCCCAGGCCCTGTCGGCGGGCGCGGCGGTGCACGAGCATCTTGGCGACGTCGGCGCGGTGGGGCTGGTTCTCGGGCAGGTCAAGGATGAGCTGGACGGTGCCGCAGACGCCCTGCGCATCTTCCGCGACGAGGATCGCGCGGCGGCCTTCGTGAACGGCGTCGGCGACAAAGCGCCAGAAGGCAAGGGCGCGGTCGCGGGTGAGCGGGTGCATGAAGCCGACGGAGGCGCCGCCTTCCACGCAGTCCATCAGGACGTCGGCGAGCTGCCCGAGGAGGGTTTCGTCGAGCCGATCCGGCCTGCGGATGGAGGCGGCGGGCGTCATGACTTGGCTCTGGCTTTATCCTTCTCTTCCTTTTCGGCGCGGCGGCGCTTGAGCTCGGCGTCGATGAAGTCGGCGATCTCGCCGCGGAGGACGGCCTCGTAGTCGGAGGACTCGTGGCCGGTGCGGTGGTCCTTCACGCGGTTGTCGTAGAAGACGTAGGAGCGGATCTGGGTGCCCCAGCCGCGCTCGACGGCGCCGCCGGTGGCCGCGGCCAGCTCGCGCTCGCGCTTCTCCTCCTCGAGGGCCTGGAGCTTGGCCATGAGGACGGCCATGGCCTGGGCCTTGTTCTGAGGCTGGTCGCGGAAGGAGTTGGCGACGACCTGGATGCCGGTGGGAAGGTGCGTGATGCGGATGGCGCTGGCGACCTTGTTGACGTTCTGGCCGCCGGGGCCGGAGGCGCGGACGAAGGCGACGATCTCAAGGTCCTTCTCGGGGATCTTGAGCTCGGTTTCCTCGATCTCGGGGGTGACGTCCACGGTGGCGAAGGAGGTCTGGCGCTTGCCCTGGGCGTTGAAGGGGCTGACGCGGGCGAGGCGGTGCGTGCCGCGCTCGCAGTTGAGGTAGCCGAAGGCGTAGGGGCCCTTGACGTGGAGCGTCACGGAGTCGATGCCGACCTCGGAGCCGAAGCCCCGCTCGACCTCCTCCACCTCCCAGCCCATCTTCTCGCAGTAGTAGAGGTACATGCGCAGGAGCATCTCGGCCCAGTCGTTGGCCTCGGTGCCGCCCTGGCCGGCGGAGATGGTGAGGAAGGCGTTGCTGGCGTCGTGCTTGCCGCTGAGGAGGGACTGAAGCTCGACCTTCTCCATCCGGGGGCCGAGCTGGAAGAGGGTTTCGTCGGCCTCGGCGATGAGGTCCCTGTCGTTGTTCTCCTTGCCCATCTCGTAGGCGAGGCGGGCGTCCTCGAAGTCCTTGATGACCGAGGTGAGGGGGTCGATCTGGGCCTTCAGGTTCTTGACCTGGGAGACGACCTTGCGGGCGCGCTCCTGGTTGTTCCAGAAGTTCTCGCCGGCCATTTCGGCCTCGAGCTCGCGCAGGCTCTTGAGCTTCTGGTCGTAGTTAAAGAGAGTCGCGGATGGTCAAGATCCGCGCCTCGAGGTCGTTGATGATGGGCTGGTGTGCGTCGAAGTGCATGGAGGCGAAGTGTAGGGGGGAGAACAGGGACGTCGAGCCGGGGTCGCGGGGCCTGGGGCGGGGTGGCGGGTCGAAAGAGAGGCGGATCACCCGGTGTTCACGCGCGCCTCAACGGCGTGGCCGAGAGTCTGGGACGGATGAAAGCAACAGGGCACTTGGAAAGGAGTTCTGTCATGAGCAGCACGATGCTGAAGTGCGTGGCGGCGGGCCTGGTGGGCTTGGCCGGCGGGCTGGCGGGGTGCGAGCGCAGCCCCAACGACCAGTCGGCGGAGTTCCGGAAGGATCAGCTCCAGCGCGAGGCCGAGTTCCGCAAGGATCAGGCCGAGGACGCGGCCAAGCGGGCGAAGGAGCGGATCGAGGATCAGTCCGACGCCATGAAGGACCGGGTCGAGGCGGAGAAGGAGCGGGCGCAGCGCGAGGCTGAGCAGCGCAAGCGCCAGGCCGAGGAAGAGGCCGAGCGCCAGAAGCGGCGCGACAACCCCGACAACACGCCCCGGTGAGGGCTGTTCTCGGGTGTTTGGAAGCCCCGGCGATGCGCCGGGGCTTTGTCCTGCGCTCAGAGCTCGTAGTGCAGCCTGCCGTGGCGCTCGGCGCGGGAGATCATGTCGCTGGCCCACAGTCCGGCGAGCACGAACTCGACGCAGCTCGCACGCACGGCGGGGTCGTCGGAGGCGTTGACCTCGAAGGCCTTGTCCCAGATCCTGGGCACGCGCCTGATGACGGTCTCGTAGTGGGCGCTGGGGAGCATGTCGCCCACCTCGATCTTCACGCCCTTGCCGAAGACCTCGCCGATCTCGCTCAGGCCGAGCCTGTCCACGTATTCCTCGAAAACCGTCCTGATCGCCTCGGCGAGGATGGCGTCGAGGGCCTGACGCTCGCTCATCTGGTGCGCGCCCATCAGGTCGAGCTCGAGCTTGCCGACGGCGCTGGCGTGGAAGTGGGCAAGATCGCTGATCCGCGGCACGGCGGGCTTCTCCCCCAGGCGGATGCTCCGCTGGCGGGCGCTGGCGATCATCGTGCGGTAGTTGGAGATGGAGAAGCGGGCGGAGACGCCGGAGGCCTGGTCGATGAACTTGCTGCGGCGCGCGGCGATCGCCATTTCCTCGACCACCTCCTTCATGAAGCGGGGGACGAGGACGGGGTATTCGCCGCCGAGGTCGACCTCCGCCTGGGACTCCATGATCTCGATGCCCAGGTCGCGCGTGCGGGGGTAGTGGGTCTGGATCGTCGCGCCGATGCGGTCCTTGAGCTGGGGGATGACCTTGCCGGAGCGGTTGTAGGTGGAAGGGTTGGCGGAGAAGAGCACGAGCACGTCGATGTCGAAGCTGATGGGATAGCCGCGGATCTGGACGTCGCGCTCCTCCAGGATGTTGAAGAGACCGACCTGAACGAGGTCGTCGAGGTCGGGGAGCTCGTTCATGGCGAAGATGCCGCGGTGCATGCGCGGGATGAGGCCGAAGTGGAGGGCCTCCTCGGCGGACATGCTGGCGCCGCTCATGAGCTTGGCGGGGTCGATCTCTCCGATGATGTCGGCGAACTTGGTGCCGGGGGCGAGGCGCTCGGCGTAGCGGCGCTCCCGCGGCCACCAGGCGATGGGGGCGTCGTCGCCGTGCTGAGCGAGGAAGGCGCGGCCGGCGGAGGTCATGGGCCGATACGGGTCTTCGTGCACGGGCGAGCCGGGGATGTCGAGGTAGGGGAGGTAGGGATCGAGGAAGCGCGCGAGGGAGCGCATCAGGCGGCTCTTGGCCTGCCCCTTCTCGCCCAGGAAGAGCATGTCATGCCCGGCGAGGACGGCGTTGACGATCTCGGGGATGACGGTGCTCTCGTAGCCCACGATGCCGGGGAAGAGGTCTTCCCCCGCGCGGAGCGCGGCGATGAGGTTGTCGCGCAGCTCGGCCTTGACCGGCCTGCTGGTCCAGCCGCGGGCGCGCAGCTCGCCGAGGGTGCGGATGGAAGGGGCCTTGTCGGTGGGTTGGTCGTGCATCGGGGAAGTGTTCGAGGAATCGGGCACGGCGGATGATGGTACGGTGGAACCGGGGCGGCCCCGGGGAGTCGGTGTTCACATGGCTTGGCGTGCGATCGCGGCGGTGCTGGTGCTGGTGTTGTGGCCGACTCTGGCGGTCGCGGCGGGCGTCTTCGACGTGAACGGCAGGCCGCCGCTCATGGGCGTGGTCACCATCAGCGCCGAGGCTCCCGGCCCGGACCCGGGCTCGGCGATGCTGGATGAGCTGCAAGGGGTGCTGGCGCGGCTGGACCGCAAGGAGTGCGTGGCGCTGCGCGCCGCCGGATCAGGGCCGGTGGTGGATGAGCCCGACGGCGGCCTTTCCCTGATGTGCCACGTTCACGTGAGCAACGGTGCTGATTCCCGCAGGGTGGAGGTGCTGCGCGACGCGGCGGGGGCGTATTACGCGCGCGGACCTGAAACAACCGCGGGGCGCGTCGTTCTGCTCAACGCGCTCAAGTTCGCCAACGTCGCGGTAAGGTGGCCTCTCTACCGCGCGGAAGGGTTGCAGAGGCTGACGCCTGGGCAGGCGGGCGTGCTGGAGCCGCCGTACACGCCGGGAGTCTTCCGGCTCGACCGTGAGGCCCTGGGCGACCGGCTGCTGGGCGGGCGGAGCACGAGCCTGAAGGGGACGGAGCGGCTGCTGGGCATGAACCCGCTGCACGTCAGGCTGCCTCGAGGGTTTGATCCGAGGCAGCCGTGCGGGCTGCTGGTGTACATCGACCCCGGTGCGGTGTCGAAGGCGCACGAGTTCATGCATCAGGCGGCGGATGAGCTGGGGCTGGTCATCGTCGCGCCGGAGCGGGTCGGGAATGGCGTGTATGCGCCGGACCGGTGGCAGGCGGCGCTGGATGCGGTGGCGACGGTGTCGGCCCGCGTGCGGATCGACCCGCGGCGGGTGTACATCACCGGCATTTCGGGCGGGGGGCAGATTGCAACGCACATGTGCCTGTGCTTCCCGGAGGTGTTCGCGGGGGCGGTGCCGATCGTCGCGCTGGGGTCGTACGAGAACATCCCGATCGGGAACGGCACGATGTGGCAGGGGACGTTCGGCAAGCCGCGGCGGGAAGTCTTCACGCTGGCGAAGGAGCGGCGCCTGTGCGCCATCACGGGCGGCAGGGACTTCAACCGGAGGGTGGTGCGGGAGGGAGCACGCATCCTGACACGGGATGGGATCAGCATCCGCGTCAACGACTACGAGGACATGGGGCACGAAGCGCCGAGCCCGGAGCGGTTCGCCGAGGCGCTGCGGTGGGTCGATGAGCCCTCCAGGACGCGGCGGGCGACGGACGTCGCGGCGGCGGAGTCGCTCCTGAAGAGCGCGCTGGAGAACGGGAGCGGGGAGGAGGGGCGGGCGTCGCTGGTTCAGGTGACCCGTGTCGCCCCCTGGTCGCCCGCGGCGTGGCGCGCGGCGGAGCTGCTGGGCCTTTCCGCACGGAAGTAGATCGGCGGCGTATAACCACGGGTGAGCGCCGCCCGCGTCCAACCTCCAACCCTCCAGAGCGGGCGCGCCATGATCGAGTCGTGGCTGGCCGCGCGCGGCTGGAGGGCGTGGCCCTTTCAGCAGGAGGCGTGGGACGCGTACAGCGCGGGGCGGAGCGGGCTGATCCAGGTCGCCACCGGAGCCGGGAAGACGTACGGGGCGTACCTGGGGCCGCTGGCGGAGCTGATCGACGAGGGGGTGAGGGCGGGAAGCTCGCGGAAGCCGGGCCGGGTCGAGGGGCTGCGGATTCTCTACATCACGCCGCTGCGGGCGGTGTCGCGGGATATCGAGCTGGCGCTGAAGGCTCCGGTGCGGGAGCTGGGGCTGAAGATCACGATCGAATCGCGCACGGGGGACACGTCCACGTCGGTGCGGGCGCGGCAGCGAGAGCGGCTGCCGAACGTGCTCATCACCACGCCCGAGTCCTTTTCCCTGCTGCTGACGCGCGAGAACGCCGCGGAGCAGCTCGCGGGCGTGCGGGCGGTGATCGTGGACGAGTGGCACGAGCTGATGAGCGGGAAGCGCGGGACGCAGACGGAGCTGGGGCTGTCGCGCCTGCGGGCCTTTGCGCCGGGCGTGCGCACGTGGGCGATGTCCGCGACGCTGGGGAACATCGAGGACGCGGCCCGCGCGGCGGTGGGGGTGGGCGAAGAGCCGGTGATCGTGCGCGGGCGGATGGATCGGCCGGTGATCATCGACAGCGTGCTGCCGCGGGACTTGAGACGCCTGCCCTGGGCGGGGCACATGGGGCTGGTGATGCTGCCGGAGGTCCTGGAAGCGCTGGACCCGGCGGTCTCGACGCTGGTGTTCACGAACACGCGCTCGCAGGCGGAGCGCTGGTATCACGCGATCGCGTGGGCGCGGCCGGAGTGGGCGGGCGTGATGGCGCTGCACCACGGCTCCATCGACCGCGCGGAGCGGGAGCGCGTGGAGGCGGGGCTGAAGAGCGGCGCGATCCGCATCTGCGTCGCCACCTCCTCCCTGGACCTGGGCGTGGACTTCTCGCCGGTGGAGCGCGTCTTTCAGATCGGCTCGCCCAAGGGCGTGGCGCGGGTCGCGCAGCGCGCGGGGAGAAGCAGCCATCGGCCCTTGGCGCCCTGCCGCATCACCTGCGTGCCCACGCACGCGCTGGAGCTCTTCGAGATCGCGGGCGCGCGGCGGGCGCTGGAGGCGGGGGAGATCGAGCCGCGCTACCCGATCCCCAAGCCCCTGGACGTCCTTGCTCAGCACCTGGTGACCTGCGCGATGGGCGGGGGGTTCGAGCCCGGCGCGTTGTACGAGGAAGTTCGCCGCGCGTGGTCCTACCGCGACCTCACGCGGCGGGAGTTTGAATGGGCTCTGTCGCTGGTGCGCGAGGGGGGCGGGACGCTCTCCGCCTACCCCGACTTTCACCGCGTCTCTCCGGGGGAGGACGGGAAGTACAGGGTCGTCAAGCCGCGGATCGCGCAGCTCCACCGCCTGAACGTCGGGACGATCACGGGGGACGCGACGCTGGAAGTGCGGCTGGTGCGCGGGCGCTCCCTGGGGCGGATCGAGGAGAACTTCATCGCGCAGCTGCGCGAGGGGCAGCAGTTCGTCTTCGCGGGCCGGGTGCTGAAGTTCGCCTTCATCAGGGACATGACCGCGTACGTGCGGCCCGGCAAGGGCAAGGTCTCCTACACGCCGGCGTGGGGCGGCACCAAGCTGCCCATCAGCGAGAGCCTTGCCGGGGCGATCCGTCGGGAGATCGAGCGTGCGGCGGACGGAGCGTTCGACTGCGTGGAGCTGGAGGCGGCGCGCCCGCTCGCGGAGGTGCAGAAGCGCCTGAGCCGCGTGCCGCGGCATGACGAGGTGCTGGTGGAGCTGGCGAAGACGCGGGAAGGAAGCCACCTGTTCATGTTCCCCTTCGAGGGGCGGCATGTGAGCGGGGGGCTGGCGGCGGTGCTGGCGCTGCGCCTGAGCCGCCTGCGCAAGGCGAGCTTCTCGATCGCGGTCAACGACTACGGGTTCGAGATCCTCAGCGCCGAGCCCTTCCCCTTCCGCGAGCTGCTCACGCCGGAGCTGTTCAGCAGGGATCGGCTCGCCGAGGACGCGGTGGAGAGCGTGAACATCACGCAGCTGGCGAAGCAGCAGTTCCGCGACATCGCCCGCGTGGCGGGGCTGGTCTTTCAGAGCTACCCGGGGGCAAGGAAGAGCGGGCGGCAGTTCCAGGCGAGCGCTTCTCTGCTCTTCGACGTGCTGAACGACTTCGACCCCCAGAACCCGCTGCTGCACCAGGCGCGGCGGGAGGTCATGGACAGGCACTTCGAGCACAGCCGACTGGCGCGGACGCTAGACCGCATCTCCTCCTCCAGACTGGTGGTGGTGGAGCCGGAGCGTCTGACGCCGTTATCCTTCCCGCTCCTGATGGAGCGTCAGGCCTCGCGCCTGACGAGCGAGACGATCGCGGAGCGCGTCGCCAGGATGCGGCGGCAGTGGAGTGCATGGGAGTGAGCGCGGGAGCGGCGGTGCGGGTCACGGGTTCGCTGACGGTCGAGGTCGCGGGCGAGGCGATGGTGCTGCTGCCGCACCGCGCGGCGTACTGGCCCGCGCGGCGCACGCTCCTGATCGCCGACGTTCACCTCGACAAGTGCGAGGGGATGCGCGAGATGGGGATGCCCGTGCCGCGGGCGATCTTCGATGAGCAGGTCTCCCGCCTCGACGCGGCCCTGCGCGTCACCGGCGCGGCGCGGCTGCTGGTGCTCGGCGACCTGCTGCACGGAACGGTGGGGCTCACCCCCGCGATGGTGGAGCGCTTCGCCTCCTGGCGCGCCGGGTGCCCCGTCGAGTTCGGGCTGGTGCCGGGGAACCACGACCGCGGCCTCGAGCTGGTCCGCAGCGCGTGGGGCGTGGAGGTTTTGCCCGCCTGCTACGACGAGGGCCCCTTCCGCTTCCAGCACCTGCCCGAAGCCGCGGCGGGGAGGTACGTCTGGGGCGGCCACCTGCACCCGGCGGTGACGCTGCGCTCCGCCTCGGACTCCCTCAAGCTGGCGTGCTTCTGCATCGGCACGAGCGTGGCGGTGCTGCCCGCCTTCAGCACCTTCACCGCGGGCGGACCCGTGGGCCGCCGCCGCGGCGAGCGCGTCTTCGGCGTCGTGCCGGGCGAGCGGGTGGTGGAGGTGTAGTGCCGGCTCCTGCCGGGGCGCTCGAACCGCGGGCTTGAGCCACAAAAACCACGGTTTTTGCCTCAAAATCGCCCATATCCGGCTCAAAGACCCCTGTCTTTGCCTGGAAATCGCGTGGTTTTGCCTCAAAAACCCATGAATCCGGCGCGGATTCATGGGGCTTTGCGCCGAAGTTGCGCGATTCTGGCCCGGAAGAACGTGGGTTTGCCTCGAAAACCCATGAATCCGGCGCGGATTCATGGGGTTTTGCGCCGTAGTTGCGCGATTCTGGACCGGAAGAACTCACGACCGCAGCAGCCCGCCCTTGCGAAGCGAGCCCAGGATGAGCTGGTCGATGGGCGTGTCGGTGGGCACGAGGAAGGAGGCGATCCCGCGGCGGAGGCACGCCTCGCGGAGCTGTTCATTGTGCTTCCGCAGCGCGGCCCTGTAGCGCAGCACCGTGGCGGGGGTCACCGTCACCTCCGCCGCGGCGCCCGTCTCCACATCCGTCAGCCGCAGATCCCCGACCAGCCCATGCTCCAGATCGCGCGCGGGATCCAGCTCGGCGGGGGAAAGCAGCTGCAGGGCGTAGGCATCAAAGGCCCCCTCCATCGTCGCCGCGCCGAGGTATTGCAGCCCCTGTTCTCCCCCTTGAGGCAGCAGAAAGTCGGAGAGCACCACGATCACGCCCCGCCCGGCGCGATCCACGCCCACGGCGCGCATCGCGGAGGCGAAGAGGTCGTCGGGGGACGGGCCCGAAGAGAGCGTGCGCCGCGCGGCGGTGGCGAGGCTTTCGAGCAGGAAG
>Ga0065721_10051830_pt1 | contig 13445 bp, 12 predicted proteins | sample Mesricmetagenome_FD_59108 | JGI IMG/M metagenome (GOLD analysis project Ga0065721, IMG submission 59108) | Mesophilic microbial community from rice straw/compost enrichment Sample: eDNA_1 v2 (version 2) | ecosystem: Engineered > Solid waste > Grass > Composting > Bioreactor | place: USA: Davis... | reverse complement strand
GGACGCCTGCCGCGCGATCGACCTGAACGGATCGCTGGACGCCGCCTGGGCGAGCCTCGCCAAGGCGGGCGTCGGCAGGATGCGCGCCGCCGAGCTGCTGAGCTGACATGGCTCGCGCGAGGGCGCGGGCACCGAGACATCGAGACACACCAGACACCGAGAATACTGAGGAGCAACAAATGAACGAGGCAGTGATCGTATCGACCGCACGGACCGGTCTGGCCAAGAGCTGGAAGGGCGGCTTCAACATGACGCACGGCGCCACCCTCGGCGGCCATGTGGTCCAGCACGCGATCGCGCGCGCCAACATCGAGCCGGGCGAGGTCGAGGACGTGCTGATGGGCTGCGCCAACCCCGAAGGCGCGACCGGCGCCAATATCGCGCGCCAGATCGCGCTGCGCGCCGGCTGCCCGGTGACGGTGCCGGGCGCCACGGTGAACCGCTTCTGCTCGTCGGGCCTGCAGACCATCGCGATGGCCGCGCAGCGCGTGATCGCCGACGAGGGCGACATCTTCGTGGCCGGCGGGGTGGAGAGCATCTCCTGCGTGCAGCAGGAAATGAATCGCCACATGATCCAGGAAGGCTGGCTGGTCAAGAACAAGCCGGAGATCTACTGGAGCATGCTGCAGACCGCGGAGAACGTCGCCAAGCGCTACAACATCCCGCGCGAGCGCCAGGACGAGTACGGCGTGCAAAGCCAGCTGCGCGCGGCGGCGGCGCAGGAGGCGGGCAAGTTCAACGACGAGATCGTGCCGCTGACGGTGCTGGCCGGCGTCGCCGACAAGGCCACCGGGCAGCTGGTGACGCGCGAGGTCACGGTCTCGGCCGACGAAGGCATCCGCCCGGACACCACCTACGAAGGCGTGTCGAAGATCCGCACCGCGATGCCCGGCGGCGTGATCGCGGCCGGCAATGCGTCGCAGTTCTCCGACGGCGCCTCGGCCGCGGTGGTGATGAACGCGAAGCTGGCGGAGCAGCGCGGCCTGAAGCCGCTCGGCGCCTTCCGCGGCTTCGCGGTGGCCGGCTGCGAGCCCGATGAAATGGGCATCGGCCCGGTGTTCGCGGTGCCCAAGCTGCTGAAGAAGGCCGGCCTGAAGGTCGAGGACATCGGCCTGTGGGAGCTGAACGAGGCGTTTGCCGTGCAGGTGCTGTACTGCGCCGACAAGCTGGGCATCCCGATGGACCGCCTGAACGTCAACGGCGGCGCGATCGCGGTGGGCCACCCGTACGGCGTCTCGGGCGCGCGCCTGGTCGGCCATGCGCTGATCGAAGGCAAGCGCCGCGGCGTCAAGTACGTGGTCGTCACCATGTGTATCGGTGGCGGCCAGGGCGCGGCCGGGCTGTTCGAGGTGCTGTAAGCCGAGGCCGCCGGTGTCCGCACCGTCCGCCACGCCGTCCGCCGGGCCGGCCGGTCCCGCCGGTCCCGCCGGTCCCACCGGGCCTAAGCAGCCCAGCGGCTCCGCAGACTCCGCCAATGCGCCCGGAGAGCGCGGCAAGCCGCGCGACCTGGGCGCGTCGGGCGACCTGCTGGCGCACGGCCGCGCGATCCTCGCCGAGCAGCCGTTCTCGGTGCTGCTCGGCGCGGAGCTGACCGCGCTGACGCCGCAGCGGGCCGAGCTGCAACTGCCGCTGCGCCAGCCTTTGCGGCAGCAGCATGGCTTTGCCCACGGCGGCGTGGTCAGCTATCTGGCCGACAACGCGCTGACCTATGCCGGCGGCGCCGCGATGGCGGCGCCGGTGGTGACCTCGGAATACAAGATCAATTACGTACGCCCCGCGCTGGGCGAGCGCTTGATCGCGCGTGCCGAGTGCGTCAGCCGCGGGCGGCAGCAGGCCGTGGTCCGTTGCGATGTCTTTGCCGTCCAGGACGGCGAGGAAAAGCTGTGCGCGGTCGCGCAGGGCACCATCGCGCGGAAGGGCGAGGCGGGCTGAGCGGTCCTTCCGGCGGCGATGCGGACGGCGACGTCCGCATTCTCCCCATTCATTCCCATCCCAAGGAGCGGCAATCGCCATGTCGTTGATCCTTTCCCGCCGCGACCTCGATTTTCTGCTCTACGAGTGGCTCGATGTCGAAACGCTGACGCGCATCCCGCGCTATGCCGACCACTCGCGCGAGACCTTCGACGCCGCGCTCGATACCTGCGAGAAGATCGCCACCGATCTGTTCGCGCCGCACAACAAGAAGAACGATCAGCAGGAACCGCATTTCGACGGCGACACCGTCACCATCATTCCCGAAGTCAGGACCGCGCTGAAGGCGTTCTGCGACGCCGGCCTGATGGCGGCCGGGCAAGACTACGAACTGGGCGGCATGCAGCTGCCGGTGGTGGTCGAGAAGGCAGGCTTCGCGTATTTCAAGGGCGCCAACGTCGGCACCAGCTCCTATCCCTTCCTGACCATCGGCAACGCCAACCTGCTGCTGACGCACGGCACGCCGGCGCAGATCGACACCTTCGTCAAGCCGGAGCTGGAAGGGCGCTTCTTCGGCACCATGTGCCTGTCCGAGCCGCAGGCCGGCTCGTCGCTGTCGGACATCACCACCCGCGCCGAGTACGAGGGCGAATCGCCGCTGGGCGCGCAATACCGCCTGCGCGGCAACAAGATGTGGATCTCGGCGGGCGAGCACGAGCTGTCCGACAACATCGTGCATCTGGTGCTGGCCAAGATCCCGGGCCCGGACGGCAAGCTGATTCCCGGCGTCAAGGGCATCTCGCTGTTCATCGTGCCCAAGTTCCTGGTCAATGCCGACGGCTCGCTGGGCGAGCGCAACGATGTCGTGCTGGCCGGCCTGAACCACAAGATGGGCTATCGCGGCACCACCAACTGCCTGCTGAATTTCGGCGAGGGCACGCGCTACCGGCCCGGCGGCAAGCCGGGGGCGATCGGCTATCTGGTCGGGCAACCGCACCAGGGCCTGGCCTGCATGTTCCACATGATGAACGAGGCCCGCATCGGCGTGGGCCTGGGCGCGGTGATGCTCGGCTATACCGGCTATCTGCACGCGCTGGACTACGCGCGCAACCGGCCGCAGGGCCGGCCGGTCGGCCCCGGCGGCAAGGACCCGTCGAGCCCGCAGGTCAAGCTGGTCGAGCATGCCGACGTGCGCCGCATGCTGCTGGCGCAGAAGAGCTACGTCGAGGGCGGGCTCGCGCTGAACCTGTACTGCGCGCGGCTGGTCGACGAAGAGCGCGCCGCGGCCACCGCAGGGGATACGGCCGAGCATCAGCGCCTCGCCTTGCTGCTCGACATCCTGACCCCGATCGCCAAGAGCTGGCCGTCGCAATGGTGCCTGGAGGCCAACAGCCTGGCGATCCAGGTGCATGGCGGCTACGGCTATACGCGCGAGTACAACGTCGAGCAGTTCTATCGCGACAACCGCCTGAATCCGATCCACGAAGGCACGCACGGCATCCAGGGGCTGGACCTGCTCGGGCGCAAGGTCGTGATGAAGGAGGGCGCCGCCTTCAAGGCGCTGGGGCAGGCAGTGCAGGCCACCATCGAGCGCGCGATCGCGAGCGGCGACGAGGCCCTGGGCACGCATGCGCGGGCGCTGGCGGCGCGCGTCGCGCGGCTGGCCGACGTCACGGCCCAGCTGTGGGCGGCCGGCGATCCGGCGGTGGCGCTGGCCAATGCCTCGGTCTATCTGGAGGCGTTCGGCCACGTGGTGGTCGCCTGGATCTGGCTGGAGCAGGCGATGCTGGCACAACGCGCGCTGGCGGCGCTGCCGTCGGGCCATGCGGACGCGGACTTCTATCGCGGCAAGCTCGCGGCGGCGGACTACTTCTTCCGCTGGGAACTGCCGAAGGTCGGCCCGCAGCTCGATCTGCTGGCGTCGCTGGACCGCACCACGCTCGACATGCAGGACGCCTGGTTCTAGGACCGGCGCATTCACCAGCATCCACGAGACATCGGACACGCAGGACAAGGAGGGGACACCATGAAGACGATCGCACAGCTGTTCGATCTGAAGGGGCGCACCGCGCTGATCACCGGCGGCTCGCGCGGGCTCGGGCTGCAGATCGCCGAGGCGCTGGGCGAGCAGGGCGCGCGGCTGGTGCTGTCGGCGCGCAAGGCCGACGAGCTGAAAGCCGCGCAGGAACATCTGAAGGCGCGCGGCATCGAGGCCGACTGGATCGCCGCGGACGGCTCGCGCGACGACGAGATCGCGCGCCTGGCCGACGAGTCGCTGGCGCGCCTGGGCCACGTCGACATCCTGGTCAACAACGCCGGCGCGACCTGGGGCGCGCCCGCTGAGGACCACCCCGTCGAGGCCTGGGACAAGGTGATGAACCTGAACGTGCGCGGGCTGTTCCTGCTGACGCAGCGCATCGGCAAGCAGTCGATGATTCCGCGCCGCTATGGCCGCATCATCAACGTGGCTTCGATCGCGGGCCTGGCCGGCAATCCGCCGGGCACGATGGAGACGATCGCCTACAACACGTCCAAGGGCGCGGTGGTCAATTTCACGCGCACGCTGGCGGCCGAATGGGGCGAGCACAACATCACCGTCAACGCGCTGGCGCCGGGCTTCTTCCCGTCGAAGATGACGCAGGGCTCGCTGGCGCGCCTGGGCGTCGACAAGATGTGCGAGGGCGTGCCGCTGCATCGGCTGGGCGACGACGAGGACCTGAAGGGCGCCGCGCTGCTGTTCGCGACCGAGGCCGGCAAGCACATCACCGGCCAGATCCTGGCGGTCGATGGGGGCGTCAGCGCGATTTGAACCAAAGGACCACCACACCATGACCGAGCCCCGCAAAGGCTTCCCGATTCCGATTCCCTTCGTCGACGACCTCGGCCTGCGCTGCACGCACATGGGCGGCGGCGTCAGCGAGCTCGAGCTCGAGATAGAGCCGCGCCATCACAACGGCTGGGAGATGGCGCACGGCGGCGTGCTGATGACGCTGCTGGACGTCGCGATGGCGGTGGCCTGCCGCTCGGCCGATACCGAGGACGGCCGCGGCGTGGTCACCATCGAGATGAAGACCAGCTTCATGGCGCCGGGGCGCGGCACGCTGATCGCGCGCGGCGACTGCGTGCATCGCACCACCTCGATGGCGTTCTGCGAGGCGGAGATCGTCGACGCCGACGGCAAGCTGGTGGCGCGCAGCTCGGGCACCTTCAAGTACGTGCGACGCTCGCCGCCGCAGCGCGCCGAGACCGCGCCGGATGCGGGCGCCGACGGCTGACCGCAGACCGCAGATCGCTGCGCGGCCCGCGCAGCGCGGCACCCACCGAATCCAAAGAGAAAAAACAAATGGAGACACCATGCAGGCCAATCGACGCGGGCGTACGCGCCTTCGCCAGATCGTTCGTCGAATCGCTCGGCGCATCGTTTGTCGTAGTGTCCGCCGTTTCGTCCCCTCGCCGCTGCCCATCGCGGCCGTGCTGCTGACTGCCATGGCGATCCCCACGCAAGCACAGACGCCGCCGGCGCGCACCTATGCCGACGCGGCGGCCACCGATCCCGTCACGCTCGGATGGATGCAGGGTTTTCCGCCGGCGCCGGACAAGGTCATCAGCTTCAGCGGCAAGAGCAACGGCTTCCCGCGCCACCGCTGGACCTTCTCGCACGTGCGCGAGCTGGTGCCGACCGTCTCGGTGTGGCGCGGCCCGGGCCCCGTGTCCGCGCTGCCGCGCGCCGAACGCGACATCGGCGGCGTGCCCTTCGTCGATGCCGACGGCACGCGCCGCACCTTCGCCGACATGCTGGCGCTGACCTATACCGACGGCATCCTGGTGATGCACAAGGGCAAGGTCGTCTACGAGAAATACTTCGGCGCGCTGCAGCCGCAGCTGCCGCACGCGGCGTTCTCGATCACCAAGAGCTTCGTCGGCACGCTGGCCGCGATGCTGGCCAACGAGGGCAAGCTCGATCCGGCCGCGCCGGTCACGCGCTACGTGCCGGAGCTCGCGGACACCGCCTATGGCGACGCCACCGTGCGCCAGGTGATGGACATGACGATCGGCGTCAAATTCTCCGAGGACTACGCCGATCCGAAGGCCGAGGTCAACGACTATGCCCGCGCCGGCGGCATGATTCCGCGCGCGCCGGACTATGCCGGCCCGCGCTCCTTCTACGAATTCCTGACCACGCTGCGCAAGGAGGGCGAGCACGACCAGGCCTTCGCCTACAAGACCGTCAACGCCGAGGTGCTGGCGTGGATCGTGCAGCGCGCCTCGGGCGTGCCGTTGCCGAAGCTGATGTCCGACAAGCTGTGGCAGCCGCTCGGCGCCGAGGAGGACGCCTACTTCACCGTCGACAGCATCGGCACGCCGGGCGGCGGCGGCGCGATCAGCACCACGCTGCGCGACCTGGCCCGCTTCGGCGAGGCGATGCGCAACGACGGCCGCTTCAACGGCCGCCAGGTGATCCCCGCGGCGGTGGTTGCCGAGGTGCGCGGCGGCGGCGACCGCGCGAAGTTCGCCAAATCGGTCTATGCTCATCTGCCTGGCTGGAGCTACCGCGACATGTGGTGGGTCTCGCACGACGACCACGGCGCCTTCGAGGCCCGCGGCATCTTCGGCCAGCGCATCCATATCGATCCGAAGGCCGAGATGACCATCGTGCGCTACGCCTCGCATCCGATCGCCGGCAATGCCGCCAACGACCCGATCACGCTGCGCGCCTATCGCGCGCTGGCGCTTGCGCTGATGCAGCGCTGATGCAGCGCGGATCCCGAAGCCAACACCCAGCCCAACAACGTCCAACGACCACCTGACAAAGGAACGTCCCATGTCCGATACCTACAAGCGCATCGTCCTCGCCTCCCGTCCCAGCGGCGCCGTCTCGCCGGACAACTTCCGCCTCGAGCAGGTGCCGGTGCCGGAGCTGGCCGACGGCCAGGTGCTGGTCCGCAACCACTATCTGTCGCTCGACCCGTACATGCGCGGCCGCATGAACGAAGGCAAGTCCTACGCGACGCCGCAGCCGCTGAACGAGGTGATGATCGGCGGCACCGTCGGCGAGGTGGTGGCCTCGCGCAATCCGAAGTACGCGGTTGGCGACAAGGTGCTGGGCATGTTCGGCTGGCAGGAGATGGGCGTCAGCGACGGCAGCGGCATGCAGAAGGTCGACACCAGCCGGATCCCGCTGTCGGCCTACCTGGGCGCGGTGGGCATGCCCGGCGTCACCGCCTGGTACGGCCTGAACCGCATCATCGCGCCGAAGGCCGGCGAGACCGTGGTGGTCAGCGCGGCCTCGGGCGCCGTCGGCAGCGTGGTCGGGCAGCTGGCGAAGATGGCGGGCTGCCGCGCGGTCGGCATCGCCGGCGGCAAGGAGAAGTGCGACTACGTGGTCAACGAGCTGGGCTTCGATGCCTGCGTCGACTACAAGGCGGCATCCGATCCCAAGGCGCTGTACACGATGCTGAAGGAAGCCACGCCGCAGGGCGTCGACGGCTACTTCGAGAACGTCGGCGGCGAGATCCTCGACGCCGTGCTGTCGCGCATGAATCCGTTCGGCCGCATCGCGGTCTGCGGCATGATCGCCGGCTATGACGGCGAGCCGCTGCCCCTGAAGAATCCGCAGCTGATCCTGGTGTCGCGCCTGAAGATCGAGGGCTTCATCGTCTCCGAGCACATGGAGGTGTGGCCGCAGGCGCTGTCCGAGCTCGGCGGCGCGGTGGCGCAGGGCAAGCTCAAGTTCCGCGAGAGCGTGGCGCAGGGGCTGGAGAGCGCGCCCGAGGCCTTCATGGGCCTGCTCAAGGGCAAGAACTTCGGCAAGCAGCTGGTCAAGCTGATCTGATCGGCCGGCCCCGGTTATCGGCTGCCCGATATCCGCTATCCGCTATCCGCTATCCGCAGGAGACCGCGATGAACGCTCCCATCCCGGCACCGCAACGTGCCAGCCGCGCCGACGAGATCGGCGCCGATCTGCCGGAAGAAATCAAGGCGAAGTACCGCGTGCTGCCGCGCCCGCCGCGCTTCGAGACCCATGCCGAGGAGCGCCTGCATCGCAAGCAGCGGCTCGCGGCGGCCTTCCGGCTGTTCTCGAAGTTCGGTTTCGACGAGGGCGTGGCCGGCCATATCACCGCGCGCGACCCCGAGTTCACCGATACGTTCTGGGTCAATCCGTTCGGCGTGCATTTCAGCCAGGTCAAGGTATCGAACCTGATCCGCTGCGATCACCACGGCAACGTGGTGGAGGGCGATCATCCGGTCAACGCCGCCGCCTTCGCGATCCATTCGCGCGTGCACCAGACGCGCGAGGACGCGGTCGCCGCCGCGCATTCGCACAGCACCTATGGGCGCGCCTGGTCGACCCTGGGCCGGCCGCTCGATCCGCTGACGCAGGACGTCTGCGCCTTCTACCAGGACCATGCCGTCTATGACGACTTCGGCGGCGTGGTGGTGGAGCTTGACGAAGGCCAGCGCATCGCCAATGCGCTGGGGCCCAACAAGGCCGTGATCCTGCAGAACCACGGGCTGCTGACGGTGGGCCGCACGGTCGACGAGGCGGCCTGGTGGTTCATCACGATGGAGCGCTCGTGCCAGGTGCAGCTGCTGGCCGAGGCCGCCGCCGCGCGCACCGGCGGCGCGCCGAAGACGATCTCGGACGCCGCCGCGCGCCAGGCCTATTCGATCGTCGGCACCGCGCAGGCCGGCTGGTTCCAGTTCCAGCCGCTGTACGCGCGCATCGTCAAGGAGCAGCCCGACCTGCTCGATTGAGGCAGGAAGGGCCGGGGAGACCGGCGCGCAGAAGCCCGCCAGCAGAGCGGGCCAGCGGGAAACCGCACGGAAACGGGAGCGCGCCGGCATCGAGAAGGAGACCACGATGAAGCAGTTCCAGGAAAGAGTGGCCGTGATCACCGGCGGCGCGTCGGGATTCGGCAAGGAGTTCGCGCGCCTCGGCGCGGCGCTAGGCATGCGGCTGGTGCTGGCCGACGTCCAGCAGGACGCGCTCGACGCCACCGTGGCGGAGCTGCGCACGCAGGGCGCCCGCGTGATCGGCCTGCGCGTCGACGTATCGAAGGCCGAGCAGGTGCAGGCGCTGGCCGATGCCGCGATCGAGGCCTTCGGCGAGGTCAACCTGCTGTTCAACAACGCCGGCGTCGGTGCCGGCGGCCTGGTCTGGGAGAACTCGCAGAAGGACTGGGACTGGGTGCTGGGCGTGAACCTGCACGGCGTGATCCAGGGCGTGCGCATCTTCACGCCGCTGATGCTCGAGGCCGCCGCGCGCGAGGCCTCGTACGAGGGCCATATCGTCAATACTGCGTCGATGGCCGGCCTGCTGAATCCGCCGGCGATGGGCATCTACAACGTCTCCAAGCATGCGGTGGTGTCGCTGTCCGAGTCGCTGTACCAGGACCTGGCGCTGGTGACCGAACAGGTGCATTGCTCGCTGCTGTGCCCGTATTTCGTGCCGACCGGCATCCACCAGTCGCACCGCAATCGCCCGGCCGACCTCAGCAACGAGGCCCCGCCCACGCGCTCGCAGCTGGTCGCGCAGGCGCTGTCGGACAAGGCGGTCACCTCGGGCAAGGTCAGCGCGGAGGACGTGGCGCGGATGACCTTCGACGCGATCCGCGAGCAGCGCTTCTACATCTATTCGCATCCGCACGCGCTGGCGCCGGTGCAGCAGCGCTTCGAGGACATCGTCGGCCAGCGCAATCCCGGCGATCCGTTCGCCGGCAAGCCGCAGGTACGTGACGAGCTGGTGGCCGCGCTGCGCGGCTGAGGCGGGCGATTCGCGCGCAGGCACGGAGCGTGCATCGGCACGGCCGGCGCCGCGCCCGCATGGGGCGGGCGGGACGACAACGGCAAATCACAGAGAGGAGACCATGAGCACATCGGCCGTGATCCATCATCTGCAGTACGCCTCGCTGCCGAACGGCACGCGGCTGCACTATGCCAGCGCGGGGCAGCGCGGCAAGCCGCTGATGCTGTTCGTCCATGGCTTCCCCGAGTTCTGGTATGCGTGGGAGGCGCAGCTCGCCGAATTCGGCCAGACCCATTTCGCGGTCGCGCCGGATCTGCGCGGCTTCAATCTGTCGAGCAAGCCCGCCGCGGTCGAGGCCTACAAGCCGCGCCATCTGGTCGAGGACCTGGTGCAGTTCATCGCCGCGCTGGGCTACGACCGCTGCGTGGTGGTGGCGCACGACTGGGGCGGGGCGGTGTGCTGGAATCTGGCGATCCAGTATCCGGCGCTGGTGCAGCAGCTGGTCATCGTCAACGCGCCGCATCCGTATCTGTTCGCCCGCGCGCTGGCGGAGGACCCGCAACAGCAGGCGGCGTCGGCCTATATGAACTGGCTGCGCAAGCCGGGCTGCGAAGAGGTGCTGGCGGCCGACCACTACGCCAAACTCGCGGCGCTGCTGTCCGGGGGCGACGCGCCGCCCGAGTGGTTCAGCGGCGAGACCCGCGACAAGTATCTCGCCGCGTGGTCGCAGCCGGGCGAGGGCGGTTCGCATCCGCTGACCGGCAGCGTCAACTACTATCGCGCCTCGCCGCTGCATCCGCCGGCGCCGGGCGAGCCGCCGCCCGATCTGTCGCGGCTCGATCCCGAGGCCTTCGTCGTGCGCGTGCCGACGCTGGTGATCTGGGGCGAGAACGATCGGGCGCTGCCGAAGTCGCTGGTCGACGGGCTCGATCGCTTCGTGCCGCAGTTGCGGCTGGAGCGGATTCCGGAGGGCACGCACTGGGTCGTGCATGAGCAGCCGGAGCGGATCAATCGCTTGATCCGCAGCGCGTTGGGGTAATGGGGGGCGGAGGGGATAGCAAGCGCTGTTGCCCTTTCCCCCAAGCCCCTCTCCCGCAAGCGGGAGAGGGGGCGGGGGAGCGGGCAAGCGCGCGCCTTTTCGCCCGTCGAATCAAAGCCCCCCGAACGCTCCCAGCCGGTCCCGATACAGCCGGTAGTTCTCGTCGTCGAAGCAGACGAAGGTCACCTGTTCGATGGTGTCGGCCTCGGCCAGCGCCTGGCGCACCGCGGCGATCGCGATATCGGCCGCGCGTTCGCGCGGAAAGCCGTAGACGCCGGTGCTGATGTTCGGGAAGGCCAACGTGCGCAGCCGATGCTCGGCGGCGAGCCTGATGCTGTTGCGATAGGCGCTGGCCAGCAGCGCGTCCTCGTTCTCGCCGCCGCCGCGCCAGACCGGGCCGACCGCGTGGATCACGTAGGGTGCCGGCAGCAGGCCGCCGGTCGTGATCACCGCCTCGCCGGTCGGGCAGCCGCCCTGGCGCTCGCGGATCTCGCGGCAGGCCGCCATGATCGCCGGACCGCCCGCCCCGTGGATCGCGCCATCGACGCCGCCGCCGCCCAGCAGGCCGCTGTTGGCCGCGTTGACGATGGCATCGACCTCCATCCGCGTGATATCGCCGTGCACCACCTGCAAGTGTTCGCCAGCCATGCCTGCCTCCTTGCGTCCGATGCGCGTGGCATCGGTTGAGCCTTACACGATCGAGCCTTACACCGACTGCGTCTTACATCAACTGCGCCCTGCACCGATCGAGCCTTACATCGATTCCGCCAGCATACGCCGATAGTCCTCGGCGCCGGCTTCCTTCGGATTGGTCTTGTGGCAATGGTCGGCCAGCGCGCCGGCCACGACCTTGTCGAACATCGCCTCGGTGACGCCCATCGCGGCCAGCCCCGTCGGCAGGCCCAGACGCGCGGTCATGTCGTACACCGCCTGCGCGACATCGGCGTCGGCCGGCAGATGCATGGCGCGGCGCAGGCGGCCATAGCGGTCCTCGCGCACGATGCTCGGCGCGTCGGCGTTGAAGCGCAGCACCGCGGGCATCACCACCGCGTTCAGCGTGCCGTGGTGCAGGCCGGTGCGGCCGTCGATCTTCAGGCCGCCGAGCGGGTGCGACAGCGAGTGGACGCAGCCCAGGCCCTTCTGGAAGGCCATCGCGCCCTGCATCGACGCGCTCATCATGTTCAGACGCGCCTCGCGGTCGCTGCCGTCGCGCGTGGCGCGTTCGATATGGGCCCAGGCGCGCTCCAGCCCGTCGAGCGCGATGCCGTCGGCCGGCGGGTTGAAGGCGGGGGCGAGGAAGGTCTCGATGCAATGCGCGATCGCGTCCATGCCGGTCGCCGCCGTCAGGCCCGGCGGCAGGCCCAGGGTCAGTTCCGGATCGCAGATCGCCGACTTGGGCAGCAGATGCCAGGAATGGAAGCCGAGCTTGCGGCCGTCGTCGAGGATGATGATGGCGCCGCGGGCGACCTCGCTGCCGGTGCCCGAGGTCGTCGGCACTGCGATCAGCGGCGCGGCGCGCTCGGTGATCCTGCCGCTGCCGCCCTCGATGGTGGCGTAGGTGGTCAGCTCGCCCTCGTGCGTGGCCAGGATCGCGATGCCCTTGGCCAGATCGATCGAGGAACCGCCGCCGACCGCGATCAGGCCGTCGCATCCCTCGCTGCGGTATTGCGCCGCGGCCTGGCGCACCATCGCCTCGGTCGGATTGGAGGGGGTGTCGTCGAACACGGCAACCGGCAGACCCTCCAGCGCGTCGATCGCGCGCTGCGCGATGCCGGCCGCGACCACGCCCTTGTCGGTCACCAGCAGCGGCCGGCGGATGCCGATGCGCTCGCATTCCGACTTCAGCAGCTTGACCGCGCCGAAATCGAGATGGATATGGGTCAGGTAATAGATAAAGGCCATCGTGCTTGTCTCCGTGATTGTTATGTCGGCGAGGGCGGGCGGGTGGCGGCATCGTGCTGCGCTGCCATGCCCGCGGTGCGTTGCAAATCCAGGCCCGGAAGATTGTCGCAGCGTTTTCCGTCGGGCGGGGAGGGGGCAAACGCGGTGTCGCATTGCCACATTTTCCATGCCGGTATGCCCACAAAGCGGTGGCATCATACTAAAATCGAACGCTCGTTCACAATTCGAACTTCACCGCAGGAACTGGACCGGGCGTTCCGGCCGTTCGCCACCGCAAAGCCACACCGCACGATCGCCTCGCCTTCATGTCAGCTGTCCCGTCCGGGTTCCCCGCGTCTTCCGCCTGCTCTGTGCCGCCAGGCATGCCGGCGCAGCCGCTCGATCCGCAGATCGCGCAGCTGCTGGACATGGTGGCGCGCGCCAAGCGGCCGCCGCTGCATCATCTGGACCCGGCCGATGCCAAGATCGCCTACGAGAAAAGCGCGCTGATCCTGGACGTGGCCCCCGCACCGGTGCACAGCGTCGAGGACATGGCGGTGCCGGCGCGCGACGGCCATGCGATTCCGGTGCGGCTCTATGCGCCGCGCGAGGCGAGCTGGGCCGAGCCGTTGCCGCTGCTGCTGTACTTCCACGGCGGCGGCTTCACGGTCGGCAGCATCGCCACGCACGAGCCACTGTGCCGGCTGCTGTGCGCGCGCGCCGATGCGATGGTGCTGTCAGTCGACTACCGGCTCGGGCCGCAATGGAAATTTCCAACGGCGGTCGACGATGCCTTCGACGTGCTGCACTGGGTCTTCGAGCAGGCGCCGCGGCTGGGCGCCGATGCGAGCCGCATCGCGCTCGGCG
>Ga0065721_10005485_pt1 | contig 13446 bp, 19 predicted proteins | sample Mesricmetagenome_FD_59108 | JGI IMG/M metagenome (GOLD analysis project Ga0065721, IMG submission 59108) | Mesophilic microbial community from rice straw/compost enrichment Sample: eDNA_1 v2 (version 2) | ecosystem: Engineered > Solid waste > Grass > Composting > Bioreactor | place: USA: Davis... | reverse complement strand
GATAGACGCAGTAGAACGCCTCCTGCATCGGGCATTCGTCGAACGCGGAGCGGAGGTAGTCGGCGACCATTTCCGGTCGGTCGAGACGGACCTCTTCGCCGAGGGAAACGAGGGAATAAACGATCTTGGCTTCGTAAACGCGCATGGTGAGCGCTCGCGCGAGCCGCGTTTCCCTTTCTCGACATGGTGTCGAGTGATCGCGGGTGCTGCCCGGTTGAGCGCCCGCTCGGGATGGGCGAAAGTCAAAGCGCTGGGTGGAGCACCGAGGCAGCGTCCCGCGCAGCGGGACCAATCGAGGGGGAAGCGGAACGTTTGCGCGAGGTGGAGGCCGCAGGCACGACCTTGACCGCCCATAAAATGGGGCGCTACCGGACGGGCAGAGCTAAAAGAATTCGAGCGCAGCGAGCATCGAGGATTGTCGATCCGATGGGAGAGTCGCATGTTAGCGGCGAAACGATCTCGGAATGAAATATTTCGCATACGGCTCCAATATGCTGCGTGAACGCCTGCTGAAGCGCGTGCCAGGTGCCACCGTGATCGGGCTCGCGAGCGTCCGTGGTCGAGAATTGCGTTTCCATAAAAGGAGCAGCGACGGGTCCGCCAAATGTGATCTGGCCACGACGCAGCGTGACAGTGACCAAGCGTGGGGCGTGCTTTTCGAGATTCCCGAAGATCAAATCACTGCGCTCGATGACGCCGAGGGGCTCGGTAAAGGCTACGCAAGGACAGCAATCCAAGTGCGCGCGGGAGACGGCCAAGCGGTTGAATCAACCGTCTATCTCGCAACACCGGAGGCAGTCGCGCCCGCCCTCCAACCATACGATTGGTATCACAGTCTGGTGGTGATGGGCGCGCGGCAGAACAATTTGCCCGCTGGTTACATTGCGGCGATCGAGGCTGCTCACTCCATTCCTGACCCAATGCTCAGACGGAAGACGCGGCTTGAAGCCCTTGAGGTGTTGGCTGCAGCGGCGCGCCAGCCCTAGCCGCGTAGCGCCGGGAGGTATTCCCCTAAGTCACGAATGCTGACTAAATGTCGGCGTGGGACATAGTAGTCCCGCACAGTCTTAATTTCTGGCGGTAGCTTGATCGCTGCTTCGCCAAGTTTTCGATTGTTCTTCGCGATCTGCGCGATGCCGCGACCTGAGTTGAAAAAACGTGTCGGGTGATCGAGGCCGGCGACGTAGAGTTCTTTTCGCTTGGTCGTGGGATGTTCGGCCAAAAAGTAGAAATCCTTAAACACCTTGTTCTGACGGATGGATTCGCTGCCTCCCTGCCATTGGATGAAGGTGAATTCGGCAATACGGCGATTGGTCTCCAGATCGAAACCTTTGCCGGTATTGCCTGCCGCCAACGACAGGCTTTCGACAATCTCGCCGGGCTCCAAGATTACCGGCAGGACAAGAAGAATTCCGACGGTATGAATGATTTCGGAAATCTGATTCGAGTGCTTCTTGATCAGAAGAGCCGCGAGCATCAACTCCGCGCTCACACCAAGCGCGCTGAGTTCGCGTCCTGCATCCGAGTGACCGACACCAACGAGCTTTGCCTCGATTTTGGAGACCGCCTTTTTCAGCGACCCAGAGCGGAAAAGGCTCAGTGCTTCGGACGCTTTTGAAAGGTCGGTCATGTTGGGATCAATCTTGTAGCGTGCTTAGCTATGAATTCCAAAAACAAAACACCCCACCTCTGTCGTCTAAGCATACCCGTTGAGACAGGAGTCAATTTTCCGCAGTCTTGTAAACATGACGTAGTTTTCATCAGGGGTCGCGACGTCCTAGTGTCCTACCTCGCGTGAACACTCCTCACAAAAAAAACGCCAAAACCACGGTGTGCCGCTTGCGGTGCACCTTTTGTCCCGGAACCCAGGTCTGCTGGCCGGCAGAAATTCTGCAAACGCCCTGATTGTCGGAAGGCCAGCCGTCAGGACAGCCAGCAACGCTGGATCAAGAAGACCGGCAACGGAGCCTATCATTCTGGTCCCGAGCACGTCGCGCGTGTCAAAGCCTGGCGTGAAGCCAACCCGGGCTACTGGCGAAAACAGGATGCGCCACCTGGCGCCGCTACTCCACCCGCGATCACGCCAGAAAGCTTTCGGGAAATGCTCCGAGACTTTGCGTTACAAGATACCTGCGGTGCGTTACAAGATCCCTGGAGCCCGCAACTCGTTGCGCTGCTTGGTATTTTGGCGTGGCTCCGTGGCTCTGCGTTACAAGAGACCATCGCGGAGGACCTGCGCGAAATCATGCTCACAGGATATGCCATCCTCGAAGAGCTTTACCCTTCCACCTCCACTGACCCGTCGCTGCGGACCCCAAAACCCGACTAAATCCGATCCGATTCAGTGAACGATGGGCGGGCAGCATCAACTCCCGCTCGGCCCACACGATGCCGCTGCCATTCCGGCGGCGGCATACGTGCGCATGTCCACGGAACACCAGCAGTATTCGACTGAGAACCAACTCGACCGGATCAAGGAATATGCCGCCCGCCGGCAAATGACGCTGGTCCGCGTATTCGAGGACGCGGGCAAAAGCGGGCTGAACGTGCGCGGGCGTGACAGTCTGCGGCGCATGATCGAGGAGGTCGAAACGGGGCGCGCCGACTTCAACTGCATTCTCGCTTACGACGTGAGTCGCTGGGGGCGATTCCAAGACGCAGACGAGAGCGGCTACTATGAATACATCTGCAAACGCGCCGGGATTGCGGTCCACTACTGCGCGGAGCAGTTCGAAAACGACGGTTCGCCGACGTCGAACATCATCAAGAGCGTCAAGCGTTCGATGGCGGGCGAATACAGTCGCGAGCTGTCCTCGAAGGTTTTTCAGGGTGCGTGCCGGCTGATTCAACTCGGCTTCAAGCAGGGCGGCGCGGCTGGCTACGGGCTGCGGCGGATGCTGGTGGATCAATCCGGCCAGACCAAAGGCGTGCTGCGCATCGGCGAACACAAGAGTCTGCAAACCGACCGGGTGGTTCTCGCACTCGGTCCGGATGAAGAAATCGAAACCGTGAAATGGATCTACCGAACCTTCCTCGATGAGGGGCTCACGGAGCGCGAAATTGCCGAACGGCTGAATGGTCGCGGACTCCGCACCGATCTCGGCCGGGCGTGGACGCGTGGGACCGTCCATCAGATTCTGACGAACGAAAAGTATGTCGGGAACAACGTGTATCACCGGACTTCCTTCAAATTGAAGCGGAAGCACGTCTTGAATCCGCCGGACATGTGGATTCGCGCGAAGGGCGTTTTTCCTGCGATCATCTCCACCGACGATTTTCTCCGGGTGCAGGAAATCATTATCGCTCGTGCGAAGCGTTTCACTGACGAGGAAATGCTGGCGAAGCTTCGGGAGCTACTCACTCAGCACGGCCGTCTTTCCGGCGTCATCATTGATGAGCGCGAAGATTTACCCTCCAGCGCGGCGTTTCGTCACCGCTTCGGGAGTTTGGTGCGCGCCTATCAGCTGATCGGTTACACGCCGGAGACGGACTACGGCTTTATCGAGGTCAATCGCTTCCTCCGCCAGAAGCACCCGGAGGTAATTCAGGAAGTCATCACCAAGCTCACCTCCCAAGGCGTGCGCGTCGAGCGTGACCCGGCGACCGAACTGCTCGTTCTGGACAATGAATTGATCGTCTCGCTGGTGCTCTCCCGCTGCCTCCGCACCCCGGCGGGCTCGCCGCGGTGGCTGGTGCGATTCGAAGAGCGCCACCGGCCAGACATCACGATTGTCGCGCGCATGGACGAGGCCAACCAGGCGGTTAAGGACTACTACCTCTTCCCCTCGCTTGATCGTCTAGCGCTGCGCCTGCGTCTCGCCGAATTCAACAGCGCGTTCCTGGACGTCTACCGTTTTGACGATCTCGGGTTCTTCTACGATCTCGCCGAGCGCGTCTCCATCGAGGAAGTCGCATGAAATCCGAATCCGAACATGAAGTCATGATGATCCCGGTCCAATCTGTGCGGATTGCCAATCCACGCGTGCGAGACCGCCGGAAATTCGAGCTGATCATCCGAAGCATCTCCGAGCAGGGTTTGAAACGCCCGATCACGGTCACGGAGGCCAGCAGAGTTCGCCAAGAAGAAGATCGGTGGCGCTTTGCAGCTGGCCCACCCGGGAGTCGAGGTGAACGTAGGCATCTTGGCGCCAAACTCTCGGGCCGATAACTCCGAGGCTCCCCTCGCCTTGGTCTGTGAGTTCCCCCGCGGAGCATCGGATGCGGAGCTGGCATTGGCACACCGTCTGGCGTGGAATTTCTCGCGCACCACGCTCCTTATCACCCTTGAGCCCTCCCGTCTGATTGCTTGGTCATGTCTTCAAAACCCGCAGCAGGCTGAATCGTTGCGCAAGGTCGTCGAAGTGAATGAGGCGACGGCGGAAAGCGATCAGGATGAAATTCGGAGCCTACTGCATTGGATCGGGCTAGTTACGAATCAGCTTCAGTCGGCCTGGCTCAGGTCCACGAGGACGCCGTCCTCGATGGCTTGGGCGCGGAAGTAGGAGTAGATTGTTTCCCCGAACGGATTTTCACAGGACATGGTTTCGTGCCGTTCGGCCCGTGGGGCGTGCGTCACGTCTCGTGACCTTATCGCCTACTGCCGATTGGCGATTTTCGCCCCACACCCGAAAGTCAAAGCGGTGGACGGAGCGCCGAGGCCGTGTCCTGCGTAGCAGGACCAACAAGGGGGAAGCGGAGTGATTCCGCGAGGTGGAGATCGCGCAGCGATACTACCTTGACCGGGTGTAGAATGGCGAAACCAGCGGCTGGCAGTCGCTAGAAGATTCGAGCGAAGCGAGCGTCCTGCTCCTCAAATATCCAGCCCCATGGGCTCCGCGAAGGCGAGCACCTCCCAACCTTGCTTAAGCCAAAACTCGCGGCCCATGTCATTGTCGCGTGCCACTAGGATGAGCACCCGCCGCACGCCGCAACGCTGCAACACCTCGATGGATCGAGTGGTCAGTTCCCGACCGATGGATAGCCCGCGATGAGATTTCGCTACCGCCAAATGGTAGAGAAGTCCACGACGGCCATCATGCCCTGCTAGGNCTGCACCGACGAGTCGGCTGCCGGCCACTGCCACTTGGCTCGCCTCNGGATTCCGTGACAAGTAACGCANCAATTCCCCTATACTGTCGCCCTCCGCCAACTCGACGCCTTCAGACTCGGNCCAAAGGCGTCGCGCCTCCACGAGATCGGCGGTCCGCATGGAGCGAAACTGGATGTTTTCGGACATGGCGGCGGAATCTTCGCACGGGGGCATTAGGCTGCGATGCTCTTTTCAGGTATCGCGTCGCTCCGAGCCCGGAGTTTCAGAGCGACTTGGACAAGCAAGATGAGCGCCGGCACCTCGATGAGCGGCCCGACCACGGCGGCGAACGCCACACCAGACTGAAGGCCGAAGACCGCAATGGCGACCGCGATGGCCAACTCAAAGTTGTTTCCCGCCGAGGTGAAGGCGAGCGTCGTCGCGCGCTCGTAATCGGCACCGATTTTTTTCGCCATGAAGAAGCTGACGAAAAACATGACCGCGAAGTAGATCGCGAGCGGGAGCGCGATCCGAATGACATCGAGCGGCAACTGCACGATCGATTCACCCTTGAACGTGAACATCATCACGATGGTGAAAAGCAAAGCGCCCAGCGTGAGAGGAGAAATTCGCGGCAGATACCGCGTTTCAAACCACACTTCGCCTTTCCATCGGATCAAGAGCACCCGGCTAAGCACGCCGGTCGCGAAGGGAATGCCAAGGTAGGTCATCACACTCCAGAAGACGTCTCCAATCGCGATCTTCACGAGGCGTCCCTCGAGCCCGAAGTAAGGCGGAAGCACGGTGAGAAAGAGCCACGCCAATCCGCTATAGGTGAGAACTTGGGCGAGGCTGTTGAGCGCAACGAGGCCCGCGGCGTATTCGCGGCTGCCCTTTGCGAGATCGTTCCAAACCAGAACCATCGCGATGCAGCGCGCGATGCCGACGAGAATCAAGCCGGCCATGTAGTCGGGATGGTCGCGCAGCAGCGTCACCGCCAGAACAAACATCAGCAACGGTCCCACGATCCAGTTCTGCACCAGTGACAGCGTCAGCACGCGCGTGTCGGCGAACACTTTCGGCAACTCGCGGTAACGCACCTTGGCGAGTGGCGGATACATCATCAGAATCAGACCGATGGCAATAGGCAGGTTCGTGGTGCCGAGGGTCAGGGGAGCGAAGAATGCGACCGGATCATGCAGAACGAAGTGACCTAGACCGACGCCTAGCCCCATCGCCGCGAATATCCACAGCGTGAGGTAACGATCAAGGAACGAGAGGCCTTTGGCAGGGCTGGCGCTCATCGTCAGCAGCAACCTTGGCCGCTGGCCGGCAGACACAGCTCTTTGGCGAGACAGTCGGTGTGCTTCTTTCCCAGTTGGAGCACAAAGCGATGTTCCTCCCGCCTTACATCCGCCAGGACCAACTGCACGACATTGCACGCCTCGTATTCCAACTCCACGGGCAAGTCTTCGTCGCGCAAAATGGGCGCGGCGTGGGCGAACGCCTTGAGCAGCTTGCCGGCCGTGATGCGGTGTTCCGTATCTTCACCTACCCAGGTTTGCAGCAGGCAAGTAACGACGCGGCGGACGGTGCCGCCACAATCCACGAAGTCGCGCTGCACGCGACCGACCTCGGTCACATGGAAATGCGCCTCAATGGGCTCGCCGTCCGTCCATACGACTGTGAGGGGCAGATGCGGCGCGGCGGCAAGCGCCGCTTTGAGCGTTGAGATCGGGAGGCCAGTAGCAGCCGGCTGGGAGGCGGCGCAGCCGCAGGATTCAGTCGTAGACATAGGGAAATTAACGACGTTGGGTTTTGAGTTGGTCGCGGCGGCCATCGGCGTAGGCCGTAAAGGTGCGGCGGATTTCGTTTCGAATACGGCGGAACACCGCGAGTTGTTCCTCTTCGGTCCCCACGACGTGGGCGGGGTCTTCAAACGGCCAGTGGTGTCGGTTCACCTGGCCGGGAAAAATCGGGCAAGCTTGGTCGGCATGTCCGCAGACAGTGATTACCGTCTCTACCGGCCGGGACATGAATTCGTTCATGTGCTTCGACGTGTGGCCGGAGATGTCGATTTGGATCTCCTGCATGACCTTGATCGCCAGTGGATGCACATGGCCAACCGGCTTGGAACCGGCACTGACCACGTCGAGGAAATCGCCTGCGACCGCGCGAAGAATGCCTTCAGCGAGATGGCTGCGGCACGAATTCCCCGTGCAAAGGATAAGAACGGTGGGTTTGGAATCGGGCATAAAAGTCATTCGGTGTCGCAACCGCACGGCGCCAACTCCGGCGCGAGCTTCTTGAGTCGAACCAAATCCTGCCGAAAAACGGCCTCTTCTTGTGCGCAGTCCTGAAGGCAGGCGAGATTGGCCGCCAGTTCCCGCGAGGGTTTGGCGGGGAGAGAATACACCATCCAGTTCCCGCGGCGTTCCGCCTGCACCAAGCTTCGCGTTCGCAGATAGGCGAGGTGCTTGGAAACTTTCACCTGCGGCTCGCGCAGTATAGACTGGAAATGGCACACGCACAGCGGTCCCTGCGCGAGCAGGTGAAGGATGCGAAGGCGGGTGCGATCGCAGAGGCATTGGTAGATTTGAACCAGCTCCATGTCGAAACGTATACCGATAAAAGAATATACCTCAAACAGAATATTGTTACGATTAACGCACTTCGAAGTCTCGTGAGGTGGGCTTAGGGTTAATGGCGGCGCGTTAGGACACAAAAAGGCGGCCGGGGTTACCGGCCGCCGTGGTGGCGAGGGTCACTCGCTCTGTTCGGACTTCAATTCCGCGAGGCGGTCGAAGATGAACGTGTGGGCCTGGTCGGCCAGCTTGGCGACGAGCGGGAGGTCATCACGGCCGAAACTGTCGGTGTCGTGATAGTTCTTGGCGTCGTCCACGTAGGTCCGGGCGAAGGTCACGTTGTAGAATTTCTTCTGGTCGGCTTCGTTCTCCCACACGGCGGCTTTGATGCGGCCGAGGCGGAAGGTTTTCACCGGCAGCTTGGCGCTGGTGGCGGACTTGGCAGGCGAGGCGGGTTGAGCAGTCTTGGAGGGCATATAGTTCCTTTTTTGATTTTGAGGAGCGGAGTTGCTGTCTCGCCCCAAGGCGGGGGTGCCGGCCGGGACGAGGGGACGGTTGGGGGGATTCCTTTCAAGGAGGACCCGAACGCTCCCTGTCCGCGCAGCGGCGGCGCGGCTGGAGGGGCCGCCAGAGACAGAAAGAACGATCCCGGAAAAAAGAACGTGCCGCCTTGGCGGCGTTGCCCGGAAGAACGCGGACCGCGCGCAGCCACGACCGCATACAGCGTTGCCGGTGTGTGCCGCGCCACCGCCGAGTCGAAGCGTGGGAGAGCGATGCCGGAGAAATTCCGCAACGGTCTAGCCCGGCTCGGGACGAAGCCGAGTCACACCACCGCCGGCCATGATGACTTCCGCCGAAGCAGACGAGCCACACGTTCACCGCGCCTCGTGCGATGGAAGTTCGCCAGAGCGGCCTTGCGATAAGGGTGGTCGGTCCCGGCCGCCTTGGGTCCGTCAGCGCCGTCAGGTTGTGCGGGAGTCGCATGACTCCACGGTGAGATACTGGCGGGCCGTGCCCGATTTTCGAGATCTACGGAATAGAGCGAATGAATCGCAGGCGATCCAGGTGGCGCGAACTCAAGAGATTTCCGCAGACTGCAAAGGCACAACGGAACTGTCGTGGAGGATCGCTAGGCAGTTAAGCCGCAGCCCGCTCGGCGATGGGACGGCGGCGCAGTTCCTTCTTTTTGATGGCGGGAGGCGTGTAGGCCGACCCCTCCAACGGTGCAATATCGACGCCTGGCGGAACGATTTTATCGATTTGATCCAACAAGGAGTCGTCGAGGGAAACGCCCTGACCAGCCAGCAGGTCGTCGAATTGTGCCATGGTGCGGGGACCGATAATGGCCGATGTGATGCCGGGATGAGCGAGCACGAAGGCCATGGCCAGATGAGTGAGCGACAGCCCGGCGGCCTGTGCCAACGGAATGAGCTGATCGACCACCTCAAGGCTGTGCGCATCCGACATCAGCGTCGGCATATACTTTGCCCGGAGCGTGTCCGGCACCGGCTGCCCCTTGCGGTATTTCCCGGTAAGCAGGCCCTTGGCGAGCGGGCTCCAAGCGGATACACCCATGCCATATTGCTGGCAGGCGGGCAGAATCTCTCGCTCGATTCCGCGGTTAAGAATCGAATAGGGCTGCTGTTCGATTCGAACACGCGCCAAGCCGCGGCGCTCGGCGACCCATTGCGCCTCGACGATACTGGCGGCAGGAAAGGTGGAGGTGCCGATCGCGCGAACTTTCCCAGCTCGCATGAGATCGCTGAGGACAGACAACGTTTCCTCAATGTCGGTGTCTGGCACGGGCCGGTGGAGCAGGTAAAGATCGATGTGGTCGGTTTGCAGCCGACGCAGGGAATCCTCGATTGCACGGGTGATCCAGCGCCTTGAGCCGCCTTGCTGGTTTGGATCCTTGCCCATCGGGTGATAGACCTTCGTCGAGAGAACGACGTTATCACGGCGGCCCTTCAGCGCCTTGCCAACAATCTCCTCCGATTCGCCGCGGCTGTAGGCGTCGGCGGTGTCGATGAAATTGATGCCGGCATCGAGCGCCTTGTGGATGATCCTGATGCTCTCGTCGTGATCGGGGTTGCCCCCGGCGCCAAACATCATGGCGCCGAGGCAGTATGGACTAACTTTAATGCCGGTATGGCCGAGCGGGCGGTATTTCATCTTTGGGTCCTCTGGTGGATGGTTGCGGTTGACGGGGATCGACTCTTATTTGAGCATTTCCTCTAATAATGAGAAAGACGAGCATATCCTCAAATAAGGCAAATAAAAAAGTTCGGGCTGCTATTGTGCCGCAGCGCAGCCACGGAAAAACCCGGGTCGAAGCCATTCTGGCTGCCGCCGCGGATGTCATCGCGGAGCAGGGATATGATAATGCCACGATGGCGGAGATCGCGGCCCGCGCCGAATCACCCATCGGTTCGCTCTACCGGTTTTTTCCGAACAAGGAGATCTTGGCCAAAGCGTTGGTCGACCGCTACGCGGTGCTAATCAATGAAGCTTTTGATGTCATCGATCTGACGGCGGCGAGTGTGCCGCTTGAGGTCCTCTCCGACACTTTCCTCAACCTCATGGTCAATCTCCATGAGAAGACCAAGGGATTGGTCCCGGTCCTTGAAGCCAATGAGGAGTGGGCCCGGCAGCTGAAATTTCGGGAGATATTCCACCGGCGCATCGTGAGCGCGCTCCTGCTGCGCGCGCCCGACCTCCCAACCAGTGAAGCGAAGAACATCGCTGCCGTCCTCATGCATAACATAAAGGCGATGAGGGCCATTGCGTTCAGCCAGGGCATCTCCTCTGGCCCAGAGGTTGCGGCCGAACTCAGCCTGATGAATCGCCTGTATCTGCTCCACAAACTGGCGCCCAAAAGAAAATAACAGCGCGCCCGGGCCTTGGCATCCATTGTCGACGATCGACCTTGCACCGCACTCTGGCCCATGGGCAAAACGGCATACGCCCGCCGTCAGAACCGGGCGTTCTTGTTGGCCGCCCCCTCCCGAAGCATGCGGAGAAAGGTCTCGGCGCGCGGGTTGGAGCGGACCACTGGCAAACCGGCCATGATCGTTATGGCGCCGAGCGAAGGTGAAAAGGGACGAACCTCCAGCGTGCGCGGCAACACGCTCATAACGCCCTCGGTGAGCAGCTGGGCCTGGAATCCGGTCAGATGCCCCTTCAATCCTACCGCAAACGCGGTAGGAAGTGCCCCGCAATTTCGGCAGGGCCGCTCAATTGAGGATGATGCCCGATGACGCAGAGATGGATGCAGCGAAACAAACGCATCCATGAAAACGAACCACGCATCATCACTCATCACGAGCGCCGGAGCGGAAGCCTCGGCGGCGCGTTATCAAATCTATCGGCAGAACCGCGCGGGGCAGTTTCTCCCTGGCTATCGCAGCGACTCCGCACCGGAGGCAGTCGAGGCATTTCTGAATCAAGCGCCGGCTTTCGACGGCGGCGGCGTGCGCCTCCTCGATCTCCGCGAAGAGCGCATGGTGGCTTCCGTGGAGTGGACGACAGAGAAGACCGACTTCGGCTTTCCCGTGCGCCACCGCGCGAACCGCTTTCACGACGCCGTGATCGAGCAACTCGCGTGTGAGGCGCTGGCGCTGGAAAGCCTGCGCCTCGAACTCCGTCGCGAGGCCAGCCTGAGCGTGGGCGTCTAGCTTGGGAAATTCGTTTTGCGTTATTGTTACGTTATTACACCATAAAGGGAGAAGTGAAAACGGAACGTAACAAGCCGACGCGCCTTCAGTCCGCTGGTGACTATGCCAGACGGCTGGGCGTATTCCGTGCCCGCGATATGGTGACCGCCGGTTATTCCCGGGAGTATCTGCGCCGGTTGCTGGGCCAGGACCAAGTCCGCCAACTAGGGCGGGGGCTTTATGCCTCGGTTGGCTTCGATGGCGACCAGAACCAATCGCTGGTGGAATCGGCCAAGCGGGTTCCTCGCGGCATTGTCTGTCTCATGTCGGCGCTGCAATTCCACGGGATCGGGACGCAGTCTCCGCACCAAATCTGGCTCGCGCTGCCGCGCGGCAGTAATCGCCCGCGCGGCGTAAGTCTGCCGCTGCGCTTCGCCAAGTTCTCCGGCCCGGCCTACTCGTTCGGCGTCGAGGAGCACGCCCTCACCGGCGGAACGGTGCGGGTCTATTCGCCGGCCAAGACCGTGGCGGATTGTTTCAAGTATCGGCAGAAATACGGCCTCGATGTCGCGGTCGAGGCACTGCGGGAAGGGTGGCGGGCGAAGAAATTCACGATCAAGGAACTCGCGGCGGCGGCGGCGGTGTGCCGCGTCAGCCGCGTCATGCAGCCCTACTTGGAGATGCTGACATGAGCGCCGCCCCGAAGACCCAGCAGCCTCCGTGAAGGCGCGATTGCGGGACGCGGCGGCGTAGCGAAGTGACGATTTCAACCTGCTGCTGGCGCGCGAGGAAAAGGTGCTCCCTCCGACGCGAAGGCCATTCGGGTTGAGGGGCTGACCCTCCCCGTCGCCAATCGGAGCGCTAGTGGCTTGTAAGTATCAATTTAAGACGTAAGTGGTCATGTCATTTTGTCAGAAAAAAAGGGGTGTTTTTCTTACAAAGGCGGAACGGTTCACGTTATCGCGGGCGTTCACGTAAACGTGAACAGGCGGCATTGTGTGAACGCGCCGAGGTGTGCCTGTGGGTTGTTGCGAGCCCGACAGAAATCGCCGCGCGAGGCCTCCATGACGTGTTTGGCATGTCTCATGCCGGACCATGAATCCGAAATCTCCCGCGACTGACACTTCGGTTGGAACGACTCCCAGGCCCGAATGGATTAGGCTGCCTGCGCCAGGCCGGCGATGCCCTTACACGGGTCTTTCCCGTTCGACGCTGAACGAGCTGACGATCCCAGGGCGAGCCAATGAAAACAAACCGCCGGTGAAGAGCGTCGTGCTGCGAAAGCGCGGGGCACTTCGGGGAATCCGTCTGATCAGCTATGACAGCCTCATGCAGTATCTGGCATGCCTGAGTCCAATCTAAGCGGCTCCTGACATTCGTGCGTCTACCGCATTTGGGGTAAGCCGCGCCCCGCAATTTCGGCAGGGCGGCTCGCTTGAGATGATCCGGCTGCCGTCGACGATGTTCTCATGAATCCAACCACGCGCGCCATTCTGCAGACCGTGATGACCTCCGATTCATCTTTGAGCGAACCTGAGCGTGGTTTTGTTCAGCGACTGCTCGATGGAGATTTCGGCGAGTCGGCGGTGCCCGGTGCGACTGCCAGCGAGCGTCTGCTCGTGACCCAGAAGCGCGCTGCGGAGTTGCTGAGCGTGAACCGCGTGACCATCTGGCGAATGACCCGGGATGGCATGCTGAATCCGGTAGAGATTCTGCCCGGAACATTGCGCTATCGGCTCAACGAAATTACGCGACTTGCGCAGACGGGCACGGCGTCCGAATTGCGCCCCAGAGGGAGCCGGGGTCTTGGGGCCGTCGCGTCGGCCGCCTAAACGCACGCTCGTCTCGCCCTGAGGCCACCCGTTAATGGGTGGCCTTCTTGTTGATGTTCAGAGGGAGAAACTCAGGTGCGGCGCCCGTAGGTCGGAGAACACGCCTGCTTTTAACCTCGAAAAACTTGGGTCCTTTCTTTGGCTTCTGTGTCTCAAAGTTGCCTCGCGTTGCGCTTGGTTGCACGCGGACAGCCGCTCTTTCGAAAATCGCGTAAGCCNTTAAGCAGAAACCCCCGGGAGCAGTTTCCGGGGGNTTCAAATTGGGTGCAGGGGNTGGATTTGAACCANCGACCTTCAGGTTATGAGCCTGACGAGCTACCAGGCTGCTCCACCCTGCAACAAATGGG
>Ga0065721_10051829_pt1 | contig 13449 bp, 10 predicted proteins | sample Mesricmetagenome_FD_59108 | JGI IMG/M metagenome (GOLD analysis project Ga0065721, IMG submission 59108) | Mesophilic microbial community from rice straw/compost enrichment Sample: eDNA_1 v2 (version 2) | ecosystem: Engineered > Solid waste > Grass > Composting > Bioreactor | place: USA: Davis... | reverse complement strand
GCTGTGCAGTCTCGGCGCCCGCGGCGACGCCCGCGGTGGGGGAAGCGGCCGGGGGCGCGGCGGCGAGCGCGCGACGGTGGCGGCGCTCGATGGCCTGACCGGCGTACGAGGCGGTGACGATCAGCGCCGCCCCGACCAGCCCCGGGGCGCCGACGGCCTCCCCGCCGACGGCCACCCCCACGGCGAGCGCCCACACGGGTTCGGTGCCCATCAGGATGCTCGCGCGCGTCGCCGAGGTGCGGCGCACGGCCCACAGCTGCACGACGAACGCGAACACCGAGCACAGCAGCCCGAGGAACAGCACGTCGATCCACCCGGATGCCGAGAGCCGACCCACCGCGAGGGGGAGGTCGCCGCCCGCCACCGCCGACGAGGCCACCGCGCACACCGTCAGCTGCACGAGCACGACCGCGAGACTGCTGTCGTCGCGCCCGCGCGTGAGCCGGGCGCTCGCGGTGACGTGCACGGCGCGCACCGCGGCCGCGGCGATGACGAGGGCGTCGCCGACGGTCGGCATCCGGAGTCCTCCCCCGGAGACGAGGAGGAAGACCCCGACCACCGCCGCCACGGCGGCGACGAAGTACGACCGCGGCAGCCACGACCGCGCCGCGATGCTCTCGAGCACGGGCGTGAAGACGAGGGCGAGGCTGATGAGCAGTCCCGCGTTCGTCGCCGAGGTGAGGTGGACGCCCCACGTCTCGAGACCGATCACGGCCGCCTGCGAGCAGCCGAGCAGCGCCGCGATCGCGAGACCGCGGCCTCGCGGCATCCGTTCCCGTCGCGCCGCGCAGACCACCCCGAGCGCGGCAGCCGCGACGAGGAAGCGGAGGGCGACCGCGGGAGCGACGCCGACCTCGGCGGCGAGGTCTTTCGCGGCCAGGAAGCTCGCACCCCAGACCGCCGCCACGGCGATGAGGAGGAGGTCGACGACGATCTCGGGCGGGCGACGGGTCACGCGTTCAGCCTCGGCGCGAAAACCCGGAAGAACAACGACGTCCTGCTTCACGATCTCGTAAGTTCGAGCTTATGGATCCCGTACATCTGCGCACGCTGCGCGAACTCGGCGATCGCGGGAGCGTGGCCGCGGTCGCCGCGGCGCTGCACGTCTCGGCGTCGGCGGTGTCGCAGCAGCTCGCCCATCTGCAGGCGCGTGTTCCCGTGCCGCTGACGGCGCGTCGCGGCCGCGTGCTGACCCTCACCGCGGCGGGAGAGGCCCTCGCCGCCGCCGGCACGCGCGTCGACGAGGCGCTGACCGCCGCGCGCGAGGCGGTCGGCGCGTTCCTCGACAGCGACGAACGCCCGGTGCGCGTGTCGGCCTTCCACAGTGCGGGACTCGCGCTGTTCGGTCCGCTGCTGCGCGAGCTCGACGGCATCCCGCTCCTCCATCTCGCCGACGCCGATGTGGCGCACCGGGACTTCCCGGGCCTGACCGCCGACCACGACCTGGTGATCGCGCACCGCCTCGCGCACGACGAACCCTGGCCCGCCGATCGGGTGGTGGCGACGCCGCTGCTGACCGAGGCGCTCGACATCGCCCTGCCCGCGGCGCATCCCCTCGCTCGGCGCGAGCGGTTGCGCGCCGACGACGTGGCCGGCGAACGCTGGGTGTCCGTGCATCCCGGTTTCCCCCTCGCGGGCGTCCTCGACCATCTCGCCGCGCACGTCGGGCGCCCCCTCGACATCGCTCACCGCATCAACGAGTTCTCGGTCACCGCGGAGGTCGTGCGCGCGGGAGCGGCGATCGCGGTGCTCCCGCGCACCACGGCCCTGCCGCTCGCCGGGGAGGGGCTCGTGCTGCGCCCGCTCGTCGACCTCCCGCTCGTGCGCCACGTCGACGCCCTCGCCCGCCCCGACGCCCTCGCCTACTCGGCGGTCCGACGCGTGCTCGCCGCGATGCGCAGGGTCGCGGCGCGGGCGACGGATGCCGCGGGGTGAGGCGGTCTCGGCGGAGTTCGCTCACCCACCGCCCGAGGACTCACCCCCGCTGCGCGAGCGCGCGCAGCACCTCCCGCTGGTGCACCGGGCCCCCGCCCTCGTGCCCGTTGTACGGATACACGCGGATCTCCTTGTCGCCCGCGTAGTGGTTGTAGGCGGCGAACACCGTCGAGGGCGGGCACACGGCATCCATGAGCCCCACGGAGAACAGGGCCGGCACGCGCGCGCGGGCGGCGAAATGCACGCCGTCGAGGTACGACAGCGTGCGGAACACCTGCTCCTCCTCGCCGCGACGCGTCTGCAGGTAGGTGACCAGCTCACGGTACGGCGGGGCGTCAGTGATCAAGACCGCGCGACGCATCGCGCTCAGGAACGGGAAGTCGATCGCGGCGAACCGCAGCCCCTCGCTCAACGCGGCCGCGGCGAGAGCGATACCGCCGCCCTGGCTCCCGCCCCACACGCTGACGCGGGTCGGATCGAGGTGGGGATGCGACCGCGCGGCGTCGACGGCGAGCACGGCGTCGCAGAAGACGCGGCGGTAGTACGCGTGGGCGGGGTCGTCGATGCCGTCGGTGAGCCGCCCGGCCGGGTGCGGGGCCGAGCCGACGGGGTCGGCGGTGGCGCCGGGGAACGCTCCGCTCCCCTGGCCCCGGGTGTCCATGACGAGAACGGCGAAACCTGCCGCGGGGAGCACCGTGTGCTGATGGGCCAGCCCCCGCCCGGAGTTGTACCCGATGTACTGCACGACGCAGGGCAGCGGGTCGTCGACGCCCCGGGGCCGAAGCAGCCAGCCGCGCACGGGGTGGCCGCCGAAGCCGGCGAAGGTGACGTCGTCGACGTCGATGCCGCTCAGCCCGCTGTCGGCGGGGGCCACCGGATCGAACCGCGCGGGCCACGTCAGCGACCGCGCCTCGTCGAGGGTGTCGCTCCAGAAGTCGTCGAAGTCACCGGGCTCCTCGCGGGGAGGGAGGAACACCTCGAGCTGCTCCATCGGAAGGTCGAAATGGGTCACGGGGTCTCCTTCGGCGTGACGCGGCGCGAGAGCGCGCGATCGATGTGCGCGCGCGTGGCGGCGAAGGCCCGCGCCCGGACGCCGTCCAGCCCCGGGTACTCCCGATGGCCGTACGGCTGCACGTCGAGGTCGAGCTCCGCCCCCGGCACCGCTCCGATCGCGTTGGCGACGGCGAACTGCCCGGGCGGGGGCACGTGACGATCGCGCAGAGCGACCTCCACCCGCACCGGGAGACGCACGAAGGTCGCGGCCGTCGAGGCGTCGAAGAAGCGCAGCACCTCCCGGGCGGACGGATGCCGCTCCACGTGCGCGCGCACGCGCTCGCCACTGCCCTCGCACGGCAGGCGCAGACGCAGGTCGTACTGCCCGAAGCTCGGCACGATGAGCGTCGCCCCGACGAAGCGGTCGTCCCACGGCAGCGCGAGCGCTCCGATCCCCCCGCCGAAGCTCTCTCCGACGAGGTAGAGGGGCACCTCGCCGTGCAGCACGCGCAGGGCGGAGGCGGCGTGCCAGAGGTCGATCGCGCACCGGCCCAGCACGTAGTCGTCGACCGAGCGGATGCCGTGCAGCACGTGCCCGTCGGCGGGGGTGGGCGCCCCGATCCCCGCGTTCAGGGCCCCCTGACCACGGGCGAGCGGGAAGAACACCGCCGCGTCGTCGGGAACCCGGTCGAACTCCGGCTCCTCGCGGCCGCCGTACCCGTGACTGTGGACGATCCCCACGCGCGCCGGGCGGTCGTCGACCGTGCCCGCGGACCAGCCACGCAGGCGCAGACCGCCCGCGACCGTGTGCTCGACGACCGACACCTCGCGGCCCTCCCGTCGCTCGCGCGAGAGCACCAGGGGATCCGGGTCGACCGCGAGCGCGTCGTGGTGCCAGGTGCTCCACCGCTCGGCGAACCCGGGTGGGGGCGGCACGGGAGCGACGGCGCGTAGGTCGTCGAGCGTGAAGCCGTACGACCCGTCGCCGGCCGGGTCGGCGATGACGCCGGTCACGACGCGACCGCCGTGGAAGACTGGAAGCCCGACCGAGAGGAACGATCGTGCTCGCCGCCGAACGCCGATCCCGCCTGCTGACCGAGGTGCGCCGTCAGGGCGCCGCCGCGGTGCCGGACCTGGCGACGGCCCTGGGCGTGAGCGAGATGACGATCCGTCGCGACCTCGACGTCCTCGCCGCCGACGGGCATCTCGACAAGGTGCGCGGGGGTGCCCGCGTGAACCGTGGAGACGCCTCGCCGGCGCGCGATCTCAGCGCGCAGGCGCGGCGCAACGGCGACGGCAAGCGCGCGATCGCCCGCCGAGCGGCCGCACTCGTCGAACCGGGCATGTCGGTGGGTCTCGGCGGCGGTTCGACCACCTGGGCTCTTGCCCGCGAACTGCGCGGCGTCGACGACCTCACGATCGTCACGAACTCCCTGCCCGTGGCCGACGTCTTCGCCCGCCCCGACCGGGCCGACGAGCCCTACACCCAGACGGTCGTGCTGACCGGCGGTGTCCGCACCCCCGCCGACGCCCTGGTCGGTCCGGTCGCGGTGGCCTCTCTCGAGCATCTGCACTGCGACATCGTGTTCCTCGGGGTGCGCGGCATCGACCTCACCGCGGGGCTGACCACCTCGAACCTGCTCGAGGCCGAGACCAATCGCGCGCTCGTGGCCGCCGGCGCCCGGGCGGTCGTGCTCGCCGACCACACGAAGTGGGGCGCGGTCGGCCTCACCACGATCGTCGACCTGAATGAGATCGATCTCGTGGTGACGGATGCCGGCCTCGCGGCCGATGCCGCGGAGAGCCTCAGGCAGCACGTGGCCGAGCTCTGGGTCGCGGAGTTCGACGCGAACGACTGAGACCCGTCCGGCCCCGGGACCGGGACGGACGGCACGGAGCGCGCTCACCGCGCCGTGCTCGCGCGGGCGATCACCGCGGCATCCACCACGATGTGCCGCACCGGCACGTCGGCTCCGGGTCGCGCGGTCATCTGACGCTCGAGCTCGGTGAAGGCGGCCTCGACGATGCCCGCGTCGTCGGGGGCGACCGACGAGAGCGCCGGGACCGAGAAGCGGGTCGCGTGCACGTTGTCGATGCCGATCACGGCCACCTCGGAGGGCACGGCGAGGCCCCGCTCGTGCAGGGCGGCGAGCACGCCGAAGGCGACCGAGTCGTTGGAGCACACGATGCCGTCGAACGCCACGCCCGACGAGTGCAGACGCCCCAGGGCCGCGGCCCCCTCCTCCGAGGTGAAAGCGTCGACGGCGACGATGAGCCCGGCCTCGTCGGCGAGACCGAGGCGGGCGACGGCGTCGCGGTATCCGGTGAACCGCTGGTCGGCGGCATCCGAGGGACGGGACAGGCGCGGCCCGAGGAAGGCCACCCGGCGGCAGCCCACCGCGGCGAGGTGCGCGGTGGCGAGATCGGCGGTGCGGCGGTTGTCGATCGACACGTGCGTGAAGGGACTCACCGCGATGTGCTCGCCCAGCAGCACGAGCGGCCCGGGATCGGTGCGCCGGGTGAGGTCGCCGACGGTCAGCGAGCGCGGGATGTGGATGAGTCCGTCGGTGGCGGGCAGCCCGACGCCGTTCGCGACGTCGATCTCGCGCTGATGGTCGCCCTCGGTCTGCTGGATGAGGATGGACAGCCCGCGCGCTTCGGCCCCGCGCGCGAGCAGCGTCGTCAGTTCAGCGAAGTACGGCTCCTCGAGGTTCGGCACGGCGAGCGCCACGATGCCGGTGCGTTCGCGTCGCATCAGCGGCGACACGCGCCGCGGCGCGGACGGCGTCTCGGTCATGGCGCTGCTCCTCGTCGAGGACCGGACGGCGCTCGCACGCGCCGCGACACGGTCTGTCCTGGGGGCTACGGTATCGCGCGGCATGTCACTCCTGAACGCGGAAGGCCACGATCCGCGCCTCCGGTGCGCCGTTGGTGGCCGTCACGACCACGCGCGCCGCGCGGACCCGCTCCGCGCCGACGGGCAGCGGGTGCCGCCGCCGCCGGCGTCGGTTCCGCACCACCTGCGCCACCTCGACCCAGTCGTCCGACTCGGTCCCCTGCACCTCGACCCGGTAATCCGCGACGAGGGAGGGCATCACCAGGTGCGGATCCCGGTGGTGGTGGAGCGTGTTGAGCTCCACATCGGGGTCGTCGTCGAACACCAGCACGACCTCCGACGCCGACACCGGCTCGTCCCAGTCCAGGCGCAGCCACGCCTCGCCCTCGCGAAGCGGAGCGGACGCCCAGAGGTTCGGTCCGCCGAACGGCCGGTGGTATCCGCCCACGGCCCGCTCCGGTGCGAGCGCCTCCGACGGAGACGGGACGCGGAACTGCACCGAGCGCCCGCGCAGGGGCTTGGTCGGCCACTGCACCAGCAGTTCGTCGAGGCTCACCTGGACGTTCTGGTCATCGGCATCCGAGGTGTGGACGAGGGTCAGGATGCCGGGAGGCAGCTCCTCGGTCACGAAGACGCTCACGCCGGGCTGGGCGCGGACGACGACGACCGCGTTCGCGGGAGTCTCGGGCTCCCACCGCACCGGGGCGTGGATCCACCGCGCCGCGCCCGCCGTCACGGGGACCGTGACGGCGTGTTCGAGACGCTCGGGGACGACGTTCTGCGGCAGGCCCGTCGAGAACACCTCGATCTCGAGATCGACGTCGTGCTCGGCCGCCACGCGCAGCTCGAACCCGTCGAGACGAGGATGCACGGGCACGACGATCCCGAGGTCGTGGACGAGGGCGTGGGGCCGGACGGATGCCGTCTCGAGAGGACCCAATCCCGCACGCACACCCGACGCCGAGACGCGAGCCGTCGTGGCGAGGTTGCGGGGGTCGGCGTCGGCGACGCCGATCAGCGGGGCGTCCTGCCGCAGCAGCACCTGGCGCAGGTCGTCGCGGTGGTGCTCGTAGAGTCCGCGCGGCGTCGTCCCGTGCGCGATCGTGAGAGCCGCGGCGGTGCCGGCGGCCTCACCCATGGCGGCGCACGTGGCCATCACGCGCGCGGCTCCGAAGGCGATGTGCGTGGCCGAGACGTCGCGGCCCGCCAGCAGCAGGTTGTCGACGTCGGCGCTGTAGAGCGAACGGAACGGGATCTCGAAGACGCCGTTCGAGAAGCGCTGCACGGCCCCCGCGCCCGAGGCGTACATACCCTCCTTCGGGTGCAGGTCGATCGACCAGCCCCCGAAGGCCACGCCGTCGTCGAAACGCGTCTGCTCGATCACGTCGCGCTGGTGCAGCGTGTAGTCGCCGACTAGGCGGCGGTACTCGCGCTTGCCGGGGACGTTGCCGATCCACTCGAGGTCGAGGCTCTCGGCGTCGAACTCCCCCGAGTTCTTGATGTGGTCCCAGATGCCCAGGATCACCGACCGCAGCTCGTCGCGGATGCGTTCGTTGTCGTGCACGATGTCGAGCTCGCCGCCCCACTCGATCCACCAGTAGTGCGCGCCGCTGTCACCGCTGCGGATGATCCGCGACGAGGGGATCGGGGTGTCGCGGATGTCCTTCGCCGAGTCGGGGGCGACGAAACGCACCGGGTGCCCGACGTCCTTCGTGTAGAACAGCAGCGTCGAACCGAGGAAGGTGCGCTCGGCCTCCTCCGGCGCCCAGTCCTCCCCGAACTCCTCGCGCGCCTCCTTCCCGAGCCGCGCCCGCGCCCCGGCGAGGTGGCCCACGAGGCCGTCCCCGGTGCAGTCGAGGAAGACCGGGGCGACGAAGGTCGTCTCGGTCTCGGCGCCCATCGTCCAGCCCGTCACGCTCTCGATGCGGCGCGCCCCCTCGGGCCCCGACGCGACGACGTCGCGCACGTCGGTGTTCAGATGCAGCGAGATGTTCGGCTCGGCGCGCACGGCGTCCAGCACCACGTCATCCCAGTGGATGGGGTTCCCGTCGGGGTTGCGGTACTGGTTCTCGAGGTACAGCTCGCCGATGATGCCGTTCTCACGCGCCCAGCGCTGATTGCCGTGCGCGGTCGCACCGCACACCCATACGCGCACCTCCGACGAGGAGTTGCCGCCCAGGACGGGCCGGTTGTTGATGAGGGCGACGCGCCGGTCGAGGCGGGCGGCGGCGATCGCGGCGGAGACTCCGGCGAGTCCTCCGCCGACGACGACCACGTCGTATTCGGCCGTGTGTGAACGCATGCTGCGGGGGTTCCTTCCTGGGGACGCGGGGGCGTCCGGGGTGTCGAGCGAGGGGAGGTCGATGGGCTCAGTCCACGGCGATCGCCTCGATCTCGAAGACGCGGGCGACGTCGGTGGCGGATGCCGAGGGGTCGCTGATCAGCAGGCGCACGCCGTCCGCGACGACGCCCTCAGCCGGAACGCTCACGAGGCGCTGGGTGTTGGCCACGACGGAGCCGAGGCTCGTCCACCCCGTGGGGATGTGCACCTGCACCTCGAAGGATCGCAGGACGGCGGCGGTGCCCGCGTCGGCGCTGTAACCACTGCGTACGCGCACCTCTTCGAGGGCGGATGGCACCGTCAGGCTCAGCGAGATCCACGGCGCGGTGTCGCCCACCGCCGAGATCCACCGACTGGTGTCGGTGCAGACGCCGTCGACGGCGAGCTCCGGGCCGGTGTCGGCGCGCAAGCTCGACGAAGCGGTGGCTGTAGCGCCCAGTGCGACGTTCACTCCGCCCGGGTCATCGCGAAGGTCCGCGACAAGGGCCTGCAGCGAGGTGGCGGGGCCCACGGCCACGTCGCGCGGGACGACGGCTCGCGAGAGCCGAGCCGGAGCCGCGACGGGGGCCGAGAGGTAGACGACGTCCGCGGCGTCGGTCGACCGCGTCTGCGCGCGCAGGCGCTGCTGTCCGACGCGGGCCTCTCCGACACCGGCGAAGGACCAGGCGGATGCCGCGTCGTCGCGCTCCGCGACGACAGCACGACTGCGCACCTCTCCGCAGACCTGGGCGGTCACGACCGTGTAGAGGCGAGTCGTGGAGCCGGCGCGCGTGACGTCGACCGCCGCCGACGTGGCGACCCCGTCGCCGAGGGAGGCGGAGTCCACGACCACCTCGTCGACCCACGTCGATCCATCCCATCGGGCGAAGCGCGCGTCGTAGGCCGTGCGGTCCTTCTCGACGAAGCGATAACCGATGCCGGCGAGCACGGAGCCGTCGAGGGCGAGCTTCGCCGACTGCACCGCGGGGGTGTAGCTGCGGATCGTCTCGCCGTCCAGGAACGGTCGCCAGATGACCGCACCGGCCGTGGTGGGGGTGATCGGGCCCACGATCGCGGAGCCCGCGGCATCCGTGAGCGTGCCGGCGGCGGGGTCGTACACGGCGTACGAGCCGAGGTGGCGCGCCGGGTCGGCGGGGAAGGGACCCCACTCCCATAGAACGTGTACGCGGCCGTCGGGCGACACCTCGAGATCGTCGGGGTAGAAGGAGTAACCCGTCGCCGCCGCGATCGTCGTCTCGCGCGCCCACGTCCCGGCATCCCGGTCGTAGTGATAGAGCACGCCCTCGCGAGCCCCGTCGGCATCCGTCCCGGTGCGCACGAGCACCCAGGCGTCGCCGTCGACTCCGCGGGCTGTCACCGGGTAGGTGATGTCGACGTCGAGGTCGGGCATGGTCGATGTGCGGTCGACCATCGTGCGGACATCGCCAGCGGTATCGGAACGGAAATAGTTCCACTGCTCGTTGTGCATCGACACGAAGGCGTGGATGATCCCGTCGCCGTCGATCACGATGGATGGCTGATTGTGGCCGTTGTCGTCGACGAACGTGACGCATGCCGCTCCCGGCGTGGCGCGCAGGCACCCCTCGGTCCAGCCGCCGTCGGACCCACGCGAGGCGAGATGCACCTCGTGACGAGATGCCTGCGTCGCGGGAGCGTTGAAGGCGAAGTACGTCACGCCTCCGACGACGTCGAGGGGATTCCACCACGCCGCTTGGTTCGACGAGTCGACCGCGAACGGGAGGTCTTCGACGGCCGTCGCACCGGCGTTGGCGTGGGCCGAGGGGGCGACGATCAGCACGAGGGCGAGCGCGGCGATAGCCGCCGCGCTCGCCCCGCGGAGGGTCCGCACCTCAACCCACCAACTTCTGCGCGGCTTCGCCGGCCTGCTTCATGGCATCCTTCGGCGAGGCGGAGCCGATCAGCACGGCCTGCACCCGATCGGCGATGGCCGATTCGATCTGCGAGTAAGCGGTGAACTTCCACAGGGGGTTCGAGCTCGCCGTGGACGTGATGCGCTCGCTGAACTGCGCGCCGAACGTGTCGGCGGCGACCTCCGACGAGGCCAGCGCCTCGGTCGTCGCCGGCGGCAGACCACGCAGGGCGTAGTCGGCGAGGATCGCGTCGAGGTCGGACGTGGCGTACTGCGCGAAGTCGCCCGCGGTCGGCGCTCCGGCGCCGTTCACGACGGCGATCGCGCCGCCCCACACGAGAGCGCGCGGGGTGTCGCCCGCCTTCATGACAGGGCGCGACACCGGGGCGAGCTTGCTCGCGAGGTTCGCGTCGGGGGATTCCTTGGTGACGGCCCCGCGCCCCACGGGCGCGTCGTCGTACATCGCGGCGCGTCCTTGAGCGAAGAGGCTGCGCGCGTCGAAGCGGTCGACGTCGGCGGCGATGAGGCCCTTGTCGTAGAGCCCCTTGTACCAGGTGACGGCCTCGACGCTGGCGTCGTCGCCTATCGTGATGGTGTCGCCGTCGACGAGCGGGCTGCCGAAGGTCTGCATCCAGATGAGGATGTCTTTGAGCTGCGCCGCCTTCGTCGAGGCCGCGTAGGGGATGAGCCCGCCGCCGAGCCCCTTGAGCGAGACGAGAGCCTTCTCGAACTCGTCGACCGTGGTCGGGAACGCGTCGGCCGACAGCCCCGCCTTTCCGAGGGTCTCGGAGTTGGCGATGAGGCCGATGGCCCCGATCGTCCAGGGCAGGCCGTACTGCACGCCGTCGAACGTGGCCGCCTGGAGGGCCGACGAGGTGTACCCCCGACCGGATGCCAGCGACGACACGTCCTGCAGCTTGCCGGTGGCGGCGAGGCTCCCGAGCCACGCGACGTCGACGTGCGCGGCGCCGGTGAACTGCCCACCGGTCACCTGCAGCATGAGCTGGTTGATGTACTCGTTGTACGGGAAGGCCGTGCGCTTGACCGCGACGCCCTTCGCCTTCTCGTAGGCCGACAGCGTGCCCTCGAGCGCGGGCTTGGCCGACTCTTCGGTGAGCGACCACGACGCGAAGGCGAAGTCGGTGGGATCGGCGCCGTTGAGCCCGGCCGTCCCCGCGGCGGGTCCGCCGCTCGCGGTCGGAGCGCAGCCGGCGAGCGCGGCGGCCGCGGCGCCGATGCCGAAGATCTGCAGCGCACGACGACGTGTGATGAGGGGGTGGGGAAAGGATGAAGCAGACATGGGTGTCCTCCTTGACAGGGTGTGCGGTGGAAAGGGGGCGGGCCTCAGCCCTTGACGGCGCCGGCGGTCATCCCGCTGACCAGGTAGCGCTGCAGGAGCATGAAGGCCACGGCCACGGGAAGCGACACGACCAGAGACGCCGCCATGAGCTCGGGCCACGCGGTGGCGGCCTCGCCGACGTAGGTGTTGACGAGCCCCGGAGGCAGCGTCTGCTTGTCGGGTCCGGCGAGCGTGAGCGCGAAGATGAAGTCGTTCCACCCGCGGACGAACGCGAACAGTCCCGCCGCCACGAGTCCCGGTGCCGCCAACGGCAGCACGATCGAGTGGATGGTGCGCAGGCGGGAGGCGCCGTCGACGCGGGCCGCCTCGATGAGCTCGTCGGGGATGGTGTCGAAGAAGCCCTTCAGCATCCACACGCACAGCGGCAGCGTGAACGTCGTGAACGACAGCACGAGGGCGGTGTAGGTGTTGAGCAGGCCGTAGGCGCTGAAGACGCTGTACAGGGTGACGAGCAAAAGCGCCTGGGGGAACATCTGCGACGCGAGCACGAAGTACATGAGCTGCCGCCGACCCCGGTACCGGAACTTCGAGAACGAGTACCCCATGTACGCCGAGACGATGACGGAGAGCACCGCCGTGATCACCGAGACGATGATGCTGTTCTGCAGGTAGGTGAACAGCTGCGGGTTCGAGGTCAGCGAGATGTAGGCGTCGAAGGTGATCTGGGTGGGGAACAGCTTCGGCGGGTAGGAGAACACCTGGTCGCGCGGGGTGAGCGAGGTGGCCAGCAGCCAGTAGACGGGAAGCAGTGCGAACCCGCCGCACACGATGACGGCGGCCCACGCCGCGACGCGGACGCCGGGACGATCGGAGCGCATGAGGGACGCGGTGCGGGGGCGACGTCGGCCCGGTGCGGGCGGAAGGACGGGGGGCGCCTCGGGGGCCGGGGCGACGGTGGGGAGGGCGGTGCTGGTCATCGCTTCTCACTCCTCTCGGAGAATCGGACGTAGACGACGACGAGCGCCATCAGGAGGATCAGCCACAGCAGGCCCAGCGCGCCGGCGCGACCGAGGTCGAAGCCGTGGAAGGCCGTCTCGTAGACGCTGGTCGCGAAGGTCTCGGTCGAGCCGGCGGGGCCGCCGCCGGTGAGCACGTAGATGATGTCGAAGTGCTGGAAGTTCCAGATGAACTCAAGGAGCAGGACCAGGCCGATGATGCCGCCGATCTGCGGCACGGTGATGGAGAAGAACCGGCGCACGGTGCCCGCGCCGTCCATCTCGGCCGCTTCGTGCAGTTCGCGGGGCACGGTCTGCAGACCCGCGAGGAGCATGACCATCATCCAGGGGAACGACTGCCAGGTCTTCGCGACGATGACGGCGAACATCGCGGTCCCCGGCTGGGCGAGCCATGCCTGCGGACTCACCCCGAGCGGTTCGAGGATCGCGTTCATCACGCCGTAGTTCGCGTTGAAGATCCACATCCACAGGAACGACACGACGACACCGGGGACGAGCCACGGGATCAGCATCAGACCGCGCATCACCTTGGACCCGCGGATCTGCGTGTTCAACGCGAGCGCCAGGGCGAAGCCGATCACGAACGGGGCGAGGGTCGTGCCGAGGGTGAACACGAGGGTCTGACCGAGCAGACGGAGGAAGTCGTCCTGCAGGACGTCGACGATGTTCTGGAACCCGACGAACTCCCGGCCCGGCAGCACCAGGCTCTGGCGGAAGAAAGCGGTCACGAGCGCCGACACGAGCGGATAGGCCACGACCACGGCCATCAGGGCCATGCCGGGCACGACCAGGAGGACGGCGAACATCCCGTTGCCGAGGCGTTCCGGGCGGGTGGTTCGCCTTCCGCTCGGCTTGTTAGTATTTGTGAGAACTTGTGTCTTCGTCAGTGTCACGTCCGTGTGCGCTTTCCTCGGCATTGAGGGACCGGAAGGCCCATTCGAGGCGGCTATCGCCGCTTTCGGCTGGTTCAGCTTCGCGGTTCCGCGCACGCACGTCAATTCGGGACGGTAACGCTTCGATCACGACGCGTTCGTACATGTTCACGCATGTTCACTAATGTGAACAAGCCGGTTCATACTCGCTCGCCTCGCGCACGCCATCCCGGGCGGCACGGGCGGCGGGCCGGGGTAGCGCGGGCGGCGGGGCAGCACGGGCGGC
>Ga0065721_10008145_pt1 | contig 13450 bp, 13 predicted proteins | sample Mesricmetagenome_FD_59108 | JGI IMG/M metagenome (GOLD analysis project Ga0065721, IMG submission 59108) | Mesophilic microbial community from rice straw/compost enrichment Sample: eDNA_1 v2 (version 2) | ecosystem: Engineered > Solid waste > Grass > Composting > Bioreactor | place: USA: Davis... | reverse complement strand
ATATTGTAGCGCAGTTTGGTGCCCCGTTCCCAATGCACCGCATCGCAGGCGCGCACGAAATTCTCCTTGCCCCAACTGATCCAGCGGATCATCTCCGGCTCATTGTCATTCGTGCGCCAGAAATCCGACCCGACCCGGCGAGAGAGAAAACAGGCGATAGCATCCGTCTCCCAGAGCGGGCGCGCCGGGCCCTCCAGGATTGGCAGCAGCAGGTTGGGATTGAGGTGAATATATTCATGCGACCGGCTCGGGTCACGCGGGGCTCCCAGCGCATAGGTCACATCGGCGTCAAGATAACGGGCGACGGCCATGGCGAGCCGCGGATTGGGGTTGCGGCTGAAATGCAGTTTCATTGAGATTGTCCCTCAGTTGTCGCCTTCACAACGAACGGACTTGTGCACTTTCGACAGGTGAAAACCAGTGGGCGACCGCCCCTGTCAGCTGAGCCCGGCCACTGCCAACACCTTCCGGAACAAGGTCGGCAGGGCCTCACCCTTCAATGCCTTGGGCTCGGACCACCACCCGCCATCGAGCCCTTCGGGCTGCACCTCTGCGGACCAAACCTCCAGTTCGAGTCGAAAATGGGTAAACACGTGCACCACCTGCCCAACGTGCCGCCATTGGCCCGCGACCGGATAGATGGCTTCAGCAAGCTCGGACGCCCACTCCGTTGTCGGCACCTCGGTCATGCCGGCGAGCAGCCCCTTGCCAGGCCTTGTCCGCAAATACACATCGCCCGACGCATCGCGCATCACAAAGGCATGGCCCCGGCGCACCGGCCGCTCGGCCTTGACCGGCTTGACCGGATAGCGCAGTGGGTCCCCCTCGGCCCGCGCTTCGCAGCTGTCGTGCAGGGGGCAGACGAGACACATGGCCACCCGCGGCGCGCAGATGGTAGCGCCCAGGTCCATCATGGCTTGCGCGAAATCCCCGGCCCGCTCCGGCACCGCCAATTGCAGCGCGCCGCGCAGCTCGTCCTTGGCCTCGCGGACTGGCACGTCCAGCGCGTAGTAGCGCGCCAGCACCCGGTCGAGATTGCCGTCCAGCACCGCCACCCGCTCGTCAAAGCAGATGGCGGCAATGGCGGCACTGGTATAGGCTCCGATGCCAGGCAGGCTCTGCAGCCCGGCCGCCGTGTCGGGAAATTTGCCGCCATGGTCGCGCATCACGGCCTGGGCACAGGCGTGAAGATTTCGCGCCCTTGCGTAATATCCAAGCCCAGCCCATTCGCGCAGCACGCTGTCGAGCGGGGCCGCAGCCAGGTCTTCCACTCGCGGCCAAAGGCTGGTGAAGCGCAGGAAGTAGCTCTTCACCGCAGCCACGGTTGTCTGTTGCAGCATCACCTCGCTCAGCCAGACCCGATAGGGCTCGGGCCGTGCACCCTTTTGCCGCTGGGCCGGCGGGACGCGCCAGGGCAGGTCCCGCGCATGCTGGTCATACCAGGCGAGCACGGCAGAGGAATCGATCGGGTGAGGATGGCTGAGGGGCATGGCCCCTCATACAATGGTCCGGTGTTCAATTCGCGCCAAAAAACTCGAGCATCACCGGCGCAAGGGCTTCAGCGCTGACATCATGCCCCTGCCCCGCAAGAATATGCCGCCTTGCGCCGGGCACCCCGGCTGCCAACCATGCGGCGCCGGCATCGATGAAGTCAAAGCTGCTGTCGCCATTGACCACCAGCACCGGCACCGAGATCTTCTTCCATCGCGCGGGCTGGCTATCCCCATCGCGCGCCTCGGCCATCACCCGATAGTCGTGCTCGATCGTGCCGCCTACCGCTGCAAATGCTGGCCAGGCAGGCGACTGCCGGAACCCTTCCAGCTCTTCGGGCGACATGAAGGCCCCCATGAAAAGACTCATCATGCCTTCGGCATCGCCGTTCTCGGCCAGTGCCGCCATTTCAGGATGCTGCATCCACAGGTCCTCGGTGGTCTGCGCGACATCGACCGGCGGCTCGTAAAGCAGGACCGAGGTCACCTTGTCGGGCAGCGCCACGCCCGCTTCCAGCGCCAGCACCGCCCCCGACGACATGCCATAGAGGCCCGCACGGCCGCCAAAGGCGTCGATCAGGGCTTCGATGTCCTCGATCTCGCGCGCTACGGCATAGGGCAGCGTGTCGGTGGATTCGCCGCGTCCACGCCGGTCGAAGTTCACCACCGTGAACTGGTGGGCGAGACCGGCCATCAGTTTCGGCGTGTTCTCATCGATGCCGCGATACTGCGTGGCGCCGGCAACGAGGATGATCACGGGGCCGCTACCCATTGCCTCAAATCCGATCGTGGTTCCGTCCTTTGAAATCAGTGTCGGCATGCGCTCCTCCCTCATATGGATTTCGTACCATGACGGGTGACGGTGCGCATTTTCGACCGGCTCGAGGGCTTGTGCCAGCATGCCTGCGGGCGATATCTGGATCATGGCCCAGGATGACCTGCCCGAACCCAAACGCCGCAACAAAACGCTTTCGGTCGCCGATGCACTGAGCGGCGCGCTGGATCCCGTGCTTAGGAAGCGCGGCTTTGCCAGCCGGGACATCATCGCCCAATGGCGCCACATCGCGCCCAGGCCGTTCGACGAAACCACGCTGCCCGACAAGCTGGTCTGGCCGCGCGGCGAGCATCGTTCTGGCGGCGCCACGCTCTATTTGCGGTGCGCACCGGGTCAGGCCCTGTTCGTGCAACACGAAGCCCCCGCTATTGCCTCCGCCGTGAACCGCTATTTCGGCTATGTGCTGGTCGAGGATGTGCGGCTGTCGGCCGAACCGTTCAGTTCCGGTTCAGGCCGAAGCGCGCAAAAGCCCTATCAACCGAGCCAGAGCGCAATCGCGAAGGTCGGCAAAGCGACCGAAAAGGTCGAGGACAGCGATCTGCGGGAAGCGTTGAGGGCCTTGGGCCTGGCGCTCGCCAGCAGGTCGGAAAACAAGGGCAGATGATTTGTTCACCCCCAAGTGATGGACATGCCCACTTGCCGACACCGTCCCCTTGTGTAGTGTCGCGCACAAATAGAAAAGCAGGAGCCTCCAACGTGAAGTTCAACCGCCGCGATACTCTCATCCTCGCCGCCGCCTCGGCGGTTACCCTCTCGGGCCTCACTGCGGCGCAGGCAGCAGATGGCGATATGATCGATGTCGCAAAGCTGATGGCTCCCGCCGGCAATCTTGCGGACAAGTTCGAAGGCAATCCCGATGCGCCAGTCACGGTGATCGAGTATGCCTCTCCCACCTGCCCGCACTGCGCCGCCTTCCACAACACGGTCTATGAGCCGTTCAAGGCTGCCTATATCGAAACGGGCAAGGTCAAGTTCATCGTCCGCCCGTTCGCGCGCAACGCGCTGGATGCGGCCATCTTCCTGCTGGCCGAAGCCGCCGGCCCGGAAAACTACCACAATGTGGTCGCCACATATTTCAAGACCCAAGGCGAATGGGGCACGTCCAGCAAGCCGCGCGATGCCATCTTCGCGATTGCCCAGCAGCTCGGTTTTACCGAGGAAACCTTTTCCACCGCCTTGACGAATCAGGATGTGTTCAACGCGATTGAAGCCCAGCGCGAACAGGCTCTGGACGAATTCGGACTGACGGGGACGCCGACCTTCTATGTCAATGGCAAGACACTTTCGGGGGGCAAGACGCTTGAGCAGCTCGCTGCCGAGATCGACCCGCTCGTGCCTGCCGATTTCGTGGCGCCCGCAGCTGCCGCCGAAACAGCTCCGGCCAACACCATGGCACCTGCCAACACGATGGCCCCTGCGAACGAAGCCGCCCCGGCACAATAGGGGCTGCTCACTTGATTTTCCCTTCTCCCCATCGGGGAGAAGGTGGCGCGTAGCGCCGGATGAGGGGGGTGCTCTCGCCACCACCACGGTTGCATCAAGCTCCCCTCACCCGCCCTTCGGGCATCCTCTTCCACAAGGGGAGAGCGGTGGGGAGCACGCATGAAGTTCTCCCGCCTCAAGCTTCACGGCTTCAAGTCCTTCTGCGACGAGACCGTTCTCGTCATGGAACCGGGCCTTACCGGCATTGTCGGCCCCAATGGCTGCGGCAAGTCCAACCTTGTCGAAGCCATGCGCTGGGTCATGGGCGAAAACTCCTACAAGGCCATGCGCGCCTCGGGCATGGACGACGTCATCTTCTCGGGCTCCGGCAATCGCCCGGCCCGGAACACCGCCGAAGTCACCCTTGTTCTCGACAATTCCGACCGCACCGCGCCGGCGGCTCTCAACACCGCCGATGTGCTGGAAGTGACGCGCCGCATCGAGCGCGAGGCGGGTTCGGTCTATCGCGTCAACGGCAAGGAAGTGCGCGCCCGCGACGTGCAGCTGCTGTTTGCCGACGCGTCCACGGGTGCGCATTCGCCCGCCATGGTCCGCCAGGGACAGATTGGTGAGCTGATTGCCGCCAAGCCAACCGCCCGCCGGGCCCTGCTTGAAGAAGCCGCCGGCATTTCCGGACTGCATTCGCGCCGCCACGAGGCCGAGTTGCGGCTGCGGGCCGCCGAAGCCAATCTCGAACGCGTCGACGATGTCATCGCCCAGGTCGAGAGCCAGCTTGAAACCCTCAAGCGTCAGGCCCGTCTCGCGGTGCGCTATCGCGGCCTTTCGGGCGATATCCGCCGCGCCGAGGCAACACTCTTCCATATCCGCTGGGTGGCGACCCGTGTTGCCGAAAAGGAAACCGAGGCTGCACAGGCGGTACTGATCCGCCAATTGGCCGACGCCACGCATGCAGAGTTCAATGCGCAGAAAGCCGTCGAGGCGGCCGAGGCTGCGCTTGCTCCCTTGCGCGAACGCGAGGCGGTCACCGGTGCGGTGCTGCAGCGCTATACCATTCTGGCCGAGCAGCTGGCCGAGGAAGCCCGGCGCATGGGCCAGCGCCGCGCCGAGCTGGAGGACCGCCTGCGCCAGATCGCTGCCGACGGCGCCCGCGAACGCGATCTGGTGGCGGAGAGCGAGCAGAGCCTTGCGGCCTTCGAAGAAGAGCAGGCGCGGCTCGAAACCGAACAGGAATATGCGCAGGCCGAATTCGACCGCATCGAGGCGGAAGCCGAGTCCGCACGAGCTGCCGTAGACGAAGCCGAGAGAACCGCGCGCGAGATAGCTTCCGCGCTTGCCGAGGTTCGGGCACGGCGCAGCCAGGCCGAACGCAGTGTTGCCGACGCCGCCAATCGCCGGTTGCGGCTGGGCCAACAGTTGGCCGAGATCCAGGCGGAACTTGCCAGGGTGACGGCTGCGCTCGATGCCGACGAAACCCTGAGCCAGCGCCGGGCCGAACTGGGAACTGCCCAGGCCGCCGCCCTTGAGGCAGAAGCCGTTGCGCTCTCAGCCGAAGAGGCCGCCAGCGAGGCGCAGGACAAGCTCGATACCGCCCGGCCGCGCCTGGCTGAACTCGAAGCGCTGGTCACCCGCCTCGAAGCCGAAGCCGCGACCCTGGCGAAAATGCTCAATACCGGGTCGAGCCTCTGGCCAGCGGTAGTGGACGAGCTGAACGTGGAGCCGGGCTATGAAACAGCGCTTGGCGCGGCGCTGGGGGATGATCTTGAGGCCTCGTCGGATGCCGGCTCGCCCATCCACTGGTCCATCGCTATCGACCGGTATGACGATCCGCCCCTGCCGCAGGGCGCCGAGCCGCTGTCGCGCCATGTCACGGGCCTCAACCTCCTCGAGCGCCGCCTCGCCCAGATCGGCGTTGTTGATGCGGTCGACGGCCCCGCCCTCATGCCNGCACTCAAACCGGGCCAGCGCCTCGTTACTCTCGANGGCCATCTNTGGCGCTGGGATGGTTTCGTTGCCGCNGCCGATGCCCCTAGCCCTGCGGCACAGCGCCTGGCGCAGCGCAATCGCCTGGCCGAACTCGATGAGGAAGTGCTGCGCGCCAAGGCCGAACGCAACGCCTGGAAGCGCGATGTAGAGGCGCTCGCCGCAGCACTGGAGACGGCGCGTCATGCAGAGCGCGCCAGCCGTGAAGACTGGCGGCGCGCCCAGCATGCGATCGGCACAGCCCAGGCCGAGGTCGACCGCGCGCAGCGCGCTGTGGGCGAGCTCGCTACGCGGCGCTCGACGCTGGACGATGCCCAGGCGCGCCTCGCCTCCGACCTCGATGAAGCCGAGGCCATGCATGAACAGGCCCTGGCCACGCTCGAGGAGGCCGGCGATGAAAGCGAAATGGTCGCTGCGGCGGACGAGGCGCAGCACCGTCTTTCGGCTTTGCGCGAGCGGGCGGAGCAGGCCCGGCTCAAGCTCAATACGGTGGAATCGGCCGCGCGGATGCGGGCGTCGCGGCTTGAGCAGCTGGCGCGGGACAGCCAGTCCTGGCGTCGCCGCCGCGAAGGGGCCGTGGCGCAACTGGCAACGCTTGATCAGCGCACCGCGGAAGTCGAGGCCCAGCTTGCCAGCCTGGCCGAGGCTCCTGAGGGATTTGACAGCCGCAAGGCGCAGCTCGAGGAACAGATCGCGGAGGCGCGTGAACAACACCAGCTGGCCGGTGATCGGCTCAACCAGGCACAGACCGCATGGCGCGAGGCCGACCGCGCCCTCAAGACGGCCAGCGACAATCTCAATGCGGTGCGCATCGAGCTCACGCGCATNGACGAGCGCCTCAAGGGCACAATCGCGCAGCGCCAGCAGATCGAACGNCAGATCGAGGAATCACTGGGCATTCCGGCNAGCNGCACCCTAGAGGCCTCGGGCATTCGCCCTGAAGAGCCGCTGCCGCCAGAGCAAGCCACCGAACAGAAGCTGGAACGTCTCAAGGCGGAACGCGAGCGGCTGGGCGGGGTCAACCTCTCGGCCGAGCAGGAAGCCGCCGAGGTTCAGGAAAAACTCGATGCAATGGTGCGCGATCGCGATGACATCATCGAGGCCATCGCCAAGCTGCGCGGCGGCATTGCCTCGCTCAACCGCGAGGGCCGCGCGCGGCTCAACGAGGCGTTCGGCAAGGTCAACGCGCACTTCCAGGAGCTGTTCACGACGCTCTTTGGCGGCGGCACGGCGGAACTGAGCTTCGTGGAGAGCGACGACCCGCTCCAGGCCGGACTCGAGATCATCGCCCGCCCGCCGGGAAAGAAGCCACAGACCATGACCCTGCTATCGGGCGGCGAACAGGCGCTGACGGCCATGAGCCTGATCTTTGCCGTGTTCCTGACCAATCCCGCGCCGATCTGCGTGCTCGATGAGGTTGATGCGCCGCTCGACGACGCCAATGTCGAGCGCTTCTGCAACCTGCTCGACTCGATGCGCCAACGCACCAATACGCGCTTCATGGTGATCACCCACAATCCCATCACCATGAGCCGGGTTGATCGCCTGTTCGGCGTCACCATGGCCGAGCGCGGCGTGTCGCAATTGGTCTCGGTGGACCTGACCACGGCCGAGAGTTTCCGCGAAGCGGTGTAAGCAGAAGCGCTTGCGGCGCCCTAGACGCCGCTCGCCAGCCGCGATTCCAGTTCGGCAATCGTCTGTCGGGCATCGGCCAGCTCGGACTGCAGGCGGACGATCTCCGCGCGCAGTCCTGCCACCTCGTCCTCGGTGCGTGACTCGTCGGGCTCGTCTGCCCGGTCCGGGGAGAGAAGGCGGGCATGCAGGGCCTGCAGATAGTCGAGATCGTCGGGATAGGACTGGTTGGCCCGCGCGTCGCCCAGGATGCGCTCGATGTCGGCCACCGTGTCGGCATTCAGTAGGCCGCTGGCCAGCAATTCGCTGGTGAGACGCTCGATATCAGCCAGATTCATGGTGCTACCCTNTTCGTTGCAGTCCTGGTTGCCCATGGATTGCCCGAAACCGGGCGGCGGCACAACACCGGCTGGTCAGGACCGGGCAGGATGCTGTGGTTCACTCGGCGGCAAGAGCCGCCCAAAGCGACAGAATCCCCCCGCCCTGCCCTGACTCTGCCACTATCGCCATGTGGACAGCATGCCGCACCCCCCTTGGAGCGAAAATCTGCTTTTCCATCCAACCACTTACGGGAGTCCGGCGCGCCTTGACACCAAAAAGGGGCCCCACTATGTTGCGCGCGACTTAAAAGGGCGCCCCTAATGCGGGGGAATGGCCGGCCACAGGGAGCAGCGGATGACCAGTTCGCAGGACGACCAGGGCCAGCCGGAAAACGCCCGTGGGGTGACACGCGATCTTGCATCGCGGATCGCCTCTGCCAAGCGGGAGCGCGAGCGGGAGGACAACAGATCCGCCCGTGATGCTTCCCCGGAGATGAGCGGTATGGCGCGCGGCATGCGCATCGGTACCGAGTTCATCGCCGCGGTCCTGGTAGGTGCCGGCATCGGCTACCTCATCGACCTTGGTCTGGGGACCAGCCCCTGGGGCTTGCTCATCCTTCTGTTGATGGGCTTTGCCGCTGGAATCCTGAACGTCATCCGAGTGGTGGCGGAAATGAATGCCGCTTCGCCTGCCCCCAAGGGTGCCNATCTCGGACCCGAGGCGGAGGCCGANGAGGGCGAGAAGAATTGATGACGCTTAGAGGGCTCCATGGCCGGTACTGACCCGATCCACCAGTTTGTCATCTATGACATCTTCAAGCTGTTCACCGTAGGCGGTGACGGCACCGAAGGGTCGGGCACCACCTTCGCCTTTACAAATTCGGCCCTGTTCATGGTGGCCACTGTTGCCGTGATTACCGTATTCCTGCTCTGGGCCACGGCCGGCAAGCGCCTGGTCCCGACCCGGCTGCAGCTGGTGGCCGAGATGTTATACGAGTTCGTAGCCGGAATGGTCAGAAGCTCGGCGGGCAAGGAAGGCATGAAGTTCATGCCGCTGGTGTTCTCGCTGTTCACCTTCATCTTCGTGGCCAATATGTTCGGCATGGTGCCCTACTTCTTCACCGTCACCAGCCACATCATCGTCACCTTTGCCCTTTCGATGCTGGTCTTCATCACCGTCATCGTCTACGGCTTCATCAAGAACGGCCCGAAGTTCCTCAAGCTTTTCGTGCCAGCCGGTGTGCCGGGCTACATCCTTCCCATCGTGACGCCGATCGAGATCATTTCGTTCCTCTCGCGTCCGATTTCCCTCTCCGTCCGTCTGTTCGGCAATATCCTTGCCGGCCACATCACCCTCAAGGTCTTCACCGGTTTTGCGGTCATGATGATCGGCGGTCTGGGCGCCCTGGGCTGGCTCGGTGCCACCCTGCCGGTCCTGATGGCAATTGCCCTCACTGGTCTAGAGTTTCTCGTCGGTTCAGTTCAGGCCTATGTCTTCGCAGTCCTGACCTGCATGTATCTCAACGACGCGATCCATCCGTCCCACTAACCACCATTCCCGGCGGATGACCCGTCGGAACCAAAAGTCGCTTGAAAGGACATTAAAATGGAAGCTGAAGCCGCAAAGTTCATCGGTGCAGGTATCGCCACCTTCGGTATGGCCGGTGCTGCCCTTGGCGTGGCCAACATCTTCGGCAACTTCCTCTCGGGTGCCCTGCGCAACCCGTCGGCTGCTCCGAGCCAGTTCGGTAACCTGATTTTCGGCTTCGCCGTGACCGAAGCTCTGGGCATCTTCTCGTTCCTGGTTGCCCTGATCCTGCTGTTCGTCGCCTAATCGCGACGCCCAGATTGGCGCAGCCGGACGCTTGTCCGGCTGCGTTCCCTTCTCCGGCTCTGGCCGGATGACCGGATCCTAGGCAGTTCCAGCAAATGTGCGCTTGCACCCTTGCAACCGGAACTGCTGCATGAGCTCTAACGGGACCTCTACCAGATGGTAACGCAAGCCTACGCTCAAGAAGCGGCACCCCCGGCAGAAGACATCGGCGCTGCAGCCGACAGTCATGCCGAAGCAACGCATGTCGAGGACGGCACTCACGCCGATCCAACCGCCGACACGCATGCAACCACTGAAGCGCATGGTGACGCGGGCCATTCGGACGTGTTCCCGCCCTTCGACCCGGCAACCTTTCCCAGCCAGCTGCTGTGGCTCGCCATCACCTTTGGCGCGCTGTATCTGCTGATGAGCAAGCTGGTCCTGCCCCGTCTGGGCGGGATCGTTGAGAACCGCAAGGCCCTGATCGACGCCGATCTGGCAGCTGCCGATGCGGACCGCCAGAAGACCGACGCTGCAATTGCTGCTTACGAAAAGGCACTGGCCGAGGCCAAGGCCAACGCACAGGGCATTGCCAATCAGACGCGGGAGGCTATCCAGGCCGATCTGTCTGCCAAGCGGGCAGCCGTCGAAGCCGATCTGGCTGCCAAGGTCAGTGCTGCGGAAGCCCGCATTGCCCAGACCAAGGCCGAGGCCCTCACCCATGTCGACGACATTGCAGCCGAAACGGCCCAAGCCGTGGTTGGCCAGTTGATCGGCGACGTTCCGCCCGCCAGCGTTCGTGCTGCCGTGGCCAAGGTTAAGGGGTAAGCGACATGCCAGAATGGTTGGATAACAGCTTCTTTGCCATGGTGGGCCTGGTTATTTTCCTGGCCCTCGTGGTGTTCCTCGGCGTGCCCAGGATCATCGGCAACATGCTCGATGCCAAGATCAAGCAGATCGAGTCCGATATCGCCGACGCCAAGCGTCTGCGCGAAGAGGCCGCCGCTCTGCTTGTTGAGTACGAACAGAAGCGTGCCGCCGCCGAAAAGGAAGCCGAAGGCATCGTAGCCGCGGCCAAGGAAGAGGCTGAGCGCCTGACCACCGAAGCCCAGGCTTCGCTGGCCGATCTCGTCGCCCGCCGCACTGCTGCGGTGGAAGACAAGATTGCTCAGGCCGAGGCTCAGGCCATTGCCGAAGTGCGCGCCCGTTCTGCGGACGTTGCCATCGAGGCAGCCCGCGCCGTTCTCTCCGACGAGATGAACAGGAATGGTGGCAAGGTCATCGACGCCGCCATTGCCGATGTGGCTGCGCGACTGAACTGATCCGGTTGACATGATTTGGAAGAGGCGGGCCGCAATGCCCGCCTTTTTGTTTGCGAGAACTGGGCCACAGGCGACCCCTGGCGAGTACCGTTCAGCCTCACCAGCGGCCTTGACCCGCCTTGCATAGGGCTGACCCAGGCATTGTCGGAACAGCCCCGCAAAGCCGGCGGAGCGGACCAGCCTTTGTGAGGACAAGAAGAGAGTCTCGTTGACCTGCCGGTGAATCTCCACCATGGTGCGCTCGACTGCGGGAGAGACTGGCCACACTCCAGCGCCGAAGGAGCAACCGCCCCGGAAACTCTCAGGCAAAAGGACCGCCGTCAGGTCACAACTCTGGAAAGCAGGCTCCGCGAGGAGCCTCCCCGAAGGTAGCAACCGGCGCTCAGCCGGGAAATCTCTCAGGGCAAGGACAGAGGGGGCACGCATTCCACCAACAGGTGGAGCCTTGTCGTGTCGCCTTTGAACCCGAGTGTGTCCATGGCCGAAGCCAGTTCCGAAGATCTCAAGCATACCCCGCTCTACGAGCGCCATGTCGTGGCTGGAGGTCGCATCGTGCCGTTCGGCGGTTATGCCCTGCCCGTCCAGTATCCCACCGGCATCATGGCCGAACACAAATGGACCCGAGAACAGGCCGGCCTGTTTGATGTCAGCCACATGGGCCCGGGCTTTCTCGTGCTTGCCAATCCCACTGGCGATGCCGAGGCCGACCACGCCGCCATTTCCGCCCTTATCGAACCATTGATCTGCGGGGACATTGCAGCCCTTAAGCCTGGCCAGGTCCGCTATTCCCTGCTGCTCAACAATGAGGGAGGCGTCATCGACGACCTGATGATCGCGCGCTCCCCGATCACTCCGGGCGGGCTCTACATCGTCGTCAATGCCGGCACCAAGGACAATGACTTCGCCCTGATCGAGGCGGCGGCAGGCGACAAGGCAAAACTCATTCGCGCCGACGGCGACTATGCCCTGCTCGCGCTGCAGGGTCCTGAGGCCGTCAATGTCATGGCATCCGAAATTCCTGACGCCGTCGACCTTGGCTTCATGAACTATGGCGCCTTCTCCTGGGGCAAGGACAAGGTGTTCGTCGCCCGGTCCGGCTATACCGGCGAGGACGGCTTTGAAATCCTTATCAATCGCCGTGAGGCCGTGGCCCTCTGGGACGCGCTGCTGTCCGACCCGCGCGTCAAGCCGATCGGCCTGGGAGCCCGCGACAGTCTTCGCTTGGAAGCCGGTCTGCCGCTCTATGGGCACGATCTCAACGAGACCATTTCCCCTATCGAAGCCGATCTCGGCTTCGCCGTCTCCAAGCGCCGCCGCGAGGCAGCGGACTTCCCCGGCGCCAGTCGTATTCTGGCCGAACGCGAGGGCAAGCTCAGCCGCAAGCGCGTGGCCCTCATCGTCGAAGGAGCCCCAGCTCGCGAGGGCGCAGAAATTCTCGATGCCGCGGGCACCGTCATAGGCGTGGTCACCAGCGGCGGCTTCGGCCCTTCGTTGGGCAAGGCCATTGCCCTGGGCTTCGTGCCGCCTGAGCACGCCACCATCGGCAACAAATTGCAGGTCTCGGTGCGCGGTCGCGCCCAGAGCGCCGAAATCGTGCCGTCCCCTTTCGTACCCCACCGCTATTTCCGCAAGTCAGCCTGAGGCCCTCGCCATGACCACAAAGTTCACCCCCGATCACGAATATATCCGCGTTGAAGGTTCCACCGGCGTCGTGGGTATTACCACATATGCCCAGGAGCAGTTGGGCGACATCGTCTTTGTCGAACTGCCCGCTGTCGGCAAGGTTCTCAAGAAGGGCGACGAGGCCGCCGTGGTGGAGTCGGTCAAGGCCGCCTCCGAAATCTACGCACCTGTCTCTGGAGAGGTGGTTGAGGTCAACAGTGTGCTGACATATGAACCCGGCCTGGTGAATGCCGATCCGGAAGCGGGTGGCTGGATGTTCAAGATCGCCATTGCCGATCCCAGCGAAATCGAGGGTCTGCTCGATGACGCAGCCTATGCGGACCTGACGAAGTAAACATGCGCTATCTTCCCCATTCGGACCACGAACGCGTTGAAATGCTCGGCGTAATTGGCGCCAGCGATGTGGACGCGCTGTTCAGCGCTGTCCCAAAATCCGCGCTCAAGTCATTCACGCTGGACCTGCCGGCGCACCAGCCCGAATTTCTGGTCGAGGCGCATATGCGCGCCCTTGCCGCCAAGAACCGGGCCGGCGGAGATGGCCCGTTCTTTGTCGGCGCCGGTGCCTACCGCCATCATGTGCCCGCCACGGTCGACCATTTGATCCAGCGATCTGAATGGCTTACGGCCTATACGCCGTATCAGCCGGAAATCTCGCAGGGCACCCTGCAGATGCTCTTCGAATTCCAGACCCAAGTCGCCAAGATCACGGGCATGGATGTGGCGAACGCCTCGCTCTATGACGGCTCGACGGGTACGGCCGAGGCCGTGTTAATGGCCCGTCGGCTGACTCGCAAGAGCAAGATCGTCCTCTCGGGCGGGCTTCATCCGCATTACCGGGACGTGGTGAAGGCCTATCTCAAGGACGATGCGGATCTGGTCTGCCTCTCTCCCTCCCCCGAGGGCCAAGGCGACATTCTGGAGCATATCGACGG
>Ga0065721_10051828_pt1 | contig 13451 bp, 10 predicted proteins | sample Mesricmetagenome_FD_59108 | JGI IMG/M metagenome (GOLD analysis project Ga0065721, IMG submission 59108) | Mesophilic microbial community from rice straw/compost enrichment Sample: eDNA_1 v2 (version 2) | ecosystem: Engineered > Solid waste > Grass > Composting > Bioreactor | place: USA: Davis... | reverse complement strand
GGCAGGCGCCGAGCCGTTCCTTGCGCGGCTGGTCAAGCACGAGGGCAAGCGGCTCTCGAAATTCGACCTCGCCAACGAGGCCAGCGCCAATGCGGCCAGGGCCGCGGTGCAGGCTGCGACCTTCAAGGTCGCAGCGGTCGAGAAGAAGCCGGCGCGGCGCTCCCCGCCCCCGCCCTTCACCACCTCGACCCTGCAGCAGGAGGCCGCCCGCAAGCTCGGCTTTTCGGCCCAGCGCACCATGCAGGCCGCGCAGAAGCTCTATGAGGGCGTGGATATCGGCGGTGAGACCGTCGGCCTGATCACCTACATGCGGACCGACGGCGTGCAGGCCGCGCCCGAAGCGCTCGACGAGGCGCGCAAGGTGATCGGCGGCGTCTACGGCAAGGAGTACGTCCCCGAAACACCGCGCATCTACAAGACCAAGGCGAAGAACGCCCAGGAGGCCCACGAGGCCATCCGGCCCACCAGCCTGGCGCGCAACCCCGGTTCGCTGCGGCTTGAGAGCGACCTCGGCCGGCTCTACGAGCTGATCTGGAAGCGGATGATCGCCTCGCAGATGGAAGCCGCACGGATCGAGCGGACCACCATCGAGCTCGACAGCGCCGACGGGAAGACCGGCCTGCGCGCCACCGGGCAAGTCGTGCTCTTCGATGGCTACCTGGCCGTGTACGAAGAAGGCCGCGACGATGCGGACGACGAGGAAGGCGGGCGCCTGCCGCCGGTGCGTGAGGGCGCCGACGGCCGGGTCGTCGCCGCGCGGGCCGACCAGCACTTCACCGAACCGCCGCCGCGCTATTCCGAAGCGAGCCTGGTGAAAAAGATGGAGGAGCTGGGCATCGGCCGTCCCTCCACCTACGCCTCCATCCTCACGGTCCTGCGCGACCGCGAGTATGTCCGCATGGAGAAGAACCGCTTCGTGCCCGAGGACAAGGGCCGCTTAGTCACTGCTTTCCTTGAACAATTCTTCCACCGTTATGTCGAGTACGACTTTACGGCGGCGCTGGAGGAGAAGCTCGACCTGGTCTCCTCCGGAGACATGGACTGGAAGGCCCTGCTTCGGGAGTTCTGGCAGGAGTTCCATGCGGCGGTGGGCGAGATCGCCGAACTGCGCGTCACCAATGTCCTCGAGGCCCTTAACGACGCGCTCGGCCCGCACATCTTCCCCGACAAGGGCGACGGTTCGGACCCGCGCGCCTGCCCCACCTGCGGCGCCGGGCGACTCTCGCTAAAGACGGGAAAATTCGGAGCTTTTATCGGCTGCTCGAACTATCCGGAGTGCCGATACACCCGCCAGCTCGCCCAGTCCGACGAGGCCGCCGCGCAGGAGAACGGCGACCGTGAGCTGGGCGTCGATCCGGTCACCGGCGAGACCGTCTTCCTCAAGGCCGGACGCTTTGGACCCTATGTCCAGCTCGGCGAGGGTGAGAAGCCCAAGCGCGCCTCTCTGCCCAAGGGATGGTCGGCGGCGGCCATGGACCTGGAGAAGGGCCTGCGGCTGCTCAGACTGCCCCGCGAAGTGGGGCTTCATCCGGAAGATGGAGAGCCGATTACGGCCGGCATCGGCAGGTTTGGGCCCTTCGTCCTCCACAAAGGTGTCTATGCGAACCTGCCGAATGCGGACGAGGTGTTCGAGGTCGGCCTCAATCGCGCGGTCGCGCTTTTGGCCGAAAAGCGCGCTGGCGGCTCAGGCCGCGGGCGAGCCGAGCCTGCTGCGCTAAAGGACCTGGGCGCACACCCGGCCGATGGGGCGCCGGTCAAGGTGCTGTCGGGCCGCTATGGTCCCTACATCAAACACGGCTCCACAAACGCCAACATACCCAAGGGCAAGGATCCGCAGGAAATCACCCTCGAAGAAGCCGTCGCGCTGATCGCCGAACGGGAAGCCAAGGGCGGCGGCAAGAAGAAGCCGACCAAGGCCAAGACGGCCGCCAAGCCGAAGGCCGAGAAGGCGCCCGCCAAGAAGACTGCGACGGCCAAGAAAGCTTCCGCGAAGAAGGCGCCGGCGAAGAAGACCGCGGAACCTGTCGCGGCCGGTGGCGCGCCGCCTTGGGACGAAGACGAGTAGAGGCACGTCATCCCGGGCCGCGCGTTCATGGATGGCCCGGGACCTCCCGGCCATGCGAACCGCTATGGCCGACGACGCAAATCCGCGCCACCGCCGCGCGATTCCTGCGTTACAAGGCTTAGATGGCCAAAGCGCGCATACCGAAATCCGCCCGGTTCACCTCCAAGTCCGTCAGGCCGCCGCAGGGCCTGCCTGACCGCGAGACCCTGCTGAAGTTCATCCGTGAGGCCGGCGAGACGGACAAGGCCGATATGGCCAAGGCCTTCGGGCTGAAGGGAAACGACCGCCGCGCCCTGCGTGACATGATCAAGGAGCTCGAGGCCGAAGGCGCGCTCGGGCGTCGTGGCCGCAAGGGCTTTTCCGAGGCCGGCGCCCTGCCCCCGGTCGGCGTGGTCGACGTGGTGGAGCGCGACCCCGACGGGGACCTGCTGGTCAAGCTGACCAAGGGCGAGGACGCGCCGCTGGTGCGCCTGGCGCCTGATCGCCGCGAGGCGGTCGGCGGCGCGCCTGGCCTAGGCGATCGGCTGCTGGTGCGTTTCGAGACGCTGGAGAACGGCGAGACCGAGGCGCGGATGATCAAGCGCCTGGGCCAGAGCGCGCACCGCATCCTTGGTGTGGTTCGTAAAGCCAATCGGCAGGTTAGAGTCGAACCTGTCGATAGACGCTCGAAAGAGAGCCTCACCCTCGTCCCCGCCGAAACCGCGAACCTGCAGGACGGAGACCTGGTCCTGGCCCAGGTGACCGCCGAGGTTCGCTATGGCCCCAAGCGCGGCAAGGTGCTCGAAGTCGTCGGCCGCGAGGACCAGCCGCGGGCCGCCTCCCTGATCGCCATCCACAGCCACGGCATACCGACCGGCTTCAGCCAGGCGGCCGAAGCGGAGGCCGAGGCGGCCGAGCCGCCGACCCTTAAGGGCCGCGAAGACCTGCGCGAGGTTCCGCTCGTCACCATCGACCCGCCGGACGCCCGCGACCATGACGACGCGGTCTATGCCGAGCCCGACACCGACCCCAAGAACCAGGGCGGCTGGATCGTCTGGGTCGCCATCGCCGACGTCGCGGCCTATGTCCGCCCGGACTCGACCCTCGACCGCGAGGCGCGGGACAAGGGCAACTCGACCTACTTCCCCGACCGGGTGGAGCCGATGCTGCCCGAGCGCCTGTCGGCGGGGCTCTGCTCCCTGCGGCAAGGCGAGAACCGCGCTTGCCTGGCGGTGCGCATGGTGTTCGGCAAGGACGGCCGCAAGCGCTCGCACAAGTTCGTCCGCGGACTGATGCGCTCGGCCGCCAAGCTTTCCTACGAGCAGGCGCAGCGGGCCATAGACGGCTTCCCCGACGACCAGACCAATCCGCTGCTGGAACCGATCCTCAAGCCGCTCTGGGCCGCCTATGCGACCATGCTGAAGGGCCGTGAGGCGCGCTCGCCGCTGGCGATCCACAGCCAGGAGCGGAAGATCGTGCTCAACGCCGAGGGCGAGGTCACCTCGATCACGCCACGCGCCTCCCTGGAAGCGCACCGTCTGATCGAGGAGATGATGGTCCAGGCCAATGTCTGCGCCGCCGAGACCCTCGAGCAAAAGAAGACGCCGCTGATCTACCGGGTGCACGACGCGCCCAGCCAGGAGAAGGTTCAGTCCCTGGCCGAATTCCTCCAGACCCTGGGGATCGCCTGGAACAAAGGCGAGGCGCCGCGGACCGACCGGTTCAACCGACTGCTCGAGCAGACGCGCGTGGGGCCGCACGCCGAGATCGTCAACGAGGTCGTGCTGCGGACCCAGATGCAGGCGGTCTATTCGACCGAGAACATCGGCCACTTCGGGCTGAACCTCGACCGCTACGCGCACTTCACCTCGCCGATCCGGCGCTATGCCGACCTGATCGTGCACCGGGCGCTGATCCGCGCGCTGGGGCTTGGGAATGACGGCCTGACCGAGCGCGATATCGCCCAGATGAAGGACACGGCCGAGCGCATCACCCACGCCGAGCGCCGCTCCATGGCCGCCGAGCGGGACGCCACCGACCGCTACATCGCCGCCTTCCTGGCCGACCGGGTCGGCGCGGAGTTCGCCGGCCGCATCACCGGGGTGACCCGCTTTGGGCTCTTCATCCGCCTGGACGAGACCGGGGCCGACGGCCTCGTGCCGGTCTCCAGCCTCGGCGGAGAGTACTTCATCCACGACGACCGGGCGCACGCCCTGGTCGGCGAACGCACCGGCCGGCGCTGGCCGCTGGGCATGCCGGTGCAGGTGGAGCTGAAGGAGGCCACGCCGATCACCGGCGGCCTGCTGTTCGACATGCTGAGCGAGCCCCTCCCCGCCGATCCCACCGCAGCGCGGCCGAGGCTTGGCGTACGGGCGCGGGGGAACTTCACCGGACCAAAGCGCGGCGGCGGCGCCGGTCGCGCGGCGGCGCCCAAGCGCGGGAAGCGGCGGTAGGCGACGTCCGGGGACCAGCGACCGCGCTAGAAGCCGCCCGCGGGCTTACGGGAGGGGCGGTCCTGCGGGGTGGGGGTTCGCCACCCGCCTTTGCCCATGGCCGCCGGCTTTCGGGGCTCCCAGGGGTCGGTGACGCGGTCCCAGGCTTGGCGGCGAAGCATTGGGTCGTTGCGGATCATGCTGTCGGGCGGGGTGACGCCCCGGCCATGTCCGTCGGAACTGCCCCAACGCCGCGGATCGGTCGAGGTGGTTCGTGCGCCGCCGCCCTCGACCGGCCGGCGCTCCGTCACATGGCCGTCGATCTCCCGACAGCGCCAGCCGCCGTCCAAGGTGGCGGTGCATTTCGGGCTTTCAGCGACAGCTCCCGACGGCCCGAGGGTCGTAAGAACGGCGAAAGCGCATGCGGCCCCTGCCCTTCGCATCAATAGCCCCTGCGTTCGCAGAGAGCGCGGAGCTGGAGCACCTTGGCGTCGGTGGAGCCGCGCTGGATCATCGCCCGGTTGTTCGCGCATATGGTCTGAGCCGAGGCGCGGCGTGACGTGGCCTGGCCCCCCTGGCGACCGCCGTTCCAGCCCCATGGCTGATTCCGCCCCACGGTGGCGCGGTTCAGGTTCCGCTGGCGCTCGACATCGGCGTGCCTGGAAAGAACTTCCGTATCGTAGACGTCCTGCGCGGCCGCCGCAGGCGCGGTCAGTATCAGCGGCAAGCTTAAGCTCAGCGCCATTGCAACGGTGAAGGCGTTGCTCATCATGGCCAAACTCCAAACCTGGGCGTTCAATAGCGAGGAACGGCGTCGCAGCTTTCTTGTAGACCGAAGTCGCCCGGCGAAACCACCACGGCCTCGTAAAATCCGACACCACGTCAGCGGGAGCCGGTCTCAGGGTTCGCACGGGCGCCGATCGGTGGAGCTTAACTGCGGGGATGATCCAGCCGATACAGGGATTTCCCGCCCGCTTCGCCCCTGCCGAAAACCCTGAGGAAGCGTCTGCGCGCCCAAGGCCGCGCAGACGCGGACTGATGAGAGGGGCGCTGGCGGCCTTGGGCCTGCTGGCCGGCGCGCCGGCCGAGGCGAATGAGTTGCGCATCGGGCTCAACTACGCCGCCCATGAGCCGGAGGTGGGCGCCTCGGTGATCGGCGAATACCTTTTCGAACCGGTCCAGGCGCTGAAGTTCGTCGGCGCGCCGAGGCCCTATGTGAGCGCCCAGCTCAGTCTCGACGACTACACCAACTACGCCCAGGCGGGGCTCATCTGGCGCTTCGAGCGCGGGCGGACCTATCTCGACCTCGGCGGCGGGCTTTCGGTGCATGACGGCGAGCTCTACCTGCCCAGGCCCACGCCCGGTTTGTCGGACGAGGAGAACCAGCGCCGGCGACGGGACCGGGACCGCTACGTGGAGTTCGACAAGCGTTGGGTCTTCCACGCGACCTTCGCCCTGGGCCTGCGGTTGAACGAACAGTGGGCCGTGGAACTGGAGGGCCAGCACTGGAGCAACGGCCAGTTCGGCAGCGACACCCATGACGGGGTCGACAGCCTGGGGCTGCGGGCCGCCCGCCGCTTCTAGGGCGGAGCGGAACGGTGGGCGGCGGCCGGCCGTTCAGGAAGCCATGACGCCGGCCGTCCCCATTCTCCTCGGCCTGACCATCGCCGCCCTGGCGGAGCCGGCGAGCGCCTGTACGATCTGCCACTCGACCGCCTCGGCCGACCTGCGCCACCAGCTGCTGGAACACGATCTGCTCCGCAACGCCGCCGCCCTGGCCGCGCCCATCCCGATCCTGCTGGCCGCCATCCTGATCGCCGCACGAGAGCCGCGGCGCCGAGCGAGCGGCTCGTGAACGCCGGCCGCACCACCCGGCCGGCGGTCGCAGCGGCCTTGGCCCTGGGGATCGGCCTTGGCGGCTTCTTCGACGGGGTCCTGTTCCATCAGATCCTGCAGATCCACAACATGCTGTCGGGCTGGCTGCCGGTGACCAGCCTGGCCGCCGCCAAGGTCAACATGGTCTGGGACGGCCTCTTTCACGCCGCCGTCTGGACGATCACCCTGATCGGCGTGGTGTTGCTTTGGCGGGCGGCCGCACGCGGCGACGTGCTGTTCCGCGCCCGGGACCTGGTGGGCGGCCTGCTGCTGGGCTGGGGCCTGTTCAATCTGATCGAGGGGTTGATCGACCACCATATCCTGGGCGTGCACCACGTGGTCGAGGCGCTGGGTCGCTCGGCCTGGGACTACGCCTTCCTGGCCTGGGGCGCAGCGATGGTTGCGGTCGGAGCGATGCTGGTGCGAGGCGGGCGGCGCGGTGATTTCGCGCGTTAGGCGATCGCGTCCATCCTGGTCGCACCTTCGTCCAATTTCGTCGTGCCTAGCCTAGCCCCCATGGCGTGCGTGGTTAGCAGAAGCTTACTTTTCCAAAGGAGGGCTTCTGTGAAACTAGGTTCCATTTTCCTGGCCGCGGCGATCGCCTGCTGCGGCCTCGCCAGCGCGGGCGCCGCCAGCGCGGCGACCTTCTCCGTGCAAACCACGCCCGACCAGGTGGCCAACGCCACCGGCCTGAAGGGCGGTTCGACCGTCACCTTCAACGACCTGGCGCCGGGCAGCTTCAGCTCGGTGAGCAGCGGCGGGGTGACGATCAATTCGAACACCGGCTCGCTCTACGTCACCAATCAGTACCAGGGCGCCTACAACACCTTCGGCAATTCGCTGAGCAACAACGGCCACGCCTTCAGCGAGATGGTCTTCCAGTTCTCTCAGCCGATCACCGGCTTCGGTTTCTTCTTCGGGGCCTCCGACGTGAACTGGACGCTGAGCGCCTATGACGCCTCGAACAACCTGATCGACTCGCTGCTGATCTCACCGGTCTCCGACAGCAACGCCGGCGACTTCTTCGGCATTCTGGGAGACGGCATCGTGCGCGCCACGCTGGTCGGGCAGTCGTCGGACTTCGTCTTCATCGACAACTTCACCACCGGAGGCGGCGGGCCCATCTCGGCCGTGCCCGAACCGGCCACCTGGGCGATGATGATCTTGGGCTTTGGCCTGGCGGGGTCGGCCGTCCGCTCCACGCGGCGGCGGCAAACGGCCTTCGCCTGATAGAGGCCGACGCGCCGCCGGTGAGCAAAGCGCCGGCGGCGGCGGTTTCATCCGTATACGATCGTGCGGCGCCGCTGGCCCCTCTCACATCACCGCGCTATGCATCCGCGCCACATGCGGTGGCTGGGGGGCGGACGACATGGCATTGGCGGGGACGGCGGCGGATCGGACCAAACCGGCCGCGATCGTCGCGATCTGTTTCGCGGTCGCGGCGCTGGAAGGCTACGACATCCAGGCCTTCGGGGTCGCGGCGCCGAAGCTCGTGGCCGAGTTGTCGCTGGACGCAGGGCAGATGGGCTGGGCCGCCAGCGTGGCCATGCTGGGCCTGGTGCTCGGCGCCTTCGTCGGCGGATGGCTGGCCGACCGGGTAGGCCGTAAGCCGATCCTGCTGGTTTCCACCGCCATGTTCGGGGTGTTCTCGGCGGTGACGGCCCTGAGCCCCGACTACGGCTCCCTCATTCTCGCGCGCCTGCTGACCGGGCTCGGCTTCGGAGGCGCCATGCCGAACCTTATCGCCGTGGCTGTGGAGGTGAGCCCGCCGCGGCGGCGGGCGGCGGCGGTGACCACCATGTTCTGCGGCATGCCGGCCGGCGGATCGGCGGTGGCGCTGATCGCGGGCATGGCGGGCGAGGCGCTGGATTGGCGGGCGATCTTCTATCTCGGCGGACTGCTGCCGCTGTTGCTCGTGCCGGTGATCTGGCGCTGGCTGCCAGAGACTCGGCCGCAGCACGATCCGGCCGCGGATCGGCGCGCTGCCTTTGCGATCTTCGGCGAAGGTCGTGGGCCTGCGAGCCTGGCGCTCTGGCTGGTCGTGGCGCTGACGCTGGCGGTGCTCTACCTGATGCTCAACTGGCTGCCGACCCTGGTGGTGGCGAAGGGGTTGACGGCGGCGGACGGGGCGATGGCCTCGCTGTCGTTCAACCTGACCAGCATCGTCGGCGCCCTGTTCATCGGCTTCCTCGTGGACAAGGTGGGATTCCGCTGGCCGCTGACGATCGCCTATCTGCTGCTGGCGGGGGCGATGTTCGCCTTGGCCTCCGCGAGAGGGCTGGCGCCGGTGCTGATCCTGGCGGGCGTGAGCGGGTTCATGGTGCTGGGCGCGCAGTATGCGCTCTACGCCCTGGCCCCCCTGCTCTATCCGCCGCAGGTGCGGGCGTTCGGGGCCGGCTCGGCGGTAGCCGTGGGACGGTTCGGCTCCATAGCGGGGCCGCTGGTGGCCGGGGAGTTCCGGCAGGCGGGCATGAGCGCGGGCGAGGTGTTCGCGGCCATGACGCCGGCGGTGTTCGTGGCGGCCGCGGCGGTGTTCGCCTTGAGCTTCCTGGCGCAGGCGCGCGAGGATTGAGGATGGGCCGCGCGGGCGGCTAGTCTTCGGCTATGCGCCAGGCCGTCGAGACGCTCACCTTCGAAACCCGCGGACGCGGGCTGCACGAAATCACCGGCGAAGTGGTCGGTTGGGCTCGCCGCCAGGGGATGACGGCAGGCCTCCTCACCCTGTTCTGCCGGCACACCTCGGCCTCGCTCCTGATCCAGGAGAATGCGGCGCGGGAGGTGCGGAGCGACCTGGAGGCCTTCTTCGATCAGATCGCGCCCGAGGCGGCGGGCCGCTACCTGCATGACGACGAGGGGCCCGACGACATGCCGGCGCACATCCGGGCGGCGCTGACCGGCGTGCAGCTCTCGATTCCGGTCATCGGCGGCGCGCCGGCCCTGGGAACCTGGCAGGGCGTCTATCTTTTCGAGCACAGGCGCGCGCCCCATCGCCGGCAGGTCGCCCTCTGCCTGCAGGGCGAGTGAGGCCGGCTCAGGCCGCCAGGGGCTGCATCGCGGCGAGGAAGCCCTGCTTGGTCAGGGTGATCCGCTCATAGTCGAGGTCGCGGACGCAGTCCTTGCGGCGCAGGGAGGCGAGCGCCTGGTCCACCCGCTCGTGCGCAAAGCCGCGGAGGACGGCGGCCTCCTGAACGGCGGCCCAGGAGATCGCCTCGCCGGGCCAGATGTCGAAGCTGCGCAAGGCGGCGAGGACCGCGCGCTCGGCGTCCTCGAGGATGGGCGGGCCCTCCTCCTCCGCCGGCAGCGCGGCGGACGCAGGAACGGCGGGACTTTGCAGGAGGTCTTCGGCCGAGGGCGGGGTGGGCTCGGCCTCGAGCATGCCCCGGGCGATCTCCGACTCGCCCATGATGACGCGGCTGGCGCCGTGGGCGCTGAGGTGTTCGGCTTCGGCGTCGGAGTGGGCGCGGGCGACGATCTCGATCCGGGGGTTCAGCTTGCGCGCCCTGTCGACCACCGAGCCCCCCTCGAAGCCGTCGGCGACGGCCACGAACATGCGGGAGGCCCGGGAAACGCCTGCCGCCTCAAGCACGTCTTCGTCGGTCGCCGAGCCCAGGATCACCTCGCAGCCGTGCTGGCGGGCGACTTCAGCGAACTCAGGCTCACGCTCGACGAGGACGAAGGGGACGCCCACCGCCTGCATGCCCGCGGCGACCACCTGGCCCACCCGGCCATAGCCGACCAGGATGGTGTGACCCGACAGCTCGGTGGGAACGAGGTCGGTGGGCGCGAGCTCGGGCGTGGGGACGGCGGAAGGCTCCTGCGCGGGGGCGACCCTCGGGATCCGCGTGGCCCAGCCGAAGATGAAGGGGTTGAGCATGATGGAGATGATCGCCACCGCCAGGATCAGGTCGCGGCCTTCGCGGGGAAGGATCTCCAGGCCGACGCCCAGCCCGGCCAGGATGAAGGAGAACTCGCCGATCTGGGCGAGGCTGGCGGCGACGGTGAGCGCGGTGGCGTCCGAGCGCTTGAAGAGCTTGAGGATGCCATAGGCGGCGATCGACTTGCCGAAGATGACGATGGCCAGCACCGCCAGCACGGTCAAAGGGTTGTCGAGCACGACGAAGGGATTGAACAGCATCCCGACCGAGACGAAGAACAGGACGGCGAAGGCGTCGCGAAGGGGAAGCGTCTCCTCGGCGGCGCGCTGGCTGAGCTCGGAATCGGCGAGGATCATGCCGGCGAAGAAGGCGCCGAGGGCGAAGGAGACGCCGAACAGCATGGCCGCGCCGAAGGCGACGCCCAGGGCGATGGCGAAGACCGCTAGGCGGAACAGCTCGCGCGAGCCGGTGTGGGCGACGTAGTGCAGCAGCCAGGGCACGACGCGCCGGGCCACGATCAGCATGAAGGCGACGAAGCCGCCGACCTTGAGCAAGGTGAGGCCCAGCGGCACGCCCCAGGCGGCCCAGGGATCTGCTGCGGCCGAACCCGCCTTGGCGGCCGCGGCGATGGGCGGCAGGAGGACGAGCGCCAGGACCATGGCCAGGTCCTCGACGATCAGCCAGCCGACGGCGATCTTGCCGCGCTCGGTCTGGACGATGCGCTTTTCCTGCAAGGCGCGCAGCAGAACCACGGTGGAGGCCACCGACAGCGCGAGGCCGAAGACCAGCCCCGAGATCAGCGGCCAGCCAAGCAGCAGCGCCAGGCCGATCCCGAGCACCGTGGCGGTCGCCATCTGGACCAGGGCGCCTGGCACGGCGATCCGGCGGACGGCCAGCAGGTCCTTCAGGGAGAAGTGCAGCCCCACCCCGAACATCAGGAGGATGACCCCGATCTCGGCCAACTCGTTGGCGATCCGCTGATCGGCCACATAGCCCGGCGTGAACGGCCCGACGAGCACCCCCGCCAACAAATAGCCCACCAGGGGCGAGAGCCTCAGGCGCTGGGCGATCGCCCCGAAGGCGAATGCGGCCACGAGGCCGGCGACGATGGTGGCGATCAGCGGGGTATGATGGGGCATGGGCCTCCGTGGTTGGGACTGGTGTGGGCGAGCCAGTTCCGAAATTGCGGTGGCGAAGCTTCAGATCAACCAAAAATGATGGTCGAGCCTGGACACAACGGCGTCATCCCTGCGTGGATCGCTCGTCGGGCGGAAGCCTGCGGCGGGTGAAGGCGAGCAGAAGCCAGGCCACCAGCGCCCAGCTCACCCCCAGGCACCAGCCGCCCAGCACGTCGGTCGGCCAGTGAACCCCCAGATAGATGCGGCTGACGCCGACGCCGATCACGGTGACGATCGCCATGCCGTAGATCAGCGCCTTGGTGCGCCGCCGAGGCTCGACGCTGGCGAACACCGTCGCGAGCACCAGGAAGACGGCGGCGGCCATGGCCGAATGCCCGGAGGGGAAGCTGTGCGAATAGACATAGCTGCCGTGGGCCACGAGATCAGGGCGCGGACGCCCGTAGAGATCCTTGAGCAGCGAGTTCGAAAGCTGGGCGAGAATGACGGTGGCGGCGAAGATCAGCGCCTCGCGACGCCGCTTCCGGAAGAGCAGCAGCAGGGTCGCGGCGATGGTGAGGATGGTCAGCAGGGTGAACCCGCCCAGGGCGGTGACGTCGCGGACGGACTCTTCCAACCACCGGGGGCCCAGGGGATCGGAAGGCTGGCCTGGAGTGCGCAGGGCCAGCAGCAGGGCGCGGTCGAGGGCCTCGGTCTCGCCTTCCGACACCTCGTCGGCGACGGAGAGAAAGAGCCAAGGCGCCCCGACCAGGGCGAGCAGCACTATGAGCGTCCGGGTCTCCAACCGGCCCAGCAGCACCTTGAGGCGCACGACCATCCGTTCTCCAAAGCGGCGATTTCGAGAACTGGAATGAATGGGGCCAAGGAGCGATCCCGTCCACTGCTCGCCGGCTAGGCCGCCTGGAGTCCCGGCCGGCCACGCTCGACGACGAAGCTGGCATGGACGCGCACCGGCTCGTCGGGCGTCATGACCCGGTCGAGGATCTTCAGGTCGCCCCGCCAATGGTCGCGGCCGACATCGCAGAGCACATAGCCGCGCTTGTCGGTCATGGCCTTCAGATGCGGATTGAGCGCCCGCGTGTTGCGATGGAAGGCGTCGTCCTCTCCGATCCCATCCGATCCCGAGGTGATCGAGGTGGCGAGGAACTCCGACGAGACGACCTTGGTCCCATCGTCCTGGATCAGGTCGCTGGCGAAATGGCGGTGCGCGTCGCCGCAGACCGTGACCACATTGGTCATGCCTGCCTGCTCGATGTGGCCCAGCAGGCGCCGTCGCGCGGCCAGATAACCCGACCACTGATCGCTGGAATAGATCACGCCATTCGAACCCTCGCGCATGGCGAGGTTGGCGAGGCCGACCTGATGCGCCAGGACCTGCCAGCGCCGGCCGTCATCGGGCCGCAGCCCGGCCCCGAGCCACGCCTCCTGCCGTCCTCCGAGCATGGTCCGCGCCGGATCGAGGGAGGCCGCGCGGAAGTCGCCGTCGCGGTCGCCATTCAGCTGGTCGCTGCGGTACTGGCGGGTGTCGAGGAAGTGGGCCTGCAGGAGGTCACCCCAGGCCGCGCGCCGGAACATCTGCATGTGGCCACGGAAGGGCGCCGAGCTGCGGCGCAGGGGCATGTGCTCGTAATAGGTCTGGAAGCCGGCGGCGCGGCGGAGCAGGAAGAGCTCCGGCGGCGTATGGTCCTGGTCCCGATCCGCGGCCCAGTTGTTGTCGATCTCGTGGTCGTCGAAGCTGACGAACCAGGGCGCGGCGGCGTGAGCGGCCTGAAGATCGGGATCGCTGCGGTACTGCGCGTAGCGACGTCGATAGTCGTCGACGGAATAGATCTCGCCGCCGACGTGCCGGCGCAGGTTGGTGAACGGACGGCCGTTGAGCTTGCGCTCGCCAGGGCCGCCGTCAGGGCCTTCGTAGATGTAGTCGCCATAGTGGAAGACGAAGTCGATCGGCTCCTCGGCGATGCGCCGCCAGGCGGTGAAGTGGCCCTCCTCATAGTGTTGGCAGCCGGCGACGGCGAAGCGGACGCGGTCGACGCGGGCCGTCGCGGCGGGAAGAGTGGCCGTGCGGCCGACGGGGCTGACCGCCCCG
>Ga0065721_10051827_pt1 | contig 13454 bp, 8 predicted proteins | sample Mesricmetagenome_FD_59108 | JGI IMG/M metagenome (GOLD analysis project Ga0065721, IMG submission 59108) | Mesophilic microbial community from rice straw/compost enrichment Sample: eDNA_1 v2 (version 2) | ecosystem: Engineered > Solid waste > Grass > Composting > Bioreactor | place: USA: Davis... | reverse complement strand
CGCTGTGCCTGTCGGCGCTCACGGGCACCGGCGCCGCGGCGCTGGCGCTGCGCGCCAGCCTGCTCAGCGCCGCCGTGGCCGTGCCGCTGTACCTGCTGGGCGCCAGCCAGGGGCTGCAGGCCATGGGCGCCGCGGCGCTGGCCGCCGAGGGCGCGGGAACGCTGTTCTGGCTCGGCAGCGCGCGCAGCGTCGTCGGCTTCAGCTGGTCCTCCCTGGCTGTCGTCGCCGGGCGAAGCGCCGTGGTGGGTGCGTGCGCATCGGTCGGCCCGGCGCTGGTCTACGCGGCGTATGGACGCGCCCAGGACCGCACCGTCACGGCGCTGCTGCTGGGCGCGGCCGGCTCGGCCGTGGGCTTCCTCGCCGGCCTGCTGCTCGCGCGCCACCCGCTGCTCGGAGAGTTGCGGCGCCTGCTGCGGCGCAAGGCGCCAGAGGCCCACCAGGCACAGCCGGGCCGGTGAGGCCGCAACCGCCACGGCGGCGCGCCGCCTGTTCCGGCAATTTTTCGCAAAGGCCAGGCATTTGCGCGCCTTTCCGGTCTTTTTCTTGCCTTTCAACGGAAAATATTATGGTTCTTGGGTATATACCCTGACCTGAAGTGCAAATTCCGGGATCGTGGCGCAAATGATCTCCAGGCCGTGTGGCACACCCTTGCCCGGCATTTGCCCACCCGGCGGCGACCGATGAAAATACTGCCCGCGAAATATTGGCGGGCGCCCGCGTAATTTGTGGGCGGGGTGCTTGAATATATTCAGCCTATGAGCGAATTTCTTGTCATTGCAGGTCGCTGCGCGGCGGACCGCGGCACGCTGGCTCGTGCCGGCATCGTGCTCGACAACCTCGACCGCCAAGTGTGCGCGACGGCATCGGCGCCCGGATCGGCGGCGTTTGCCGTTGCGCGCATGAACGGCACGGGGGCGCTGATCGCGCGGGACGAGGCCTGCGGCGACTGGCTTATCGCCTCGGGGACCTGGTTCCATTCGAGTGGCCTGTGCAGCGGCGACGAGCAGGCCCTGCTGGCGCGCGTGCGCAGCGACGGCGCGGCCCGGGTGGCGCGTGAGCTTGAAGGGTTCTTCGCCATCCTCCATGGCGACGCGGCCACGGGCAGCGTCACGGTGATCGGCGACGTCGCGGGCTCCTGCCACTGTTATGTCCGCGATATCGAAGGCGGTGTCGCCATTTCGACCTCCGCTGCCTGCCTGGCCGCGCTGGGCCCGGCCTCGCTCGATCCGGTCGCCACGGCCGAGTTTCTGGCCACGGGCATCATTTTCGAAGACCGGTCACTGTGGTCGGAGGTCCGCAAATTCGCGCCGGCCTGTTTGAGCACTTATGCCGGCGGCCGTTGGAGTGAGCAGCCGGCGTACTGGAGCATTCGCGACATCACGCCGGAGCGCTACGGCCTGGCGGAGGCGGCTGATGCGATCGGCGCGGCCATGGCCGGCGCCGCACGCCGCATCGCGGGCCGTTTTCCCCGGGTCCTGTGCGACGTCACGGGCGGGTATGACTCGCGGGCGACCATCGCCGGCTTCCTGGCGTCGGGGCTGCCGATCGGTGCCACCGTGTCCGGTGCGGCGGACAGTGGGGATGTCCTGATCTCGAAGGCGATCGCCGCCAGGTTCGGCCTGCCCCATCGCCATGCGGGCCCCGGCGGCGTGCCCAGCGCGGCGGCGATCGGTGCCGCGTTCCGTTGCTCCGACGGCCAGTACGACCTGATCGAGTACGCCCAGATCGCGTCAACCCACGCGGCACAGTCGCGGGACAACGACATCGGCATCAGCGGCTCCTACGGCGAACTGGCGCGGGCCTACTGGTGGGAGCTGCTCTTTCCCTCGATCGGCAAGCGCGAGCCCGTGGACGCCGACCGCATCGCCGCCGCCCGGATCGGCGCGGCCGCCTGGGATGCGGGGCTGATCGCCGGCGCCGCGCGCGTGGAGCTGGTGCCGCACCTGGCCGAGGTCATCAGGCGGGCCAACCGCGGGCTGGAGGACCGGCCCAACACCACGCAGATGGACAACGTGTACTTCTCGCTGCGCATGCAGCGCTGGCACGGCCGGATCGCGAGCAGCACGGACCACATCTGGCCGTGCCTGTCGCCGTACATGCTGAAGTCGGTACTGGTGCCGGTACTGGAGACACGGGCCCAGGCGCGCATGCGCAGCCTGGTCGTGCGCGAGATGCTGGAGCGCCAGGTGCCGGCCCTGGCGGCGATCCCCATGGAGCATGGCTATCCCGCGCTGCGGGCCCGCCTGACGAACCTGCATCGCTTCTGGCCGGTCGTGCCCCACTACGCGGGCCGCGTGGCTCACAAGCTCGCGCGCCTGGCCGGTGTCGGGCAGCGCGCCGGTGCCGTGCGGCAGGAGCCCATGGCCGTGCTGCTGGGCCGGGACGAGGCGCTGCGCGCGCAGCTCGCGTTCCCGGCCTTCCGCGGCTCCGGCATCGCCGACGAAGGCGGGCTCGACCGCTTCTTGTCGAATGCCAGCGGAGCGGCTTTCGGGTTCAACGGCCAGTTCTGCCGCCTGTTCTCGATCGAGGTCGCGCTGGAGGCGGTTGCGCGCGCACGGGCCAAGGCGGCCCCAGGGGGCAGCCCGGCGGCTGTGCCGCGCGCAGCCTCGGTGGGCAGTTCGCAGGCGGTGTAAGCGGACCGGCCTGCCGCGGCGAAGTCATCGCGGCGGTTCAGCGCCGTCGCCGGTATCGGGATCAGGGCACGGAGCGCGGATACACGCTCCACACGGGGTGGTTGTCGAAGTCGCGCGCCAGCTTGGGGTAAGTGGGCGACGAGGTCACGCGCTGCCAAGCCTTGGCCGCGCCTTCGGCCCGCAGGTCCACCGCGTAGGCCAGGGCCGGCATCAGGGCGCCCCAGTAGGCCGTGGCGCTCCCGGGATACCCGCTCACCATGGCATCGCCCGGCTCGCCGGCCGTGGGCAGCCCCATGGCCCGTGCCACCTCGCCCCAGGAGGCGTACCAGGGGCCCGTGCCGTTGGCCCAGTCCGTCTTCACGCGGGGCGCGAAGGGAATCCTGTACTGCGCGGCATGGGGAAAGGCGTATTCGCCGCTGCCGCTGCCGCCCAGGCGCCCGACGATGGAGCGGGCCTTCCAGGCCAGGAAGGCATCCAGCCTGGGCTGCAGCGCGGTGTCGTGCACCTTGAGCTCGCTGACGTAGGCCCATGCCGCCGTGAAGAAATCCTCCATCCAGATCGCCCCCATCCAGGGATCGGTCGGAAAGTAGGGGGCGTAAGGCTCCACGATGCCCAGCGGACTGGAGGGCCTGGTGACGTAGCGGTCGTGGTAATAGCCGATGTTGGCATTGAGGCTCGCCACGAGCTCCGCGCGCCACGGATCGCTGTCCGGCGTCACGGCCGCGGCTTGGGCGAGCGATCGCAGGGCCCAGGCCGCGCCGCGCGTGGTGAGCGCACCGGAGCTGGACTGCAGGATGCCCTTGGACCCGAAGCGCTGCACGTCGTTGTTCTTGAGGTAATTGGCCGTGGCCACGAACTGGCTTTCTTCCAGGAAGTAGTTCCAGCCGCTGACCAGATAGGCCATGTAACCCATCGAGGGATGGTGCGACGTCGTAAAGGGCGGTGGCACCCCGCCCACGGCCGCCGGCGTGACCTGGCCGGCGGAAGAACTGCTGAGACCAGTCACTCCCGAACCACCCCCCATGGTCAGCTTGGGATGACGGGAAAAAGCCAGCGGGCGCTGCGTCTTCTCGTCGCGGTAGTGGATGCCGTAGCGCCCGGCCGCGTAGGCGTTGATGAGCACGCTGCGCCACGCGCGCACGTCGGCGCCCGTGGACAGGTAGGCCACGTCCCATTCCGGCAGCAACCCGATGGAGGCGTGGTAACCCACCGTGCCCATGGCCTGCGGGTAGGCGGCCTGAGCCAGCGGCGTGTAGCTCGTGGGCAGGCGACCGTACAGCGGACTCCGCGGGGGCGTGACGGCGCTGTACCGGGGCACCAGGCGGGTGGCCATGAAGTACGCGACGTCATGCCGGGGCACGATCCGCGGATCGGCGCCGGCCCAGTGCGTGAGCTGCGTGCCCTCGGCCAGCACCGCGCGCTGGTGGTTGAGCAGCGTCAGCGGCTGCGAGAAGCGCTGGGTGCCGCCCAGCGTGAACGTGGCCGTGCCGCTCCTCTCGCCGCTTCCGGGCACGTTGAGATGGCCGTTTTCGATCCACGGCAGCACCTCCACGTGCCCGCCCTGGTAGCTGCGCACCTCCAGCCAGGCCACCAGGTGCGCGTCCGTGCCGATGGGCTTGCGGTAGGTCCAGGCGCTCATCTGCGGTCCGGCCACCAGTGTCCGAGCCGGCGTGTCCCAGTCCTTGCCCGTCCAGCCCGCCACGCCGTAACTGCCGAACGACACGTTGGCCGAAAGGCCGGCTCTGGCGAGGCTGTCCGGCTTCACCACCGGGCCCGGCGCCGGCGTATCGCCCACACCCAGCAGCAGCTTGCGGCCCAGGCCAGCCTTCATGTCCACACGCCCGGACAGGAGGACGAACTTCGCGCTGCCGTCGGGCCAGCGGTTCTGCACCACGCACTGCAAGTCGGGCACGTCCGCAGCCGCCAGCAGCGCTCCCTCGCGCAGCTGCCCCTGGCGCAAGGGCTGCCCCACCGTGAAAGGCAGCAGCTTGCCGTCCACGCCGCCGTGGAGTTCCAGGCTCAGCACCGCGGGGCCGTTGTCCGGGCTGGAGGCCGCCGCGGGTGCGGGTGCCGCCGCACCCGCAGCGCCTGCAGCCGTCAGGCCGCAGGGGCCCAGCAACACGGCCGGCAGCAACAGGGACGGCACGGCGCCGCGCAGGCGGTTCAGGCAGGAAGTCATGCATCTGCTCCAAGCGGAAGCGGTTGTAGGCGTTGTTGGTCCGGCGCCGGCCTCGGCCACGCCACCTCACAGGCGCAACGGGCGTTCACGGAGCCCCGTGCCCCATGGGCAGGCCGCGGCTCATGGCGCCCGCGCGGTCGTGCCCGCTTGGGCACAGGGCACGCGGCTGCTCATGGCACCCGGCACGACCGAGGCCGTGCGCGGCGTGCCGCAGAAGTCGGCCGCGACGCCGGGCAGCGCCGCGCCCCGCGGGTGCGCCAGGGGCTCGGCCGGCTCCAGCAGCAGCCCATCGATCCGCTCCCGGCCGCCCGGCAGCGCGGAACCGGGCACGTTGTCCGCCTCCTGCATGACCCCGCCGTCACGGGCGCGGATGCGGCCTTCGACGATGTTGAACTGGACCCGGGCGTCGGCCGGCGGCACGCGCACCTCCACGCCCCCCGTGTTGATCAGCGTGTTGTGGGCCACGCCGGTGCCCCTGGAGCGGAAGACGTAAATGCCCGAATCGTTGCAGTGCGCAACTATGTTGTTCGCCACCAGGCCGGCCTCGTGCTCGACCTCGCAGCGGCCGTCGCGGCAGTACGAAGCCTCGGTGCCACCACCGCCGAAGGACAGCCCGGCGCGCGTGCCCCGCTGCGAGATGTCCTGCGTGGTGCAGATCACCAGGTTGCGCTCCATGCGGCCGTCGCGTCCGCCGCCCTTCATGAACGCGCCGAAGGAGACGCCATTGCCCTGCGCCTTGACGAAATTGGCGATCACGTTGTCCGTGAGCTGCCAGCCGCTGGCGCCCACGACGTCCACCAGCGTCACGGGCTTGTGGGTCTGGCGCGGGGTGCTGTTGCGCAGGGTGTTGAACTGCAGCAGCCCATCGTCGGGCCACTGGCCGCCCTGGCCGTTGACCTTGACATGCGCGTTGAAGTCCTCGATGAGGTTGTTGCGCAGCACCGTGGAGCGCGCCGCGCCCACCACGTGGAAGGCGTGCTCGCATTCCTCATGGCGGCCGCACGTGCCGCGCAGGTGCAGGTTCTCGAACACCCAGTACGGATGGGCCACGGACACGGCCTCGACGGTGTGGAACTCCAGCGTCACGGCGCCGGGGCGCTGTGCCGTCACGACGATGGGCGCCCATGCCGTGCCGCCGGCGCGGGTGCGCAGCGGGGTGTTGAAGCGGTAACGCCCGCTGGCGATCACCAGGCGCTGTCCAGGCCGGGCGCGCTGGAAGGCCGCGGCGATCTCGCCCTCGCTGTACAGCAGCACGTCGTTCGCCGAGGGCTCGGCCACAACCGCCTGCGCCTGCGCAGGCGGCAGCGGCACGGCGCCACCGCGCTCGCCGTACCGTACCGGTGCCAGGGGCTGCGGCTGCTGCCCTTTGCCCAGGGCGGGCAGCAGGCCCGGCACGGGGCGCTCGAGGTGTGCCTGTGCCGTGCGCAGCAGCGGCAGCAGCAGCCACTCCAGCCGCGGATGGCCTTCGAGTCGCCGCTGGGCGTGGCGCAGCAGCTCGCCCGGCGTTCGCTGCTGCAGCGCCTGCGCCATCCGGCGCGGGTCCTGGTCCAGTACTACCGACGCGGTGCCCAAGGCGGCGCCGGCCAGCAGCACCAGCACGCCCACGCATGCCAGCAGCCGAAAGGGCCATCGCATGTTCATCATTTCCCCAAGGTGGCTGGCGGCGTAGGTTCCGTACCGGCGCGCACGTGCGCGCTCGGCCGCTGGTCGTGTGGCCGTTCCGCCGTCCCACGCGACCGCGGCGCGCGCCGCAGGTTGGCCGCCATGCGCAGCCCGAAGCGCAGCCGCGTGCGGTCCCAAGGCATGAAGCGCGGGATGAAATAGGGGTCGGTGTCCGCCCCGGCACTGCCCCAATCCGTGGTGACGCCCGCCTTGAACCCCGCTTCGCGCACGATCTCGACGGCCTGCGCATCGAAGTCCACGCCCCAGCGGCCGTTCGGATAGGCGAACAGCTCCACCGTGTCGCCAACCAGCGTCTCCAGCACCCGCTTGCTGCCGAGCACCTCGTCACGCACCTGCGATGCCGGCAAGCCGGTCAGGATCGGGTGCGACAGGGTGTGCGAGCCGATCTGCATGCCGGCGCGGTGCAGACCGCGCACCTGCTCCGAGCTCAGCATCAGCCGCGGCGACGGCAGCACGCCGGCATGCCGCGCCACCAGGTGCGCCAGTTCATGCCGCTGCTCCACGCCCCGGTACTTCAGCGCCTGGGTGATGCTGTGAAAGGCGGTACGCCTTTGCTCCACGGTGCCGGTCGCGTACCGCAGCAAGTGCGGCTCTCCCAGCGACCGAAGGTCCAGCGACGAGAGTGAGGTACGACGCAACGCCTCCTCCACCAGATCGTTCCACATGCACCCGCCGTCGAGCACGCTGGTCGTGATGAAAAAGGTGGCGCGGAACCCATGGCGCACCAGGATGGGCAACGCCACCTCGTAGTTGTCGGCGTAGCCATCGTCGAAGGTGATGGCCAGGGCGCGGGCCGGCAAGGTGCGCGCGGCCAGGCGATGCACGGCCTCGTCCAGCGCGATCACGTTGAACAGTTGCTGCAGCCAGCCGCACAGGCGCTCGAACGCCGCGGCATCGAGCTCGTCAGGGCACATCGGGTCCGGCACAGGCAGCACCCGATGCAGGATGAGCACGCTCAGCCGGCCCCTCTCCCCCGCTGGAGACAGGTGCTCCAGTAAGCGTTTCAACATCGTTCTTAACCTGCCTTGCCCGGTTTCAAGCCCCGCCAAGTCGTCTCTGTTGCTTATAAGACATTTCGTATTCAGCGAATATGGTTCCACGCAAGATTGCGCTCAATGCAAAAAGCATGTACACCATATCAAAATATGCAAAACTTAGCGTCAGCCCGCCCACACAAAATACAAACAAGCTCAACTGCAACACCACCGCGGCATCCATCATCCATGGTGGCGCACCAATCTTTCTTCCTTGCTTGATGACATATCCGTTTTTCACGAAGCACAAAGCAATGATCGAAAGGTAAATAAGAAGCCCAATAGGCCCATGGTCCCCCAACAACTGAAAATACACACTATGAGCCGCACGCGCCACGGGCCCGGGAAATGCGTCACCCGTATCAAACCATGAGAACTCATCCCAGCGCATGGCCAGCATATTCCAGTTAGGCGTATTCTCGATGGCCTTGAAGCCGCCACCAAAAATCGGCCGTTCCGTGACCATGATCGTGGTCAACTTCCACGCAATCACTCTGCCCATGAAGGAGGAGTCATTGTCCGCCTTCTGAATGGTATTCATTCGATCAAACCACTTGTCGGACAAAAACTGCATGGCCACGGCTGCGCACAACCCTCCCAGTATCAGCAGCAGTACCTTGTGCTTGCTTTTCTTGAACAGGTAAGCAGCCAATGCCATCAATGCAACGAACCCACCCCGGGAGTTGGTACCCAATATTGAGAGCACGAGCAGCAGCACCACGCCCAACAGACCCAGCGTGACGATCTTGGATTTGGCTCCATATTGGTTACGCAAATAGAGAGCCACGGGAATCGTCATGCTGAAAGCAATGGACAATTCATTCCGATCCTGCAACGAGTGAGTAGGTAGTCCCACGATGGCGTGGCCTCCACCCGAAGCGACCCACTTGAGCCCCTCCACCACCGCAAAGAAACCGACCGAAAAAATAATACACCACAACATGAAATCAAAGTGAATTTTCTTTCTTATGATCAAGACCGCAAAATAAGCCGGAATAAGTATCTTGACCACGCGAAACCAAAAATCCCAAACAATATCCCGATCATGAAGCGCAAATATTGAAGTAATAGTGGTCCATACAAAAAATACCGTCAACACCCCCATGATGGCATCAAACTTGAACTTTCCCTTGGATTCACTCCTTCCATAGGTAATGAACATTATAAGGGCCAGAATAAGATTTACTCGAATGGAATTTGCAAACCCATACATCCAACCGTTTGGAAAAAGAAGCGTGGTCCACATGTTCAAGCCGAGGGCAATGAACGGACGTTGCCAGGCCGCATAAAGTATCAGCGGCAATACCAAGACAAAAGCGAGATCACGCATTTCAGAACCGCTTACTACTGCGTCCTTGGATTTTTCCTTTCCCTCCTTTTGCCTTGCTTCCTTCTTCTTCCTCCGCCTCTTGCTTCAGCGCCCAACGGCAAAGCGCCACAACGGAGAGCAGCTGGAGTACCCACAAAATGCTTTCCATGACCTCGTCATCCTGCAGTCATTGGCATGGCCGCGGTCTTGCACCCGCCACGCAAAGAGCACCCAGGCGTGAACAACACACGGCCATAGACATTGCCGACCCTGCCCACTGCGGCCACGCCCCTATGGCCGCTCGTGCTCGACCGTGCTCCCATCGCCGTTTTTACCGCGTGCACTTTCGCAGGCAGCGCCCGGCAGTGCCAGGCGCCGGAACAGCGCCAGCTGCGCCTGCGTGGTCTGCTGCCAGCTGAACCCTTCGGCGTAGCGGCGCACCGCCGCGCGCTGCGGCGCCTGGCGCAGCAGCTGCTGCACCGCCACGGCCAGGGCGCTGCCCTCGCGCGGCTCGAACAGCACGCCGCCCGACTCGGGCGTGACCACCTCCGGCGTGCCCCAGATGCGCGTGGCCACCACCGGCGTGCCGCAGGCCATGGCTTCCAGCAGCACGTTGGCCCAGCCCTCGCGGCTGGAAGCCAGGATCAGCGCATCCGCGGCGCTGTACCAGCGCAGCAGCTGCTCGTTGGGCACGGCGCCGGCGAAGGTCACGCGCTCGGCCACGCCCAGCGCCTGCGCCTGCGCCTGCAGCCGCTCGCGCTCCACGCCGTGGCCCACCACCACCAGCCGCGCCTGCGGGTGCGACCGCAACAGCAGCGGCATGGCGTCGATGGCCACGTGGTGGCCCTTGCGCTCCACCAGGTGCCCCACCGACAGCAGCAGCGGCGCGCCGTCGAGCCCCAGCTCGGCGCGCATCTGCGCCTGCGGCAGCGGACGGAAGCGCTCCAGGTCCACGCCGTTGCGCATGACATGCAGCTTGGCCGGGTCGATGTCCCAGCCGCGCAGCACGTCCATCAGCGCCGAGCACACGCCGATGGAGGCATCGGCGCGCCGCGCGGCCCAGCGGATCATGGTGCGCGGCAGCGCGTAGGCCGGGATCAGGTTGAGGTCCGTGCCGCGCGCCGTGATCGACAGCGGCTTGCCCACCCAGCGCGCGATCAGCGCCGCGGCCACCCCGTCGGGGTAGTAGTAATGGGCATCGATCACGTCGAAGTCGAAGCCCTCGGCCTGCACCTGGCGCACCGCCGGCAACGCCGCCAGCGCCAGCGCCAGCGGCGCCGTGCTCATGCCGATCTTGGGCAGCAGCGGGTAGCGCGGATGCAGCGCCTCGATGCCGTGGCGCGTCTCGCGCCGCGGCACCGCGGCCCAGCGCGCGTACTCGCCGAAGCGCGCGTTCGTGGATGGGAACCACGGCACCGGCGCCACCACGCGCGTGTGCACCGCGCCGCTCTTGAGCAGTTCGCGCAGCCGCGTCTCGACGAAGATGCCGTGCACCGGCATCACGCTGTTGGGAAACAGCGTGGAGAACAGCAGCGTGCGCACGGGCCGGTTCATGAGCCGCCTTGCGAGGTGGACACGCCGCGGCCGATGGCCACGTACTGCAGCCCGTGCGCCTTGACCAGCGCGGGCTCGAACAGGTTGCGCCCGTCGAAGATCACGGGCCGCTTGAGCGCGGCGCGGATGGCGTCGAAGTCCGGGCTGCGGAACTCGCGCCACTCGGTGACGATCACCAGCGCGTCGGCACCGGCGAGCGCCGCCATGGCGCTGTCGGCGAAGTTCACGCCGTCCACGCCCTGCAGCGCCACGCGGGCCTGCGCCGTGGCCACCGGGTCGTAGGCCTGCACGCGCGCGCCGCGGCGCACCAGGTCGTCGATCACCACCAGGCTGGGCGCCTCGCGCATGTCGTCGGTGTCGGGCTTGAAGGCCAGGCCCCACAGCGCGAAGGTCCGGCCGGCCAGGTCGGGGCCGAAGTGCGCCACCACCTTGTCGCCCAGCACGTGCTTCTGGTGCTCGTTGGCCGACTCCACCGCCTCCAGCACCTGCAGCCGCACGCCGTTCTCGGCGCCCGTGCGCACCAGGGCCTTGACGTCCTTGGGGAAGCACGAGCCGCCGTAGCCCGCGCCCGAGTACAGGAAGTGCGTGCCGATGCGCGGGTCGCTGCCGATGCCGCGGCGCACCATGTCGATGTCCGCGCCCACCTTCTCGGCCAGCAGCGCCAGCTCGTTCATGAAGCTGATGCGCGTGGCCAGCATGGCGTTGGCGGCGTACTTGGTGAACTCGGCGCTGCGCACGTCCATGAGCTGCAGCCGGTCGTGGTTGCGCGTGAACGTGGCGTAGAGCGCGCGCATGAGCAGCACCGCGCGCTCGTCATCGGCGCCCACGATGATGCGGTCGGGCTTCATGAAGTCGCCCACCGCCGCGCCCTCCTTGAGGAACTCGGGGTTGGACACCACCGCGTACTCCACCTCCACGCCGCGGCGCTCCAGCTCCTGGCGCACCGCCTCGCGCACGCGGTCGGCCGTGCCCACGGGCACGGTGCTCTTGTCCACGATGACCTTGTAGTCGGTCATGTGCGCGCCGATGCTGCGCGCGGCCGACAGCACGTGCTGCAGGTCCGCCGAGCCGTCCTCGCCCGGGGGCGTGCCCACGCCGATGAACTGCAGCGTGCCGTGCGACACCGCCTCGGCCACGTCGGTGGTGAACTGCAGCCGGCCCACGGCCACGTTGCGCTGCACGATGGCCTCCAGCCCCGGCTCGTGGATGGGGATGCCGCCGTCCTTGAGCACGCGGATCTTGCGCTCGTCCACGTCCAGGCACACGACGTGGTTGCCCATCTCGGCCAGGCACGCGCCGGTCACCAGACCCACGTACCCGGTACCAATCACAGTGACTTTCATTTCTCAGCCTTCCAAATGCATGTGAGGGCGTGCGCCGCGCGCCGCCTCAGGCGCGCTGGCACAGCGCCTCGTAGACCTTGCGGTAGTGGCCCACGGACACGCGCCAGTTGCGTTCGAGCTCGACGAACTCGCGGCCCGCGCGGCGCAGCTGCGGCCAGCGCCCGCGCTGGCCCAGCATCTGCAGCACCGCCTGCGCCAGCGCCTCGGGGCTGCCGGCCTTGAACAGCATGCCCGTCTCGTTGTGGCGGATGAGCTCCTTGTGGCCGCCGACGTCGGAGGCCACCAGCAGCCGGCCCTGCGCCATCGCCTCCAGCGGCTTGAGCGGCGTGACCAGCTCGGTCAGCCGCATCGAGTGGCGCGGGTAGGCCAGCACGTCCACCAGGTCGTAGTAGCGCTGCACGTCCTTGTGCGGCACGCGCCCGGTGAAGACCACCTTGTCGGCCAGGCCCAGCGAGCGGGCCTGCGCCTTGAGCGCGGCGTCCTGCGGGCCGCCGCCCACCAGCAGCACGCGCACCCCGGGGCGCTGCGCCAGGATCGCCGGCAGCGACTGCAGCAGCAGGTCCAGGCCCTCGTAGGCGTAGAACGAGCCGATGAAGCCCACCACGTCGCACCCGGCCAGGCCCAGCCGCGCCTTGAGCGCCTGGTCGGGTTCGCCGCCGATGTCGAAGGCGTCGATGTCCACGGCGTTGGGGATGACGGTGACCTTGCGCGCCGGGATGCCGCGCGCCACGATGTCGCCGCGCAGCCCCTCGCAGATCGTGAACACGTGGTCCGCGTTGCGCAGCGCGTGCGTCTCCAGCCGCCGCGTGAGGCGGTAGCGCAGGCTGCCCTCGGTGGTGGTGCCGTGGTCCACCGCGGCGTCCTCCCAGAAGGCGCGCACCTCGTACACCACCGGGATGCCCAGCCGCCGGCCCACGCGCAGCGCGGGGATGGCGTCGAGCACCGGCGAGTGCGCGTGCAGCACGTTGGGCCGCACCTGCTGCGCCACCTCCAGCAGCCGCTGCTCCAGGCTGCGCATGAGCGCGATCTCGCCCAGGCCCGGCAGGCGCGGACCGCTCCTGGGGGCCAGCGGCGTGCGGAAGAAATGCAGCCCGTCCACGTCCTCCTCCAGCCCCTTGGGCTCCAGGTGCTTGGGGCTGGTGAGATGGAAGGTTTCCCAGCCCAGGCGGCGCTGCTCGCGCAGGATCGACTGGGTGCGGAAGGTGTAGCCGCTGTGCAGCGGGATCGAATGGTCCAGGACGTGCAGGACTCGGGGCGTGGTCATCTCAAGCTTTCTTCAGCGGCCCGCGGCGCGGGCGGCGCTGCGGTCGGCGGCGGGTCGGGGACGGCCTCAGAGGCGCCAGAGCCGGAAGCCCGCGCCCTGCACGGCGGCGGCGTCGAAGGCGGCCTTGACGTCGATGAAGACGCCGTTGCGCACCAGCTTGCGCGCGAGCTCCTCCAGCGGCATCGAGGCGAACTCGCGGTGCGCCACCGCCGCCACGATGCCGTCGGCGCGCGGCAGCGCGTCCCAGGGCACCAGCTTCACGCCGTACTCGTGCAGCGCTTCCTCGGGATCGGCCCAGGGGTCGGTGACGCTGACCTCCACGCCGTAGCTCTGCAGCTCGTGGATGATGTCCACCACCTTGGAGTTGCGCAGGTCGGCGCAGTTCTCCTTGAAGGTCAGGCCCAGCACGTTCACGCGCGCGCCCTTGATGTAGCTGCCCGCGGCGATCATGTTCT
>Ga0065721_10051826_pt1 | contig 13455 bp, 11 predicted proteins | sample Mesricmetagenome_FD_59108 | JGI IMG/M metagenome (GOLD analysis project Ga0065721, IMG submission 59108) | Mesophilic microbial community from rice straw/compost enrichment Sample: eDNA_1 v2 (version 2) | ecosystem: Engineered > Solid waste > Grass > Composting > Bioreactor | place: USA: Davis... | reverse complement strand
GCTCTTAGGACTCTCCCACTAGCCACTAGCCACTCGTCACTCGCCTGCTCTAAAACCAAAACATATTTATGTACACATCTGCAGAATCACGGATATTTGCGACTTAGATTTTGCTTCCATGATCAATGCATCTATTATTACCATCGGTGATGAACTGCTCATAGGTCAGACCATAGATACAAACAGTGCTTTTATCTCACGTGAATTCAACCGCATTGGTATCTGGGTCCGGCGTCGTGTGGCTGTTGGCGATAACCGGGAAGAAATCTGGCGGGCACTGGATGAAGAGGGGCTGCAATCAGATATTATTATCATGACCGGCGGGCTGGGACCAACTGCCGATGATATTACAAAACCCCTGCTTTGCGAATACTTCGGTGGAAAGTTGATTACCGATCCGGATGTGCTTGCACATGTTAAATATCTCTTTGAAAAAGTATATCGCAGACCAGGGCCCATACTTGAAAGAAATCTTCGCCAGGCTGAAGTACCGGATGTCTGCACTGTTTTGCATAACGCACGGGGATCAGCTCCGGGTATGTGGTTTCGAAAGGAAATCAAAATGGGAGGAACCACTCGCACGCCTGTTTATATTTCACTTCCGGGTGTACCGCATGAAATGAAAGGTTTGATAATGGATGAAGTGATCCCGCGGCTGTTGAAAGAATTTCGAATGCCGGCCATTATTCACCGCACAGCATTTACAGCCGGGCAGGGTGAATCCATGATAGCAGAATTGCTGATTGATTTCGAAAAACAATTGCCTGCTCATATCAGCCTGGCATATCTTCCGCATTTTGGAATGGTTAAACTTCGGCTCAGTGGCACCAGTGAGGACCGTGAGGTTTTGGAAGCTGAGATGGAACAACATTTTAAAAAGCTACAGTCCCTTGTCAGCAATTACCTGGTTACGGATGAAGATGAAGGACTGGAAATTGTGATAGGAAAAATCCTGCGTGCAAAAGGTCTGACCATGGGGACTGCTGAAAGCTGTACGGGAGGACTTATTGCAAGCCAGATTACTTCCATACCGGGATCATCCGATTATTTCAAAGGGAGCATCGTGAGTTATGCCAATGAAGTAAAAGAAAATTTGCTTGATGTAAAACATACTACACTTTCAACCCGGGGAGCTGTAAGCGAAGAAACGGTAAAGGAAATGGTTGCGGGGGCGATTAAACATTTAAAAGTAGATTTTGCGCTTGCCACTTCAGGCATTATGGGACCCGGAGGAGGGTCAGAAGCAAAGCCGGTTGGTACCGTATGGATTGCAGTCGGGAATACTGAAAAAACGGAGACCCTGCAATTGCATCTTCGCTTTGATCGGGAACGGAATACTGCCACCACTGCGGCACAGGCTTTAAATTTTTTCCGGAAATTCGTTTTGACTAACAGTTGATAGCATCATTAATCCCAAAACAATTAACTTTGACCGGTTTAAAAGATGCTGTAACAAAAAACTTATATGGCGAAAGTTGAACTGATCATGCCAAAGCTTGGCGAAAGTATTACTGAGGCTACCATTTTAAAATGGCATAAGAAACCCGGTGACCCGGTAAAGATGGATGAGACGGTACTGGACATCGCTACCGATAAGGTTGACAGCGAAGTGCCCAGCACGGCTGAGGGCGTGATTGAAAGCATTCATTACAATGTGAATGATGTTGTACCCATTGGGGCAGTCATCGCTACCATCAATACGATTGCTTCTGATACCGATAATGATCCTGTTTATACACAACCGTCAACCGTAAAACAGGAATCAGCAGCAGCCCCTGCACAGGAAGCGGTATTGGTAGAACCCGTTGAAGAAAAAAGTAAGTTTCAGCAGACCCCCTCAACCAATGGCTTTTCCGGAAGATTTTATTCACCGCTTGTTTTAAATATTGCAGCCAGTGAGGGCATCAGCATGACGGAACTCGAAACAATTCCGGGAACCGGTAATGAAGGAAGGGTAACTAAAAAAGATATCCTTCAATATGTGAGCAAGCGCAAAGCCGGGTCAATACAAAGACAGGAAGCTCCGGCAAAACAACAATACGCAGAACCGTCCAGGCCTTCAGTGGATGACCGGTCACAGGTGGCCACACAAACAAGCGAAGCACCGGCGGCATACTCAGGCAACGTGGAGATCATTGAGATGGACAGGATGCGTAAGCTGATTGCCGAACATATGGTGAGGAGCAAACACACCAGTCCACATGTAACGAGCTTTACAGAAGCCGATGTTACCAACCTGGTAATGTGGCGCGACAAGGTGAAAAAGGATTTTGAGAAAAGAGAAAGTACGAAGATTACTTTCACACCGTTGTTTATTGAAGCAATAGTAAAATGCATCAAGAAATTCCCGCTGATCAATTGCTCGCTTGACGGTGACCGTATCATCGTAAAGAAAGATATCAATATAGGCATGGCCACTGCCCTGCCAAGCGGCAACCTGATAGTTCCCGTCATCAAAAATGCTGACCAGTTAAATCTTGTCGGGTTGACCAAACAGGTCAACACGCTTGCAGACAATGCACGCAATGGTAAACTCCGCGCCGATGATACACAGGGTGGCACATTTACATTAACCAATGTGGGCAGCTTTGGCAGCCTGATGGGTACACCAATCATCAACCAGCCACAAGTAGCCATACTTGCTGTGGGCGCTATTAAAAAACGCCCGGTGGTCGTTGAAACTGCACAGGGTGACAGTATTGCCATTCGTCATATGATGTATCTCTCGATGAGCTATGACCATCGTATTGTGGATGGCAGCCTCGGTGCCACCTTCCTGACCGCTGTTGCAAAGGAACTTGAGAACTTCAACCCCGAGCGGGAAATCTGATTTACAAATATTTTGCGACTGAATTTTAACAGGGCTGCATGTTAATACGTGCAGCCCTCACTATTTGTTTTTACATCTTTTTTGTAAATTAGAAAACAAAAAATACCGTCGCAACTATGAAAAAATTATCAGAGACATGGTTTGCCGAAGGCTATATTGATTTTGAGCTGAAGAAATACACCCTGCTGGCTTATTTGCAGGAGGTAAATAAATATTTTGATCAAAACAAATTGTACCCGCAACTGTCTGACGTGGTATTTCATTACAACAACCTGGTTGCCTTTCGTGAAAACAAGAAATTCCTGCAGGAGCATTTCCCCAAGAAAATGACAGGTGTCCAGTTGGAAAAATTGCAACTGCTTTACGAGCAGATGATCGAGGATGATGAGTTGATGCAGGAACTGGAGGACATTATCCAGTATGCAGCAGACACCATTCGTTCCACGGTGCAAACCGGTGCTGGCATCTATGAATTTGTGGAAGAAAAAATAAATATCAATCCAATCGGCTTAATTCCATTGGATCAGCAGGAAGGATATTTCTTCCTTTGCTCCGGTAACAATAAAGTCATTCGTACCTATCATTACCGGCTTTCCATTTTTGAAAAGCACGATGAAAAATACCGCAGCATCAAGACCGTACTCATCAATAAATGGCTGCGCGGCATTGCCACTACATTCGAACATACAAAGGCAGAGCTGATCCGTCACTTCAATCAACTGCCCAACCCGGCAGTTTATTCGATTGAAACGGGTTTGAGTTTCCCGGTGGATGAAACGCTGCTGCCTATTGCAAAGAGAAGCCTGGTGAAATTCATCACGGCAAAAGCAGCATAATATATCTTAATCAGAATAAAAAAAATCGGGCAGGTCTGAAGAGTCATACCTGCCCGATTTCTATTTATATCATTCTGCTGTTATGGCACTAAATCCAGGCCCCAGTCTTTTCCTTTTTTAATTGCCGGAACACCTTCGGTAATCCATTTAGCCGGCTTCTCTCCTTTCAACAGCCAGTCGAAGAATTGTTGTTCGCGAATCTGAATGTCCTTCCTGTTTTTTCGCTGAACGAGATTATGTGCTTCACCATTATAGTTGAGCAGCCAAACTTTTTTACCAAGTCTTCTCATGCCGGTGAACAATTCAATACCCTGGTACCAGGGAACGGCTCCATCAGCATCGTTGTGCATGATCACCAGCGGGGTCTTCACTTTTGGAAGATGGAACAGCGGTGAGTTCTCAATATACAATTGCGGTTTCTGCCACAGTGTGGCTCCGATACGGCTTTGAGTTTTCTCATATTGAAACTGTCGGTTAGAACCACTTTCCCAACGAATACCACCATAGGCACTGGTCATATTGGCGACCGGGGCACCCGCCCATGCTGCTTTGAACATATCGGTCATGGTGATCAGTTGAGCCACCTGGATACCACCCCAGCTTTGTCCCTGTATACCGATATTCTTTGCATCAACCCAGCGATGCTTTGTCAGATCTTTTGCGGCACTTACAATATAGTCATATGCGCTTTTAGCCGGATGACCGATTGTATACCTGATATCAGGTGCAAACACGAGATAACCACGACTTACAAAGAATGAAATATTCAGGCGGCTCGGTGTTGGTGCAGGTGCCTGGTAGTTGTACAGGCCATCGGATAAAGTCTCATAGAAGTAAAGTATCAGGGGATACTTCCTCGACGGATCAAAATCTTCGGGTTTGTATAAGATGCCTTCCGATGATTTTCCGGAAAAAGTTTTCCAGCGATAAAGCTCGGCAGTACCCCAGTTATATTCTTTCTGTTGTGGATTGATTGAAGAAAGCCTTTCTCCTCTTGGAATAAAGCGTTGACCGTCGACACCGGCAGTCATTCCCCAATACAGGTCAGCCGGGCGCGTGTATGTTTCCTTCGTAAAAATGAACACATCAGCATTTTTTGCCTTGGCAACCTGGCCAATACTTACACTTGAATCTGCACTAATGGGAACGCGGTTATAGTTGGTTCCATTCCACTGGTATTCCCAAAGTCCGGATTGTTTGTTCACCGTATTAAAAGTTCTGAAGACAAGAGGCTGGTCAGGCTTGATTGACCGGTCTTCCTGGTCGAAATTGAGATAACGATACCTGATCTTTTCTTTCCGTCCCGCAACAAAAATGGATGGAGCTTTCTTAGCCTCAGGATCCAGTTTCCATACATCATAGCGGTCATAAACATACACAGCTCCGTCATCATATTGCCATCCCATCACTCCATGAGGTGAAGGATCGGATGGTGAATCATGTTCTTCATCATACAGTGGTGTTTTGATAGCAGAAGAAATATTGCGTGTCTTTGCACCATCATGTACAAAATAGTGGCGGGCTTTGCTGTCATACCACATAATGTATTTACCGGATGGGGAAATAAAACCGGGCGTGATAAAACCCTGGAGATTTCCGACGATCAGTTTAGTATTCCCTGTTTTCGCGTCGATGGCATACACATCTTTTTTTGTTTGACCCGTCCATTGGCCTTCTATTCTTTTTCCATAATCGGTAACGGCATAGAATACATCTCCATCGCCATCGGCTGTTTGGTATACGGCAGGCATTTTTTCTGATGCGAGTTGCAGCAGGCGGCCATCAGCGATATCATACATGGCCAGGTAGCTTTGACGCAAATCGCGGGAAAGCCTTGCCAGTTGAACCGTCTGGAGATAATCATCATTGTAATGCCAAATGTCAAGTTTGACCAAATCGATATCAACCAGTGAAGTGTCTTTAGGAGCCTGGACAGGTACCGTTCCAAAAAACAGGCGGTTGCCAGACTTGCTGAATTCCGGAACTGCATTCTCGCTGATCGTCATACCCAGGGTCATACCGGCGGTATTTTTATATACCAATACAGCTGCACTGTCCATTCCATCTTTATAGTACCAGAGCTTATAATATTTTTCGAGATCCTTTGGCTTTGCATCACGCTCTGCTACAAAAGCCAGTTGTGAGCCGTCTTCAGAAAACGCAAAATTCCTGAAATCATTACCACCCTGTGAAATGGTATCTGCAAAACCACGCTGTGTATCGAAAAGTAATATGCGGGTTTTGCTGGTTGAATCTTTTGCATCACGGGCCTGTTCCATCACCAGCTTGCGGCCGTTTTTATTGAAAGCATATTCAGTCACATTTCTGAATAATTTTTCATTGCCTGTCTCAAGATTGCGAAGCCACAGATCTATGCCTTTATCTCCTGATCCCGGTGTGGCATCGTCATCATCCGCATCTGTGAGCTCTGTTTCGTCAGCTGCAAAATAGAGATGATCCTGGTCTGCATCCGTGCGAACAAGAAGTTTCAGGGAATCAATGATGCGGTTAAGGCTATCCGTGATGCGTCTCGCTTCAGGACTCAGGCCCCTGGAACGCGGTTCATCTTTTTTCACGTCGAGCTGGTAAGCCAGCCACCCGGAACCTTTCTCCGGGACCTTGAACCCGCTGAGTCTTGCAAGTTTTAACACGCTGTCTTTACCCAGTTCAAGAATGCCCAATGAATCTTTTGGCATTTCATCAGGTCTTTTCTTTTTGATCCTGGCCTGTCTTGTGTCCTTATAAAAAGGTTTGATCCGAAAAACCAGGAAGCGACTGTCCTGTGTGATCACAGCTCCATAACCCCTGGGTATGGTTTTACTGTACGAACTGCCTGTTTCGGCAGACTGGATCACCAGTTCATTGTCACCCTCCTGCGGATCCACGGTATAAACGATCCATTTACCATCATTACTGATCAAACGCTGACCGATACTTTGCCAGCCATCATATACGCTGTGATCGAGCGGCTTTTTTTGCGAGAGGGCGGTCAGGGATACAGTTAAAAACAAGGTGGTGTAGAAAACGGTTCTGAGCATTGTACGAAGTGATTAAAGCTTTAAAGATAGTATGACAAGGTCAAACAGAACGCAGATAAGCAAAATTTCCTTCGCGTATATGCAAAGTTGCCTGGTTTGATGTGCCGGAAATTGTTCAAACTACACTGAGCCGGATTCTTTCAATATTTTTTTCTCATATGAGATCAACATGAATACATGTATGATTAAGGCCAGGGCGATGACAGCGAATCCGAAATAGAACCACTTACTGAGCATTTTATTTTCCCCGAATACGATAAAGGCGAGAAGGATGCCATACACGGGTTCCAGGTTATAGGTAAGATTGACCGTGAATGCTGACAAACGTTTCAATGCGTTTGATGAAAACCGGAATGCGATAACCGAGCAGAACCATGAAAGGATCAGCAGCCAAAACAGGTCTTCGGGACCTGGAAGAAAATTATCGACCGGAAAAGCGTTTAGGTAAAACGGAAGCAATGCGGAAAGTGTGATGAAACCACCAAGTTGCTGCCAGGTAAGCATGGTCTCAACATTCATTCGTTTCAGGAATTGCCGGTTGTAGATCGGAAACAGCGCAGCAAGCAGCGCAGAGACCACACCGATAATGATCCCTGTTTTATATTGGGTATCGAAATGAAAAATGATGAAAATGCCGCATATCGTCATCAGGCCGAGTATCAGCTCAATCCGGTTGATCTGTTTTCGCAGGATTATTGGTTCAAATATCGCAGTGAAAAAACCAATGGAAGAAAAACAAACCAATGCCACTGATACATTGGCGTACTTGATAGAACCATAAAATGTGACCCAGTGCATGGCCGCAATGAATCCAACGGCTCCAACCTGTAAAAGGTCCTTCACAGGTAAGCGCTTAATTTTTTTGCTTAACCCGTATAACAAAGCCATGGTGATTGTAGTAAACAACAAACGGTACCATACAATCATTCCCTCATTCATAGAAATGAGTCGCCCCAATATCCCCGTAAAGCCAGCCAGGAATACAGCCAGGTGTAATTGCAGGAATGCTTTTTTCATCAACGAGGAGACTATGCGGGAAGAAAATTGGTGTGATCCTTAATTGCAGCGAAGTAAAATCTTTATTTGCTTTCTGCAATCATTTCTTTTTTATGAATGGGAGCCATGGGAATGGTTTCCGTATTCTTTACCCGTTTACGATAGTTTGTAAACAGGCTGTGCCAGCGCAGTTTCAATACGCCAAGAATACCTTCCTTCACGATGCCTTTGTTCATCTTTGAAACGCCATAAGTCCGGTCCTGGAAAATGATAGGTACTTCCCTGATGCGGAACCGCAGTTTCCATGCGGCAAATTTCATTTCGATCTGGAAAGCGTATCCGGTAAAGCGGATCTCATCGAGATTAATTGTTTCCAGTACTTCTTTGCGGTAGCATACAAAACCGGCAGTCGGGTCTTTCACCGGCATCCAGGTGATCAGGCGTGTATAGAATGAAGCGCCTTTTGACAGTGCGATGCGATTCGATGGCCAGTTCACCACCCCGCCACCTTTTACATATCTTGAACCAACTGCCACATCGGCGCCTTCGCATTTGCAAGCGTGATACAGTCTCGACAGGTCAGCGGGATTGTGTGAGAAGTCGGCATCCATTTCGAAGATAAAACGGTAATCGTTGGCAATAGCCCATTTAAATCCGTAGATATAAGCGGTGCCCAGACCGAGCTTACCCCTGCGTTCTTCAATAAATAATTTACCGTGAAATTTTTCCTGGAGATCTTTTACAATCTGCGCTGTGCCATCCGGTGAATTGTCATCAATCACCAATATGTGGAATCCCTCACCAAGATTGAAAATGGCGTGAAGAATATTGGAAATATTCTCCCTCTCATTGTAGGTTGGTATGACTACTAATTTTTCCACGTACTGACAGGCAAGTAACGAATTTACAACAATCTGAAAAAGATATAGATGTTAAATTGTTCACAGGAAATCAAGCCAAAATCAGGCCTTTTTCAACATGGTACGAGTGTAAATTTCGGTCAGTTTCTGCTTGGTATGCTGGGGAAAATCGCCTTTCATCATCCAGTCATAGTATTGAGGTTCAGCCCTTAGCACATCTGATACGGGCCGGCCTTTGAACTTGCCGAAATTGAATACCTCCACTCCGTTGTCCATTACAAAACGGCGTGCGAAATCCACAATGATGTCTTCGCCGATAGTCTTGAGGATGGAGTCTATTGTATTGCCGAGTACGGGATACCGTTCGAGTTGTGCCTCCAGGATTTCATAGGTTGCCGTAGCATCTGCTTCTGCACTGTGAGCACCCTCGAGGTTTTTATTGCAATAAAACTTATACGCCGCACTAAGTGTACGTTGTTCCATCAGGTGAAAGATCTTCTGCACATCCACCAGCTTGCGTCCCTTCATATCAAAATCAACCTGGGCGCGAAGGAATTCTTCCATCAGGACCGGAATGTCAAAACGGTTGCAGTTATATCCGGCGAGGTCACATCCGTCGAGGATTTGTTTTAGTTCCTGGGCCACCTGGCGGAAAGTGGGTGCATGTTGAACCATCTCATCGGTAATGCCATGGATGTCACTCGAGGTCTTCGGAATGGGCATTTCAGGGTTGATCAGTTTCCGTTTTACGATCCGGGTGCCGTCAGGGAGAACCTTGACAATAGCAATTTCAACAATCCTGTCGGTTCCGGGATTAACACCGGTTGTTTCGAGATCAATAGAGGCAAGCGGTTTTGTAAGCTTCAGCATGATTAATCTTTTCACCAATTAATGGCCGGTAAAGGTAATGGTTTAACTACCTGAAAGAAATGAATTTTGACCACCCGGAACGGTTTTTTAACAGAACCTGAATGCCACGGGATGAGTTAATTGGATAAAGCTCTCTATTTTTGCAAAATAAATGATTTCGGGGTTACGTTATTGAAAAAAAAATAATATCTCATCCAAATGAAAAAATTCGCTTTTGTCGCCCTATTGCTGATGGCTGTTTCAGTATTTGCCAGCTCCTGTTACTCCTCTCGCAAGAACGGGTGTCCGGGTAATCCGCAGGGCAATTACAAATTCAGGGGATAAAGGCTGTTTCGATAGCCTTTTTTCTTTTATAAGCCCTTTGCGTTGATATAGTTAACCAGGGCTGCCGTGTTTTTCAGCTTAAGCTTTTTGAGCACGTTATAACGATGAACCTCTACGGTTTTTAGGGAGATCTCCAGTTTCAATGCAATTTCGCGTGATGAATGCCCCTGTTTAATCAGGTTGATGATATCCAGTTCACGACGCGACAGGTTATTAAGCTCATCGGATCTTTCATCCATTTCCTGCTCCGCCAGGATTGCTTTTACTTCCTCACAGATATATCTTCTGCCCTGGTGCACTTCCACAATTGCTGTTAACATTTCCTCCCGGGAAGAATTCTTGGTAACATATCCCATAGCGCCTAATTGCAACATCCTCTTTGCATAAGCCGGCATGGTGTGCATGGAAACGGCGATAATCTTTGATTCAGGAGAAAGTTGATTGATCTTTTCCGTCGCATCAAAACCATTGATGGGCGACATATTTACATCCATCAGGATGATCTGGGGTCTTTTCTCTTCGGCAATACGGATGGCTTCCTCACCATTACTTGTCTCACCTACCACCTGGAAACGCGGATCGCTATTGAGAATAAACGACCAGGAGTCCCTGATTAACTTGTGATCGTCAACTAGAAGAATTGATATTTTATCCATTGGAATTGAAGTACGGTACTCTTTTATCTTTAGGAATATGGGGAAAAAATAACGAAAAAAATACAACCAGCATCAATTAAATCGCTCCCCGCATACCCAATAAGAATTTACACTTAGTTTTCATTTTGATCCCCTGCAAATATATTTCCAATTAACTAAACAACTGGGGTAAAATTGAAACGATTGCGCAGAACATTATTTTAATGCACTGAAGTTTAATTTCTCAGAATTTTTATGAATTAAAATTTGATATCACTTCATACACTTTGTCCAACTGATCATCCGTAATGCAATAAGGTGGTAAAACGTAAACGGTGTTACCAAGTGGACGCAATAAAACTCCATGTTGTATACAGTGCTGATACAACCTGTCACGTATTGGGTGCAGGTAACTGTCTTCTTCACCTGAATGCCAGTCCAATGCCAGTATTGTTCCGGTATGTCTTCGATTTTGAAAATTAACAGGTAAGCGATTTGACTGTAAAAACTCCTGATGACGCTTTTCTATTCTTGCTATCTGTTGCTGACATTCTTTTTTCAGCAACAATTCAAGACTGGTTGATGCCACTGCACATGCGAGCGGGTTGGCGGTGTATGAATGACCATGAAAAAAGGTTTTGCCACGATCTTCAGAATAAAATGCATCGAATATTTCCTGCGTACATGAAGTGGCTCCCAATGGCATCATGCCTCCTGTTAAGCCTTTAGAAAGGCAAATGATATCGGGTGTCGATTCTACCTGATCGCAGGCGAACAGTGTTCCCGTACGGCCAAAGCCCGTCATTACTTCATCGGCCATGATGAGTATGCCATTATCGCGACATACCTGGAACCAATTTTCAAGTACTGATTTATCATACATCAACATCCCTCCAGCTCCCAGCACCAACGGTTCTACAATCAGTGCGGCGATTTCATCTTTATGGTCATGAATGATCTTTTTCAGTGCCTGGATGCTTTGGTCACGGTTTGCAGCATCAGGAAATGGCAGTCTCAATACATCGAATAATAAACCGGAAAAAGGATCCGTAAACAAACCACGGGCACTGACCGACATGGCGCCGAATGTGTCACCATGATAAGCATGCTCAAGTGCGATGATTTTGTTCCTTGCCCTTCCTTTATTTTTCCAATACTGCAGAGCCATTTTAACAGCAACTTCTACAGCTGTGGAGCCATTGTCGGAATAAAAAATCTTCGATTGCCTGCCAGGCAAGACCTCTAATAATTTTTCAGCCAGTTGTACGGCTGGCTCATGGGTAAAACCTGCAAAGATCACATGCTCCAGTGTGGAAGCCTGCCTGGCGAGGCTTTCAGCCAATAAAGGATGAGCATGACCGTGAATATTGACCCACCAGGAAGAAATGGCATCGATGTATTGATTACCGTTTTCATCTTCCAATATGGCGCCGCTACCCCGAACTATGCCGGGTGTTTCACCGGCAAGTTTGGCCTGTGTATATGGATGCCATATTACATTGCTGTCACGCGTTGATAAATTTTTCATCATAATTTTTCAAGTACCGGACGAATAATTTCTGCATACTGCCTTACCAGTTGCTTGTCGATGTCTTTATGCAAATCAACATTCGCTAATACAGGCAAACCGGTGTATGATTTAATGAAGTTTTCCGTGGTTTCATTTTTATCACCATTAAAAATAATTCCGGTCACCTTCACCTTGTATTGCTTTAATAGTTCGACCGAAAGCAGTGTGTGATTGATGCTGCCGAGATAGTTCATGGATACCAATATTACGGGAACATTCCACTTTCGAATGAGATCAATATTAAGAAGTGACTCATTCAATGGCACCATTAATCCGCCGGCAAGTTCTGTCACCAGCATTTTTGTTTGAGGCAGACTCAATCTGTCCAATTCAATTTGTACACCATCAATAGCTGCCGCTGCATGTGGCGACATAGGCGTTTTAAGCCTGTAGGCTTCCGGAATACAGCGGCTTTTTTTGTTTGTTAGATGATCGTATACAAAATCAGTGTCGCTGTAGTCTAGGTTTCCTGCCTGCACCGGTTTCCAGTAGTCTGCTTGTAAAGCTTCTGCAACAATGGCTGAAACAAGTGTTTTACCAACGCCGGTACCAATTCCAGCTATTACAAATGCTTTCATGCAAACAGAATTTGTTGGATGGATTTTTTCAAAGCGATGATTTCATCTTTTGTATTGTGCATATGCAGACTGATGCGAAGTCGTTCTTTACCCACAGGTACCGACGGACTAACGATGGCACGTGTATCAAATCCCATTGCCTGCAATTGGGCTGCAACAGATTTTGCCTGTGTCGATCCGGGAATTACAAGACTTTGAACCGGTGAAGGACTTTCAATCAGGTAGATTCCTTCGGGGGTATGGAAATCTTCTTTAAAAAGAGATATCAGCTCATGCAAATATTGCGAATTATAATCCTGTAGTTGTTTGTATGCACAGCGAATTGTTACCAGTGAATGCAGCGGTAAGGCTGTCGTGAAAATAAAAGAACGTGCAAAATTGATCAGGTAATTACGTAATATCCCAGGACCGGCTACGATGGCACCATGTGTGCCGATGGCCTTACCGAAAGTATGCACTCTGGCGAACACTTCTTTTTCCAATCCGTATTCATTCACCAAACCTCTGCCCTGCTCACCAAATACACCGGTGGCATGGGCTTCATCCACGATCAGCGCTGCACCATATTTTTTACATAAATCAACAATGCCAGGTAAAGGGGCGATATCTCCATCCATGGAATAAACTGATTCAACAGCCACATAGACTGCTGCATCGCGTGTTGTTTGTGTGTCCCGGGCCCGCCTTAGTTTTGATTCAAGATCGGTAATATCATTATGGGCAAACCGAAGTCTTGTAGCATAACTTAACCGGCAGCCATCAATGATACTGGCATGAATGAGTTCATCTGTTATCAAAAAATCTTCACGCCTGGCGATGCTGGAAAACAATCCCAGGTTGGCATCATAGCCCGAGTTGAATAATAATGCTGATTCAACGTTATGAAAATGCGCCAGATATTTTTCGAGCTCCTCAGCA
>Ga0065721_10051825_pt1 | contig 13456 bp, 10 predicted proteins | sample Mesricmetagenome_FD_59108 | JGI IMG/M metagenome (GOLD analysis project Ga0065721, IMG submission 59108) | Mesophilic microbial community from rice straw/compost enrichment Sample: eDNA_1 v2 (version 2) | ecosystem: Engineered > Solid waste > Grass > Composting > Bioreactor | place: USA: Davis... | reverse complement strand
AGCAACTATGGTTTCGACTTTTTGAAAGTTACAGGCGATCTAGAAAACAATGCAAACTGGGATGCAAGAATTGACGCGTATTGTGTGAATGGTAACATCAAAGGCGGGCAAATGGCTGCAATTGACATCACCCGCTCAGAAGATTGTGAAGCTGCTCATATTGGTGATGCTCCCGAACTTGTTTTCAAAAATCCTGTTTTAAAATCAGGATCAGCCAACAAGCAGGGCGCTGTGTATCGCTTTTCAAATGTGCTGACAGGTATTGATGCAGAAATTAAACTGAAAAAATTCTCGAGATCAGACATCAAGGTTGAATCGATCGATCTTCCAAACGAAGGCTGGGACAAAGCCTTTCAGCCAAAATTTGGACTCAATGGAAAAGTTGCAGCCAATCAAAACTGGTATATCGACTTCGAACTTAAATTTTTCATTGCAGGTACTAACGACGTTGTAAAAGTACCCAAGGTGGATATCACAGCATTGGATGTGGATGGTGATGGTTCTTCGATCAAAGAGTATGTTGTGTTCCAGGCTCCTTCCAACGTGATTTATTCAACACTTACATACCTCACCGAGAAGCCTGCAGGTTCTCCTTCGCAATCACTGTTTTGTCCTGTAGATGGTCTTTTGAGTCCGCTTCTGGGTTGCATTGCATGCGGTGGCGATGGAAAAACAGGTACATGGAATCTGGATGATTGTGGTTTGTGTAACGGTACAGGAAAATTGTTTAGTCTTTGCAATCATGCGTGGGATGAAACACATGGTAACACTGTGCAGGGACCTGTTGACAATTTTGCAAGCATCGATACAAGTGCCACGCAGGTAATGGCAACGTATCAATACAGTGATGTGAAGGTTATCAATTTCAGATTTGGAGCCAGTACAGGAAATAAAAGCAGCAATGGTGCAGGTATTCGTTTGAATTCACTTTGGTTCCGTCGCTTTAGTCTGTCACCTCCATCCATCCTGCCTGTTAAACTTGCTGATTTTAACGCGCAACTGGAAAAAAATAATGTGATGTTGTCGTGGAAAGGATTTGAAGAAGATTTTAGTCACTACATTTTGCAACGCAGTATCGATGGAAGAGAATACAAAGATGTTGCAATCATCCTTCCATCAAACAATGGCAATCAGTGGAATGAATACAAGTATAAGGATGCCAATGTGAGTTCACCAGGCGGAATATTGTTCTATCGTTTGCAACTGGTTGATAAAGTTCAGGAAGGAACGAAGTATTCAGACATACGCGTGATCAGATTGAGTAAAGACAATGAAATGGATCTGATGGTTTATCCAAATCCGGTTGTGAATGAATTACGACTGACGCTGCCTTCATCATGGCAGGGCAAACCATCCGTGATCGAATTATTCAGTGCTAATGGTTCCAGAGTTTCATCTACGCAAATTGGCAATAGCAATCAGACCGAAACAATGGATTTGAGCAGATATCCGAAAGGGGTTTATTTCATCCGAATCACGTGTAACGGTCAGACGGCGCAGCAGAGAGTGGTTAAAAATTAAAACATCGGTCATTGACAGTAATAAAGCCAGGCTTTCCGGAGCCTGGTTTTTTATTTATCAACACATAACATATATGGCACAGTTTTCACTTTATCATCGCAAACACTAACTTATGAAACTGATGAAGCCTTCCCTATTGATGTTTTTTTTGGCAGCAACAATACTCTACGCATGTAAGAAAGATGAATCTGACAGTACAACCATGCTTAAGGTGAGAATGACGGATGCACCAGCAGCGTGGGATGCAGTAAATGTGGAACTGAAAGAAGTAAGAGTGAATATGGCCGACGATTCTACCGGCTGGATCAGCCTGCAGACTACTTCCGGAGTTTACGATTTGCTGCAATTGCAAAATGGAATTGATACATTGATCGCTCAGGGCAACGTGCCTACCGGAAATGTGAAGGAGATCAGACTGGTACTGGGTTCTGATAATACGATTGTCGTGAACGGCCAGACGCTGCCGCTTACCATTCCGAGCGGAAGCGCTTCGGGTCTGAAGATCAAAGTGAATAAAAATCTCCAGGCATCTGTAGATTCGCTTTTAATTGATTTCGACGCAGCCCTTTCCATCCACGAACAGCAGGATGGATCTTACAAGTTGTTACCTGTGATCAAACTCAAATAACTCGAACTGCAGCAAACACGAAGAAAGGCCCCGGAATCCGGGGCCTTTCATTTTCAATGCCTTGTATTATCCATGCCAGGTGCCCAAAAAAAATTTGGTTTATAGTATAAACTACTTTACGTTTGTCCCCCACAATTGCGATTATGAGAAAGTCTCTTCTTTTCTGTCTCCTCGTTCTTTTCGGGCAGTTTGCGCGGGGGCAGGTACAGATATCAGGTGTCGTCAAAGATCAAAAGGGCAAGCCCATTGGTGGTGTCAGCATCACTTTAAAAGATACTTACGATGGCGCAATATCAGATAGTACCGGAAGATATTCGTTCACAACATCAGAAAAAGGCGAGCATGTTTTGACGTTCACTGCACTTGGATATAAAAGCATTGAACAAAATCTTACCATCGCCGATGCTTCAATTCAGCAGGATATTTCAATGAAAGAAGAACTCAGTGAGCTGAAAGCAGTGGTGATCTCTGCAGGTGCATTTGAAGCGAGCGATCGGAAGAGAGCAGCAGTTGTGCTGAATTCAATTGATATCGTAACAACTGCCAGCGCAAACGGTGATATTACCGGAGCATTAAAAACATTACCAGGCGCACAGCAGGTAGGAGAGACTGAAGGATTATTTGTAAGAGGAGGAACGGCTGCTGAAACAAAGATCTTTATTGATGGTACTTTGGTGAATCGCTTTTTCTTCAGCGCAGGTCCCAATATTGCAGGTTATGGTCGCTTTAATCCTTTTTTGTTTAAAGGAACAGTTTTTAGTACGGGTGGTTATTCTGCGCTCTACGGTCAGGCACTTTCATCAGCTGTGATTTTGGAATCAATTGATTTACCTGAAAGAACATCTGCTACACTTGGCGTAAGTGTGTTGAGTCTGGACGCGGGTTATCAGTATTTGAATAAAAAGAAAACAGCATCCTGGGGTATCAATGCCAACTATACCAACCTGGGACCCGCGTTTGCAGTGATCAAACAGAAGCAGGACTATTCGCAAGAGCCAGCGATTCTGAATGCAGAAGGAAATTTTCGCATCAAAACTTCTTCAACCGGAATGTTGAAATACTACGCTGTACTCAGTACCAACAAACTCGGATTTTCTACCCAAAGTATTGACTCTCTCGGATATTACGATCAATTCAAACTGGATAACGTTTATACTTATCACAATCTTTCCTGGAAGGAACGTATTAACACACGCTGGAAATTTAATGGCGGCATTTCCTACACCAACAGCCGTGATAAGATCGAAAGCAGTGTACTGGATGGAGATAAGAAAGAAGTTGTGCTCGGCGGACTTGAATTCAAAAGTTTTAAAATGAAACCCACCGGAAATTATCTCAATGCAAAAGCAGTATTGGAAAGAAAGCTCACTGGACTTAGTGCATTAAGGTTCGGCGGTGAGTATAATTACAGCAATGATAAAACGGTGTTTGAAGACAATACAGGTGCCCGATACAAATCCCGACTTGAAGAACATATCAGTTCATTGTTTGCCGAAAGTGATATTTATCTCACCAATGATATGGCAGCCAAGGTGGGAACAAGACTGGAACATTCTGACTATCTCGATAAGTTCAATTTTGCTCCGCGCGCTTCTTTAGCTTATAAATTGGGCAAAGGCGGACAGGCATCAGTGGCATATGGAATTTTTTATCAGAATCCTGAAACACGTTATCTGCCTTCCGCCAGCAAACTTGATTTTTCAAAGGCTACGCATTATATAGCACAATATCAGAAAGTGACAACGCTTCGGGTATTTCGTGCAGAGGTGTTTTATAAAAAATATGATCGTTTGATCAAAACAGGAGATTCAAACGGGGGACAGGCTTTGAATAATGATGGTTTTGGTGATGCACAGGGTTTTGAATTATTCTGGAGAGATAAAAAGACTTTCAAGAACATTGACTACTGGATCTCTTATTCATATCTCGATACGGAGCGTGATTTTCTGAACTTTCCCTACGCTATTCGTCCCAACTTTGCCGCGAAGCATACCGCATCGCTTGTTGTGAAAAAATTTGTGGTGCCCTGGAAAACAGGTTTCAACATTGCGTACAATTATGCAAGCAGCAGACCTTATTACAATATTGCGTATGATGGCAGCAATTTCAAATTCACCGACAGGGGTGAAGTACCGGATTATCACAATGTGAGTTTCAGCATGAACTATATTCCTTCGTTAGGTAAAACCAATGCAAAAGGATGGGCCGTGTATGTGCTGGCTGTGAACAATGTTTTCAATATCAAACAAACATTCGGATATCAGTATTCGTATGATGGAAACAGGAAGCAGGCGATTGTTCCTCCGTCAAGAATGTTCGTATTCCTTGGTGCGTTTTTTAGTTTTGGTATTGACAGAACCCAGGACGCTATCAACAGTAATCTCTAAAATTGTATACGATGGACTATCAAACTCCTCCTCAGGGAAAAGATCCACATCTCTGGAATCTGGCCAGAGTAAGAGTTGCATTCAGGAGACATCTGGCCACTTATCTGGTAGTAAATATTTTTCTATGGCTGCTTTGGTTTTTTACGGAAAACAAATCAGATGCCGGTGGTTGGCCCTGGCCTCTCTGGCCAACGCTTGGCTGGGGTGTTGGAGTGACACTCCATTATGTCAGGGCTTATGTGTCTACCCAATCCGACGCGGTGGACAAAGAATATGAAAAGCTTCAAAACAAAAGCAAACTATAAATCAAAAGCACATGAAAAAGATCATCCTGTTTTTTGTTGCCACCATGTTTGTGGCGTCATCTTTCGCACAAAGCGAAAAATACCTGAACACCATGCGCGAAAAGGTTGCAGCCGTTGACACCACCTGGGATGTAACCAAACTAAAAGAACTTTCGGCCGCATTTGAAAGAATTGCTGATGCTGAAAAAGACCAGTGGCTTCCTTATTATTACGCGGCGCTCACACAAATCAATGCTGTGATGATGACAGGCATGAGTGGTGCTCCCGATGCTGCTGTAACAGATCCAATGACGGATAAAGCAGAAGAGCTGCTAAACAAGGCAGAAGCTTTGAGCAAAGACAATTCAGAAATTTATGTTGTGAGAAAGATGATTGCTACAGCCAGGATGATGGTAGATCCAATGAATCGTTATCAGACTTATGGTCCTCAGGCTGAAGCTGCACTTGCTACCGCAAAAAAATTAAATCCCGATAACCCCAGAGTGTACATTCTGGAAGGGCAGGATAAATTTTACACTCCCGAACAATTTGGGGGCAGCAAAGAACAGGCAAAAGCTCTTTTTGAAGAAGCGCAAAAGAAATTTGAAACTTTCAAACCTGCCAGCGATATTGATCCTGACTGGGGTCGAAACACACTACAATATTTCCTGACTCAATTCTAATCACCAGGCAAGGCAGCAGGCATCACCTGCTGCTTTATTATTTTATATGGAAGACAATTTTTCACCACAACAAAGTATTCAGCTGATTCAGGCGATGATCACGAGGGCGAAGGATAACCTGAGTGAAAACCGTTTTTATTTCCTGCTTTGGGGCTGGGCTACCTTTATTGCCGTTGTTTGTCAGTTTTTTCTGAAAGTTGTGTTGGTTTATGAGAATCATCCAATTGTCTGGTGGATCATAATACCAACTGCAATTGTTTCCATCATCCATTCAAAAAGAAGAAGCAGAAAAGAAACTGTAAAAACTTATGTGAGCGACAGCATGGCGTCTTTGTGGATGGGAGTCGGCATCAGCTTTTTTATTTTAAGTGTCATCATCAGCAATCTGAAGGACGGATGGACTTTCGCATATCCGTTTTTTATTTTGTTGTATGGCCTCGGAACTTTTGTTTCAGGTAGAATTTTGAAATTCAGACCGCTCATCATCGGCGGCATTGTTAACTGGGTGCTGGCAGTTGCCTGCGTTTTGGTTCACTACGATTATCAATTGCTGATCGCAGCCGCTGCTATTTTCATCAGCTATATTGTTCCAGGACATTTATTATCTAAAAATTGATCATGGAAGAAAAGAATATTACCGAGAAAGAAGGTCTATTTCTCATTAGTCAAATGATACAGACTGCCAGGCAGGAACAAAACGATGATGGCAAAGGATGGATTATCTGGGGATGGGTACTTTTTCTTGCTTCAATTTCCAGTGTGTTGCTGGTATGGTTCAAATGGGATCTTCAGCTTTTTTTCTTCTGGAATATATTCGGCGGGATTGCTCTGGCGTATTTTGTCTATGAACTTTTTGCGAACGAGTTTTTCCGCAAGCGGCGAAAAGTGCGCACTTACGCCGGCGATTTGTTTGCGCGCCTGAACGCAGGATTTTTTATTAGTCTGATATTTATTATTGTTTTCATCAATGTTGGTGCGCGTGCGCTCTACCATCGTTACAATGAATTTAACCTGATGCCCATTACAATGGGTTTTGCTCTGTTGATCAACCTTTATGCATTTTGGATTTTGATTTACGGTGCTGCCCTTAATTTTAAACCTTCAATTATCGCAGCATATGCAACCTGGGGCATTGGTTTTGTAGCGCTTTTTTCAAAAACTTTCGAGCATACCATGCTACTACACGCCCTGGCGGCGCTGGTGGGATACATCATCCCCGGACATATTGCGAACAAAGAGTTTAAAAAAATACGAGGAAAGGATAAAGTAGTTGAAAGTGTTTAAAGATCTGGACCCCATATTGCATTCTCAACTCAGACTGGCTGTCATGAGCCTGTTGATCAGTGTAAAAGAAGCTGAATTTACATTTCTGCGCGAAAAAACAAATTCAACAGCCGGAAATTTGTCCGTACAAATACAAAAACTCCGGGACGCCGGGTATATTGATGTGATCAAACAATTCAAAGACAATTATCCGCAAACCATTTGCAAAATCACAAAAAAAGGTATCGAAGCTTTTGAACTGTATGTAAAGGCTTTGCAGGAGTATATCAACAGGTGAGTTCAATGTCGAACCTGTTGTGAGAATTATCCGTTGTCTTCAATTTTCTCGTCCTCAACATTCTTCAGTACTTCAGCTGTAATCTTACGCAGAGGATTTCTGTTTCGTTCCTCGTACTCCTTGCGACGGTTGATGATATCAATACATTCAAAAACAGCTGACATGAACGAGGTGGCGTCTGCTTTGTTTTTTCCTGCAATATCAAAAGCCGTTCCGTGATCCGGCGAAGTGCGCACAAAAGGAAGGCCCGCGGTATAATTGACTCCTTCACCAACAGCAATTGCTTTGAAAGGAATTAGTCCCTGATCGTGATACATGGCCAACACCCCGTCAAATTGCGTGTAGCTGCGACGTGCAAAAAAAGCATCGGCACTGTAAGGACCAAATACCATGGCATTTTGTTTTGCCTGTCTGATTGCAGGGCGAATCACATTTTCTTCTTCTTCGCCGATCAAACCTTCGTCACCTGCATGAGGGTTCAATCCTAAAACAGCTATTCTTGGTTTATCAATACCGAAATCTTTTCTCAATGAATTGTAAAACAAATTCAATTTTGAAAGGATGGCTTCTTTGCTAATGCTTTGTGCTACTGTTTTAATAGGCAGATGTTCCGTAACCAGCGCTACGCGAAGATTATCTGCGTAAAGGATCATCAACACATCGCCTGCTCCTGCAACATCTTTCAAAAAAGGTGTGTGGCCGGTGTAATTGAACTCCGGACTTTGTACATTCTTTTTATGAATGGGAGCCGTCACCAATCCCTGGATATGTCCGTTTTTCAAAGCATCAGCAGCAGCCTGCAGCGACTTTACAGCGTATTTCCCGCCGGTTTCGTTTAACTGTCCGGGAGTGATATTAACATCTTCTTCCCAGCAATTGTAAATATTGATTTGTTTATGATTAACACGAGAGAAATCCTTGATGCTTTGATAGTTGAAATGAGCTTCGGGAACCGATTTTTTATAAAAATTGATCAACTTGTTCGATGCAAAAATTACCGGGGTGCACTGGTCAAGAATTCTGTGGTCCGAGAAAGTTTTAATAATTAACTCGGTGCCAATGCCATTAATATCCCCACAGGTAATGCCTATAATTGGTTTATGTTGGTGCATAATCTTAAAATGTAAAAGTAGGGATTTGAATCATTGAATTTGCCTCGATGTGGCAGTGTCTGTCAGAGTTTTCAGGAAAGCGATGATTTGCTTTTTTTCTTTTTTGGTCAGTCCCAGCCGGTCGGGTGGCAGGGTCTGGTTGTCCAGTGTAAATCCCATGCCTGCGCCACCGCCTTTGTTATAAAAGTCCATTACTTCAGACAGGTTCCTGAACGCGCCATTGTGCATATATGGTGCCGTTAGTTCAATATTCCGAAGGGTTGGTGTTTTGAATGCATACTTGTGAATGATGGATTCCGAGATCAAAAACTTTCCCAGGTCATCATCCAGTTCCTTTTTATTCCATTTTGGCACACCTAAAACTTCAGATTCTGTCTCCTGAAATTCAGGAGGAACCATGCCATTAAACAAGGGAACGAAATGACAGGTGCCACATTTTGCTTTTCCCATAAATAAATTGAAACCTTTCTGTTCGTCGCGCGAAAGCTCTCCCTGATCTCTCATAAATCTGTCGAATCTGGAGTTGAGTGCTACCAGCGTTCGCATGTAAGATGATATAGCATTTGCAATGGTATATGGTGTTACCGGTTCTTTTTCCTTACTATATGCTTTTTTGAACAGGGGCGCATATTCAGGGTGATTGCGAAGGTGATCCGCACTTTGTTTCAACGAGCCTTTCATTTCTGCTTCATTGTGGATCACTTCTTTTAATTGATTTTCCAATAAATCAGTACGGCTGTCATAAAACAATCGGTTTTGAAGCACGCTGTTTAATAAAGTAGGTGTGTTTCGTGTTAACCGGGATTTTCCATCAATTGCCAGTGGAGCTCTTACTCCGTCGGTGAATGCTTTGGATGGATCGTGGCAGGATGCGCAACTGCGATTATTTCCAATAGAAAGAATGGGATCGTAGAACAAACGTTTTCCGAGTTCAATTCTTTCGGGGGTGGGACTATAGTGTTCGTCGGGTGAAAAGAAACTGATGTTAAATGCATTGGGTTCAAATATGGTCGCGGCCTCATCGTTCACCGCCCTCCTGCCCCCAATTTTTGGGAGATTCAGTTCTTTTGCCATTTTTCTTAGTGAAGTGTACAATGGATTTGCAAACTGTTTGATGAATTGCAGCCTGTCGAATTCATCAAATGTGGCTGGCACTTGCAGATGGGCAACCGCATGATTTATCAGTGATATTGCGATGTCAAGTTCCCGGCTATTTATTTCCCGCAAACTTTCTTCGTATAATTTCAGGACAGATTCTATTCCACGAAGTGTTTCCGTTGCTTCAGGAATTGAAAGTTGTGCTATGGGAGAATCAAAACCACTGATGCCGAGAGCAATCAACCGAATGATGGCTGCGTTCAGCGCATCAAATACATATTCATCTTTGAACTTGAATACAAGATCAGGCTCGTCAAAAAGCCTTTGTACGATGGATTGCATGAAAGTAATTTCCTCACTTAAAGCAGTGTATTGAATTTCGTTTTGATCGTTAAAAATGATTTCTTCCAAAAATTGTAATCCGTGCGGCGGAATGATAACATCCGGAACACTTTCTTCAACACGGTTCAGAGCAGGACCATTCAGGAATTTTGTTTCATAAGGATTGAAATATTCGGTAATGACAGCCAGGTGTTTGTATGACTTGCGTGTGCGCACAAAGTGTTCACGCAGCTGCTCACGCGATGCACGCGTTTCCACGAGCCTTGAAAACTCGTGTATGTCGGCTTTGAACCTTTCCAGTTTGCTGATGTAATGGCGTACAACCGGGTGCTCTTCTTTGTGTGGTATAGAAAGAAATCCATACAGAAAAAAGCCTGCTAATGCGAGTGTTATGTATGAAAATTTACCTGTGAATTTTACGAACGTTCCTTGCAAGGTCTTGTTTAATCGGTTCATAATGAGGAATGAAGCATAAATTTAATGGAGTGATCCCTTAGGTGCAAATACAGTGTTTATACTTAGTGTCTTGCTTTTAAGTCAGGAATGTCTGATTTTAGTCGTTCCAAAATCCAAATCCATTCCAATGAAAAAGAACCGAAACCATTTCTGCACCCTTTTGCTTGTTCAAGTCTTTTTCGCTTTCAGCGCCTATTCGCAAACTGTTATTTTCCCATTTGGTAGTAGTTGGAAATACCTCGACAACGGATCGAACCAGGGCACTGCCTGGAGAACCGTTGGTTTCAATGATGCATCCTGGTCGGTTGGTAATTCCGAACTTGGATACGGCGATGGAGACGAAGCTACTGTTGTTTCCTATGGGCCTAATAGCAGTAACAAGTACATCACAACTTATTTCAGGAAAACAATCAACATTCCTGATCCTTCCATTTATACAAATTTTACTTTCACCGTTCTTCATGATGATGGTTCAGTAGTTTATGTAAATGGTGTTGAAGTAGGACGTAGCAATATGCCCGGAGGCACTCCTTCTTACACTACACTTGCCTCCAGTGCGGTGGAAGATCCAACATACACTTTTAATGTTGCCAATACTGCTTTTGTGCCTGGTAATAATGTGATTGCCATAGAAGTGCATCAGTCCAGCGCGAGCAGTACAGATATTTCTTTGAACGTAGAACTGCGAGGTAATGATCCATTTTCGGCTACACTTGTACGTGGTCCGTATCTGCAAATGGGAAGTCAGACCGGAATTACGATTCGCTGGAGAACTTCATCTGCTCAGGACTCCCGCGTAGAGCTGGGAACTTCTTTTGGAACATATCCTATTGTTGTCACTGATCCTGCTTCAGTAACAGAACACATAGTGCGCGTTACGGGTCTTGATCCTGATACAAAATACTGGTACCGCATTGGAAACAGCACCCACATGGGAACTGCCGATCCTGATAAATTCTTTACCACAGTACCACCTCCAAATACAGAGAGGAAAATCAAGATCATTGCGTTTGGTGATTGCGGAAGAGGAAATGCAACTTATCAGGATGAGAATCTGAGTAATTATCGCAACTTCCTTACTGCAAATGGTATTGATGCTCCCGATGCATGGATTCTATTGGGAGATAACGCATATAATTCAGGCACCGATGCTGAATATACCAATAACTTCTTTGGGGTTTATGGCAGCAATCTTTTGAAGAACCATAAACTATATCCGGCTCCCGGCAACCACGACTATGCCAACAACGCAGGAAACAAAACCTCGCGTTCGATGCCTTACTACAATGTTTTCTCTACGCCGCAGAATGGAGAATGTGGTGGTGAACCTTCCGGGAAACCGAATTTTTATTCTTTCGATATTGGCAATATTCACTTCCTTTCACTTGATTCGTGGGGAATTGAAACCAATGGTACGCATATGGGATCATCAGCTGCCAGTACCACACTGAAGGAATGGCTTGACGCAGATCTCGCTGCCAATACTCAAAAATGGACTGTGGCCTACTGGCACCATCCGCCTTACACAAAATCGAGTCACAATTCTGATAGTGAAACAGAGCTGGTAAATATCAGACAAAACTTTATCACCTTCCTGGAGCAAAGAGGTGTGGATCTGATCATCTGTGGTCATAGTCATGCTTACGAAAGAGGATATCTGTTGCGCAATTTCACTGGTTCCTGGACATCGTTTACTCCGGCAACACACGCCGTAAGTACTTCGAGCGGAGCATATACTTCCGCATCTTCATGTCCTTATGTTTATAATTCAACTCCCCTGAATCATGGTGCTGTTTATGTTGTAGCAGGTTCAACAGGTGCGAGTGGAGGTGTTCAGACAGGTTTTGCTTCCAATGCGATGCCTTTTTCCGTGAACGATGGTGGAGTGTTATATTTTGAAGTAGAGGATAACAGGCTTGATGCAAAAATGTTGAGAAGAAATGGTACCATCTTCGATCAGTTTACGATCATGAAAGATGTAAACCGCACTTCTACTGTAAACATTTTCAACGGACAATCCGCTACACTGGAAGCTTCATGGCCTGGCTCAGGACCGTATACCTGGAGCAATTCGCAAGTGGGAAGATCCATTTCAGTTTCTCCTCCGGTAGGTAGTCACAACTTTACAGTCACCGACGAATTTGGTTGTGTGATGGATCAATTCACTGTGAACGTTTCCACATCGTTGCCGGTAAATCTGGCGAAGTATGAAGTGAAACTCGACAAAGGAAAAGTGTACATAAACTGGAGTACAACATCAGAAACCAACAGCCGCAACTTCACTGTGGAAAGATCGGTGGATGGTGTGACGTTCAAACCTATTGCTGTTGTAGAGGCAGCAGGTAATTCATCCACACTGAAAAATTATTCCGTAACAGATCGTCAACCGCTGAAGGGCACAAGTTATTATCGCCTGAAGCAGGATGATATTGACGGTCAGACGAGATATTACGAAACCAAAAAAATTGTACTTACCGAAGGTTACAACTTCGACATGAAGGTGACAACCAAATCGGAAGGATTGCTCGTATCACTCGAGTCGGCACAGAAGGCAAAAGTGACTTTGAAAGTGTACGATATATCCGGCCGTTTGTTGCAGACTCATGACTGGAAGCTTGAAACCGGAATGAATACAAAACAACTAACTGCTCCTAAGGGCACTTATCTGATATACCTGATTGCTCATAATGGCGACAAGACGGTTCAAAAGGTGATCATACAATAAGTGCTGTGAAAAGTGTTAATGATTAATCCAGACCCATGAAAAAGCCTATCACCCTAATCCTGACCGCCCTGATCTGTCATCTTGCTGATGCGCAGGTTCTGAGACCGTTCACACCGAGGTATTCAAACACTTCTGTGAGAGGAAATATTGTGTTCGTTTCGAACAGCATTATTCACTCCTCGGGAGGTACCACCTCTGAGAACCCGCCTTCAGGAAGTTCAACCAACAACAGCAGGGTAGGCGTGAATATTGACGTAGATGCAGCGCCTGCCGGAACGACCTTCATCAACTGGGGTGCAGCATGGCGTTATCTGGCCAATAACACAAGGCCGGCAGGTTGGGAAACGGTAGGTTTCAACCATGCCGCATGGCCATCAGGCAACTCTGAGCTGGGTTATGGTGATGGCGATGAAGCCACGGTGATACCTTACGGTGGCAGTGCAAGTAATAAATACATCACAACACTTTTCCGACATGTAGTTAACATTCCTGATCCAACTTCTTTCCTCAATTTCAAAATGGATATTGAATATGATGATGGATTCGTGGTTTATGTAAATGGCGTTGAAGTATCACGGGGAAATATGCCCGCCGGCGCAGTGACGAATGCTACACTGGCTTCATCTGCAATCGAAGATCAGATTGCGACGGTTCTTTTA
>Ga0065721_10005570_pt1 | contig 13456 bp, 9 predicted proteins | sample Mesricmetagenome_FD_59108 | JGI IMG/M metagenome (GOLD analysis project Ga0065721, IMG submission 59108) | Mesophilic microbial community from rice straw/compost enrichment Sample: eDNA_1 v2 (version 2) | ecosystem: Engineered > Solid waste > Grass > Composting > Bioreactor | place: USA: Davis... | reverse complement strand
GGTGACGACATTCCGATCATCAAGGGTTCGGCGCTGGCCGCGCTCGAGGACAGCGACAAGAAGCTGGGCCACGACGCGATCCTGGAGCTGATGGCCGCCGTGGACGAGTACATCCCGCAGCCGGAGCGTCCGATCGACCAGCCGTTCCTGATGCCGATCGAGGACGTGTTCTCGATCTCGGGCCGCGGCACGGTGGTGACCGGTCGCGTCGAGCGCGGCATCGTCAAGGTGGGCGAGGAAGTCGAGATCGTCGGCATCCGTCCGACCACCAAGACGACGGTGACCGGCGTCGAGATGTTCCGCAAGCTGCTCGACCAGGGCCAGGCCGGCGACAACATCGGCGCGCTGCTGCGCGGCACCAAGCGCGAGGACGTCGAGCGCGGCCAGGTGCTGTGCAAGCCGGGCTCGGTGACGCCGCACACCAAGTTCAAGGCCGAGGCCTACATCCTGACCAAGGAGGAGGGCGGCCGCCACACGCCGTTCTTCACCAACTACCGTCCGCAGTTCTATTTCCGCACCACGGACGTGACGGGCATCGTCACGCTTCCCGAAGGCACCGAAATGGTCATGCCGGGCGACAACATCACCGTCGACGTCGCCCTGATCGTGCCGATCGCCATGGAGGAGAAGCTCCGCTTCGCCATCCGTGAAGGCGGACGCACGGTTGGAGCAGGTGTCGTCGCTTCGATCATCGAGTGATCGAAGCGACCGATCCGTCCGCGACAAGCGCGAACGGAGGTGGCGCCGGCGTCGTCGCCAGCATCATCGCGTGATGGGCAGCGATCCGGCCGGCGGCCGCACGGCCGCAGACCGGACGTGACCGGGACGAGGGGCAGGGGATTTCCCTGCCTCTTTTTCTTTGGAGGACCTCGGCACGTCATGTGTTCGGGGAAAGCCCGCCGGCAGTGGGTCGGCGGGCTAAAGAGAGGAGGACATGTCATGCGCCGCATCCTCCGTTCATTCGAATCGCAGCCGTCCTTTTGAGGTCATGAGCAAGCGCCGCCGCTCCTTTCCCGTCTGAAACGCGGGTCGGCCGCGGCGATCGCGTCGTCCACGGCGACGTCGAACTCGTCGAGAAGCTCGGGCGGAACGATCTCTGCCCCTGTGGTTCGGGCCGCCGGTTTCAAGGCGTGCTGCCGCAACGCCGGCGGATACGACGGCGCCGGGCGAGACTACTACGTCCGTGATTGAATCGGACTTGCAGACAAGGCGCGGGTGCGCTAGATCGAGCCCGCGCGATAGGGGTATAGCTCAGTTGGTAGAGCGGCGGTCTCCAAAACCGCAGGTCGCAGGTTCGAGCCCTGCTGCCCCTGCCATTCTCCAGACGACATCTTCCCGGGTTCTCTTCGTCGCCGATGCGTCGCGTCGGCGCGGCAACAGGTGCTTCGCATCCGGGCCGGAACACTCGACGTCGTGTGCGGCGAAGCCCCCGAATTTCGGCTCGCGCTCTGCAGTGGTCGGGAACACGGCGAATGCTCGTGCATTGTTTCCGAGGACGCCCTTCCGATGTGGCCTCCGTCGAGTTTCGTTCGATGGATGGACCCTCGGGCCGGGCCGATCCGGTGCCGGTGGCGGTTCGCCGTCACGGCGACCCGAGCCCGATTTCCCCCTCCCGCCTCCGGCACCCGCCCCGGAGTACGACCAAGGACGAGTACCGGCGAATGGACGCAGCGTTTCCCGTGCAGGGCGACCGGGCGAGGCCCCGTTCGATGCGGCATCATCTGCGTGAGGCGACCCGGCCCGCGCACGAGGCGACGGAGGCGGCCTTCGCCGCCTTCGATCCCGGCCGCCGCGACCACTACACCCGCTTCCTGCTCGCCCATGCAAGCGTCGTGCTGCCGCTCGAAGCGGCGCTCGGCCCGGCCTTCGACGCTCACGTCGACGGGTGGCGCCGGTCCTCCCCGGTGGCGGATCTTCGAGCCGATCTCGGCGACCTCGGCGAACCGACGCCACCTGCGCTGCCGATCCCGTCCTTTGACGTCGCCGCCGCCGCCGGCGCGCTCTATGTCGTGGAAGGCTCCCGGCTCGGGGCGGCCGTGCTGCGCCGCGAGGTGGCGGTGAAACAGCCCGAGGCGCCGCTGCGTTATCTTTCGGCGGCCTCCGGCCGTATCGCCTGGCCGGACGTCGTCGACGCTTTGGAAATCGCCGCGGGGCGGTGGGACGAAGGGGTGATCCTCGATGGCGCGTTGCGAACCTTCGCGCTGTTTCGCGCGGCCGCCGAGGTCTGGCGTCCGTTGAACTTGCCGCAGGGTCCGGGGGCCGGCCGGCGGGAGGACGAATAGACCGCCTGCGGGGTGATCCCGGAGCGCACGGGGGTCGAGGGAAAATCGTGTCCGACGCCGGCAAAGCCGTGGCCGGACACTTCGAAGGTCTTGCGACAGTCGTGACCGCGGTGCCGGTTCCCTCTCTCGCCCGACGTGGAACGAGGAGCCAGACTTGGCAGACGTGACGATCGATCTTTCCAACTGCGACCGCGAGCCGATCCACCTGCTCGGCGCGATCCAGCCGTTCGGCTTTCTCATCGCGGTCTCGGCCGACTGGATCGTCACGCGGGTGTCGCGCAATCTCGGCGACTTCTGCGGGCGCGACGCCCAGCAGATGCTGGGCCTGCCGCTCGCCGCCTTCATGGAGAGCGAGGCGGTCGAAGCGATCCGACAGGCTCTGCGCCAGATGGACGTCGACCAGGGCGTCGAGCGGCTGTTCAACCTCTCGGTCTTCGGTACGCGAGTGCGGTTCGATCTCGCCGTCCACGTGGCGACCGACGTGGTCGTCATCGAGGGCGAGCCGACCCGTGAGGGTCCTTCCTTCAACGCAGCCGGCTTCATCACCCGGGCCGCGGAGCGCCTCTCCCGCGAGGAAACGCTCGAGGGGCTGTGCGGGGAGGGTGCTCGTCTGCTGCAGCAGCTCATCGATTTCGATCGGGTGATGATCTATCGCTTCGCCGCGGACGGCTCCGGCCAGGTGATCGGCGAGGCGGTCAAGCCCGGCGTGCCGTCCTATCTCGGGCTGCGCTATCCGGCGAGCGACATCCCCGCGCAGGCGCGCCGTCTCTACGAGACCAACCTGCTGCGGATCATCGCCGACATCGAGGCCGAACCGGTTCCGATCCTGCCGGAGCGCGATCCGATGGGGGCGCCGCTCGACCTGTCGCTGAGCGTGCTGCGCTCGGTGTCGCCGATCCACATCGAATACCTGCGCAACATGGGGGTGCGGGCGTCGCTGTCGGTGTCGGTCATGCACCGCGGTCGGTTGTGGGGCCTGATGGCCTGCCACGACTACGCGCCCAAGCATCTCGACTTCGAGCGCCGGACCACCTGCGAGCTGTTCGGCCGGGTGTTCTCGCTGACGCTCGAGGCGCGCAAGCAGCGCATCCGCGAGGCGCAGGAGCGACGGGCGCGGATCGCCCATGACAAGCTGATGCGCACGGTCGCCACCCACGGGCGCCCGTTCGAGCGGATCGGCGATATTCTCGGCGACCTCAGGCAGATGGTCGACTGCGACGGCGTCGGCGTCTCGATCGACGGCGAGATCCACGTCGAGGGTGTCACGCCGACCGGCGAGGAAATGCAGGAGCTGGTGCGCTTCCTCAACCGGGCGGCGGCGAGCCGGATCTACGCCACCCACCAGCTCGGTACGGTCTTCGAGCGCGGGCGCGACTTCGTCGAGCGGGCGGCGGGCGTGCTCGCCATCCCGATTTCGCGCGCGCCGCGCGACTATCTGATCTTCTTCCGCCGCGAGATCGTCCGTTCGGTGAACTGGGCGGGCAAGCCCGAAAAGGTCGCGGCGCTCGGCCCCAACGGTGTTCGCCTGACGCCGCGCAAGAGCTTCGAGGCCTGGCGCGAGACCGTCGCCGGCCAGTCCGCGCTCTGGACCGACTTCGACCTGCAGGCCGCCGAACTCGTCCGCATCTCGCTGCTCGAGATCGTGCTGCAGATCACCGACGCCGCCGAACGGGAGCGCAGGAGCACCCAGGAGCGGCAGGAGCTGCTGATCGCCGAGCTCAACCACCGGGTCCGCAACATCCTCGGCCTGATTCGCGGCCTCGTCTCGCAGGGCCGGCGCACCGACGATCCGGAACGATTCGCCAACGAACTCAACGCCCGCATCGAGGCGCTCGCCCGCGCACACGACCAGATCACCCGCGACGACTGGAAGCCGGCGCCGTTGCGCGCCCTCGTCGAGGCCGAGGCGGCGGCCTATCTCGGCGAGGAGCGGGCGCGAATGGACCTTTCGGGCCCGAACGTCCTGATCCACCCCAAGGCCTTCTCGACGATGGCGATGGTGTTCCACGAACTCACCACCAACGCGGCCAAATACGGTGCCCTGTCCGACGGGCGCGGACGGGTCGCCGTGACCTGGCGGATCGACGAGGGCGGCAATCTGATCGTCACCTGGACCGAGAGCGGCGGCCCGCCGGTGCAGCCGACCATGCGCCGCGGCTTCGGCACCACGATCATCGAGCGGACGGTGCCCTCGGAGTTGCGGGGCGAGGCGGAGTTCCGGCTCGACCTCGCCGGCGTCAAGGCCCGCTACCTCATCCCGGGCGAATACGTCACCGTGATTTCGGCCGCACCGAACCGTGTGATCACCCGGCTGCCGATGGCGGCGCAGGCGGTGATCGCCGGGCACTGCCTGCTGGTGGAGGACAACGCCATCATCGCCCTCGACGCCGAGCAGATCCTCGAGGAACTTGGGGCGACATCGGTCGAGCAGGTCGCCACCGTCGCCGAGGCCATGGCGGCGCTCGAATCGCGGCGGCCGGATTTCGCGCTGCTCGACTTCAACCTCGGGCCGGAGACCTCGCTGGCCTTCGCGATGAAGCTCGCCGAGGAAGGGGTGGCCTTCATCTTCGCGACCGGCTATGGAGAGCAGCTGAAGCTGCCCGAAGCGATCGCGGCGACACCGATCGTCAGCAAGCCCTTCACCAAGGCCTCGCTGACCGCGGGGATCCGCCGCCTCCGTCCGGATGGCGAATCGGCGTCGGGACGGGCCGCGGAAATCGAGTTCTGACTGCGCAATGCAGCCCGTCGCTGTCCGGCCGACAGTGGTCAGATCGGGGCTTGCATCCTCTTGCCGAGCGAGATATGTAACGCCCCGATGAAGGCGTGCGGATTCCATCCGCGCGCCGAACTGTCTTGAGCAGATGGATGGCTAAGACCAACCCCTTCACCTTCCTGCAGCAGGTTCGCTCCGAAACCATGAAGGTTTCGTGGCCGAGCCGCCGCGAGACCCTGATCACGACCGTGACGGTGTTCGTGATGGCGATCGTCGCCGCCCTTTTCTTCCTGGCCGTCGACTGGCTTCTGGCGGAAGGCGTGAGCCTCCTCCTCAGCATCGGCGCCTGACGGCGAGAGACGAGCGAGAGGATCACGACCCATGGCCATGCGCTGGTATATCGTCCACGCCTATTCCAACTTCGAGAAGAAGGTCGCCGACTCCATCCGCGAGCAGGCCGCTCAGCGCGGGCTCGAACATCTGTTCGAGCAGGTGCTGGTTCCGACCGAGAAGGTCGTCGAGGTCCGCCGCGGTCGCAAGATCGACACCGAGCGCAAGTTCTTCCCGGGCTACGTGCTGGTGCGCATGGAGATGACGGACGAGGCCTATCACCTCATCAAGAACACGCCGAAGGTGACCGGGTTCCTCGGCTCGGACAATCGGCCGATCCCGATCCCCGACCGGGAGGCGATGCACATCCTCCAGCAGGTCGAGGAAGGCGTCGAGCGGCCGAAGCCCTCGATCACCTTCGAGATCGGCGAGCAGGTCCGCGTCTCGGACGGCCCCTTCGCCTCGTTCAACGGCCTCGTCGAGGAAGTCGACGACGAGCGGTCCCGCCTCAAGGTTGCCGTCTCGATCTTCGGCCGGGCGACCCCGGTCGAACTCGAGTTCGCGCAGGTCGAGAAGGTCTGATCATCGAGGTTTCGCCCGGCGTCTGCCGCCGGGTGGAAGGAGAGGGGGCAACCCCTCCGAACCGATCCGCGGGCCCGCCCGGCGGATCGCACAGTGGGAGGTTCGCCGCCGGCGCTTTCGCCGGTGCCGCGGGGAACCCGACCACGAACTCTCAGCCGGCTCGGCTCCGCCGCCGGCGCTTTCGGGAGCATGACACATGGCGAAGAAGATTACCGGCTACCTGAAGCTTCAGGTGAAGGCCGGATCGGCGACCCCGTCGCCGCCGATCGGCCCCGCGCTCGGCCAGCGCGGTCTCAACATCATGGAGTTCTGCAAGTCGTTCAACGCGCAGACCCAGAACATGGAAAAGGGCATGCCGGTGCCGGTGGTGATCACCATCTTCGCCGACCGCACCTTCACGTTCAAGCTCAAGACGCCCCCGGTCAGCTACTTCCTGAAGCAGGCCGCCGGCATCTCGTCGGGCTCCAAGACCCCGGGCAAGGCCGGTGCCGGCACCGTCACCCGCGCCAAGGTCCGCGAGATCGCGCAGACCAAGCTCGTCGATCTCAACGCCAGCGACGTCGAGGCCGCGGCCCGCATGATCGAAGGCTCCGCCCGTTCGATGGGCCTGGAAGTGGTGGACTGAGACCATGCCCAAGATCGCAAAGCGCATCACCAAGGCCCGTGAGGGCATCGACCGCAAGCAGCTCTACGCTCTGACCGACGCGATCGGGATGATCAAGGAGCGCGCCAGCGCCAAGTTCGACGAGACCGTCGAAGTGGCGATCAACCTCGGCGTCGACCCGCGCCATGCCGACCAGATGGTCCGCGGCGTGTGCAACCTGCCGAACGGCACGGGCCGCACCGTCCGCGTCGCCGTCTTCGCCCGCGGGCCGAAGGCCGACGAGGCCAAGGCCGCCGGGGCCGACATCGTCGGCGCCGAAGACCTGCTCGAGACCATCCAGGGCGGCACGATCGACTTCGATCGCTGCATCGCGACCCCGGACCTGATGCCGCTGGTCGGCCGTCTCGGCAAGGTGCTCGGTCCGCGCGGCCTGATGCCGAACCCGAAGGTCGGCACGGTGACCATGGACGTCGCTCAGGCCGTCAAGGACGCCAAGGGCGGCGCGGTCGAGTTCCGCGTCGAGAAGGCGGGCATCGTCCACGCTGGCATCGGCAAGGTCTCCTTCGGTGCCGACGCGCTGGCCGAGAACATCCGCGCCTTCGTTGACGCGGTGCAGAAGGCCAAGCCGACCGGCGCCAAGGGCACCTACGTCCAGCGCATCGCCGTCTCCTCGACGATGGGCCCGGGCGTGAAGGTCGAGGTCGGTTCGGTCGCCGCCGGCGCCTGAGGCCGGTGATCCGGCGCCCCGGACGGGGCGCCGGCCACAGCTTTCCGCCCGGGTCGCCGGCCTGCGGGAAGCGGCATGCGGGAGCCCGCCGGGCGGGTCGCCGCATGAGGAACAATTCGAGTTTTCCGTCCGGGCGACCGGGCGGAAGGTCCGGCCGGCGGGGGAATGACCTTTCCCCGCGCGGCCGAAACCTGTCCGAGATTGCAGGTGCCGGTTCGCCGGCTTAAGCCGCATGGGCCTGCATGAGACGGGAGGACGACCAACCGGGATCGCGGCCGCAGGGCCGGGACGACGGTTCGGACCTCTTGCCATCGCTCTCGTCGTACGTCGCCTCGCGCGCGTCGCCGGGGGGAGGGCGGACAGGATCACCACGTGTCGCATCCGGCTCCGCCTTTCCGCTTCGGCTCCCGCGAGGGATCCGCAAGGATCGGCGTTTTCGGACGCGGCATTGGCAAACCGGCCCCGATCCACCAGGAGACGGGCCGAATTCTGGAGACAGGCCGTGGATAGAGCGGAAAAGCGGGAACTGGTCGGCACGCTCAACGAGGTGTTCAAGAACACCGGCGTTGTCGTCGTCGCCCATTACCAGGGCCTCACCGTGTCCCAGCTTCAGACTCTGCGTGTGCAGATGAAAGAAGCGGGCGGTGCGGTCAAGGTCGCGAAGAACCGCCTCGTCAAGCTTGCTCTTCAAGGCACGGACGCGGAACACATCAGTGATCTGTTCACTGGTCCGACTGTGATCGCCTACTCGGCGGACCCGGTCGCCGCGCCGAAGGTCGCATCCGATTTCGCCAAGACCACGGACAAGTTCGTGATCCTCGGCGGCGCCCTCGGAACGACCAACCTCAACGCCGACGGCGTCAAGGCTCTCGCGAGCCTGCCGTCGCTGGATGAACTGCGTGCCAAGCTCGTCGGCATGATCCAGACGCCTGCCACCCGCATCGCGGGTGTGGTCCAGGCGCCTGCCGGCCAGCTCGCCCGTGTGTTCGGGGCTTATGCCAAGAAGGACGAAGCGGCGTGAGGCCGTTCCTCGTCTCAATGAAGATCCAGTATTGGTTCGAATCGTAAGGAAAGTTGAAAATGGCTGATCTTAGCAAGCTGGTCGACGAGCTGTCGGCTCTGACCGTCCTCGAGGCCGCCGAGCTCTCCAAGATGCTCGAAGAGAAGTGGGGCGTCTCCGCCGCCGCTCCGGTCGCCGTCGCCGCCGCCGGCGGTGGCGCCGCCGCCCCGGCCGCGGTCGAGGAAGAGAAGACCGAGTTCGACGTGATCCTCGCCGAAGCCGGCGACAAGAAGATCAACGTCATCAAGGAAGTGCGCGCGATCACCGGTCTCGGCCTCAAGGAGGCCAAGGACCTCGTCGAGGGCGCTCCGAAGCCGGTCAAGGAGGCCGTCTCCAAGGACGACGCCGCCAAGTTCAAGAAGCAGCTCGAAGAGGCTGGCGCGAAAGTCGAGATCAAGTGATCCGACCGGGCGGGGCGCATGCGCCCCGCCCACCGCCTTCTCCGGCGACGGGGAGGGCCGGCGGCACGGCCGCCAGACGAGAAAGCGACGCCGCGGGTGGCGGATCCGGTGCGAGGCTCACCGATCCGCGATTGCGCGGCTCAACGAGGACAGGACATCCGCCGGGGTGGTTGTCCGGAGCTCGCGCGAGGCACGACGCACGCGGGCTGCGGACAGCCGATCCGGTGGAGACGAGGAGCGAACATGGCCCAGACGTTCAACGGCCGCAGGCGGATTCGCAAGTTCTACGGCGACATTCGCGAAGTCGCGGAGATGCCGAACCTGATCGAGGTTCAGAAGGCCTCCTACGACCAGTTCCTTCTGATCGACGAGCCGACCGGCGGGCGCCCCGATGAGGGGCTTCAGTCCGTTTTCAAGTCGGTGTTTCCGATCTCCGATTTCGCCGGCACCTCCTTCCTCGAATTCGTGCGCTACGAATTCGAACAGCCGAAGTACGACGTCGACGAGTGCCGCCAGCGCGGCATGACCTTCGCCACGCCGCTCAAGGTGACGCTGCGGCTGATCGTGTTCGACGTCGACGAGGACACCGGCGCCAAGTCCGTCAAGGACATCAAGGAGCAGGACGTCTACATGGGCGACATGCCGCTCATGACCGACAACGGCACCTTCATCGTCAACGGCACCGAGCGCGTCATCGTCTCGCAGATGCACCGCTCGCCGGGCGTGTTCTTCGACCACGACAAGGGCAAGACCCATTCGTCGGGCAAGCTGCTGTTCGCCGCGCGCATCATCCCCTANCGCGGCTCCTGGCTCGACATCGAGTTCGACNNCAAGGACATCGTCCACGCGCGNATCGACCGCCGCCGCAAGATCCCGGTGACGAGCCTGCTGTTCGCCCTCGGTCTCGACGGCGAGGAGATCCTCGACACCTTCTACAACAAGATCCCCTACACCCGCGACGCCGGCGGCTGGCGCATGCCCTATGATCCGGCCCGCATGAAGGGCATGAAGATCATCGGCGACCTCGTCGACGCCGACACCGGCGAGATCGTGCTCGAGGCCGGCAAGAAGCTGACCGTGCGCGCCGCCCGCCAGCTCGCCGAGAAGGGCCTCAAGGCCCTCAAGGTGACCGACGAGGATCTCGAGGGTCAGTACATCGGCGAGGACATCGTCAACTACCAGACCGGCGAGATCTATTTCGAGGCCGGCGAGGAGATCACGGCGAAGATCCTCGGCCAGCTCGCCGAGCTCGGGCTCGACGATCTGACCGTGCTCGACATCGACCACGTCAACACCGGCGCCTACATCCGCAACACGCTCGCCGCGGACAAGAACGAGACGCGCGAGGACGCGCTGTTCGACATCTACCGCGTCATGCGTCCGGGCGAGCCGCCGACCGTCGACACCGCCGAGGCGATGTTCAAGTCGCTGTTCTTCGACGCCGAGCGTTACGACCTCTCCGCTGTCGGCCGCGTCAAGATGAACATGCGTCTCGACCTCAAGTGCGACGACACCGTGCGCATCCTGCGCAAGGACGACATCCTCGCGGTCATCCAGACGCTGGTCGAACTGCGCGACGGCAAGGGCGAGATCGACGACATCGACAACCTCGGCAACCGCCGCGTGCGTTCCGTCGGCGAGCTGATGGAGAACCAGTACCGCGTCGGCCTGCTGCGGATGGAGCGCGCCATCAAGGAGCGCATGTCCTCGGTCGACATCGACACGGTGATGCCGCAGGACCTGATCAACGCCAAGCCGGCGGCCGCTGCCGTGCGCGAGTTCTTCGGTTCCTCGCAGCTCAGCCAGTTCATGGACCAGACCAACCCGCTCTCCGAGATCACGCACAAGCGTCGTCTCTCGGCGCTCGGTCCGGGCGGCCTGACGCGCGAGCGCGCCGGCTTCGAGGTGCGCGACGTGCACCCGACGCACTACGGCCGCATCTGCCCGATCGAGACCCCGGAAGGTCCGAACATCGGCCTGATCAACTCGCTCGCCACCTTCGCGCGCGTGAACAAGTACGGCTTCATCGAGAGCCCCTACCGCAAGGTGGTGGAGAGCCGCGTCACCGACGAGGTGGTCTATCTCTCGGCGATGGAGGAGGCGAAGTACACCGTCGCCCAGGCCAACGCCGAGCTCGACGGCGAGGGCGGCTTCGTCAACGACCTCGTCATCTGCCGCCACGCCGGCGAAGTCATGCAGGTGCCGCGCGAGCGCGTCGACCTGATGGACGTCTCGCCCAAGCAGCTGGTCTCGGTCGCCGCGGCGCTGATCCCGTTCCTCGAGAACGACGACGCCAACCGCGCGCTGATGGGCTCGAACATGCAGCGCCAGGCCGTGCCGCTGGTGCGGGCCGAGGCGCCGTTCGTCGGCACCGGCATGGAGGCCATCGTCGCCCGCGATTCCGGCGCCGCGATCGGCGCCCGGCGTCCCGGTATCGTCGAGCAGGTCGACGCGACCCGTATCGTCATCCGGGCGACGCGCGAGACCGACCCCTCGAAGTCGGGTGTCGACATCTACCGGCTGATGAAGTTCCAGCGGTCCAACCAGGACACCTGCATCAACCAGCGCCCGCTGGTGCGTGTCGGTGACGTGGTGGAGAAGGGCGACATCATCGCCGACGGTCCCTCGACCGATCTCGGCGATCTCGCCCTCGGCCGCAACGTCCTCGTCGCCTTCATGCCGTGGAACGGCTACAACTTCGAGGACTCGATCCTGCTCTCCGAGCGGATCGTGTCGGACGACGTCTTCACCTCGATCCACATCGAGGAATTCGAGGTGATGGCCCGCGACACCAAGCTCGGGCCGGAGGAGATCACGCGCGACATTCCGAACGTGTCGGAAGAGGCGCTGAAGAACCTCGACGAGGCCGGCATCGTCTACATCGGCGCCGAGGTCCAGCCGGGCGACATCCTGATCGGCAAGATCACGCCGAAGGGCGAGAGCCCGATGACGCCGGAGGAGAAGCTGCTCCGCGCCATCTTCGGCGAGAAGGCGTCCGACGTGCGCGACACCTCGCTGCGGCTGCCGCCCGGCGTCGCCGGCACGGTGGTCGAGGTCCGCGTGTTCAACCGCCACGGCGTCGAGAAGGACGAGCGCGCCATGGCGATCGAGCGCGAGGAGATCGAGCGACTCGCCAAGGACCGCGACGACGAGCAGGCCATCCTCGACCGCAACATCTACGGCCGTCTCGCCGAGATGCTCGAGGGCAAGACCGGGATCGCCGGCCCGAAGGGCTTCCGCAAGGAGACCACGATCACCGCCGAGGTCCGCGGCGACCATCCCCGGTCGCAGTGGTGGCAGTTCGCCGTCGCCGACGACCAGGCGATGAGCGAGATCGAAGCCCTGCGCAAGCAGTATGACGAGAGCCGCAAGCGCCTCGAGCAGCGGTTCATCGACAAGGTGGAGAAGCTGCAGCGCGGCGACGAGCTGCCCCCGGGCGTCATGAAGATGGTCAAGGTCTTCGTGGCGGTGAAGCGCAAGATCCAGCCGGGCGACAAGATGGCCGGCCGGCACGGCAACAAGGGCGTCGTCTCGCGCATCGTGCCGGTGGAGGACATGCCGTTCCTCGAGGACGGCACCCACGTCGACATCGTGCTGAACCCGCTCGGCGTGCCCTCGCGCATGAACGTCGGCCAGATCCTCGAAACCCATCTCGGCTGGGCCTGCGCCGGCATGGGCAAGAAGATCCGCAAGCTGCTGGAAGCCTACCAGCGGTCGGGCGACGTCGCTCCGCTCAAGGAGGAGATCGTCGAGCTGTTCCAGGGCAGCCCGAAGACCGAGAAGGTGGCCGAGTTCGACGACGAGGCCGTCGTCACGCTCGCCCGCGAGCTCAAGCGCGGCGTCTCGATCGCGACGCCGGTGTTCGACGGCGCCCGCGAGCCGGACATCGTCGAGATGCTCGACCTCGCCGGCCTCAAGCAGACCGGCCAGTCGACGCTCTACGACGGGCGGACCGGCGAGGCCTTCGACCGTCAGGTGACCGTCGGCTACATCTACATGCTGAAGCTGCACCATCTCGTCGACGACAAGATCCACGCCCGTTCGATCGGCCCCTACTCGCTCGTCACCCAGCAGCCGCTGGGCGGCAAGGCGCAGTTCGGCGGCCAGCGGTTCGGCGAGATGGAGGTGTGGGCGCTCGAAGCCTATGGCGCCGCCTACACGCTCCAGGAAATGCTGACCATCAAGTCGGACGACGTGGCCGGCCGCACCAAGGTCTACGAGGCCATCGTGCGCGGCGACGACACCTTCGAAGCGGGGATCCCGGAAAGCTTCAACGTCCTGGTCAAGGAAATCCGTTCCCTGGGCCTCAATGTCGAGCTCGACATGCGCAGCAACGACAACGAGCCCAGCCAGGCCGAAGAGCTGGCACCTCCTCAGGACGCGGCGGAATAAGCCTGCCGAGCCCTACCCATTAACGCGTTCGACGGCCGGGACGGAAACCCCGGCCGGGCGGACCGAGGAGAGAACTGATGAATCATCATTCCCACGTCATGGACCCCTTCAATCCCGCGGTTCCGGCGCAGACCTTCGATCAGATGAAGATCAATATCGCCAGCCCGGAGAAGATCCTTTCCTGGTCCTATGGCGAGATCAAGAAGCCCGAGACCATCAACTACCGCACGTTCAAGCCGGAGCGTGACGGCCTCTTCTGCGCGCGCATCTTCGGGCCGGTGAAGGACTACGAGTGCCTTTGCGGCAAGTACAAGCGCATGAAGTTCAAGGGCGTCATCTGCGAGAAGTGCGGCGTCGAGGTGACC